>Ga0073928_10003231_pt1 | contig 26077 bp, 22 predicted proteins | sample PaiPotPPA55metaG_FD_76969 | JGI IMG/M metagenome (GOLD analysis project Ga0073928, IMG submission 76969) | Iron sulfur acid spring bacterial and archeal communities from Banff, Canada, to study Microbial Dark Matter (Phase II) - Paint Pots PPA... ...
CCCTCATAACCCGAAGGTCGCGGGTTCAAATCCCGCCCCCGCCACCACGTAACCGCAGGTCAGGGCCGGTGCCTAGCACCGGCCCCCTGCGCGAGAGGCCAAACTTCTAACGGATCTTCTAACGGACCACGACCCTCGGGCAAGATCGTGTCGACGGGATCATAGCGATGGCTGCGAACCGTATCGGGGGTGACGGTGGAACAAGTGGAAGCGCTTGTAATCGGCGGCGGACAGGCCGGGCTCGCGGCGAGCCGCGAGCTCAGTGCGCGAGGCGTCGAGCACGTCGTCCTCGAGCGTGGTCGCGTCGGTGAGACGTGGCGCGGGCGGTGGGACAGCTTCTGCTTGGTGACCCCGAACTGGACGGTGCAGCTCCCCGGCCACCATTACGACGGCTCCGACCCCGACGGCTTCATGCCCCGCGACGACATCGTTGCTTACCTGGAGCGCTATGCCACGTCGGCCGCCGTGCCGATCCGCGAGGGCGTCGAGGTGCTGTCGTTGGAGTCGAAGCGCGAGGGCCGGTACGTCGCGCGAACGAGCGCAAACGACTATCAGGCCAACAGCGTCGTGCTCGCGAACGGTGCCTACCAGCGCCCGCACCGCCCGCCCGGTGCCGGCGAGCTTCCGGAGGAATTGCTCCAGATCGACGTCACCGGGTATCGCAACGCCGACGCGCTGCCCGACGGGCACGTGTTGATCGTCGGCAGCGGCCAGTCAGGGTGCCAGCTCGCGGAGGAGCTCCGCGAGGCTGGACGCGAAGTGTTCCTCGCGTGCGGCCGCGCACCGTGGGCGTCGCGCCGCATCGGGGACCGCGACCTGGTTTGGTGGATCGCAGAGAGCGGATACCTGGATCTCGGGTTCGAGACGCTCGCCGGACCTGGTGCGCGCCTCGACGCCAACATCCTCGCTACTGGTCACGGTGGCGGTCATGACCTCCATCTCCGGACGCTCAAAGCCATCGGCGTGACGCTCACCGGGCGCTTCGTCGGCGCCACGGACCACTGCGTCCGCTTCGCCGCCGATCTCGCGGAGACTGTCGCGTGGGGAGACGAGCGCCACCGCTTGCTCATGGACTTCCTCGCTACGTTCGCGGTGAGCCGGGGGATCGAAGCTCCCGAAATCGCCGAGCCGATGCCCTTCGATGCATCGTCGGCGCCCGAGGAGGTGAAGCTCGCCGGCTTCGGTGCCGTCATCTTCACCGGTGGCTTCCGACCCGACTACGGCTCGTGGCTCCCATGGCCGGAAGCGTTCGACGACTTCGGGTTTCCGCTTCACCATGAGGGTGCCAGCACGGTGATGCCGAACCTCTACTTCGTGGGCGTCCACTTCCTCAGGAAGCGGAAGTCCTCATTGCTCTATGGCGTTGGTGAGGACGCCGCGATCGTCGCAGACTCGATCTCGCGTCGACCGCAGCACTCATAACCCGAAGGTCGCGGGTTCAAATCCCGCCCCCGCCACCATCTCCCCAGGTCAGAGGCCCCGCTTCGGCGGGGTCTCGCTGGTTGTTGGCGCGTCTACCGGGTGTCTGCCGAGACTTATGAGCGGTCGTCGGTGCGAACGGCGCGGTGATGAGCTCGACGGCGTCGCACCACGTAGGGCATGCCCGTCTCCTCGCGCTCGACGGGTAGCGAGATCGGTAGACGAGCTCGAAGGCGCTGGCTTGGCGACCGATGTCGCACGTCGTCGTTACCTTGTGAAATCGATGGCACAGGACGTCCTCGCGACCGTGATCGATCCCGACGGGCGCGCCGTCGAGCTCACGGTCAGGCGGTGGGAGCATGTCGTGACCGGGCATCCCGAGCTTGCCACCCTTCAGGATCAGGTCATTCAGACGGTCGCGATGCCGTCCCGGCGGCAACTCGGTCCGACCGGGGAGGAGTGGTTCTACGGCGAGAACCAGGGGCCCAGTCGTTGGCTGAAGGTTGTCGTACGCTATGACTCAATTCACCGCGGGCGCATCGTGACCGCGTTTGCTCGGAGATCCATGCCATGAAGATCACCGTCGGTGACACGACCTTCGATCGGGTTGACTACGACGCCGCCGCGGATGTCCTGTACCTCCATGTCGGCGAGCCGAGTCGAGCCACTGAGTTCGACGAATCACCGGAGGGCCATGCGCTGCGCTTCGACGAAGCCGGTAGCCTCGTCGGTCTCACGATCGTTAACGCGAAGCAATTGCTCGACAACGAGAAGCCGATCGTGGTCACGATCCCTGAGCGTGTGACGATCGATCCTGCTGCCCTAGCGCCAGCCGTCCAATCTGCCGCCTAGCGCTTGGCTGAAGTGTCCGGCGATCCGCCGGGGTTCGACCCGCAGCCGGCCTCCAAGTCGAGCCTCCCGGCCCAGTCTCATAGCGACAATCAAAGTTGTCTTGTGACGTCCGCTTTGGGCGACGATCATGGTGAACGCGTGACCGAGGCGCAGATCGTGCCGATGCCGCCGGTCGCCGCAACCGCGTTGCCGTGGGACGCGGAGGTGCCCGATCCGGTCGCCGCGCTTCGGCGCGCCCGTGACTCGTGCGGGGACACGTTCGCCGTCGTCAGTGGCGCCACGACCTACCTCTTCGTCTTCTCCCCTGAGGGCGTGCGCAGCTTCTACGGGCTTCCCGAGGAGTGCGCCAGCAAGGGTGTCGCCGACTGGCTCCTGCTGTCGCGCAAGCTGCCCGAAGAGCTCTTCGACGGCCGGCGCACGATGCCGCACGCGCTCTTCGATCGCGATCACGTGCAGTCGTACCTCGGGCAGCTCGACTGGGCGATCGACGCGCAGTGCGCCGAGCTCGGCGACGAGGGCGTCGTCGACGTCTTCACGCTCACGCGCCGGCTCGGGCACCGCCTCGGACTTGCCTGCTGGGCCGGGGCGACGTTCACCGACCGCGCCGAGTTCGATCGCCTCGTCGTCGCCCTCGACGAGCTCGACGGTGCCGCAGCCTTTGTGCACCCGGGTGCGATGACAGCCGTGGCGGCGAGGGGCAAGGACCGCGAGCGCGCCGCGCTTGCCGAGGTTGAGGCCGTGCTTGGGCGGGTCCTGCGCCGCCGTGACGTCGATCCGCCCGCCGCGCCCGAGCTCTTCGACGAGATTGTCATCCGCTGGTCCGATGAGTCGGGCTCGACGCGTGAGATCGGCATTGCCCGAGACGTGGTGCTCGTGCACATCGCCTCGATGTCGAATCTCTTCGCCGCACTTGGCTGGATGCTCGTCGACCTCTTGGGGCGACCGCACCTACTGCACCGCATCCGCGCCGATGACCGAGAGCTCGCTGAGCGGTGCGCGCTCGAGTCGACGCGCCTCGCGCAGCGCTCGATCATGATGCGGTCGGTGCTGGCGCCGGTCGAGGTTGCCGATGAGCAGACCGTCTTCCACGTCGCACCGGGCGCGGTGGTAGCCACGTTCCTGCCCCTGACCAACACCAGCGCGGCAGCCGGCCTCGATGGCTACGACCCCGATCGGTGGCACCGTCGCCACTTGCGTAACGAGGCCGCACTCTCGGCGCGCGAGCTGGTGACCGCGTTCGGCCACGGCAAACACAGCTGCCCGGCCCAGCCGTTCTCGCTCGCGGCCATGACGCGGTCGGTCACTCGTCTCGCCCAGCGATACGACCTCGCGCCTGAGTTCTCCGACCCGCGCCCGGTGGCCGGCCAGATCGGCGGCGTGGCGCGCAGCGAGACGCCGTGCCCGATTCACTACCGCCGCCGTGCCTGACGTGTCGCCGCGCTAAACCCCTCATGGCAAATGGCGCGATTGCTGGTACCCGGTGAAGTTGGGCGTGACCACCGAGCGGGCCGTGCTCAAACACTCGGCCTACCTGTCAACGAGCGAGGTCCCCAGCGCTCTCACCACCGGGACCCGCACCCTGGGCTTTCGGTGTACCCGGTTTGCTCGGTTCAACGAGACGGGTTGGGCGGCCCCGAGGCTCCCATAGACGCCGACGCGCCAAGACTTCAGCCGCGGTTGACCGGAGTCCAGCGTTCCAGGTTCGCAACGGCGCGTTCCGTGTACGTGAGGATTCGTGCGATCGCCTCAGCCATCCGAGGTTCGCTCGACTTCCTCGATATCCCGCCGGCGATGTTCAATCGGCTCGACTCCAACCACGCCGCCAGATCGGGTTGCGCGCCCCAGAGTCTGAGCGACTCCAGTTGGCCGCGCATGTTCGGGATCCAGTCGTTCGCTGCGTCCGGATAGCGATTCGTTGGCGAGAGGCGGGACTTCGCCACCTCGTCACTGCCTCGGCTGGCCTCGAGGTATCCGATGACCGCCGCGTTGAATGTTGGGAAAAGGGTGCTAATGCACTGCAGGGTGATGCGGCCAGGTCCGAAGATCGGGCGAGGTGGGGCCTTTCCGAGCCCGGCTGCGGAGCAGTCGACGTGCAGCTGCCCGCGGTCGGTCGGAATCGTTCCTTGTTCGAGCTGGATGGCGTCGGTGCGGATCGACTTGATGCGGCCGAGCCGCACGACGTTCTCGATGGTCTTCAGGAGCTCGAGTTCGGCGACGGTCAACGTTGCGCCGTGGTACATGGTCGGCACGACGCTCGGATCGAGACGGAGGAGCTGGCCACAGGCTTCGAGCCGCGAAAACAGGTCGTCGATGCTCTCAGCCTCGGCTGACGCTTCTACGCTGCGCGACTGACCGTCGACCGTATCGGTCACCAGTTCGAGCGGCTGGACTTGGGCGCGGTTCCACATCCAGACGTCGCGGGCCCGGATCCACCGGATGTTGTCGGGGTCGACACCTCTTTCGAGCAGCCAAGTGCACACATCGGAGCCGGTCTTGCCGCCGCCGACAACCGTGTACCCGGTCGCCGGCTCAGCTATGTCGGGCAGCTCGTTCACCGGGACGCACCGGACATCCGGGTCGATGGCGAACGAGGGGACGTGCCTCGACGGGATCGTCGGTTCGAGATAACGGGCGTCGACGACGGCACGTCTGACCTTGACCTCCGTCGTCGCCCCCGTCAGGGTGGCGACAAAGGCGACATCAGCCGTCTCGAGTCCCAGGTAGTTGGACATCGGGAAGAACCGCACCTGTCCCGACACCGCATGGTGCTCGTCCATCACCCGCCGGAAGTAGTCGCAGATCTGCACGCCATCCGCCTGCTGGTACAGCCCGGCATTGAGTCCACGCTCGTCGAGGTGATCGTTGCCCAGGGGTCGCGAGTTGACGCCGTAGCACGCGGCCGGCTGATGGAGGCGCACAAACGGGTAGGCGTCGTTCCAGTGGCCGCCCGGCGCGTCCCGGCGATCCACCATGACGACGTCGCAGTCCCGATCGGCGTCGATCAGCGCGTCGGTAAACGACATGCCCGCTGCTCCCGCACCGATCACCAGGTAGTCGGTCTCGATCGCCTTCACGGCTCAGCCTCCTCCTGCTGTGATGCTCGTCTGTGTTGCCGGCGGGAGGCCAACAACTTGGAGCCGCCGAGCTCGCTGGGTTCTCCTCGATCGCGATGCCCCCAGCGACGACAGGACGCGATCTACTCTGAGTTCCCTTAGGCATTCGTGTCGTCAGCCACGAGGAGTGAGCATGGCCAGGCTCCGACCGTACCTGCTAGTCGCTGCGATCGCCGGGCTAGGAGCGTCGGTCTGGGCGATCTTCTACGGCGGGGGCGATGCGTGGCTGGCGCACACGCTCGGGATCTACAACGAGAGCGGCCCCTTCTACGCCTTCTGGTCGGGCTTTGGCTCCGACCTCGGTGAGTACGCGGTCTTCGTCGCCCTTGTCACTGCGACCGTGGGTGCGTATCGCCGGCACAACTGCAACGTCAAAGGTTGTTGGCGACTGCAGTGGCGCGAGTACCTCGATGCCGATGGGGTGAAGCACCTGTGGTGCAAGCACCATCATCCCGACAAGCCGGTGCGCAGCCGCGACTTTGAGCAGTTCCTCCACGAGCATGAGGCCCGAAAGAAGGCGCAGGCGGCCTGACGCACCGCTCGGGGCGCCGTTCGCGACGGGCGTGCCGACGATCGCACTGGCGTCGGGCGTGCCCCGAGATGCCGATGTCGTGACGGTCACTGCTGGACTGCCAGGGCTCTGCGAGACGCGTCCGTGTCATCATGACGACAACCGGTCCCTGGGTCGTAGGAGCATGAGTTGGGCCAGCCGTCTGGGCCGATGTCCGACGCCACCGAATCCGCAACGGCTTCCCTCGGACTGACCCCTGACGCCCGGGGCGTCCTGGCGAGTCAGCATCTCCGGCGGGCGATCGACGTCGGCATGATCGACGCTGGCCCGTACAAGATCCAGCCCGCCAGCGTGCAGCCGGCCAGTCTCGATCTGCATCTGGGTGAGGTCGCCTTCCGGATCCGCTGCAGCTTCCTGCCCGACGACTCGCGGGTCGAGGTCAAGCTCAAGGACCTCGTTATCGACGAGGTCGACCTGCGCCGCGACGGGGCGGTTCTCGAGACGAAGCGGCCGTACTTGGTTCCCCTCGTCGAAGAGCTCGACCTTCCTGACACGATTCGGGGCAAGGCCAACCCGAAGAGCTCGACCGGTCGCCTCGATGTCTTCACTCGGGTGATCACCGACAACAGCCACCGTTTTGACGAGATCGCCCCGGGCTATCGCGGCAAGCTCTTCCTCGAGGTCGTGCCGCTCTCATTCACCGTCAAGGTCCGCCAGGGCCTCTCGCTGAATCAGCTTCGCCTCGTAGCGGGGCGCCCGCAGCTCAGCGACGACGAGATCCGCGAGCTGCACGCCCGCGAGCCGATCCTCGCTCGCGGCAACCAGCCGGTGACGGACCGGGGCCTCACCCTTGCCGATGGTCTCTTCGTCGGCCTCGACCTGCGCGGCGATGACGACCGCCGCGTGGGCTACCGGGCGAAGGAGCACGCCGAGGTGCTCGAGATGTCACGGGAGGGCTACTACAGCCCGGAAACCTACTGGGAGCCGGTCCACAGCGAGCCCGGCGACCGGATCGTGCTGAGCCCGGACCGCTTCTACCTGCTCCTCTCGGATGAGAGCGTCCGCATCCCACCCGCCTACGCGGCCGAGATGACTGCCTACGACCCGACCAGCGGCGAGTTGCGAACCCACTACGCCGGGTTCTTCGACCCCGGCTTCGGTTACGACCCCGAGGGCCGCTTCCTCGGCTCCCGCGCCGCCCTCGAGGTCCGAGCCCACGACGTCCCGTTCATGATCGAGAACGGTCAGAAGGTCTGCAAGCTCACCTTCGAGCGAATGCTCGAGCAACCCGACGTCCTGTACGGCAGCGACCTCGGCTCCTCCTACCAAACCCAGGTCGACACCTTGAGCAAGCACTTCCGACGTCTTCAGCCGACCCCGGCGGAGCCTCGACCAGCCGAGCCCTCCGAGCTCCCGGGGCTCTTCGACGGCTCCGGTACCTGACACCGGCCAGGCCGGTGCCCCGAGATGCCCTGACGAAGCCCGCCGGGTCGGCGATCGTTGACGGCTGGCGTGCCAGCGCTCCGACCCGTCTGAGCCGTCCCTACCTGGAGCGCTAGCGCGCCGAGTCGAGCTCGCGAGCGAGGAGCTCGTGAGGACAGAAGGCTCCGGCAACGCGATCGCGCGCCATGCTGTCGGGATGACGATGCGGGCGTGGCGAGTGCACCAGTACGGCGAGCCGCGCGACGCGCTCCAGATCGACGAGGTGGACGAGCCTTCTCCCGGCGCCGGCCAGGTCTTGGTGCGGACCTCGACGACGCCGCTGAACTTCAACGAGGTCGACGGGTGCTTCGGCCGGTATCGGACCGTTAACCCGCCACTGCCGTTCACGCTCGGGATGGAGACCGTCGGTGAGGTCGTCCGGGCCGGCAAGGGCGCGGAGGGATGGCTGGGCCGACGCGTGACGGCGACCGCGGCGGGTGCCTTCGGGGGACACGCCGAGCAGGTGATCGCCGACGCCGACATGACCTTCGAGGCACCCGACCAGCTGGACGACGTCGGGGCGGCGGCGTTCTTCTTCCCGTTCCACGTCGCGCACCTTGCCCTGGTGGAGCGAGGCCACCTCGAGCCTGGTCAGACACTGCTCGTCCACGCCGGTGCGGGCGGGGTCGGGTCGGCGGCGGTGCAGCTCGGCGCCGCGCTCGGGGCCCGGGTCATCGCGACAGCCGGCAGCGCCGAGAAGCTCGACGTCTGCCGGGAGCTCGGCGCCGCGCTGGCCATCAACTACCGGACCGACGACGTCTCGGTCGCGGTGCTGGACGCGACAGGTGGAAGCGGGGTCGATGTCGTCTGCGACCTGGTCGGAGGCGACGTGACCGTCAGCACCTTCCCGTGCGTTGCCCGCGGTGGCCGGTACGTGCTTGCGGGGTTCTCCGGAGGCATCGCGGCCGAAGACGCGGGGATCGCACCGCGGCCGATCGTCTTCGGGAACTTCGACCTCTGCGGCGTCATGCTCTCCTACCGCACCGATCCGGCGGCCGTGAAGCGCGCCTCGGGCTTCAACCTGTTCTCGCGTGCCGACGGCGAGCGGGTGCAGGCCCATCTCGTCGAGTTGCTCGAAGCCGAGGAGATTCGTCCCCTGGTGGGGCGCGTCGCCCCCTGGACCGAGCTCCCGGCCGAGCTGACCCGCCTCGCCGATCGGGCGACGATCGGCCGCACGGTCCTGAACTGGAGCGCCGCCTGATCCGTCCCGGGGAGCCGGTCTCCGGTGCCGAGGATCTTCTTCTCTTCGGCATGAAACTCCTCGTCGGTCAGGGGCGCCCACGTCGCGGAGGTCGGCCGACAAGCGCGAGTTCCCGCCCGGGCTTGATGGGTCGGAACCCCCGGGCTGGGCACCCCTCCAGTACTGTGCCGCCCGTGACCATGGGGCGGGGGCTGCGCGTCGGCAGGTTGTGGGCGGGCGCTGGCGCGCTGGGTCTGCTCGCCGCCGGCCTGACCGGCGCCTTGGCTCCCAGCACCGCTGGCGCCGCTCCCGTGACCCTCAGCTGCGTCGCCGCCGCCGACAGCACGAACCAGCCCGTCACGGTGCCGGCGGGCATGAATCAGGTGACGATTACCGCTGCCGGCGCGCAAGGCGGCGCGGGCTCCAACGCCACGAGCAGCACCGGCAGCGCCGGGGGCGCGGGCGCCAAGGGCGGGTCGGCCACTGCGATCTTCGCGGTCACGCCCGGACAGGTGCTGACCGTCAACGTCGGCTGCCGCGGTGGCACCCCCGCGACCCAGGGGGCCAGTGGCGCCTTCGGGACTGGTGGCGCTCCTGACGGCGCGGGCGGGAACGCCCGCGGCGGCGCCGGGAGCACCGGGTTCACGGGCGCCGGCGGCGGCGGCGGCGCGTCCGAGGTGCGCAGCGGAACGACCCTGCTCATCCTCGGTGCGGGGGGCGGCGGTGGTGGCGGAGGCGCGGCCAACCTCGGCGCCCCGGGTGGTGGGGGCGGCGCGGGGGGCGGCGCCACCGGCACCACGGGCGGCAACGGGGCCAACGCCGGGATCACCATCGTGACGGGGAACTGCAACGGCGGTGGCGGCGGGACTCCGGCTGCGAGCGGGAGCGCCGGGACCTGCAACCTCGCACCCGGTGGCGGCAACAACGCCGGCACCACGACGGGCAACGGCCGCGGTGGCACCGGCGGAGCCGGCGGCGGCGAGTCAGCTGGGGGCGGAGCCGGCGGGGGCCTCTTCGGTGGTGGTGGTGGGGGCGGCCAGTCGAACACCTCGGCGTGCTCCGGTGCCGGCGGTGGCGGCGGTTCGAGCTTCGTGGATCCCTCGGGCACGAGCGTAACGATCAGCTCGGGCACCCAAGCCGGGAACGGATCGGTCACGCTGACCTTCGCGTTCGTACCGGTCGCGACGCCGGTGGTTGTCACTCCGCGCTTCACCGGGTAGTTCGCCGAGCGCACGGCGAGCGTCACGACCCACTGACTACGATCTTTCGATGGCGCGCCTCCGGCTCGTCCTCGCGTGCACAGCCACCCTTGGTCTGCTGGCGCTTGTGCCCCCGCCCGCATCCGCCGCGACGAGCACGACGGTCTGGCTATGCCGACCCGGGCTGCGACCGGATCCCTGCGCACCGAGCCTGACCACCACCCGGCTGTCGCCGGCCGGCAAGGTGCTCGGCGTCGACCACATCACGGCAACGCCCAACCCGGCGATCGACTGCTTCTACGTCTACCCGACCGTCAGCGACCAGAAGACGCCCAACGCCAGCCTCCAGATCGACCCTGAAGAGCGGTCGATCGCGCTCTACCAGGCCGCCTACTACTCCCGGTACTGCCGCGTCTTCGCGCCCATGTACCGACAGCTGACGCTGGCCGCGCTCGGCGGCGCGAGCGGCGCCAGCCAGGCCGTCGCGTACGGCGACGTCCGCGACGCCTGGCTCGACTACCTCACGAACTTCAACCACGGTCGGGGCGTCGTGCTGATCGGCCACTCCCAGGGCTCGTTCATGCTGCGCCAGCTGCTCAGCAAGGAGATCGACCCCAACGACGGGGTCCGGAAGCGGCTCGTCTCGGCGATCCTGCTCGGCGGCAACGTCACCGTCCGGCAGGGCCAAGGCATCGGCGGCGACTTCCAGCACATCCCGGCCTGTACGGCTGCCACCCAGCTCGGCTGCGTCATCGCCTACTCGACGTTCGACGCGCCACCGCCCGCGAACAGCTTGTTCGGCCATGCCGGCACCGCCGGCCTGCAGGTGCTCTGCACGAATCCAGCCGCTTTGGGCGGCGGCACCGGCACCCTGAACCCCGTGTTCCCGACCGAGCCCTTCGCTCCCGGCACGACCATCGGGTCGGTGACCGGGCAGGTCGGAGCCTTGCCCACTGCGAGCACACCGTGGATCGAGTCCACGGGCAGCTACACGGCGGAGTGCTCGTCCACCCCCACCGCAGATGTGCTCGAGATCACCGCCCAGGGTGGGGCACCGACGCTCAAGGCGGTGCCCGATCCGAGCTGGGGTTTGCACCTCGTGGACGCGAACATCGCGCTCGGGAACCTGACTGCCCTCGTGCACGCCGAAGCGAACGCGTACGCGGGTCACCACCGGATGTAGGCACGCGAGGCTCCTATCGACAGCGATTGGCGGTGCTGGCGCGCTCGATCCGGTATGACTCGAGCCGCTCGGCGAGCTCGGCCGGCTGGCTGAGCGCGGGCAGGTGGCCGCTCTCGATCTCGTCGGGAACGATGCCCAACCGCTCCCGGACGACCCGGCGCTGGAAGTCGGCCGGGAAGAGGCGGTCGTTGGTGCACAGCAGGAATCGGGTCGGGACGTTCGGCCAGGCGGGGAGCGGCCACGGCGTCGCGAACGGGGTGCCGGACTGCGCCCGCACGTGCACGGCCGACTCCGCCGCCACCGCCGACGGGACGTCGTGCAGGAACGTGACCACCGGGTCGAAGTCGCCGTCGGTCGGACGGCCGTCGCGCTCGTCCTGCTCGCGCTTCGCCCGCTCGTGACCCGTGTTCGTCCACCACGCTCCGGGCGACTCACCGGGACTCGGCACCATCGCCGCCACCAGCACCAAGAGGTCGACCGGCACGTGGTCGCACAGGAGCGGAGCCGTGAAGGCACCCATCGACTGCGCGACGACCACCAGGTCCCGGCGGTTACCGATCGCGTCGAGCACCGTGTCCCGGTACTCGAGCAGCCCGGCCGTATCGTCGTCGCAGGGCAGGTCGGGCGCGACGACGTCGTGCCCGCGGCGCTCGAGCTCGGGACGGACCCGGTGCCAGTACCAGGAGTCCGACCCGGCGCCGTGGATGAGCACGTAGGTCGCCATGTCGAGAGTCTTCGCCTCCCCCGTGTCGCTTCGCTGCCACTCTGACGTCGCCGGCAGCCCAGACTCATCGATTCGGCGGCGGCTCCAAGGCGCCGACGGGCACGGATGTCCGATTTGGGCGATGTCGAGAACCCAGCGCCGGCGGCGACCACCGGGTGAGCGGCGTCACGGAGACGCCGCCGGACCCGGAAGGATGACGAGATGCGATTCATGCTGCTTCAGAGCTACGGAGAGGTCGGCTCGGGCTGCGCGCCGATGACGGAGTGGGCGCCCGAGGACGTGCAGGCCCACATCGAGTTCCAGCACGTCCTGAACCGGGAGCTCGCCGAGCGCGGTGAGTTCGTCGACGCCCAGGGGCTGACCGGGCCCGACCAGGCGAAGGTCGTGGTGTCCGACGGCACCCGGGCGCCGGTGATCACCGACGGCCCCTACCCGGAGTCGAAGGAGCTGCTCGCCGGCTACCGGATGGTCGACGTCGACACCGTCGAGCGGGCGCTGGAGATCGCGGCGCGGGCGTCGGCGGCGCCGGGCCCGAACGGCGTGCCGATCCAACAGCCGATCGAGGTCCGTGAGGTCCTGAGCGCGCCCGACCCGGTGGAGTGACGAGCGCCGCCGAGACCGAGGGCCTGCTGCGCGAGCTGGCGCCGCAGGTCCTCGGCGCGCTCGTCCGCCGGTCCCGCGACTTCGACCACGCCGAGGACGCGGTGCAGGAGGCGCTGCTCGCCGCGGCGACGGCGTGGCCCCGCGAGGGGATGCCGGACCAGCCGCGGGCGTGGCTCGTCCAGGTGGCCTCCCGTCGTCTCGCCGACACGTACCGGCGCGAGGCTCGCCGACGCCGACGCGAGGAACGGGCCGAGGCGGCGTCGCTGACCGATCCCGACCCCGCCCCCGGCCGCGACGACACCCTCATCCTCATGTTCATGTGCTGCCACCCGTCGCTGGCGCCGACGGCGGCCATCCCGCTGACGCTCCGGGCGGTCGGCGGGCTCACCACCCGGGAGATCGCGGCCGCGTTCCTCGTGCCCGAAGCGACGATGGCCCAGCGGATCAGCCGGGCGAAGGCGGCCGTGAAGGCCTCGGGCGAGACGTTCGCGCTGCCGGCCGATGCCGAGCGCCCGGAACGGCTGCGGTCGGTGCTGCACGTCCTCTACCTCCTCTTCAACGAGGGCTACGCGACCAGCAGCGGGCCCGACCTCGCCCGCACCGACCTGTCCGGGGAGGCCATCCGCCTCGCCCGCGGCGTCCACGCCGCGCTGCCCGACGACCCCGAGGTCACCGGGCTCCTCGCCCTCATGCTCCTCACCGACGCCCGCCGGCCGGCCCGGGCCGGCGCCGACGGCGAGCTCGTCCCGCTCGACGAGCAGGACCGGGGCCGCTGGGACCGGGGGCTCATCGCGGAGGGCGTCGCCCTCATCACCGGCGCGCTGCGGCGGGGCCAGGTCGGCGAGTACCAGCTGCAGGCGGCGGTCGCGGCCGTCCACGACCAGGCGCCCAGCTACGCCGAGACCGAGTGGCCCGAGATCCTCGCCCTCTACCGGCTGCTCGAGCGCATGACCGCCAACCCGATGGTGAGCCTCAACCGGGCCGTGGCCGAGGCGATGGTCCACGGCCCCGACGCCGGGCTCGCGATCCTCGACACGCTTGCCGACCGCCTGGGCGATCACCACCGCGTCCACGCGGTGCGGGGCCACCTCCTCGAGCAGGCCGGCCAGGCGCCGGCCGCAATGGCCGAGTTTCGAGCCGCGGCCAGCCGGGCCCCGAACCCCCGCGAGCAGCAGTATCTGACCAAGCAGGCGGCCCGGCTCTCGACCGAGCGGGCCGGTGACGGCCCGGTCCAGTCGGACCGATGAGTTCCGGGCCGGCGCGTCGCCGGAAGCCCAGCACCACCCGCACCGAGTCCCCACAAAGGAGCACCCATGCCCACGCGTGACCGGGGCGAGCTGAGCGCTCGCCCCGCCGGCGCGCCGGCTAACCACGGCGCGGGCCAGAACGACGGGGGCCCGCGCTGGCGGTTTTGCGATCCGGCCCGGCTCGGCGGCCCCGGTCTCCGTCCGACGCGTCAGCGTCGGACGCGGCAGGATCGGCGGGCTCGACGACGCGGGGATAGGAGCCAGCAGCATGGAAACGCTCGTCACCTACCAGCTCGACGGCTCGGTCGCCACGGCCACGATGGACGACGGCAAGGTCAACGTGCTCTCGGTCGCGATGCTGGCCGAGATCAACGCCGCCCTCGACCAGGCCGAGACCGACGCGGCCGTCCTCGTGCTGAGCGGTCGCCCCGGCCTCTTCTCCGCCGGCTTCGACCTGGCCACGCTCCGCGGCGGAGGGTCCGACGCCGCGACGATGCTCCGGGCCGGCTTCGAGCTGTCGGAGCGGATGCTGTCGTTCCCGCGGCCCCTGGTCATCGCCTGCACCGGCCACGCGATCGCGATGGCGGCCTTCCTGCTGCTCTCCGGCGACTACCGGATCGGCGCCGCGGGGCTGTACAAGATCCAGGCCAACGAGGTCGCGATCGGGCTCCCGATGCCGGTGACCGCGGTCGAGATCTCCCGCCAGCGGCTGACACCGGCCGCGTTCAACCGGGCGGTGATCCTCGCCGAGCCGTTCGCTCCGAACGAGGACGCCGTCGCCGCCGGGTTCCTCGACCGGGTGGTGCCGGCCGACGAGCTCGCCGAGGCCGCGCATAGCACCGCCGCGACCCTGACCGGCCTCGACATGGACGCGCACGCGGCCAGCAAGCTGCGGGCCCGCGACCCCGCGCTGCGGGCCATCCGGGCCGGGATCGAGGCCGACCGCGGCGGCTTCGCGCCGTGAGCCAGCGCGACCGTTAGCGCATCCGCTCCCGCATCGTCGCGACGCCGTCACCCGACAGATCAGCGAGCCCGGCCTGGCGGCCAGTGACCGCCATCACGAGCGCGATGGCGGGACCGCTGACCTCGGGGCCACTGCCGGCCGACCAATCGGCATCGGTCGCCCGCAACGTCAGGCCGGCTGCCCGCTTCTTGCCCCCGATGATCAGGTTCGACTTCCGATAGAAGTCGAGCGTCCGGGTTGCGGCCTCGGGCGAGTACGTGTGCTTGATGCCGAGCGGCCGCCGGATGTCCTCGGCGTGCACGAGCGTCTCGCCGAGCCACGAGTCGACCGGGCCCGGCGGGTGCTTCCGCGAGTCGCCGACGGCGACGAAGCGCGCCAGCGTGTCGGCCGGCGTGCCCTCGTTCTGCTTCTCGATGTCCTTGTCCTGGAGCTTCGTGAAGCTGAAGCCGCTTCCGATGAGGCTGGCGAAGAACTTCCCGGGCGTCATCTCGGCGGTCGAGGTCATGTGCCCGACCACGTCGCGCACGGCCCAGCCGTCGCACAGCGAAGCGGTCTTCCACTGCTCGTCGGTGAGCGATCCGAGGTCGGCGGCCAGCGCCTTGCGCTCGCTCGAGATCATCGACCATACGTCGGAGCTCGCCATGTGTCCCCCAAGTCGTCCACGGGCGGCGGCGACCCGATCCGGGCCACCCACCCCGTTCTACGCCGATCCACCGGCACGGGATTGCGTGTGCCAGACCAGGCATTCTGGCCCGGCCGGGCAGCCGGCGCCTTCGACGGGGTGGCTCTCGGTGTCGTCGCGCGTCGCCCTACGAAGACTCCGGGTCTGAGTGCCACGACACCGCCCCCGACGACGGCGCGACCTCCTCCTCGATCCGGATGTGCGGCAGCACCCGGTCGAGCCAACGGGGCAGCCACCAGTTGGCGTCACCGAGGAGCTCCATCGTCGCCGGGACCAGCACCAGCCGGACGATGGTGGCGTCGACCGCGACCGCCACCGCGAGCCCGACGCCGAACATCTTCACCGTCGGCTCGGGACTGCCCACGAAGCCCAGGAAGACGCTGATCATGATCAGCGCCGCGGCGGTGATGACCCGTGCCGTCGCGGCGAGGCCCTTGATGACGCTATCCAGGTTGTCGTGGGTCTCGTAGTAGTCCTCACGGATCCGCGAGAGCAGGAAGACCTCGTAGTCCATCGAGAGGCCGAACAAGATGGCGAACGTCATCATCGGCACGTACGAGACGATCGGGATCGTCTCCTGCAGCCCGATCAGCCCCTTCAGCCATCCCCACTGGAACACGGCGACGATGGCGCCGAACGAGGCGCCGATCGAGAGCAGGTTCATGAGCGCCGCCTTGAGCGGCACGAGCACCGACCGGAACACCATCATCAAGAGCAGGAACGACAGGGCGAGGACGATCCCGATGAACAGCGGCAGCCGGTCCGAGATGCGTTGGCTGAGGTCGATGAACAAGGCGGTGCCGCCGCCGACGTCGGCGCTCGCCCCCGTCCCCCTCGTGGCAGCCGGGAGCACCTGGGTGCGGAGCTGATCGACGAGCCGCTCGGTGGCGGCCGCCTGGGGGGCCGACGGCGGGACGACGAAGATGACCGCTGCGCGGCCGGACTTGCTGAGCTCGGGCGGCGCGACCTTCAGGTTCGGCAGCCGCCCGACCGCCTTCGCCACCGCGTTGGCCGGCTGGGCGTCGCCGGCGCGGGGCAGCTGCACGACGACGAGCAGCGGTCCGTTGACGCCGGGGCCGAAGCCCTGGGCGATGAGGTCGTAGGCCTTCCGCTGGGTCGTGTCCTTCGGGGCCGAGCCGTCGTCGATCTGACCCAGCCGCATGCTGAGCAGCGGGACGGCCAGGGTGATGAGCACGGCCAGGCTGAGGATGACGGCCGACCACCGGTGGCGGGAGATGAACCGAGCCCACCGCTCCCAGCCCGGGCCGGTCGCGCCGGTCAGCCGATGGTGGTGGCGGCGGTGGGCGCCGCCGCGTCGGCGCAGGCGAGGCACGGCGGCGCGGTTGATGTGCGTGCCGGCCAAGGCCAGCAGGGCCGGGATCAGCGTCACCGCGGCCGTCATCATCACCAGCACGACGCCGGCGGTGACGAAGCCGAGCACGGTCACGTACGGGATCCCGGCCACCGCGATGGCGCAGATCGCGATCACGACGGTCCCGCCCGCGAACAAGACCGCCTGGCCGGCGGTCGCGTTCGCGAGCGCGATGGAGTCGAGCACGCCCATCCCCTGGGCCAGGTTCTGGCGATGCCTCGTCAAGATGAACAGCGAGTAGTCGATCCCGACGCCGAGCCCGATCATCGTCGCCAGGGTCGGGGTCACCGAGCCGACGGGCGTGACGGAGGCGAGCAGGTAGATCCCTGACACGCCGACCGCGAGCGCGCCGAGCGCGGTGCCGATCGGCAGACCCATCGCGATGACGGATCCGAAGGCGAGCAGCAGGATGATGACGGCCACGCCGAGCCCGATCAGCTCGACGTTCTCGGTCTTCTGCTGTGCGAACTGATCGGCGACCGCGTCGCCGAACTCGACCTGCAGCCCGGCCTGCTTGGTGGGCGTCGTCGCCGCTTGCAGGTCGGTGAACGTGCTGGCCGGCAGCTGGTCGGCGTCCTTGCTGTACTGCACCTGCGCGAAGGCGATCGTCTTGTTCCGGGAGACGAACACGGCCCCGGACCCGGGCGTCGCGGGGCCGGTGACGCCCGTCGAATCCCGCAGCTTCTCGAGCCGGGTCTGGGTGGCGGCGATCGCGCGCGCGACCGGCGGCGCGGTGACGGTCCCCTGGTGGGCGGCGAAGACGACCAGGGCGTCGTCGCCGGCCTGCTCCGGGAACTTCGCCTCCAGGATCTCGTCGGCTCGCTGCGCGGACGTGCCGGGGACGGTGTAGACGTCCTGGGTCTGGCCGCCGACGGCGATCGCGGCCGCGACGAGCCCGACGATCGCGAGCAGCCAGACCAGCAGCGTGCGCCAGTGATGGCGGGCGCAGGCTCGTCCCAACCGGCCCAGTCGCGCCGCCACACCGTCCCCCACGTTGCTCGGATCGCCGTGCGACGTGAGGCAACCGAGTCGCTCGGCCGGGGCGACGCTACCGCGGGCTTGCGGCGCCGCACGCGATGCATCCAAGGAGGGGGGCGCGCCGCGCGTGTGACCGGGTCGGCACGGAGGCCACCGGTATCGTGATCACGTCGGGGCGGTCAGCGCGGGCGGTGCGCGCGTCGGCCTCGGCGAACCGTGTCCCCAGCAGGTCGGTCGTGAGCGACGCCTTCGTCTCGTACTCGCACGTGGACCAGGAGTTCGTCCGACGGCTCCACGACCGGCTCACCGAGCAGGGCCGCGAGCTCTGGCTCGACTGGAAGGACATCCCGCCCAGCTCCATCTGGCGGGCCGACATCGCCGAGGCCATCGAGGGCGCGGACAGCTTCGTGTTCGTGATCAGCCCCGCCTCGCTGACCTCACCGGAGTGCCTGGCCGAGCTGCAGCACGCCGACGAGCTGAAGAAGCGGATCGTGCCGGTCGTCTACCGCGACCCCGACCAGCCGGCGCTGCCCGAGCCGCTCAGCGCGCACAACTGGGTGATGTGCCGCACCGACGCCGAGTTCGAGCCCGGGCTGGCCCGCATCGTCGACGCCCTCGACACCGACCTCGACTGGGTGAAGGCCCACACCCGGCTGCTCGTCCGAGCGCTGGAGTGGGAAGCCAGTGGCGAGCACCGGAGCCTGCTGCTGCGGGGCGCCGACATCGCCGACGCGGAGACGACGCTCACGTCGCACGCCGACGCCCGACCGGCGCCGACGCCGCTGCAGAACCGCTACGTCCTGAGCAGCCGCCGCGCCGCGCAGCGCCGGCTGCGGGTCGGGCTGTCGATCTCGATGGTGGGCGTGGCCGCGATCGTCGTGCTGGCCGTCGTGGCGTTCGTGGAGGCCGCCAACTCGCGGCAGGCCGCCCAGACCGCCCAGTCGCGGCAGCTGGCGGCCAACTCGTTCGGCCAGCTCCCGTCGGACCCGCAGCTCAGCCTGCTGCTGGCGCTGCAGGCGTACGGCACCCAGCCGACCAACGACGCCCAGTCGGCGGTGCGCCAGGCGACGCTGCAGAACCGCGAGCGAGCGCTGCTGCGCGGCCATACCGACTACGTCTGGGACGCCGTCTTCTCGCCCGACGGCCGAAGCCTCGCGTCAGCGAGCAGCGACCGGACGGCCCGGGTCTGGGACTGGCACCACCCGAAGCAGAAGCCGATCGTGCTCACCGGCCACACGGCGGCGGTGCGGGGCGTGGCGTTCAGCCCCGACGGGGTCCACCTCGTCACCGGCAGCGAGGACAAGACGGCCCGGGTCTGGACGTGGCGCGACCCGACCGCGCCGCCTGTGGTGCTGGCCGGGCACACCGACCAGATCCGCGCCGTGGCGTTCAGCCCCGACGGGACGTTCGTCGCCACCGGCAGCGCCGATCACACGGTGCGAGTGTGGGACTGGAAGCACCCCGGGACGCCTCCCGTCGTCCTGACCGGCCACGGCGGCGCGGTGAACGCAGTGGCGTTCAGCCCCGACGGCAGCGAGCTGGCGTCGGGCAGCGAGGACAAGACGGCTCGGGTCTGGAGCTGGCGCGACCCGAGCGCACCGCCGATCGTGCTGCTCGGCCACACGGACTTCGTGAACGGGGTGGGGTTCAGCCCCGACGGCGCCCGGCTCGTCACCGGCAGCGACGACCAGTCGGTCCGGGTGTGGGACTGGCGGCACCCGGCCACCCCGCCCCTGGTCTTCACCGGTCACACCAACTCCGTCTACAACGTCACCTTCAACGGTGACGGCACGCTGATCGCCTCCGCCAGCGCCGACGGCACGGCCCGGCTCTGGGACCCGAACGACCCGAAGGTCATGCCGACCGTGCTGCGCGGTCACACCGACCCGGTCCGCAGCGCCCTGTTCACCCCCCACGGGGCCCACCTCGCCACCGCCAGCTGGGACGACACGATCGGGATCTGGGACACGCGACGGGCCGATCTCGACCCGGTGGTCCTGGCCGGTCACACCGACCAGCTGTTCAACGTGGCGTTCAGCCGCGACGGCACCGAGCTGGCGTCGGCCAGCGAGGACCAGACGGCCCGGGTCTGGGACTGGCGGCATCCCGGCACGCCACCGGTCGTGCTCGCCGGCCACACCGGGTCCGTGAACGGGGTCGCGTTCAGCCCCGACGGCAACGAGGTGGCGACCGCCAGCACCGATCACACGGCCCGGGTCTGGGACTGGCGGCATCCCGGCACACCACCGGTCGTGCTCGCGGGGCACACCGACGTGGTCGAGAGCGTCGCGTTCAGCCCCGACGGCAGCCGGGTCGTCACCGGCAGCGACGATCACACGGCCCGGGTCTGGGACTGGCGGCATTCCGGCACGCCGCCGATCGTGCTCGCCGGGCACCACAACATCGTGTTCGACGCCGTCTTCAGCCCCGACGGCACCCGCGTCGCGACGGCCAGCGTCGACAAGACGGCACGGGTCTGGGACTGGCGCCACCCGAGGACGAAGCCGGTCGTGCTGGCCGGGCACGCGGGGGTCGTGAGCGGCGTCGCGTTCAGCCCCGACGGCAAGCGGCTCGCGACCGGGAGCTTCGACAACACGGCGCGGATCTGGAACTGGCGAGACCCGAGCGCGTCGCCGGTGGTGCTGGTCGGGCACAGCGGGAACGTGAACGGCGTCTCGTTCAGCCACAACGGGCAGTACCTCGCCACCGCCAGCGACGACGAGACGGCGCGGATCTGGGACCTGAACCACCCCAACGCGCTGCCGCTGGTGCTGTCGGGCCACCAGGGGGCGACGAACGGCGTCGCCTTCAGCCCGACCCACGCCTACCTCGCCACCGCCGAGGAGAACGGCGTCGCCCAGGTGTGGGACTGCCAGGAGTGCACCCCCATCAGCTCGGTGCTGAAGCTCGCCCGGGCCCGGGTGGCGCGTGGGCTCAGGGCCGCCGAGCGCCGGATCTTCCACGCGTAGCGCGCCGGGGCGCGCCGGTCCGGCTACAGCCGGACGACCGCGTACCCGGCCCGGGCCAGCTGCATCGGCATCTCGCGCACCGCGTCCCGGTCCAGGTCCCGCACCGGCTCGGACAGCTCGTCCCACGGGACGAGGTACGGCGTCGTGCGGGCCTTGGGGTCGCGGGTCGGGCCCGGCTTCCAACCCTGGCGCCGCCGCTCGGCCATCCACCGCTCGTGCTCGATCTGGGCCAGGGTGTCGATCTCGGCCGGCGTGAACGTGAACGCTTGCGCGCCGCCTTCGCTGCGGACCACGCCACAGCCGATCAGGTTCAGCTTCTCGACGAAGTGGGCCGCCTGGTCGCGGTTCGACGCTCGCAGCGTCTCGGGCAGCGAGTCCCAGTCGGCCACCGACGGGTCCTCGACGCCCAGCGTGCGCAGGCGCCGCTCCCGGTACGAGTCGTGGATGCCGCGGGCCAGGACCTCGAGGCGGATCGCGGACCGCAGCGCGACCCAGACGACGATCGCGATGCCGAGGTCGATGACGGCCGCCAGCTGGCGCTCGGCGAACAGGAACACCTGGGTGAGGAAGATCGAGATGAGGACCGCGGCCTCGAACCACCGCAGGGCGAGGAGCCGGGCCCGGGGGAGGATGACCGTCCCCACGATGATGAAGAGGAGGGTGAAGATCGAGGAGACGAGCGTGGCCCACTGGGCCACCGTGTGGATGCTCGAGTAGCGGGTCCGGATGAAGACGATCTGGGCGACGTCGAAGACGCCGAGGGCGAGGAAGAAGCAGGTGATCGAGACGCCGAAGCCGCGCCGGACGGTCCAGCCCTCGTACACGCCGAGCACGCGCAGCCAGAACCGGTTCAGGCGCCCCGGCGGCGGGGTCGCCACGGTCGGGACCTGCTGCAGGAGGCCGCGCACGTGGGGGACGAGCCCCTCGTCGGTGCACAGGTGGTCCAGGAGGGCGAGGGCGTGCAGGCGGCTCGGCTCGTCGAGCCGGCCGAGCGCGGCCGCCTTCACGGCCTCCAGCGCGTTGAGCAGCGCCTCCTCGGGCCGGTACCGGCGGCGCTCGAGGGCGCGGAAGGCCAGGTACATGACGACGAACACCGAGTAGATGAGCGCCAGGGTGGGGCGGAAGAAGTAGTTGACGTCACGGGTGATGAACTTGCCGAGCTCGTCGACGAACCAGCCGAACCCGGCGCCGCCGAGGAACGCCACGAAGGTCCGGACCCCGGGGGCGATGAACGACACCGCGAAGATGACCGCGACCGCGAGCATCAGCCCGCCCCAGATGGCGTGCGAGATGTGCAGCGTCCCGTTGCCGACCTGCGGGTAGCCGGTGGCGACGAGGAAGAACCGGTTGCCGAGCACACCCGCCACCGCGCAGGCGAGGAAGATGTCGAGGTTGCGGGTCAGGTCGGTGGTCCGGACGACGAGCGAGCGCACCGGCGCCGTCTCCTTGTGGACCTCCGCGCTCAGCTCGTGCTCGACTCTCACCCGGGGTCAGCTCCCCCGGACCGAGCGCGCGGCAGCGCGCGACCTGGCCCGATCACGGCAACGAGGCTAGCGACTCCGACCCCCGATGAGCGCGGACAGCAGCCGACGGCGCGCGTCCGCTCGGGCGGCGCTCTCAGCGACGCGGTCGGGCCCGCCGCGACGCCGACGCCCGCGGACCGGACCGCGTGGCACGGCCTCCGGCGCGGCGGAGGTCGACGCGGTCGCCGCGCATCGGCACGCCCTCCTTCACCAGCAGGTCGCGCTGCCGCTTGCCCTTCGCCAGCGAGCCGTCGGCCCGCACGACCCGGTGCCAGGGCACTTCCTCGTGGACGAGGGAGAGCACCCGCCCGACCATCCGAGGCGAGCGCGGGTCGATCTCGCCGTACGTCGCGACGCGACCGCGGGGGATGCGGCGGATCCGGGCCAGGATCCGCTCGGTGCGAGCGTCGTACCCGGCCACGCGGCTACGCGGCGGCGTTGCGCAGGAGCTGGCCCGCCAGCGCGCCCTCGTGCTCGCCGTCGGCCATGAACACCTGGCCGTTGACGAGCGTCCAGGCGTAGCCGCGGCTGCGCTGGATGTACCGCCCCGCGCCGGCCGGGTAGTCGTACACGTACTGCGGCTGCGGCAGGCCGAGGCTGTCGACGTCGAGCACGTTCACGTCGGCGAACGCGCCCGGCTCGAGGACGCCCCGTCCGGCCAGCCCGAACAGCGCGGCCGGCTCCGAGGTCAGCCGGCGGACCGCCTCGCCGACCGACAGCAGGCCGTGCTCGCGGACCCAGTAGGTGAGCAGGAACGTCGGCTGGCTGGCGTCCATGATGAGCCCGACGTGCGCGCCGGCGTCGGCGAGGCCCATGACGGTGTCCGGATGGCGCAGCATCACCGCGACCGCGTCGAGGTCGTCGTTCAGGAACGGCCAGTTCAGGAGCGTTCGCCCCTCGCCTTGGAGCTCGATCGTGATGAAGGCCTCGGCCGGCGTGACGCCCAGCCGCGCCGCGTGCCCGGCCAGGCTGTCCTCGGGCCCGAGGTCGTAGCGGGCGTCGCCGTCCGGCAGCACGAACAGCTCGTCGGGCGGGATGGTCGGCAGATCGCGCGCGGCGTCGACGAGCGCGGCCCGCTGGACGGGGTCGCGCAACGCCGCGAGGCGCTCGGCGAACGAGAGGTCGCGCAGCGCCCGCCAGGTCGGCGAGCCGTCGAACGGCGTGCGGTGCACGAGCCCGAAGAGCATGCCGATCCCGCGGGCGGTGGTCTGAGGTGCGAGCAGCGCGCCCCGGGCTCGGGCCGCCTCGACCACCGCGAGTGCTTCGTCGTGCAGCTCCGGCACCCGCTTGGTCTGGCTGAGCCCGAAGGTGACCGGCCGGCCGGTGGCGAGCGCGAGGTCGGCCAGCAGCTCCACCTCCGAGACGGTACGCCGCCCGCCCCCGGGGACTTGCTCGCCGAGCGCCGGCGCGGCCTCGAACACGCCCACGCCGCGCTGGCCCATGACGGCGGCGAGGGCGTGCAGCTCCCGGGCGTCGGCGTAGGTGCCGGGCACTGCCCGGCCGTCGGGGACGCGGTGCAGCATGGTGCGGGACGTCGAGAACCCGAGCGCGCCGGCGCCGATCGCCTCGTCGACGAGGTCGCACATGGCGGCGATGTCGTCGTCGGTGGCGGGGGCCGGGTCGAGGCCCCGCTCACCCATGGCGTGGTAGCGGACCGCGCAGTGGCCGACCATGCCGCCGACGTTCACGCCCTTCGGCCACCGCCCGACCGCGTCGAGGTACTCGCCGTAGGTCTCCCAGTCCCAGGTCAGACCCTCCATGATCGAGTCGGCGGGGACGTCCTCCACGGATTCCATGAGCTCGGCGAGGTAGCGACGATCCTCGGGCCGGCACGGCGCGAACGTGACGCCGCAGCTGCCGAGCACGAGCGACGTCACGCCGTGCCAGCACGACGACGTCGCCAGCGCGTCCCAGCCCAGCTGGGCGTCCAGGTGGGTGTGGATGTCGACGAAGCCGGGGGTGACGAGCCGGCCGTCGGCGTCGAGCTCTTGGTGTCCGGGGCCGAGCCCCACGCCGACCGCCGCGACGCGGTCGCCGTCGATCGCGACGTCGCCCGGCACCGGATCCCCGCCCCGGCCGTCGGCGACGAGGCCGTCGCGGATCACGAGGTCATAGGTCATCGCTGGAGCCTACGACCGCGTCGGTGACTCGGCACGCGCCGTCGATTGCGCGCCGAACCGTGGGTTCGCGAACGCGCCGCTGAGGCTCGCTCAGGCGGCGGCGTATGTCCAGTCCGGGTTCTTGCGCCGCTGCCGCTCGTCGTAGATCGCCCGGCCGTCGACGAGGTCGACGATCTTCGGGATGACGGGCGTGTCGACCGGCGACCCGCTCGCCTCGAGCGCGGCGACGAACTCCTCCGGGAAGCTGCGCAGGAGGCTGCTGATCGTCCGCTGCTCCTCCTCGCCGAGGTAGCAGCGGTTCTGGTCGGTGACGCCGCGCAGCCGCTCGCCGATCGTCTCGATGTCGTGGGTGTCGCCGACGCCCTCGGCGATCGCGTCGAGGCGGCGAGTCACCTCGCCGGAGCCGTTCTTGCAGGCGCGGCACTGGCCGCACGACTCCACGTAGAGGAAGCGGGAGACCATCCGCGCCACGCCGACCATGCTGCGGGTGTCGTCGTAGACGATGAACCCGGCCGAGCCGAGCCCGCCGCCGGCCGCGGCGAGGCCCTCGTAGCTGACCGGCGCCGAGAGCCCGGCCGCCGTGAGCACCGGGTTGGCGACGCCGGACAGCACCGCCTTCACCGCTCGGCCGTCGGCGATGCCCCCGCCGAGCTGCTCGAGGACGTCGCCGAGCCGCGTGCCGGGCTCGATCTCGCCGTACCCGTCGCGCCGCGTGTCGCCGACGACGGTGACGATGAGCGGCCCCGGGGTCGGCGGCGTGCCGATGGTCCGATACCAGTCGGCGCCGCGGGCCAGGATCAGCGGGACGTTGGCGAACGTCTCGACGTTGGACGCCAGCGTCGGGTTCGACCCGACGACGTCGGCGTCCTCGGTCGGCGCGATGCCGGACGACCAGCCCTCCGCCGGCGTCGTCGCGAACAGCCCGTGCAGGTACGGGGGCAGCCAGCGCGGCATCGGGTCGTTGCCCTCGATGACCTCGAGCAGCGCGGTCTCCTCGCCGAGCAGGTACTCCTCGGGCCCGGCGACGATGCTCATCGGCGCGTCGCCGAGCAGATCGGCGTCGGCCATCTCCGGCAGCGCCCGGCTCAGCGCGTCGATCTCGGGCTCGAACGAGGCCTTGACGCCGATGAACACCTCCCGGGCGCCGACGACCATCGCGGCGACGGCGAGGCCCTCGAGGACCTGGTACGGGTTCTGGCGCAGCAGCGGCCGGTCCTTGAACGTGCCCGGCTCGCCCTCGGCGCCGTTCGCGACGACGTACCGGTCGCCGAGCTCGGCGCCGCCGGCGCGGACCGACCGCCACTTGCGGCCGGCTGGGAACCCGGCACCGCCGCGCCCGCGCAGCCCGGACGCGTCGAGCTGGTCGAGCACCCAGTCCGGCCCGTGCGCTCGCGCGCGCCGGATGGCCTCCCCGCCGCCGTTCGCCTGGTACTCGGCCAGCGAGGCGAAGGCTCGGGCCGGCAGCAGCAGGTTCGGCTCCACGACTCCATCATGCCGAGGCGGCCCGCGGCGTCGCCCATGGGACGTCGAGTCGTTCGTTCCGCGGACCCGCTTCGAGGGGCGCCGTTACGCTGCCGGGGTGGCCAAGACGCCGAATCCACGGGGCCGGATCGTCCCGTTGGCGTCGTACCCGTCGCGCTTCGAGGCCGACGTGGTCATCGGGCTCCTGAACAGCAACGACATTCCCGCCATGGGCGACTACGGCGACGGGGACGGCTGGGCGCCGCACCTCGCGCTCTACAACGGCGCCCGGGTGCTGGTCTTCGACGAGGACCTGGAGCGGGCCCGCGCCGTGCTGGAGGCGGCGTCGCCGCTCGAGGAACCGAGCGACAACTAGGACGCTGTTGAAGAAGGCGGTTTGTTTGGGGCGGCGGGTTCGTAGGCTTCGGGTCGCGGGCCCGGGTTCTTGACCGACCGAAGAGCCGGCAGTCGAGGGTGTGATGCCGGTCACCCCGG
>Ga0073928_10003233_pt1 | contig 26061 bp, 24 predicted proteins | sample PaiPotPPA55metaG_FD_76969 | JGI IMG/M metagenome (GOLD analysis project Ga0073928, IMG submission 76969) | Iron sulfur acid spring bacterial and archeal communities from Banff, Canada, to study Microbial Dark Matter (Phase II) - Paint Pots PPA... ...
CCCTGCCGGGCACCGGCACCGCCATCACCGTCATCGAGTCGCCGGATATCGGCACGGTGGGCGTCGGCGAGGCGACGATTCCCCCCATCATCGACTTGTTGCGCTTCCTAAGCATCAACGAGGGCGATTTCGTTACGCACACGCGGTCGACTTACAAGCTCGGCATCAAATTTACCGATTGGTCAGGGATCGGCCGCTCCTACTGGCACCCCTTTGGGACCTTCGGCGCGAACATCAATCTGCGGCCCTTCCATCATGCTTGGGCCAGGGCGCGGGCGGACGGCCTTGCGCCGAGATTCAATGATTTCAGCCTGTGCGCGGCGCTGGGCGATGGCGGCAAGTTCCGCTTTCCCGATGCCGCGGCACAAGGCCCCGTCGCCGGCCTGCGCTACGCTCTGCACTTCGATGCGGGCTTGGTGGCCAAGTATCTGCGGACCTACTCGGAGCGCTTGGGTGTCGCGCGTCTGGAGCGCACGGTCGCACAGACCACATTGCGCGAGGACGGATTTCTCGACGAGCTCATCTTCACCGACGGCACTCGGCTGCAGGCGGATTTGTACATCGACTGCAGCGGCTTTCGCGGCGTACTCATCGAACAAGCGCTCAAGACCGGCTACGTCGACTGGAGCGACATACTGCCCTGCGATCGCGCCGTTGCAGTGCCCACCGAACTCGCCGCCGCCCGCCCGCCCTACACCGAGGCGAGCGCGCGAGGCGCCGGCTGGCGCTGGCGAATTCCACTGCAGCATCGCGCAGGCAATGGCTACGTGTACTCCAGCGCCCATATCGACGACGCCGCGGCGCTGGAGGATCTGTTGGCGGAGGTCGGCGAGAAGCCGCTGGCGGATCCGCGCTTTCTGCGCTTCGTGACCGGCCGGCGCAAACTGTTCTGGAACCGCAATTGCGTCGCGCTCGGCCTGGCCTCGGGATTTCTCGAGCCGCTCGAATCAACCAGCATCCATCTGGTGATGAGCGGCGTATACAAACTGCTCGAGCACTTTCCGAATACATCGTTCGCCCAATCGAACATCGATTCGTACAACGGCGAATTGATCCAGGAGATCGAACGAATCCGCGACTTCATCGTCCTGCACTATTGTTTGACCGAGCGCAGGGACACCCCGCTCTGGGCGTATTGCCGATCCATGAAACTGCCCGACAGCCTCGCGCAGCGCATTGAACTCTACGAGCGCACCGGGCGCGTTCGAATCAAGGCCGGTGAATTGTTCACTGATTTGAGTTGGTTCTACATCTTCGAGGGCATGGGAGTCACGCCCGAAAGCTACGATCCGCTGCTCGATGTCGTGACCATGGATCAGTTGCGCGATATTCTGAGTTCCATGGCGCAAGCCACCGCGCTGGCGGCCCACGGAGTGCCCTCTCACGACAGTTATTTCTCCGCCGGAATATCGAATCGATGAAGGCGCCGAAGCCGCTGCTGGGAGGCGTGGCGGCCCGAACCGCCGGCCCGCAGCTGTCCGGCACCAACCTCGCACGCGCCGGGGACCACAATCAGCGCGTCACCCTGCATGCGATACGGGTCAACGGACCGGTCACGCGAACGGAACTCGCGCTGAAGACGGGCCTCACGCCGGCCGCAATCGCGAACATCACCAACCGGCTCATCAAGGACCGGCTGATCATGAGCGCAGGTCGATTGCACGGCGCCCGCGGCCAGCCCGCGACTAAGTTCGTGATCAACCCCGATAGCTGCTTCTCCATTGGACTCAACGTCGACCGCGACCATGTCACGCTGGTAGTGCTGGATTTCGTGGGCAAGGTGCGCGCGCGCGCATCGCGGGAAATACACTTCGCGAAGCCCTTGACCGTTCGCAGCTTCTTTCAGCGCTCGGTCGGGCAACTCCTTGCCAAGGCCGGCATCCCGCGCAATCGCCTCGTCGGCGTCGGCGTGGCGTTCCCCGACGATATTGCCCGGGCGCATCTGCCGGATCAGCCGGCCGACTACGCGGCCTGGGCCTCGGTACGCATCGACGATTTGATCCGCGATGTCCTGGGGATTCCCGTGTTCATTGAAAACGATGCGGCGGCTGCGGCGATCGGCGAAATGCAATTCGGCTCCGGTCATCAATACCGTAGCTTTTTTTACTTGCTCGTCACCGCCGCGCTCGGCGGCGGCCTGGTCGCGGACGGCAGCTACTTTCGTGGCGCCAGCGGACGCAGCGGCGAAATCGGCTGGCTGCACGCCCGCACCGGCGCCGGCGAGGATAGCCAATTGCAAAACATCGTCTCTCTGTCAAGCCTGTACAGCCGCCTCGCGGAACACGGATTTCAAGTGGCGACGCCGCGCGGCCTCACTCGGTTGGCGCCCGCCGCGCGAGTCATCGTGGATCGGTGGATTCATGAATCCACCGAGGCGCTGGTGAGTTCCTTCGTGGCCATCAATTGCCTGATCAACCCGGAGGCCATACTGATCGGCGGCCGGTTGCCGGCCACCCTGGTCGATGAGCTGGCAGCGTCGCTGAACGCGCGGATGGCAGCGTTTGCGGCGCAAATACCCGCCATTGCGCCGGTGGCCCGCGCTCTGACCGCCGACGATGCACCGGCGGTGGGGGCTGCCATTCTGCCGTTCAGCTACCGGTTGCTGCCCACGCGCTTTGCGCTGCTGAAAACGACATGAGCACGCGGCGTGAAACCGGGAAGAAATGATCCATGCCCCTGCGGCAGCGGCAACAGGTACAGGGAGTGTTGCGGGCGGATAGGACACGACGCAGCGCGCGCGGACGAAGTGACCCCCGTCGAGATGAATCAGCTTGTCGCCCTGCTCAATGCGGCGCGCTACGCAGAGCTGGAAAGCAAGGCTCGCGAACTTCTCGACCTGCACCCGAATGCCGCGGTTGTTTGGCAGCTACTGGGGTTGGCCCTGACGAGGCAGGGCAAGGACGCTCTGCAAGCCCTCAAAATGGCGGCGCAATTGCTGCCCAATGATGCCGGGGTGCACAACAACCTAGGTAACGCGCTGGGACGAGTTGGGCAGCTCGACGAGGCAGTTGCAAGCTATCGACGTGCCCTACTCCTGAATCCGGATCTCGCGGAGGCGCACAATAATCTGGGTCATGCCATGCTTGATCTCGGGCAGCCTGATGGCGCGGCGGCGAGCTGCCGCCGGGCCATTGACCTCAAGCCACGTTATGCCGAGGCGTACGACACCCTGGGCTGCGCCTTGCTGGCGCTCGGTCGGCCCGATGATGCGGCGGCGAGCTATCGCCGGGCGCTCGAGATAGCGCCCGGATTCCTCGAGACGCACAACAACCTTGGGCTGGCGTTGCTGGAGCTCGGTCGGGTCGATGATGCGCTGGCTAGCTACCGCCGAGCGCTCGAGATGAACCCCGAATTCGCCGAGGCGCACAATAACTTGGGCAATGCGTTGCGAGCCCTCGGGAAGCTTGATGACGCCGTGGCGAGCTACCGTCGGGCCCTCAAGATCAAGCCAAATTTCGCCGTCGCGCATTGCAACCTCGGCATCGCTCTCAGGCTTCAGGGACGGACCGCGGAAGCGCAAGCGAGCTGCCGCAGAGCGCTGGAAATTGATCCGCAGTCAGCGGCCACGTTTGCGGTCCTGGCTGATTCGAGCGCTGATAGGGGACAATTCGCGGAAGCGGAGGATCTATTCAAGCGCGCTATCTCGATTGAACCGGAATCGCCGGAAGCCTGGGCCGGCATCGCTCACTTGCGCAAAATGACTCCGAGCGACGCGGCTTGGCTGGCGCAAGCGCAGCGAATCGCGGGCAGACCGTTGCCGGCTCGACGGGAGATTCCGCTTCGCTATGCCATCGGAAAATACTTCGATGACGTGAAGGATTTCGAACAGGCGTTCATCAATTTCCAACGCGCAAACGAACTGACGAAGCTGCGTCGAGCGAAACATGACCGGCAGCAACTGACTCGGGTCGTCGATCGAATAACCCAGTCCGACAATCCAATCTGGCTGAGAGAGACACGGACCCATGCGCTCGAATCTGCGCGTCCGGTATTCATCGTCGGGATGCTGCGCTCCGGCACCACGCTTGCCGAGCAGATCCTCGCCTCGCACCCGGACGTTTTCGCTGCCGGAGAGTTGACGTACTGGAACACCGCGTCGGCAGCTTATCGATCGTCCGCTCTCGAGGCCCCGGCGAGCGGGGCCCTGCTGCGCAAGCTGGCCGGCGACTACCTGCGACTTCTGGAGGATTCATCCGGCAACGCGCCGCGGGTGGTCGACAAAATGCCCACCAATTTTGCGTTTTTGGGGTTGATTCATGCCGCCTTGCCGAACGCTCGCATCATCCACATGCGGCGCAATCCGATCGATACGTGCCTATCCGTCTACTTTCAGCATTTTGAGGCCGCCGTTTCGTACGCCAACGATCTGGAAGATCTGGCGCACTATTACACCGAATATTTGCGCATCATGAAACACTGGCGACTAGTCCTTCCCCAAGGCGCGATTCTGGACGTGTCTTACGAAGGTCTGGTAAACGATCAAGAAGCGTGGAGCCGCAAACTGTTGGAGTTCATCGGGCTGCCGTGGAACCCTCGTTGTATCGATTTTCAAGAGACGCAACGCACTGTCATCACCGCCAGCAAATGGCAAGTTCGGCAGAAAATAACCGGCGCATCCGTTCTGCGCTGGCGCAATTACGAGAAATTCCTGGGACCTCTGCTCCGCCTGACGGAATTGAATCCGTGACTTAAGGCATAATTCTCCAATGTCACATCGCGAAAATGCTGCCTCCAGAGCGCGGCTCGCCACACTTCACGCGAAGCTCATCGGATGGTTGGTGAACGACGCGTGTCCTCGCTGGGCGCAGTACGGAATCGATCGGAAGAACGGCGGCTTCATCGAGGCGCTCGGGCAAGACGGCCTCGGGCTCCCTCATCCACGGCGGGCGCGGGTTCATCCGCGTCAGATTTACGCGTTTGGGCAGGCGCAGGCGTTGGGTTGGAGCGGCGACGTGGCGGGGATCATCAGCCGCGGGATGGAATATTTCACGGCTCATTATCGGCGCGGCGACGGATTGTTTCGCACGCTGGCCGCGGCCGATGGAACGGCCCTCGACGAGCGCGCCCTTCTCTATGACCAGGCGTTCGCGCTGCTCGGGCTGGCCGCGTCAGCCACGGCGCTCGGCGCAAACGACGAGTTCGAGGAACGCGCCGTTGCGCTACGCGGAACCATCGAGAGCCACTTCAGCACGGCCGATGGCTCGCTGCGCTCGGAAGACGGCGCGGATGCCATTCGCGAATCGAATCCCCACATGCATTTGCTCGAGGCCTGCCTGGCATGGGCCGAAATAGGCGGCGATCCCGGTTGGACGTCCTGGGTTCGACGCCTCGCCGAGCTCGCGGTCTCGCGCTTCATCCGCAAAGACGGCGGCGCGATCGGCGAGTCCTACAGCGCGGCGTTGCAGCCGGCGCCCGGGATCGCCGGCCGCATCATTGAACCCGGGCATCAATTCGAATGGGCGTGGTTGCTGCTGCGATGTGAACCCCTGCATCCGGCGCTGCGGGAAACGGCTTTGCGGTTGCTGGCCATTGGTGATCAATACGGCGTGCGCCATGGGGTCGCAATCAATCAGCTGCTTGACGACTTCACGGTCACAGACGCCAACGCCCGGTTCTGGCCGCAAACCGAGCGCCTCAAAGCGGCTCTGCTGGCTGCGACCATGACGGGCGAACCTCATTTCTGGTCCATGGCCCATGGGGCGGCGGCAAGTTTTTTCCCCTACCTGAAAACCTCCGTGCCTGGATTGTGGTTCGACTTGCAGCGGCCGGACGGTACATTCATCGACTCGCCGGCACCGGCCAGCACCTTCTATCACTTGGTCGGAGCCATCGTGGCGCTGGACACGGCGCTGCGCAGCCCCGCCTGACGGGACTATTCCGCATTACTTGGCGGGTGCGAAAGGTCGCCCATCGGCGGCGACATCACGCTTCAATGAGCGCGGTGCAGCGCGCAAATCAAGGGGGGTTCGGATTGGGCCGAGGCGGTTTCGGGCCGAACGCCCTTGCGGTATCGCGCTGGGGACGCGTGGTCCTCGAAAGCGCTCGCTGGCGCGCCAGCTCTTTAATCCCGAGTTCCCTGTAGTTCGAGCTCGTCAGCGACGCCAGGAACGCAACCACGTCGTCGATATCCGCCTCCTTCAAAGCGAGCGGCTGGATGTCTTCGTCGAGATAGGGATTGTGCAACCCATCGCCCTTGTTGTAGTGGTCCACGACATCCCACAGAGTCTCTTGTGAGCCGTCGTGAAAGTAGGGCCCTGTCAACAGCACATTGCGCAAGTTCGGTGTCTTGAATGCCGCAATGTCCGCTTCTTTCTTCGAGATGAGGAAGCGGCCCAGCGCCGACATCTCCGTCTGAATGGCGGCATTATCGACGGCCTTCGAATCGCCCGAGTTGAGGAGCTGTTCGGCCTGGCGCGCCAGCGCAACGACATTGTGCCGGACGATACCGATGCCGATGTTGTGATAGTCATTGTCCGTAAAATTCGAGGTATCCCGCTTGTCTTCCGTGAGCGCGTGGCATTTGTTGCATCGGCCCCGTGCGTTGAAGAGAATCCATCCGCGCGTGGCGGAAGCATCAATGGCGTTCTTGTCGCCGGAGATGTAGTGATCGAACGGCGAATCAAACGCAAGCTGTGTCCGCTCGTAAGACGCGATGGCGCGCAGCAGATCGGGGCCGTTAGTCGGGCGGCCGAAGACGCTGCTGAAGGCGCGCCGGTATTCTCCGATGGCGGCGATCCGGGCCACGGCAGCGTCCAGGCTGGGTTGGCCCATCTCAACCGTATTGACGATCGGCAGCGCCGCCTGCTCCTCGAGGGTATTTACCCGGCCGTCCCAGAACTGCGTCTTGTTGAAGAGGGCGTTCAGAATGGTCGGCGCGTTGCGCTGGCCGGCGCGGCCATGGATACCGATCGAAACGGGCCTGCCGTCGGTGAAAGCGCGGGCGGGATCGTGACAGGTGCCGCAGGCCACGGTTCCGTCAGCCGACAGGCGGCCGTCGAAGAACAGTTTCTGGCCGAGGGCGATCTTCTCGGGAGTCTGCGGATTGTCGGGCGGAATCGCCGCGAGAACCGCGCCGTCGGGCACGCCGATCTGTCGGGGAGACTTAGGCCGGGCCAGCGCACCCGCCTTCGGAATAGGCGGCGCTTCCGGCGACGTTTGCCGGATCGCTCCGTGCCGATCGGCTCTCTCCGTCGAACTGGTGCATCCGCCCGCGGCCAGGCAAGCGAGCATAAGCGCGACGCACCATTGTGTTTGCTTCGCAACCCGCATCGCATCTCTCCTCCGTGGGTGGAAAGATCAATCCGAGATCGCCAAGAGTAGCAAGGAGCCGCGAACTTTTCACGCCTCCCGAGGGGAGCATCCCCTGAAGGGGAGCACCCTATCGGGGGGTCGGCCGCGCCGTCGAATTCCGAATGACCAATTCATGATCGAGCAAATGCCGCGGGATGCGATCGGGCCAACCATTGCGCCGCGGTTCGAACCGAATGATCAAGTCGGCGGCGATCCTAGCCATCGCCGCCACCGGCTGGCGAACGGTCGTCAACTCGGGCCAAATCATGCCGGCGACCGGCGCGTCGTCGAAACCGGCCACCGACAGCTGGCCCGGTAAATCGAGCCCGAATTTGCGCGCCATCGATACCACCGCCGCGGCCATGTCGTCATTGCTGGCGAAGATGGCGGTGGGCGGCATGGCTGCACGCAACATCCGCTCGGCGCAAATCAAGCCGTCGCCGAAAACGAAGTTGCCTGTTTGAACCAAATCGGAGTCGACGGGAATCTGGTGAGCCCGCATCTCGTCGACGAAACCGAGATAGCGCTGCTCGGTGGCACCATGCTCGGGCCTTCCCAAAATAAAACCGATGCGGCGATGTCCGAGGCTCACCAAATGCGCCGTGATCTGCCGCGCCGCCGCGTAGTCGTCGATTCCGATCGACGGGGCGGCGCTCAGGTTGTGTTTCGGCGCGATTCGAACGATGGGGATCGACGCCTCATGAAGCTTGTTCAATACGACGGGGTGGTCGCTCAGGGGAGGCAATAGAATGACTCCTTCCAAGCGCAGCTGTCCGAGCAAAGTGTCGATCTGTTTGTCGATCGCCGGACTTTCCACATCCCAGGGCTCGACCATCAAGTGCAGGCTGGACTCTCGGCAACGTTCGACCGCGCCGGCCTGAAATTCGCTCAAATAGTCGCCGGGCTTTTCGCAGAACAGCCCGATGAGAAAGGACCGATTGCTGGCGAGGCCGCGCGCGTTGAGATTCGGCCGGTAATTGAGCTGCTCGATGGCGTCGAGAATCCGCGCGCGGGTGTCGGAACGAACCCGAGGTTCATTGTTGATGACCCTCGATACCGTCTTCGGTGACACCTTGGCGAGGTCCGCCACCTCCTGAATCGTGACGGATGCCGGACTTAAATTGATGGCCAATATTCGAACCTCGGGGCTGATGTGCCTATATTAGCGATTCGCCTCGGTTAGCGCGCTCCAACCCTCAGGTTGTCCCGAGGCACTTGGGCGACGGACCCGAAGTCCGCTGTGCCAGGCGTACCTCCGATATCGTCAAACCGAAGGGGCCTGAGGTTTCAACGGCGAACGGCACCACGACCCCGGCAAGGTCGGCGCCTGCGGCCGTGAAGCAGGACAGGGGGATCGACAGCGTCCGCCAATTCCCCGGCCGCGCGCTCTTGAAGATTTGAGTCACATCCAGCATCGCCCCACCCTGAGTGCCGCAAAGAGGCTCGGTGCAGCGGACGCCGATCTTGACACGTTGCGCGGGAACTCGGTCGACACGATAGCGCACGTCGATAGCAAGCCCCTGCGCGGCCTGCGGCCGCATGTCGCCGGCGCGCCCGGAAATCGTGAACATGCCGTTCTGCGTTCCCGTCCAAGCGACTGCGCTACCGTCGGATTCCGAGGCGACGACGACACTACCCCGCGGACTCTCCTGCCGCGCCGTCGTCAGGTGGACCTCGGCGCTGTCATCGGCGACGAAGATGGACCATGGCGCGGTGACGTGCCCCGCATGAAACAGGCTTCCCTGTGAAGCGACCCAATGCGGCGGTATTCGCGGATCTTCCGACAGCTGCGGCGAATGGCCCGTGCTGTGATAGTCGAGGCCCCATCCGCGGGGAAACAGCGCACCGGACACATTTCCCGCGGCGTCGTACGTCACCGGCACGGCGGTCTCTGGCCACGAGAACGCAAGACGGCCGGTGAAATCATAGTGTTCCCGGCCGGTGGAGCGGAACAGGACGTCGGCGACGCCCTCGCCTTCGCTTCCCGGCAGCCACGCCGCAACGAAGGCGTCCGACGCATTGATCTCTGGGTTTACCCAGAGAGGCCGGCCCGACAGGAAGACCGCAACGGTTGGCACACCTTCGGCATGCAATCGCCGCAACAGCTCAAGATCGTGCGCGTCGTTGGGCGAGAATTCGAGATTCTCCCGATCGCCTTGGAATTCTGCGTAAGGGCCTTCGCCGAACACGACGATGGCGGCATCGGGTTTCTCCGTGAACCGTCCCTCTTTATTCAGCACGGCTGATCCGCCGCCCGCGGTCACCGCCGCCTCGATGCCGCCGAAGATGGACGTACCGCCGGGGAAATCCCGGTTGCTGTTGTGGTCGCCCTGCCAGTCGATGGTCCAGCCGCCGGTCTGTGCGCCGATGGAATCCGCCGCCTCGCCTGCGACCAGTATGCTTGCATGTGGATTCAAGGGGAGGATGCCGCGATCGTTCTTGAGCAGCACCAGAGACTTGCGGACGGCCTCGCGCGCCAGCGCACGATGCTCCGCACTGCCGAGGCGAGTGAAGTCGCCTGCATCGCTGCGTTGCTTCGGCGCCGGCCGCTTGAACATTCCGGCGACGGTTTTGACCCGCAAAATGCGCCGCACGGCATCGTCGATACGGGCCTTCGGGATCTCGCCGGACCGCACCTGAGCCAAGGTGTTCTTATACAGTTCCCGCCAACCGTCCGGCGCCATCAGCATGTCGACACCGGCGAGCACTGCCGCCGCGCACCGGTATTTCGTACACCCCGGTACTTGTTCGTGGGCGTTCCAATCCCCGACCACGAATCCGTTGAAGCCGAGCCGTCCCTTCAATATATCGGTCAATAAGTAGTGGTTGGCGTGCAGCTTGACGCCATTCCAGCTGTTGTAAGAGGCCATGACGATCAATGCGCCCGCCTTGATCGCGGCCGGGTACCCCGCACCATGCACCGCGCACAGCTGGGCTTCCGGCAGGATGGCGTTGCCCTGATCTCGTCCGCCCAGCGTGCCGCCGTCGCCGAGAAAATGCTTCACCGAGGAGAGCGTGTGTCCGGGTGCCATGAATTGCGGGGTGTCGCGCTGGCCTTGAAGTCCGGTGACCATCGCGGCGGCGTAGGCGGCCACCAGCTCCGGGGATTCAGAATAGCTTTCATAGGATCGGCCCCAACGAACGTCGCGCGCAACGGCCACGGTGGGTGCGAATGTCCAATCGATACCCGTGGCGGCCACCTCCTCCGCGGTTGCGACGCCGATTCGGTGGACCAAGTCAGGGTCGTGCGCTGCCCCCAGCGCAACGTTGTGGGGGAAAATGGTGGCGCCCACGACTTTCGCATGTCCATGCACCGCATCGATGCCGAAGAGAATGGGGATCGGCGGATGAACTGCGCTGTTTGCAGTCAGCGAGGCGCGGTAATAATCGTCGGTCAGATTCAGCCAGGCCTGCGGCGCGGCGCGCACATTGTCGCCCGGTGCGGCGCCTCCTCCGGCGAGAATCGATCCCAATTTATAGGTGCGCAACTCTTCCGGGGAGATCGACGCAATGTCGGCCTGAATCATTTGACCGACCTTCTCCTCCAAGGTCATATGCGCCAACAGCTGCTCGACGAACGCCTCGGCGCCGGGGTCCACTGCGGGTGTTGCGGCAGGCCAAAGCTCAGGATGTACACTGGCCGCGGGTGCGGACGCCGGCGGCGCCGCGGCAGCGGAACCCAACAACAAAAGCGCGGCGGCGACTGTCAAGGCGGGGCACGAGGACACAGAATTCTCCTTAAGTCGACACACGGGGACTGATCGCCGGCGCCTTTAGGCTGCGCGGTTTCCCCAGAGTTAATTTCGCAAGCTCGAATACGTTATAACTATTTGTAATATTTATACTTTTAACGACCTGGCCGCGGCCGGTGGCATCGTAAAAATCGTCCTCGGGATTGAAGCTTACAGGATTAGAGGGAAAAATGTCAGCGCTGTCAAATGACCGCCAGCATCGACAGCGCACCCGGTATGAGAGGCCTGAAGCGAGAGCCTGCCGTGCCGAGTAGCTCCCACACTTTCGGCTTGCTTGGCCTGCTCGACTGGGTAGTGGTCGCTGCGTATACCGGGGGCCTCATCTTTCTCGGTCTCTTGATGTCGAAGAGACGCATCGCGCCGGTGGACTATTTTCTCGCCTCGCGGGCCTCCCATTGGCCGGTGATCGGTTTGGCGCTGCTCGCCTCCAATATGTCCTCGACGGCCTTGGTCGGCCTCGCCGGCGGCGCCTATGCCATGGGTATTTCGGTCTACAACTACGAATGGTCGGCCATCGTGATCCTGGTGTTTTTCTGCGTGTTCCTGCTGCCCTCCATCATTCGCAGTCAAACCTACACCATGCCGGAATTTCTCGAGCGGCGTTACGATCGCCGAGTCCGCCTGCACTTCGCGCTGCTTACCTTGTTTCTGAATATTTTCGTCGATTCTGCCGGAGTGCTGTACAGCGGTTCCCTGGTCTGCCAGTTGCTCTTTCCCGGGTGGCCATTGTGGTTGATCGTGGCGCTCCTGGCCGGCACGGCAGGCCTCTACGCCACCCTGGGCGGCCTGCGGGCGGTGATTTATACCGAAGCGGTGCAGGCCGTCGTGCTGATGCTGGGCGCCCTCATGATATCGATCGGCGCATTCAGCCGCGCCGGCGGCTGGCATGCCGTCATGCGAGGCGTCGATCCGGCGGCGATATCGCTCATCCGGCCCATCGGTGATCCTGGTGTTCCCTGGCCGGGATTGTTGCTCGGAATTCCGCTGCTGGGGTTTTATTATTGGTGCACGAATCAATCGATCGTGCAGCGGATGTTGTCGGCGAAGAACATCGATCATGCCCGTTGGGGCGCGCTATTCGCCGGCCTGCTGAAACTGCCGGTGCTGTTCTTGATCGTGCTGCCGGGGACGTGCGCGCTCCTGTTGTTCCCGAGGCTGCCGCAGCCCGACCTCGTGTATCCGAACCTGATCCTGCAACTTCTGCCCGCCGGAATCGTGGGCCTGGTGGTCGCGGGATTCGTTGCGGCGACGATGGTGTCGATCGCCTCGATGCTCAATTCGGCCTCGACCCTGATCACCATGGACGTCATCAAGCAATCCAAGCTGAGCCTGTCGGACGCTCAGGTGGTGCGTATCGGACGCGTGAGCACCGCCGCTCTGCTGGTGGTCGCCGTAGCCTGGGCTCCCCAGCTGCAGCTGTTTCCGTCACTCTGGCAATATCTGCAGGCCGTACTGGCCTATGCCGTGCCGCCGGTGGTCGCGCTATTTCTGGTGGGGATGTTTTGGCGCGGCGCCAACGCCGACGGCGCCGCGGCGACCATGAGCCTGGGCTCGCTCTTCGGCTTCGCTCTCTTCATGATCAACGTGGTGTTTCGCTGGACGCATTTTCACTTTCTGTACGCGGCGCCGATTCTCACCGTGCTGGACGCGGCAATCCTGATCAGCGTCAGTTTGCTCAATCCCGCACCGGCCTCTATCGACGTCTCGATGTGGAAACTCGATTTCAGCCGCGCCGAGCAACTGCGGCTGAAGCTCCTGCCCTTGTGGCAGGATTACCGTTTTCAGGCTGCGGCATTGCTGGCACTGATGGCCGCGGTGGTGATCGCTTTCCGTTGAGCTTCGGGAGACTCGTATGATTCGGGAGACTCGTATGATTCGGGAGACTCGTATGATTCGGGAGACTCGTATGAATAGCTGGCCTGATCGGCGCCTTCTCGACCTGTTCGGCATTGAAATGCCCATCATCCAAGCGCCGATGGCCGGACCCGGCACCCCCGAACTGGCGATGGCCGTCAGCGACGCGGGAGGGTTGGGCTCTCTGCCTTGTGCGCAGCTCAGCGTGGAACAGACACGCGCAGCCCTCGAGCGCGTCGGCCCCTGCGCATCGAGACCGCTCAATCTCAATTTTTTCTGCCATACCCCGCCGGCAGTCGACGCCGTCCGCAGCTTGAGGTGGCGCGCGCGTCTGGCGCCCTACTACGTCGAGCTGGGCCTCGACCCGGAGGCCGCCCTTCCCGTTGCCGGCCGGCGGCCCTTCGACGATGATTTCTGCGCGGTGGTCGAAGACTATCGGCCGACGGTGGTCAGCTTTCATTTCGGTTTGCCACGGCGCGAATTATTGGAGCGCGTCAAGACAGTCGGCGCCAAAGTGGTCTCCTCCGCAACCACCGTCGCGGAAGCCCGTTGGCTGGAGGAGCACGGGTGCGATGCGATCATCGCGATGGGGTATGAGGCCGGCGGCCACCGCGGCAATTTTCTGGTCGAGGACATGTCGCGACAGGTCGGCACTTTCGCATTGGTGCCCCAAGTGGTCGATGCCGTAACAGTGCCGGTCATCGCGGCCGGCGGCATCGCCGACGCGCGCGGCATCGTCGCCGCCCTTGCGCTGGGTGCAGCGGCGGTGCAAATCGGCACTGCCTACTTGTTCTGCCCGGAAGCGAACGTGCCGCCGGTTTATCTAGAGGCCCTGAATCGCGCCGGCGATGACGATACGATGATCACCAATGTATTCACAGGCCGGCCGGCGCGCGGCATCGTCAACCGCGTCATGCGCGAACAGGGTCCTCTGTCAGCCGTTGCACCCGCGTTTCCGCTGGCCGCCGCCGCTCTGACTCCGCTCAAAGCGAAATCCGAAGCAGCCGGCCGCGGGGATTTCACCAATCTATGGTCAGGACAGGCGGCCGCCTTGGCTCGCCGATCCGTACCGGCCGGACAACTCACTCGCCTGCTCGCGCGCGAGGCCCTGGAAAAGCTGTCGCGCAATCCCGCATCGGCCACGGCGAGCCATTCGACATAATATCGCCGTTGCAGGATTTACTGACGCACGCCAAGCACCCTCAGCGTTCGCTGCACGACGGGTTGGGCAGAGGCGCCTCAGGGTTTCGGGCCCCCGGCCTCAGCGGGTTTGGGGCCCCCGGTAAGGCCGCGGCAACCCACACCTTCACTGCACACCTGATTGACGGGACACACCACAGGGGTTCCCTTCACGCATCCGCGCGCATCGGCGCCGGCGGAGCGCGGTGCACAACGCTCCTGTCCGTTGCAGGTACGCTTATCGTCGCAATCCGAGTCGGTTCTGCACATGAGGGCCGCTTGATCCCGGTCCATGGTTGCAAGCTCGCCTTGCCGGGTAATCACGCCCGATAGCGTGGCGTCGAGCAGCCTCTCCGGCGACGCCTTGCTCGAAGGCAACTCGACATCGGCGGCGACGATCTCCAACTCGGGCGCCAAGGGACTCGCGCTCCGGTAGTACAAGCTGAAACGCACCACATTGCGCGGGTCGAGCGCCTCGCTCAGCTTCACCGGAATGATGTGGGTGGAATCGCGCGGCCATGCCTCACCGTGCACCAGCGGCAAGCGCCTGACGCTTTTACCCGCCTCATAGATCCGCAGTTCCAACGAGCTGCCGGCGCTCAGTTCATCGGCACCGGTGACAACGCGAACCTCGAGATGGGAGACAGGGATCGCCCCGGCGCTGGCGGCGCAGAGCGCCCAGAGCAACGCGATCGTCCAAACTGACATTATCGGCAGGTGTAACTTCACGGCACCTCCTCCCCGTATGATGAATGAGCTGTCCCCCTATCATAGCCCATCCCCCAACTGGCGCTGCGTCTCGAGAAGACTTATGTCACACCGGGAGGGCGACCGCTCAGCGGCGCCGGCGGCAATACGGGCGCAAATAAAACACGTGCGATGGGAATGGCGGCCAGGGCGCCGAGAAGCTGGGCCAGGATGAACGCCGGCACGTGCGATGGGGCGATGCCCGCGAAAGTGTTCGATAGGGAGCGTGCAATACTGATGGCGGGATTCGCGAACGACGTCGACGAAGTAAACCAGTAGGCGGCACCGATCCACGCGGCCACCATCCACGGCGCATCCTCCTGCCGCCGATGCCCCAACACGACCAGCAAGAGACCGAGCGTTGCCACGAACTCCGCAAGCCACTGGGCAAACCCCTCACGGGCGCGGAGCGATGACTGGATGAGGGGTAGCTCGAACATCGCATGCGCGAGGATCGCTCCCGCGCAGCAGCCCGCGACTTGAATCACCGCGTAGGCACCGGCGTCGCGCCAGGGCAGAACACCGCGCAGCGCCTGCACGAGCGACACGGCCGGGTTGAAGTGCGCGCCGCTGACCGGACCCAGCAGCGCAATCAACGTAGCCAAGACCGCAACCGTCGCACCGGTATTCGCGATGAGCGCGATGGCGACGTTCCCGCCGGCAAGTCGCTCGGCCATGATCCCGGAACCGATTACCGTTGCAGCAAGCAGGAGCGAGCCGATCCCTTCCGCAACCAGGCGCCGGCGCATATTCAAGTGTGCGCTGTGGCCCGCTGCTTTCCGATCGCGCGGAGCGATTCCTGGAGCTTCATGCCATCCAAGGACGTGATCGGCAGACTTAACAATAGCGTGATGCGGCTCTCCAACTCTTTCAATGCTCTGCGGAATGCGAATGCCTTCTCCACATCCGTGCCCTCCACCGCTGCGGGATCGGCGATTCCCCAGTGCGCCGTCACCGGTTTACCCGGCCAGACCGGGCAGACTTCGCCGGCCGCGTTATCGCAGACCGTGACGATGAAATCGAGCGGCGGCGCGCCGGGCATCGCGAACTCATCCCAACTCTTGCTGCGAAGACCCGTGGTCGGCAAATTCATCCGTTCGAGGAGTTCTATTGCCATCGGATGAACCTGGCCCTTGGGGAAGCTCCCCGCACTGAAGCCGCGGAACTTCCCGCGGCCTAGAGTGTTGAGGAGCGACTCAGCCAGGATGCTGCGTGCCGAATTGCCGGTGCACAGAAACAGGACGTTGTAGATTTTGTCGGCCATGCAGGACTCGCTCGCAGACAAATAGTTCGCGAACAATCGAGATAGGTTAGTCGATGCCGGCGCGGGTGCTGCGTCGTTCGAGCGACAAGACATCGCGCCATTGACCCGCGAGCGAGCCGTAGCTCATTTTGCCGAGGCGGCGCCGCAGGCCGACTCGCTCGAATCCCAACGCCACATGAAGCGCCACGCTCGGCACATTCTCAGGAAAAATCCCTGCTTGCAGCGTCCAAATATTTTTAGCCTCCGAACGATCGATCAATGCAGTGAGCAATTGCCGGCCGACCCCGTGACCCTTTGCATCGGGCGCCACATACACGCTGACCTCAGCCACCCCGGCGTACACGCAGCGGCCCGACGATGGTGTGAGAGATGCCCACCCGATGACGGCGTTGCCGTCCAAGGCAACCAAGCTCAGCTCATTGATGTGATGTTGCTGCCACGAGGCCCAGGTTTTCGGGGGCGAGGATTCGAACGTTGCATGTCCCGTGTCGATGCCGGCCTGGTAGATGGCCCGCACTTCGGGCCAGTGGGCCTCCGTCATCGCGCCCAGAGTCGCGGGCGACGACCCCAGGGCGCGTTTAGCTTGCACAGCACGCCTGCGCGGCAGAGCCAGCTTCGGGCTCACAGCACGGCTCGTTCACTGTCGCCGCCGCCGGAACGCAGCACGTACCGGTCTCAAGGGCGATTTCAGTATCCGCACCGTAGATCGGTATGGCATCCAGGGTATGGAATGTCTCCCACGCCACGCCGGCGGGGTCGGTAACCCAGTACTTATCCGAGTTCGAATAGCAACAAGCAGCTCCGCTCTGTTCGACCAGTGCGTGGTCCGCGCTCGTGAGTTGGGCGCGCATGGCTGCCAATTCGTCCCCCGAGTCGACCTGGAACCCCAAATGGTTGACCCCGATGGGGTAGCCGCGCTGCGAAATCGCGAAGTTGACGCGTGGATCATCGAGCATCCACTTGGCGTAGTCGGCTTTTCGAACCGTCGGCTCCGCGGCGAAGAGTGCGGAGTAGAAGCGGACACCCTCGGCAATATCTCCGACGGACACATTCACGTGAAATCTCTTCATGCGCGTTTCCTCCTGGGCAGCGCGGCTTCGGCCATGGGCACCGCGCACGCCGTCCCGCAGTCCTCGTCGGCCAGGCTGCAGCAGTTATCGGTCAAAAATTGGAGCAAGCGATTCATGTGCGGAAAATTCGGGCTGTAGAACAAGAAGCGTCCTTTGCGACGGGCCTCGATGAGCCCGGCGCGCTGCAGCTCCTTCAAGTGAAAAGACAAGGTGGGTGCCGGCACACTCAGCTTCTCCGTGAGCTGGGTCGGCGTGTAGCCTTCAGGGCCGCGTTTTACGAGCAGCCGGAGAAGCGCCAGGCGCGATTCTTGGGCTAATGCGGCGAGGCCGGCAATGACATCAGTCGATTTCACGATTTCAAATATATAGAAATAATGTCCCAATAGCAACATCGTTGATCTTGGAAGCCCAGACTCCGACTTGGAGCCGATTCGAGAGCGGCTGCGATTCTCAAGATCCGTTAGGAATTGCGCACGCCCGTAGGCCGAGAACTCCAACCAAGTCATTCCGGGTTGAAGTCGGGAGTTTTTCCCGAAATAGGCGAAAACCCCGGTATTACCGGGATTTACTCTGGACGAGTTCTACGGCGCTTCTCTAGACTCGATTCAACTCACCGACAACGGGGCTGACCGTGAGCTGTCGGTGCACTAAGCACATTAAAATCGGTGCACTCAGCGCATTAAAAATAGATGTCGGCACCCGGGTTGCTGCACATCCGCCCTTTGCGCGTGGATTGAACGGGGAAACTGTTGGCGCACTCGAGACCAATTCTGCAGTCTGGGTTGTTGATGTACCTCTCGGCCGCGGCGATCCCGATCCACGCATCGGCGGCCGACGCGTCGGGAGGGCCGCCGAGCAATCCCGCGACGGCCCAAGAGCTTCCGCAGATCACCGTGATCGGCAACACCCCGCTCGGGGGTCTCGGCCTACCCTTGAACCAAATCCCGTCGAATGTGCAGACTGCCGATAGCAAGGACATGCAGCGCCAGCAGACATTGGATCTCGCGGACTATCTGAACAATAACTTCAGCGGCGTCAATGTCAGCGAAAGTGCCGACAACCCCTTTCAGCTCGATATCAACTACCATGGCTTCACGGCGTCGCCGCTCTTGGGCACTCCCGAAGGATTGTCCGTCTACGTGGACGGCGTGCGTGTCAATGAATCCTTCGGCGACACCGTGAACTGGGATTTGATCCCACAGTCGGCCGTCTCAACCGTGACGCTCATGTCGGGCTCCAATCCTGTGTTCGGCCTCAATACGTTGGGAGGGGCACTCTCGGTCAAGACCAAGAGCGGACATGATGATCCAGGAACCGAGTTCGAAGCGTACGGCGGATCGTTCGGTCGGCGCTCCTTCGAAGGGGCAACCGGCGGAGAGTTCGGCAACTTCGATTATTTTCTGACCGGCAATTACTTCGATGAGACCGGTTGGCGCGATAACTCCCCGACCCGGGTCTATCAGGGCTTCGGTAAGGTCGGCTGGCAGAACGACAAGACCGATATCGATTTGAGCTACACCTATGCGGACACCAGCCTCTATGGCAACGGTGCCGCGCCCGTGAGCATGCTGGATTACCGGCGCGCGGCGAGCTACACACCGGACTTCACGGCGAATCTGCTCAATTTCGTGAATCTTACCGGGACCCAGTTCTTGACCGACAAGCTGCTCTTGTCCGGCAACGTCTACTATCGGCATTTGGTGACCGGCGCCCTCAACGGCAACATCAACGGCAACTACCTGACCAATTTCACCGGAGCGCCGGTCGACTGCACGGCAGCGCCCGCGAGCCGGGCGAACTTGAACTACTGCGCGCCCGGCCAAGATTCGACGTCGCACTTGCTCCAGCGCACCAAGGGCTTTGGCCTGCAGCTCACCGATTCACAGGATGTATTCGGCTGGACCAACCAAGCCATTCTCGGCGCTGACTACAATGACTCGAACGATTCGTTTTCCCAGTCGTCACTGGTCGGACAATTGGCTTCGGATCGACACCTCATTTATGAGGCCAGTCCCTTCAACGATGAAACGGTCATTTCGCTCACCGGCGGCAACAAGATCTACGGGGCCTATCTGACCGACACGCTGTCGCCGAGCAAGCTATTGCACGTCACGCTCTCGGTCCGCTACAACCGAAACACGGAGACGCTCAACGGCTACAGCATCGATACGAACCTCGGCGATTTCGGCGCGGGATTCGATCAGGCGAATCCCTTGACGGGCGATCACACGTTCAGCCGCGTGAACCCCGCGATCGGGTTGACAGTGACACCGACCGATGCCTTGACCTTCTATGCCGACTACAACGAGGCGAGCCGCGCGCCCACGGTCATCGAGCTCGGCTGCGCCAATCCCGCGGTGCCTTGCGGATTGCCGAATGCCCTCGCCAGCGACCCGAATTTGCAGCAAGTGGTTGCCCGGACAGTGGAAGTCGGCGTACGGGGCAATCTCCCGGTTCAACGGCTGGTGTGGAGCGCCGATGTGTTCCACACCGTCAACAGCAATGACATCCAGTTCGTCGCGACCGGCACCAATGCGGGCTATTTCGACAACGTCGGCAATACGCGCCGACAGGGCCTTGATTTGTCGCTGGGTGGCAAGGAAGGCGGATTGAATTGGCACCTCACGTACAGCTTCGTCGATGCCACATTCCAATCGAATTTCGAGGTTGGCGCCGGATCAAACAGCACCGCCGATGCCAACGGAAACATCCTCGTTCGACCCGGCGATCGGATCCCGTTGATCCCGAAGCATACGGGCCGGCTCGTGCTCGACTATGAGCTCACCCAACGATGGGATATCGGAGGCAACCTAGTCGCGGCCTCCGGTGCCTACCTCCATGGAAATGAGAACAACGCCAATCAGGCGGGGGACACGAATGGCGGAGGCGCTTACATCTCGGGAACCGGCTGGATTCCCGGTTACACCGTGGTCAATCTGCAAAGCACCTACCATGTTACGAAGCACGCCGAGATCTTCGCTCGCCTCGTCAACCTGTTCGACAAGCAGTACGCCACCGCCGGATTTCTGAACACGAGTTCGTTCAGTCCGAACGGCACGTTCATTCCGGATCCCAATAATCGGCCCCACGAGAATGCCGTGGCTCCCGCGGCGCCGCGGGCGATCTGGGTCGGGATGAGGGTACGCTGGGAGTAACGATACCCGGCATCGATAGGGTGCGGTTGAGCAATCTTGATCAACATGATCGCCTCCGTGACTCAAGATACCGTTTTGGCGAGTGCACGCTGGTGAATGAGTAGATACGCCGCCGGCAGCACGAGCATTGAGAGCATTGGCGCCGTGATCATACCGCCGACCATGGAACACGGGGATCCTTTCGATTCGCGCGATAGGCAGCGCCCGTGCGCTATTCTCAACCACCTGCCGTTAGTCGGCCTCGGCGGCCATTCCCTGTCCACCGACGAAACCGTCCGGTGGACGATCTCATTCTGAAGGTCCATCACCGGAAGAGCGCACTTTCGAACTTCGAGGATGGTCATGAGGGCACCGCTTTGTGAATATATTTCACAGCGCGCGAATAAGATCTGCGCCGCCCGCTTTGGGAAATTAGATGCATCAGCCAAAATGAAGCGACAAATCGAAACCACTAGGCGATGTTGCGGCGAGCGACCAGGAGGGCTGCGATGCTCGCACAGACTGCGAATAGCGCAATCGGCACCAGTTCAACAAGGACGAATGGCCTATCGACGCCCCGCAAAACCAGGCCTCGCACGATTCGCAAATAATGCGTAAGCGGAAGCGTTTCTGCCAGAAGCTGCGCCCGACGACGAACGACTTAAACGCACGGAGGCGCCGGTGGCTGCGATCACGCGCTCGATACGGGTGTAGGCACAGGTATCACTGGCAATGATGCGTATGTCGAGCCGGTGCGGCGCCAGTTCAATTGCGCCTCCGAATAGCGCAATCTGTAAGAGAGGAATGCCAAGTAGCATCCCCAGGGTCGCCCTATCGCGCCCCAATTGTCGCGATTCCTTCACCATCAATGCAAAGACACACTTGCGCGTGGAGGGCATGCTCATAAGGGCGCCGCGGAAGCGGCCGGCGTCACGCGCTCAGCTCCTCCCGAGCGTATCTCCAGGTGCCCGCCATGCAAATGAATGAGGCAGTCGCAATGTTCGACATCGGCTTCCAAGTGCGTGGTCAGCACCAAGGTGGTCACTTTGGCCCGCCGCCGATCGAGAAGCCGCCAAAACTCCGCCCGGGCCTGATGGTCGAGTGAAACCGTGGGCTCATCGAGCAGCAGCGTTTTCGGGTCCCCCAATAACAACGCAGCCAGCATCAGTCTTTGCCGAATTCCGCCCGAGAGGGTGTGAACAGACTTATGCTCGAACGCGTACAGGTCAAAATCGTTCAAAGCTGTATCAATGGCGTGAGACACGTCGTCGACGCCCCGCACGGCGGCACAGAATTCCAAGTTCTCTCGAGTCGTCAATTCCTGGTAGAGCGAAAAGTGCTGCGTGAGATATCGGACATCGGGCCTACTTTGAGCTGCGGTGGTTCGAAGGTTACCCCCATACAACGCACTTCTCCCCCGTCAACGCCGATTCGTCCGGCGAGTGCACGCAGGAGCGTGGTTTTGCCACTGCCGTTAGGTCCAAGAAGCGCGTAGCGACGTCCAAGCTCCAGTCGAAGCGAGGCGTGCTCCAGCACCGTCATCCATTTAAAGGCAATCGAGACGTCGCGCATTTCGAATGCGAGAGGTGAATTGCCACTCATTGCACTCGATCACCATGAACGTAGAGGAATCCCCCAAACATGTACTTACTGGCCTCCGCTCCCAACACCATCACGCGATCGCCCGCGACCAACTTCCCCGAGCGGCGCAAGCGATCGAGCGCCACCCAAATCGCTGCGCTACCAAGGTTGCCCAGTGTCGACGCCTCGCAGATGACGCGCGACGGCGATACGTTATAAGCTCGCTGACACGGTCTGGCATGCAGTGACATCTAATTTAGGAATGACCATGAACAAAGTATTGGACGGATTGATTGGCTGGCCCGAGCGAGTAGCAAGCTACCTGGGCTGGCTCGCGCCGCTCTTCGCGCGGATTGTTGTCGGCTGGGTATTCTTATGGAGCGGTTGGGGCAAGCTCAATAACATGCCCGCGATCATCGAAAACTTCGCCGGTTGGCACATTCCCGCGCCGCATATCCTCGCCCCGTTTGTTTCCGGAGTTGAATTCTTGGGCGGCATTTTCCTCTTGGTCGGCTTCATGACGCGCATTTCGGCTGGCGCGCTCGGAATAACGATGATTGTAGCGATTGCCTCGGCCAAGTGGGAGATGGTCGATTCACTCGAAACGCTGCTGGGCTTCGATGAGACAGAATACCTCGCGTTGTTTTTATGGCTTGCCATTGCTGGCGCCGGAGCTCTCTCGCTGGATCGATTGCTGAAGGACAAGACCAGCAAAACACGATTGGGCGTCTGACAGTCTTCACGGCACCGCCGAACCGCTTTTTGATCTGAGGACCGGTCGCCCAAGGAGGGGCCCCTCGTCGGTCTTTGATCACTCCGCCGCCGGCGGAAGCACAAAGTCTAGAATGATTTCTTCGGCGAGCCATCCACGCAGCAGCGACGCGGTACGTTGAGGGGCATCCGCATCGCCGATGTGTAGTGCCATCCGCTCGCATAGAAGGCCAAAATTCGCGCCCGCCCGGAGCAGCTCCAACAGCTCGCTCTCCAGTGGCCCTAGTGAGCGAAACAATGTGGTGATGCCGCGGCGCCAAATAAGCCACCGGCTCGGTGGCGATGCGGTGAGTTCATCCGGCATGTCGCATAAGCCGCTGGCTCCCCGCCAGAATTGCACGGCGTTGGTTCGACTGTCGAAACATCGAACGCACGCACGCAAGGAAAAGGCCAGACCAGCCCAGAGCACTGGATCCACCGCTGCCAATTCCTGCACGTCGAGTGGCGCATCGTCGGCGGCGTCAAATACGTCCGCGAGCCTCCACTCCCACTCCGCCAGTTCCCACAATGCCCGGCCGCGAGGGGACCGGCGGTCCTGCAGTCGTTCGCCAAGAGTTGCGCCATAGTTACGAATCGAAAAGTGCCGGGAATCGGTGGATTCGATATAGCGGCGCATTTCGTGCTCAAACTAGGGAATTTGTCGTTCGGCCAACGATGCAAGATTGTAAAGAACCTCAATCCGTGGAACAAGAAGCACGATCTTCACGGGGTGTAGTCCCCTTCAATCACACGGTCGCGAAGGGTTGATGGCACATGCCGCTGAGCTGCTAGCAACTGCCCCAGATATTCAGTCAATCGATATCTTGGCCGCGAAGTCGCCGGCCTGAATTCATATTTCATCGATGCTTGCTGTTAGCGCTCGCATTGCCGTCGCTGAATCTTTTGGCATTTTTTTTGCCCCTTGCCGAAATAAACCTCCATTGGTCAAGGTCCTTATTATCGACAGCTCTCTCGCTATTGCAATAAAGGATCGACGTGCCAATCAATCAACCCACGATTCAGGAGCCGCGCCAAAGCTGGCTCGCCGCTGCCAACGCGATCTTCAAGATCAAACCCGTCGAGCCCGTATGGTGTGTACATAGCGCCGATCCGAGATGTCCTCGACCCGACTATGCCTCGCGGCCTTCGTGGCTCGCCCGAGTGATTCGTCGATGAGCATCACTCACGATGCGAAACTCTCCCCATCCACCTGGGCTGTGGTCCTCGCAGCGGGCGATGGCTCCCGCCTGTCAACGCTCACGCGCGATGCCGTGAGAGTTGCCGTCCCTCAAGCCGGCTTGGTGAGCTTCGCCGCGGCGATCTCGCCCGACACACAATTGCGCATTGCGTAAGTCAAAACACGGCAAGGAATCATTTTCTTGGAGAACCGTATGAAACCGCTTGTATCGACCATCGCTTCGTTTGCATTGCTGCTCATCGCCACTTTGGCCTCCGCCGCGGAAGTCCCCTTCAACCAAGCACAATTTGACGCGGACAAGACTGCCGGGAAACCCGTCGCTGTCGTGTTTCACGCCTGGTGGTGTCCCACCTGCCGTGCGCAAGCGCCGCTGCTCAAGACTCTCGCCGAGCAACCGGAATTCGCGCCCGTCACGGTATATATAGCCGATTATGATTCGGAGAAGAATTTGAAGAAATCCCTTGGGGTCACCAAGCAGAGCACCATCGTAGTGTTCAAGGGCGGCGCCGAGCGTGCCCGATCCACCGGCGACACCCGTCAAGACAGTTTGGCGGCGCTGTTGCGCAATGCCCTTTCCTAACGAGTCCAACCGATGGACTTTGGTGTCGCGACCTACGGGTTAGCGCTATTGGCGGGGGCACTCTCCACCCTATCGCCGTGTGTGTTGCCCCTCGTGCCAGTGTTGGCGGCCGCGGCCGTCAGCGCCCATCGCTGGGGAGCCGTGGCGCTAGGCGTGGGTCTCGCGCTGTCCTTCACTGGGGTGGGACTACTCGTCGCGACCTTGGGCGCGTCGCTGAACCTGGATCCTGATACCTTTCGTACCGTGGGCGCGGTGGTTTTGGTGGTCTTCGGACTCATCTTGCTCATCCCTTGGTTGCAAAATTATTTTTCACGCGCCGCCAGTGTTTTGACTAATTCGGGCAACACACTACTCTCTCGCATCACGGGAAACGGGCTGAACGGTCAATTCCTGGTCGGCGCCGTGCTCGGTATTGTGTGGAGCCCCTGCGTTGGACCGACGCTGGGGGCCGCGACGACACTCGCCAGCCAGGGCCGAAATATTACGCAAATCGCCTTTTTGATGCTCGTGTTTGGCGTAGGCGCGGCAGCACCGTTAATACTCCTTGGATCGCTGTCGCGAGCCCGCATGGTGGCAATGCGTGGCAGTCTGTTGAGCGCCGGCCACTATGGGAAGCAGGCGTTCGGCCTTGTGATGGTGATCTTAGGCGTCCTGATCGCCACGGGCCTCGATAAATCCGTGGAGGGGTGGATACTCGATCGAAGTCCCGACTGGTTGACTCGTCTGACTACACGTTTTTGATCTATTCGGTTGCTTCGAGTGGCGCGATTGAATTGGAAGGGCAGCATTGATCCTGAATGAACCCGAACTCGAGCATTCCCGGCGTCGATTTCCTGGCTTCCCTGTGAGGGATGCATAAGACCTCTTCGTTCAAGCGCTAGCATCATGCTGCCGTCAGCGAATCCTTCATCTAGATCAGACATCGTTCCCTCGGCCACATCCCGAGTGCCCCCGTCACTTGACCGCATCGCGTGGAGCGAGTCGTGCGGCGAGGGTGCTGTTTGCCGCCACCACGAGAGCGGCGGCGAAGAAGTATTTGATCGCTCGATTCTCGGACTAACTTCGCTCATAAACAGCGAAGCCCGCGCATGGATTCTATACGCCGATTGCAATTTATGAATCGCGACAATTGAGACTCGCTATGGTGCAGTGCTCGCGGACTTCGCACCAACAATACATATCTAAATTACTTGCATTCGATGCAATCAACCCTACCTCGCTGCGGTCTCCCGTTTGAAGTCCCGGAATTGAACCGGAATCGATTTGGGCGAGTTCGAGAGGCACTTTCGAATGCACGAAGTGGGGTTATCGGCAAGATCGGCATCGCCAGCCCAGATTCAGGTGGCACGCACACCGGACGCAGAAATTGCTCTGATCGAGCGTGTGCGTTCCGGAGAGACGCAACTTTTCTATGAGCTGATAGGCCCCTATGAACGTCGTGTTTATGTGGCGGCCGTTTCAGTATTGAAAAATGAAGCGGACGCCGAGGAAGCGGCGCAGGAGGCGTTTCTCAAGGCTTTTGTACACCTGCATTCCTTCCGAGGAGATGCCAAGTTCAGCACGTGGCTCATCCAGATAGCTGTAAATGAGGCGCGCAGGAAGCGCCGCAAGGATCACAAGTTTCTGTACGACTCCATCGACGAGAAGGCGGAGGATGAGGAA
>Ga0073928_10003235_pt1 | contig 26039 bp, 16 predicted proteins | sample PaiPotPPA55metaG_FD_76969 | JGI IMG/M metagenome (GOLD analysis project Ga0073928, IMG submission 76969) | Iron sulfur acid spring bacterial and archeal communities from Banff, Canada, to study Microbial Dark Matter (Phase II) - Paint Pots PPA... ...
CGAGCTAAAAAACAAGAACGGGAAGGACCTCAAGGCCGGGATTCGCCTCAAGCAGCAGTGCTGCGGCTGGAGCCGGGAGTTCTTGCTACGGGCCGTGTTAGCCTAAATGCGATGGCCCTGCGGTTAGACCGGGGTCAAGAACGGCTCATTGGACGCCCCCACGACAATAGCTTATATTGGAAGTGGGTCGCACGTCCCGTGGGATGTAGCTGATGGTCCTACACGTCTTGCGCGCGTTGTTCGTGCTGCTGATAGCGGCGGCTGGATGGTCCTACATCAGCCACCCGGGCGGGCGGTGGGCCGCGATGCCCGTCGCGGTTGGTCTGGGCGTCCTCTTCGTAGCGATTGATGTCCTGTCGCCGCGCCGCAAGCTGGCCATCTTTGCCGGGACCTTCTTCGGGCTGATCGTCGGGCTGCTCATCGCTTATGGGCTGAGCTTCGCAGTCGAGCTGATCGTCGACCAGTACACCGCCACGGTGGCGCAGCATCCGTTGAATCCAGCGGAGCTGCGAGCGACCAAGCAGTTCGTGGACCTGTTGGTCGGCATTGTCTGCTGCTACCTTGCGATCAGCTTCATCCTCCAGACCAAGGACGACTTCCGGTTCATCATCCCGTATGTCGAGTTCAGCAAGCAGACCAAGGGGGCCCGGCCGATGCTGCTGGATACCAGCGTCCTGATTGACGGGCGGATCGCGGACATCGGCGAGACGGGAATCCTCGAGAGCCAGCTCGTGGTGCCGCATTTCGTGGTGGATGAGCTACAGGCGGTGGCAGACAGCCCCGACCGGCTGAAGCGCAATCGCGGCCGCCGCGGGCTGGACGTGTTGGCCAAGCTTCGCGACGGCAAGAAGGCCGACGTCGTTCTCTACGAGTCGCCGCGCGAAGAGGAGGGAAGCGTCGACCAGAAATTGATGCACCTGGCCAAGACCCTGACCGCCCGCGTACTGACCAACGATTACAACCTGAATAAGGTCGCTCAACTCAGCGGCGTGGATGTGATCAACATCAACGACCTGAGCGCCGCCCTGCGGCCGGTGGTCGTGCCAGGGGAGAAGATGCGGGTTGTGATCGTCAAGCCCGGCGAGGAGGCTGGCCAGGGCGTTGGCTACCTGGAAGACGGCACGATGGTGGTCGTCGAGCATGCCCGATCGCACATCAATGACGAGATCGAGTTCATTGTGACGCGGGCGCTTCAGACGAGCGCGGGACGGATGATCTTCGGTCGGCTGGGCCCAGAAGCCGGCCCCGCCCCTGCCATCAGCGGCCGGCGGCCGCAGTCACAACCCGCCGAGACGCAATCCGCCGACACGCAATCCGCGCCCCGCTGACGCGCGAAGTTGCAAAAATGGCGTCCGTTCATATCCTACTGCTGAAAATGTAGGCACCTGATGGCCGCGCAATCGGGGATATGGTTCGTTGCACGGCATTTGCATCCATTATCGGGCTTCCTTTCTGATTTCCGAGCCTCTTTCAAAAGGAGATGCTGATGACCCCGAAGGACGTACTGGCGCTTTGTAAAGCGAAGGACGTGAAGGCCGTCGACTTGCGGTTCATCGACTTTCCGGGGATGACCCAGCACTTCACCATCCCGGCCACCGCACTTGACGAGGCGGCGTTCAGCGAGGGCGTCGGGTTTGATGGTTCGAGCATCCGCGGCTGGCAGTCGATTAACGAGAGCGACATGCTCGTCGTCCCCGTCCCCGAGACCGCCTTCGTCGACCCGTTCACCGAGGTCTCGACGCTGGTGCTGCTCTGCAACATCAAAGACCCGGTGACCAAGCAGGACTACACTCGCGACCCACGCAACGTCGCGCGCAAGGCCGTCCAGCATCTCAAGAGCACCGGGATTGCCGACACTTGTTACATCGGACCCGAACTGGAGTTTTTCATCTTCGACGAGCTGCGCTACGACCAGTCGCAGAACCAGGCCTATTACTTCATCGATTCGGTGGAAGGCCGCTGGAACATGGGCGCGCAAAACCCTGGCGCACCGAACCTGGGTTACAAGATCCGGAACAAAGAGGGATATTTCCCCACGCCGCCTTCGGACACGCTCCAGGACATCCGCACCGAGATCATGCAGTATCTGATCGAGGCCGGCGTGCCGATCGAGGCGCAGCACCACGAGGTCGCCACCGCCGGGCAGTGCGAGATCGACATGCGCTTTCGCGACCTGGTCACCATGGGGGACTGCGTCGTCAAGTACAAGTACATGGTGAAAATGGTCGCCCGCAAGCACGGGAAGGTGGCCAACTTCATGCCCAAGCCGCTGTTCCAGGACAACGGCTCCGGGATGCACACGCACATATCACTCTGGAAGAGTGAGAAGCCGCTGTTCGCCGGCAACGGCTACGCCGGGCTTTCGGACATGGCGCTGAACGGCATCGGCGGGCTTCTCAAGCACGCGCCGGCGCTGCTCGGTTTTGCCGCCCCCACCACCAACAGCTACAAGCGGCTCGTCCCCGGGTACGAGGCGCCGGTAAACCTGGCGTACAGCAAGCGCAACCGCTCGGCCTGCTGCCGTATCCCCCTTTACACTGACAACCCCAAGGCCAAGCGGGTCGAGTTCCGCTGCCCCGACAGCTCCGGAAACCCGTATCTCACCTTCGCCGCGATGCTCATGGCGGTCATCGACGGAATCCAGAACAAAGCCGATCCCGGCCAGCCGCTGGACAAGGACCTCTACGATCTCGAGCCCGAAGAGATGGAAAAGGTCGCGCAGACCCCCGGCTCCCTCGACGGAGCGCTCGATGCGCTGGAAAAGGATCACGCGTTCCTTCTCGAGGGCGGCGTGTTCACCGAGGACGTGATTCAGACTTGGCTGAGCTACAAGCGGACCAACGAGGTTGATGCCATTCGCCTGCGGCCGCACCCGTATGAGTTCGTGCTGTATGGGGACATTTGATTGACTGTGGCACAAACTCCCGTTAGCAGAGGTCGCTTTCGACCGGCCCTCCAGCAAAATTATCTTTTCTCTTGCAGCCCATCGATCATCTCCCTATATTCTCCCCCTCAACCACGCGCTCGCCCACGGGCCGCCGATTGAGTTCCTCGCGGGCAATGAGGCTATCGGCGGCGGCTTTTACTATTCAGGAGTGACGTAGTTATGGGTTTCAACAACCCTCGCCACGCGGCGATCCAGGCGATCGCCACCACCCGGCACAAGCTCAATCACGTCGATTTCCGCACCACCCACGCCAGCGAACTGTTCGGCGTGAACGTGTTTAACGAGGAGGTGCAGCGACAGCGGCTGCCTAAGCCGGTCTTCAAGGCGCTCCAAAAGACCATCAAGCAGGGCGCGCCGTTGGACCCGCTGATCGCCGACGCCGTCGCCAATGCCATGAAGGATTGGGCGATGGAGAAGGGGGCGACCCACTTCACACACCAATTCCAGCCGATGACCGGCGCCACCGCCGAGAAGCACGACAGCTTTCTCACGCCCACCAACGACGGGCGTGCCATCACCGAGTTCGGCGGCAAGGAGCTGATCAAGGGTGAGCCGGACGCATCTTCATTTCCTTCCGGCGGCATCCGCGCCACCTTCGAGGCCCGCGGGTACACCGCCTGGGACCCGACCAGCCCCGCATACATCATGGAGCATCCTAACGGCTCGACGCTGGTCATTCCCACCGCCTTCCTGAGCTGGACCGGCGAGGCGCTGGACAAGAAAACGCCTTTGCTCCGATCGATGGAAGCGCTCTCGACTCAGGCAATCCGAATCCTCAAGCTCTTCGGCAAGAACGACGTGCACAAGGTCTTCACGACCGTTGGCCCGGAGCAGGAGTACTTCCTGATCGACAAGAACTTCTACATGGCCCGGCCTGACCTGATCAATGCCGGCCGCACCCTGTTCGGCGCTAAGCCGCCCAAGGGCCAGGAGATGGAAGACCAGTATTTCGGCATCATCCCCGAGCGCGTGCTGGCCTGCATGGCCGATGTCGAGTTCGAGCTGAACAAGCTCGGCGTCCCGGTCAAGACCCGCCACAACGAAGTGGCCCCCAGCCAATACGAGATCGCCCCGATCTTCGAGCAGTCGAACCTGGCCACCGACCATCAGAACCTGGTTATGGAGGTAATGCGGCGTGTAGCCGACAAGTATGGCCTTGCCGCACTGCTTCACGAGAAGCCGTTCGCCGGAATCAACGGGTCCGGCAAGCACAATAACTGGTCGATGGCGACCGACGCCGGCGAGAACCTGCTCAACCCCGGCGACAACCCTCACGACAACGCCCAGTTCCTGGTCTTCTGCGTGGCCGTCATCCGCGCCGTTGCCAAGTACAGCGATATCCTGCGACTTTCCATCGCGAGCGCTCACAACGACCACCGGCTGGGCGCCAACGAGGCCCCGCCGGCCATTATTTCGATTTTCCTCGGCGAGCAGCTCAACGACATCATCGAGCAGATCGAGAAAGGCGGCGCCAAGAGCACCAAGCAGGGCGGATGGTTCGAGACCGGCGTGTCGGTGCTCCCCAAACTTCCGCGCGACGCCGGCGACCGCAACCGCAGCAGCCCGTTCGCGTTCACGGGCAATAAGTTCGAGTTCCGCGCCGTCGGCGGCAGCCAGAACATCGCCGGCCCAAACACTATCCTCAATGCGATCGTGGCCGAGTCGCTCGATTACATCGCCAGCAACCTTGAAAAAGCCGTCGCCGGGGGCAAGGACCTGAACAAGGCCATCCAGGAACTCCTCCCCGGCATCATCCGCGAAACCAAGAAGGTCATTTACAACGGCGACAATTACATCGAGGAATGGCACAAGGAGGCGGAGAAGCGCGGCCTGCCGAACCTGAAGAACACCGTCGACACCCTGCCCGTGCTGCACAAAAAAGAGATCATCGACCTGCTCACCAAGTACAAAGTTTACACCGAGCGGGAGCTGCAGAGCCGCTTTCACATTCTCAGCGAGAATTACGTCAAGACCGTCAACATCGAAGGTCAGCTCATGACGTACATGGCCAGGACGTCGATCCTCCCTGCCGCGCTGCGCTACCAGGCGGAAGTGGCCCAGGCGGTGAACGCCACCAAGGCCGCGGGCGTCGACAACAGTGCCCAGGCCGAGTTGCTCAAGACGCTGACCGCCACGATCAGCGAATTCCAGAAGGCTTCGTCGGCGCTTGAGAAGTCGCTGGCGCATCATGGCGACGGCGATGCGTACGCCCACGCCAAACACATGCGCGACCACGTCCTGCCGGCGATGACCGAGCTACGCAAGCAAGGCGACAAGCTCGAGACAATGGTTGCCGATGACCTGTGGCCGCTGCCGACCTACCGCGAGATGTTGTTCATCCGTTAACGTTGGCGAATTGCCAATTCTAAGAGGTATGGCAAAACTCAGGACGTCGTCCGGGTCCTGCCGTGCCAAGTATGAGGCATAGCCGTTGAAATCGAAGTCAGATTTCCGCCTTCGGCGGAACACAGCCGAGGGCGGCTGTGCCACAAGTTTGACGGTGCGGGTCCGGGCCGGATATCCTGCGGCGTCCTTTTTCCCGGAGCACCTGTGATCAAGCAACTGATGATCCTCCTGATGACGGCGGCGCTGATCGCCGGATGTGCGGACGGCAACAAAGTGGGCAACGACGCGAACCCGCAGCCGCTGAAAAACAAGTCATTCGCCGGTCAGTGGACGACGCGGCTCAGTGACGCCGGCAGCGACCCGATTACCGCCGTCTACGTCACGGACCAATTCGTTTTCGCCTATCGGCGCGGCGGCACTTCGACGGTCATCGACCGCCCCTCGGGCCGGCTGCTGCACATCGACGGACCGATGGATGGGGCCGTCAGCATGCACCCGCCGGTCGTGCTCAAGGATCGGATCGTCTATCCGACCACTACTTTCCTCGAGGTGTTCGATCTGCGGGGCCGGTACATCCCTCATGCGACGCGGCCGACCGACGAGCTGGACAAGCCGTTCTCGCAGGACCTGAAATTCCCCATCCGCAGCGATGCGGTGGGTTCGGGCAAGGTCGTCGTTCTGGGGGCCGACTCCGCTGGCGGCGGGCGGGCAGTCGAGATCGACATGACCCGGCCGTACGCCCCGGAACTGTGGACGCTGCTGGAGCCAGCCGCCAGCGTGTCGGCCGAGCCGGCGGTGGTCGGGGACGTCGTCTACATCGCCGCCGCGAACGGGCGAGTGGCCGCCGTGACGCTCGAGAACCGCACCCCCCTGTGGGGCCTGGAGAGCGCAGAGTTCGTGACCTACGGACCGATCGTCGCCAACCTCGCGGCCGACGAGACGGGCCTTTACGTCGCATCCATGGACACCAAGCTCTATTGCCTGACCCGATCCAATGGGAAGGTCAAGTGGCAGTATTTCGCGGGCAGGCCGCTGCGCGATCCGCCGGTGGTCACCAAGGAAATGATCTACCAGTTCGCGCCGGGCACAGGGGTGGCGGCGATCGACAAAGCGCAGGCCATTACGTCGCAGAGTCCCACGTATAACCGCGAACCGAGATGGGTCGCCGCCGACGCAGTGCAGTTCCTCTCGGACGACGACCGTTACGCCTACGTCCGCAGTAACGACAATCACATCGTCGCCATCGACAAGAAAACCGGGCAGCCGGCTTTCACGTCGGAGCGCAACGACCTGACCGCCTTCGCGACCAGCACGAAGGGCGATGGGATGACGTATTGCGCCAGCAGCGCCGGCGAGATCATCGCGGTCAAGCCCGTCCTTCAACCCGGACTCGTAGGCGAGGTCGTCATGGTCCCGATCGCGCCTCAGGCGGTGGCGCTGGCGCACTGACCTCAATCGGCCTCGCACTCCGCGAGGATCTTCCGATACGCCTGGCGCGCGTGCTCGTAGACTGCCTTGGCGTCGTCCATCTCGTTGGAGGCGATAAAGCGCTTCTTCTGCGACCAGCACTGGTCCACGCCTTTGAGGCACCACTGGGCGCTCCGCCGGCTGGCGCGGATCGGTTTGCCGCCGACCAGCACGAAGATCGGGTTGGTGTGTGACGACGGCAGGATCCGCAGCGCCACCCAACTGCTGCGGTCGATCTTCACGTCAAACGATAGATTGCGAAGCGTGCCGTCTGCGACGATCTCCTGGCGGGCAACCGGGTAGCCGTTCACGACTACTTCCAGCGGGACGTTCCGCGCGTCGCCGATCCGGGCCCGCTCCAGGCTCCAGTACGGCTGTTTGTCATAGGGAAGGTTCTTGATCGCCGGGTCCGGTTTTTCGTTCAGCCGGGCCGCTGCCTTCGCGGTCAGGTGAATCGTGCCGCCCTGGTCGAGCCGAAGCTCGCTGCCGTTTTCACCCACTGACACGTCGTTGGCGGCAAAATCCATCAGATGGCTGGCGCCATCGGATACGTAGCACCGCCCGTGGCGGATGCCCTCGCACCACTGATCGAAATCGAGCCTGCCGTCCATCTTGACGTACGACCGCCCCATGCCGACGCGCTGGCCGTAGATGCAGGGGAAGTCGGTCTCGCCGCTGATGCGGGTGCGATAGCCGCAGTTGAGCGTCTGGTACCACATGTTCAGCTCCCAGACGTAAGGCGTATCGACCATCGACATGAAGTCGTCGGCCGGAGTGGGCTTGCCGTCGGGACCGGGGACCTCGTGAGTGACGTCGACGATGTACTCGTTGGCCCCGATGCCGCTGTAGGGGGGCACGATGTAGTTGGGAAGCTCGTTCGTCTTCACCTCCAGGCCCCAACCCGAGTGGGCCGGCCCGCACACCGCGCCCTGGGACTTGGCCCACTTGAGCGTATTCAGGCAGAGCGTCGGCCAGTGCTTGTCCGAATCGCCGCCCGGGTAGATCTCCTGCTTGAGCCGCAGCAGCACGAGGTGGCCCGACTGGTGCGAACCGAATCCGGAGACCTCGATGTCGTAGCGGAGGAGGTACGGGTACCGCGAGACTTTGTCGATATCGCCGGTGAAGAACTGCTTTTGATAATCGAAGCACGGTCCCCAGGTCAGATTGCAGCCGACCTTCAGGTCTTCCCCCAGGACGTTGGACATCATGTCCGACGGCAACACGCCCTGGGTGGGGTTGGAGTAATGGGCGCAGCCGGCGGCGTGGATGTGGTGGTCGCCGGAGAACCAGCCTCGCTTGGCCGGGTCGATCCAACGACGCAGATCGAAGTGCTCGGTCTGCCGAGCGTCCCCGGCAATTGTGATCGTCCTGTGCTCGATCAGGTACTCCGGCCCGCGCGAGATCTCGAATTCGTAATGCCCGGCGGGCAGCTTCACCGATTGCCCGTCGGCCCGGTAGACCTGCCGGTGAAACGCCAGGTCCGGAGCAAGCCGCTTGGCCTGCGGCGGATAGACCCGCCCCGACGCGTCGCGGATCACGAACGCGGCCGTTGTCGGCTTTCCGTCCTCATCCTGGACCTCAAATGTCACATCCTTCGTCGGCCTGTTCGTAAACAGAATATCGGCGTCGTTGCGATACCCCAGGTCTTGCGTCCCCTGCCCGACATTGCACGCGATCTTCGCCTCCCGCTTGCCCGCGTCGCGGCTGTAGAGCGACACGATCCGGTACTCCACCCCCAGCCCCGAAAGCTGCGGCGACATCGGCTGGCTCAGGTAAGGCAGGACCTCCAGCCACCGTTGCGTCACCTCTGCTGGCTTGGCATTCGCCAGCGGCATGGCGTTGGGGCTTTCGATATTGAACTTCGCAGTCACGCCCGCGTCGTTGGTGACCTTGATGAGGAATGTCCGCCATCCCTGCTCGACGAGTTCCGCATCGGCAGACCCGCGGTTCAGCTTCACACGGCTCTCCGGGTTGATGCTGACCAGCAGCAGGCAATGCTTGTCGAGTACCTTCTGGATCTCCGCCACGCCGCGATCCGCCTCGGCGCCGTGAGCGGCGTCAAGCACGGCCTTGCGGTCTTCGGCCGACAACGGTGAGCCGAGGTGGTCCAGCGCTTCGACAACCCGAATCGCCTGTGCGGAGAACGGCTGGAAATCAACCTCCGCGCCTGCGGCGGAAATCGCGAACAGCCCGACGCAAACCGGCGCGAGCACGGCGGCAACACGAATCAGCCCCATTGGACCTCCTGTTGAAATGCCGGATGAAGTTATCAGATGTCGCGTCATTCTTCGACAATACGCGCCTCGCCCTTCAGCCGCTCCCAGAGCGAAGCGATCCCCAGTCGCTCCGCCCACTCGTCGATGTAGTTCAGATCGAGCTGCCCGAACTGGAGTTCGTAAACCCGCAAGGCGTCGCCGAGCTGTTTCTCGCTGAAACCTCCGGCCACCCTCTCGTTCACCGCGGCGGCAGATGCCACCGGATAAAAGTTTCCACCCGGAGGGGGCATGCGGTATCCTAACGGCTAGAAAGCGCAGCGGCCGCGGAGGAAGGAGGGCCTTGGACTCATGATCATCATCTCCCACGCCTACGCCCGCGCCGGACTCGTCGGCAACCCATCCGATGGGTACTTCGGCAAGACGCTCTCGTTCATCATCCGCAACGTCAAGGCGACCGTGTGGCTGTGGGAAAGCCCGCACTTCGAGATCGTCCCGACCCACGGCGACCTGGCCAAGTTCGACAGCGTCGAGGCCTTCCTCAAAGACCAGAGGCTCCACGGTTATTACGGCGGCATGCGGCTGATCAAGGCCGCCATCAAGAAGTTCCACGACCACTGCGGGAAGAACGACGTCGAGCTGCCGGACCGCAGTTACACGGTCAGCTTCGAGACCGACATCCCCCGCCTCGTCGGCCTGGCCGGCAGCAGCGCGATCGTCGTCGCCATGATGCGGGCGCTGATGCGCTTCCACGATGTCACGGTGCCGCAGCACCTCCTCCCTTCGCTGGCCTGGTCCGTGGAGAAGGAGGAGCTGGGGATCAACTGCGGCCTTCAGGACCGCGTGATCCAGACGTACGAAGGATTGGTCTACATGGATTTTGATCGCAGGCTCATGGAAGGCCGCGGGTATGGGGAGTACGAGCCGCTTCGGCCCGGGCGGATGCCGCCGCTTTACGTCGCCTACGACCCGGCCCGGGCCGAGATCAGCGACGTCCCTCACCGCAACCTGCGGGACCTGTTCAACCGGGGCGACGAGGCGGTGGTCGGCGCCATGCAGAGATATCGCGACCTGACCGACCGCGGGCAAGCAGCGCTGATGGCCGGCGATTGGGACGAGTTGGGTAAGGTCATGAACGAGAACTTCGACCTCCGCCGGTCGATCATGAGCGTCGCGCCGGAAAACCTGCGGATGGTGGAGGCGGCGCGGGCCACCGGCGCCAGCGCCAAGTTCGCCGGCAGCGGCGGAGCGATCTGTGGGCTCTACCGCGACGGCCGACATTACCAGCAACTCGTCGACGCCCTGGCCACGCTCCACTGCAACGTCCTGCGGCCGATCATTTACGATTCGTGACGGTTGACGTCTTTGACCACCAGCCACCATGTCGAAACTCTGTGTCGTAATTCCCGTCTTCAACGAGGAGGAGAACGTTCAGGAACTCATCACTCGCCTGCTGCGAGTCTTCGACTCCGTTCCGGAGATCGCCGGGCAGGTGGTGTTCGTCAACGACGGGAGTCGCGATGGGACAGTCGATCTGATTGTCGAGAGGTGCCGAAACGAGCCGCGAATCGCCCTGATTGACCTTTCGCGAAATTTTGGCCATCAAGCCGCGCTGAGCGCCGGGCTCGCTCACGCCGACGGCGACGCAGTCGTAACGATGGATGCCGACCTGCAGGATCCGCCGGAACTCATCCCCGATTTGATGGCACGCTGGCGCCAAGGCTATGAGGTGGTTTATGCGGTACGGCGCAGGCGCAAGGAGGCGGTGTTGAAGCGGCTGGCATACAGCATGTTCTATAGGCTGCAGCGAGCGATCGCGAAGATCGATCTTCCGCTGGATGCGGGCGATTTCTGTTTGATGGACCGGCGTGTAGTTGAGGTGGTGGTCAGTCTGCCGGAGTACAACCGATTTTTACGCGGTCTGCGTGGATGGGTTGGATTCCGGCAGACGGGGCTGGAATACGATCGGCCGGCTCGTTTTGCCGGCGAAACGAAGTATTCCTGGAGCAAGCTCCTGTCGCTAGCCGTCTCCGGATTCGTCGGCTTCTCCACCCTCCCCCTCCGCGCCGCCGTATGGCTGGGACTGTTGGCATCGGCCTTCGGCCTTATACTGATGGTCTGGGTCGTCGCGACAAAGGTCTTTCAACTGTACGCGCCGCGTGGGTGGGCGAGCATGATCGCGGTGGTGCTGTTCCTCGGCGGCGTCCAATTGCTGGTCCTCGGCGTCATGGGCGAATACCTGGGCAACGTATACGATGAGGTCCGACGCCGCCCCGTATTCGTCGTGCGGCGGCTGATCGGCTTCGACCGCGATCGCGCTCCAACAGTCATCTCTGACCGTCAAACCGCTGGTGCCATCGATGACGCCTGAACAGTTTGTCTTGTACTCCGAAATCGAAGACCACCACTGGTGGTTTGTTGCGCGCCGAGAAATCCTCCGCACAGTGATCCGCTGCATTCAGCCCCCAAACAGACAGGCGACGGTGATCGATGTCGGGTGCGGAACCGGGGGTAACATCGCATCCTTGGCCGGCGAGTACAGGTGCATCGGCGTCGATACGACGGAGGACGCCATCCGGCTCGCCCGCAGCCGCTTTCCCAACGTCACCTTCGTCCTGGGAGAGTTTCCGAACGCTGTCGCCGGTGAGTTGCCGTCGGTCTCGGTCCTCATGTGCACGGACGTCATTGAGCACGTTGAGGACGACAGGGGATTCGTCCGCAGACTAGTGTCAGCAATCCGCCCAAACGCCCATCTTCTGCTGACGGTCCCCGCGGACATGTCGTTGTGGAGCCAGCATGACGTAACAAACGATCACTTTCGCCGATACGATAAGGCTTCTTTTGAAGGAGTCTGGGCCGGGTTGCCCGTGGAGTCTCGGGTGGTGACGTACTTCAATTCGCGGCTGTACCCGCTGGTGAAGGCAGCCCGTGCCTACAGCCGCTGGCGCGACGGCTCGTACGGCAAGGCCGGAACGGACTTCCGAATACCGCCTGCGCCGCTGAATCGTCTGGTCCGCGGGGTTTTCGCGGGCGAGCGGCGGCGAATCGCCCGATCCATCGACCGCGAGGGGGCACCGGGGTACCAGCGCGGAGTAAGCCTTTTGGCACTGCTTCGGCGACTCGGGGATTAGGGCGATGGGCACGACAGTTCTTCTCGCTGAGAAACCTAAGACATCGACGCGCTGGTCTGAGCGCTGCTTGGACCTCGTGCTCGCATGGACGCCCGTACCATTTTTTATAGTCGCCTTCTTTGCGCAGCCTGGGAACGACGACTTTTACTTCGCAGATCTCGTCAGGGCTCACGGCTTCTTCGGCGCGCAGCACGTGTGGTACAGCCAATGGACGGGGCGCGTCACGAGCTCAGTGATCATTAGCGCATTCTGTCATCCTTCCCTGATTGTAAGGGCCTATTACGTCGGACCGATCGTGTTCTTGATTATTTCGTTTGTGGCGATCGGGTATCTGACGCGAGCGGCCGCAGCACTCGGCACCTCAGCATCTCCGTTCCGGGCAAATTCGCTGCGAGTAGCGGCGCTAACTTATGTCTTATTTCTAAACGGCATGCCGGGGACTTCCGAAGGCGTCTATTGGACGACCGGCGCATTCACCCACCCGTTTAGCATTCTGTTACTCTTGATTCTGCTCGCTCTACTGGTGTCGCGGCAAGTCAGTTCGTCGGCTTGGGTTGGCGGAGCGTCATTCTTGTTGGCGGCCTTGGCGTGCAGCGCAAGCGAGATCGGCTTGGTGGCCACCACAGCCGTCGTTGCGCCAGGCATCGCGTTGTGGGGGCGCCGTCGCATAAACTCGGCATGGATCTCGGCGGGCGTCGGCTGTCTTATTGGTGGCATCATAATTCTGCTGGCGCCGGGGAACCGCGTACGCAGCGCCGCGGAGGGCGTTGATTCGCATCACCTCGCATCGGTAATCCCGCACGCGATTGTTGCGCTGGTCGGGTACACCCGCTCATGGATTACCGCAAGCGTGTTGCTCGCCACTCCGATCATTGGCGCCTACCTCCGGCCGGCCGTGGATCAAATTCGTGACCGGCTCGGTGCGCGGTCCGTGTATCTGATTGCACTGCCGATCCTGCTTGCATCGCTGATCGCTGGCCTGGTTGCTGTTGTACAGTGGGCGACCGGAGGTGCGCCGCCGCTGCGTGCCTGGGATGCGATCTTCCTGATTTTCCTGCTTGGTTGGTTCCCCAGCGTCCTCATCGTCACATCGGTGGTTGGTGGCGAGCAGGCGTTGGATTCGCTCACGTCCGTGTCGCTGCGAGGGCAAGTAGCGCCGATTCTGATGCTGGTGCTATTATTGCAGGGTAATGGCCTGACGGTTCTAACGGCCCTCGCTCGTACGGCACCCAAATACCGCGCAGAATGGCAAAGCCGATACGAACAGCTTCGGGCTGCGGCCGGGCGTAACGCGCCGGTCGTCCTCCCTCCGCTGCAACACGTCACGGGTACGCTGATGACAACTGATTTGACCGATAATCCCGATTACTGGACCAATCTAGGTTATGCTGAGTTCTTTGGCGATCGTTCGATCGTCGTTCCTGGGGCAGTCGTAAGCCAGGCGGTGATCGAGCACTACAAAGGCACTATCTTTTCCGCGGAGGCATCACGTCAACGCCGAATGTCGCAGCAACGCTAAAGGGCGCGAACTAGCTGGTCGAGGCCTGACCGCAAACGGAAGCCGCGTCACCGCATCGCCGCCCATTGGACCCGCGACACATGGATTTTCAAGGCATCGTCCCTTTGGCCTCGCTGTCAATCTCCCGCGGCGTCGGAGCCGGCAGCGGACTATGCCGGAACCTCAAGACGATGCGTCTTCACTGACGAGCCGGCGCGGCATTTTCTCTTTTCCAATCGGTTGACGATTGGTAAACTGCTATTATCCTGTAAGCGATCATGTAGTTCTTTAGACGGACCGGAGGCGGTGGCTCCCCTTCGGTCCGTTCTCTTTTCTCTGTGGCAATTCAGTCTTCCTGGATCGTGGCCTGAAACATGTCGGTCGGATCGGGTGCGGGACATGGCGCCGCAGGCAACGCCGCGTGGGCCGTGAGGAATTCGCGCAGCTCGCGCAAGCCGACCGCGGGCAGTTTCGTCCGGGGGTCGTCGCGGCCGGCGACGACCACGCCGACCACGCTCCCGCGTACGTCCAAGAGCGGCGAGCCCGCCAGCCGCGGGTGCTCGGAGAGGCTGGCCGACCACGGGCCCCGCGCAGGCGGCGAAGTCGCCTCCCCCGCCAGCAGCTTTGATGACGGGCCGAACACGTTCGCTTCGGGGATGGCGGCACACCGCACCAGTCCGCCGGCGAACGCCTCCGCGACGCTCAAATAACGTAGCGACCCGCCGGGGACGTCCGACGCCGGCACTTCCAGCAGTGCAAGCGGCCCGTCCTTGGCGGCCACCTTGGCCGTCAGCACGACCCCTTGGCCGTCTTCAACGCGAACCTCGCTGGCGTCTCCCAACGCCTGGGCCGATGTGACCAGCCGCAATCGATCGATCGCGAACGCCAGCGCGTACCGCTGCACCGGGACCTTCGCGGGTCTGGGCGCCGCCTCCGGCGCGATCGACTCACCCTGGTCGGCTGTCGTGTTCTCCCGTGGCGGTTCTGAGGGAGCTTCGCCGGCAGTCGGCGATGATTCCCTGCCGATAGCACTGGCCGGAGGCTGCGCCGACGCCAGCGCCGTCGGCAGCGGCTCCGGCATGACGGGATGCACTTCCGTCAGGCAGGGAGGAATCGGGACCTTGGCCGCGGCCTCCTTTGCCGCGGCAACCAGCTCGTCAAACCTGTGCTCCGCGGCGTCCACGTTCGCCTTGGTCGTGTACCGAATCCGCTGCGGCCCGTGGGGAATGTATTGTTGTTTCTGGTAGTCCCACTGGCCCTGAGCGGCGTCCCGTGCCTGCTCCAGCTTCCTGGCCTCGAGGATCGCCCGCTTCTGTTCCTCAAACTTCCGGTCGACTTCCGACGCGGCCAGCCACTCGACACCCCACCGTTTCTCCCCGCTGCCGTGGGCCTGCTCGAGCTGCTCATTACGCTTCTGATAGTACTCGCCGAGCTGGTTCAGGAAGCTCTTGGCGGCCGAATGCTGCTGGCCAATGTCGATCGCCGTCAACAGCAGGTTCAGCATCTGCTCATCGGGCGCCTCCGGATGCTTCTCCAGATATTCCTTGATCGTCTTGGCCGCGCGGACGGCATTGGTGCGCTGAGTGATGTCTGTGACGGCGCGGTTGATCACCAGTTCGCGGGTGGGGGCCTGCTCGATCTGCCTGCCGAGCGGCGTCGTCTCCTCGAAGAGTTCGCCGGCCCTGGCAATCTGATTGGTCTGAAGGTAGGCGACCGCCAGGGCGTGCAGGTCGCGCAGATAACGCGGGTCTCGCGAGCGATCGATCGGTCTGCTGTTGCGCTCGATCAGTTGCCGGACATCGGCGAGCGACTCCAGGGCGGCCTGCCAGCGCTGTTGATGGAGCGCTGCCAGTCCTGATGACAAAAGAGAGTCAGCGGTAAAACCGACGGCCTCGGGTGAAGACTTTATCGGGACCAGCAGCTTCCCACGTGAGGCAGCGGCATCGGCGAGCTTCTGGTTCAGTGCGGGGTCATGAATTTCTGACGCGTGGCTGCCGATTAGCTCGAAGAGCCGACGGTACGCCAACGCCGCGCCGAATTTGTCATTGTTCGCCAGTTTTTGATCGCCCTGCTTGAGGAGCTGCTCGATCTGCGCTTGGTGCTGCTGCTCCCATGAGAGATCTGGCGGGACCACGGCCTCGACCGGGGCCTGCGCGGGATTCGTGGCCGGTATCTCGGCAACGTGAGTGGCTGACGGGCGCGGCGACGAAAGCAACGGCACGGCGGCCTGCTTCGGAGGTTCGGCCTGCTTGGTCGCGTTGACAATCTCCCGGTCGGGGGCGGAACTGAGATGAGCGACGGGCCGATCGAGACTCGCGCGATCAGTTGCCGCCTGACGGCGCTGGATCGACCGGACCGCCACGACAGCGCCGACGACGACCACCGCCGCGACCGCGCCGGCGATAATCCACCCAGATGGTCCTGCACGAGACTTGCGCCGACCGGCGGTCGAACGTGCACCACCCGCCGATACGTTCGCCGCTGATCGAGCGGCAGCCAGCATCTCGGCGTTAGAGAGCGACTGCCCCTCGAAGCACGACTTGCAGATCAATGTTCCCTGCTGGTCGTACACCTCCCCGACATCGAACCGTCCTCCACAGGCAGCGCAAATGTATTGAGGCGCGGCCAAAGGCGGGCCGGGCGGCGCCTCCTGCCAGGCCTCCGGGATCACACTGGCGGCGATGCCGGTGTCCGCGGCCGACGTTTCCCGCGGCCCCGCCGGCAATCTGATCTTCTGACCGCACTTGGAGCAACGCACCTTCTGCCCCGCCATCTCCGACGGCGCCGACCCGGCATTGCCACACGACGGACATCTAAACCTGAGCGACACGTTGATTCCCCTGGAAGACCCTGATCTCTTACGCCCCGTCCGGGCCGAAGTAGTTATCCACGTCAGCCGAGCATACACCAATTCTGCACGCTGATCTGGCGTTTCGACGGACAACGACCGCAAAAGTTTTGCGGCGCCGGCGATTCGTTAGCGCTTTCGATCGAGGAACCGGCGAAGCTGGGCAAATGGCATGCAGTTGATGACCTGCGCGGGTTCCACCCACGCCCGGCGGGCGACGTCGATGCCAAACGTGATCGCCGGCAGCTCTTCGATGCTATGGGAGTCGGTGTCGATCGCCAGCATGCACCCGGCGGCAATCGCCGCACGGGCGTGGAGGTCACTCAGATCCAGCCGCGGGTAGCCGGCGTTGATCTCCAGGGCCGTGCCGCTGGCCGCGGCGGCCGATACCACTTTCCCGATGTCTAGCGGCAGCCCCTCGCGGCGGTTGATCAGCCGGCCCGTGGGGTGGCCGATCACCTGAACGTAGCGATTCTCGATCGCCCGCAGGATGCGGTCGGTTGCCTTGGCCGCGTCTTGCTTGAGGGCCACGTGCGGCGAGGCGACGACGATGTCCAGCTCGGCCAGGACCGCGTCCTCGAAATCGAGCCGGCCGTCGGCAAGGATGTCCACCTCGCATCCGGCCAGCAGCTTGATCCCCTTAAGCCTCTCACCGACTCTGTGGATTTCCTTGACGTGTTTGAGGAGCCGCTCGGCGGTGAGACCGTTGGCGATGATCTGGCTCTTGGAGTGATCGGTGATGGCCAGGTATTCGTATCCCAGGGCTGCGGCCGCTTCGGCCATCTGTTCGATGGTCGCGTTGCCGTCGGAGGCGGTGGTGTGGGAGTGAAGGTCGCCGCGGATGTCAGCGCGAGAGATGAGCTTCGGCAGCTTCTTTTCCCCGGCGGCTTCCAGTTCGCCGCGGGCTTCGCGCAATTCCGGCTCTATGTACGCCAGCCCCAGCTTGGAATAGACATCGGCCTCGGACTTGCTCGCGACCGGCTTCACCGATGGGGCCTCGCCGGTCTTCTTGGCGGCCTTGTCGTACTCGTCGAGCCGGTACAGCCCCCATTCGTTGAGCGTCAGCCCCATGCCAAGTGCTCGGCCCCGCAGCTTGACGTTGTGGTCCTTGGACCCCGTGAAATAGAGCAAGGCCGCCCCGAAATTGTCGGCGGGCACGATTCGCAGATCGACCTGCAGCCCGCCGGCCGTGATGACGCTGGCCTTCGTGGTCCCCTGCCCAAGGATCCGCTCGACCTCCGGAAACTTCACAAACGCGGCGGAGACCACGCTTCCGGACGACTGGTCCTTCAGCGAGCAAATAAGGTCCACGTCGCCGATCGTCTCTCGGCGACGGCGCAGACTGCCGGCGATCTCCGCCTGCTTCACCTGCGACAGTTGCCGAAGCCGCTCGACCAGGCTTTGGGCGATCGGCAGCGCGTCGACGATGCCCATCCGCTGGGCGGCCTGCGCCTGGAGCGCGATCCCGTCCTTGATGGCTGCGATCTTCTTGTCGCCGATCCCCTTGAGCCCGGCCAGCGCGCCGCCGTCGATCGCTTTGACCAGTTCTTCGAGGTTGGTAACGCCACGCTGCTTCCACAGCAGCGCGATCGTCTTGGGGCCCAGCCCCGGAATATCCAGCAGCGGCAGCAGCCCCGGCGGCACGCTCGCCGCCACTTCCGCGAAGTCGGTGCTTCGGCCGGTCTCGACGTACTCGTTGACGATCTTGCAGCTCGACGCCCCTAGTCCCTCAACCTCCCCGAGCTTCCCCTTCTCGCACAGCTTGCGGACATCAAACGTGGCGTCCTTCAAGATGCGGCTCACCTTGGAAAACGCGATCGCCTTGAACGGGCTCTCGCCCCTGATCTCCATCACCGCGGCCAACGTCTTGAAGAGTTGCGACAGGTCATTGTTCAGGGACATGGGATCATTTTAGATTTGCGATTTGCGATTTGCGATTGGATGAGCATGCCCATTTTGAGACGCGTTCGACGGTGGCTGTGCGGAGGAACCACAGAGGGCACGGAGAGCACAGAGGACACAGAAAAACCAAAGATGGTCGTCAATCTTTTTTTTCTTCTTTGTGTCCTCTGTGCCCTTTGTGTGCTCTGTGGTTCTGCTCGTTCCAGCGGGCGCACAAGTTGCCTGCGGCTTCGGGCCAGGTGGGAAATTGGAATACGAAGCCGCTCTCGAGTAACCGCCCAGGGACGACACGCCGGCTTTTGAGGACCAGCTCTGTCTCAGTCCGCAGCAGCACCGCGCCGATCTCGAGCATCCACGTCGTGGCCGCAAGGCCCACTCGCGTGCCCCATGCGCGACGCAAGTCGCGCATGAACTGGCCGTTGGGCAGGGGATTCGGGGAACAGAGATTGATGGGACCTTCCATATCGTCACGCTCGGTCAGCCATAGGACGGCGCGGATGAAATCCTGGTCGTGAATCCATGAGATGTATTGGCGGCCGCTGGCGGCGCGGCCGCCCAGGCCTCGGCGGACCAGACCGAGGAGGGCGTCGAAGACGCCGCCGCGATCCGGGCTCATCACCATCGCCGAGCGGAGCAGCACCTTCCGCGTCCGCGGCGTGGCCGATTCGTTGGCCGCCCGTTCCCAAGCCGTCGCCACGTCGATACTGAATCGCCAGGTGTCCGGCACGTCCGGCTCGGTCCCGCCGATGGTCCCGGTTGCTTCGTCATTGGGTGAGTCGAAACTGTGGGCATAGATCGTCGCGGTGCTGGCTTGCAGCCAGACTCGTGGGGGCCGCGCGGCGCGCGCGATCGCCTCGCCGCCGATCCGCGTCGATTTCACCCGAGAATCCAATATGAGCCTGCGATTTTCCGCGTTGTACCGGCAGTTCACCGTGTGCCCGGCAAGATTGATGACCGCATCCGCGCCGTCCAATTCCCCGGCCCAATCTCCGAGGTTTTCGCCATCCCACGGGACGACGCGCCACGGCGCTGTCCTCGCGCCGCGGCTGAGCACCACGACCTTATGTCCGCCGGCATGAAGCGCGCGGGCCAGGATCGTGCCGACCTGGCCCGTCCCGCCGGGGATCACGACTTTCATGGCTACCTTGGATAGCCGTGGGTATACCGATCGTTCAAACGCTGAAAGTTTTGAAATCGAGTGATGTCCAGACGCGAAGGCTTGGGTGCTCAGCCAATTCATCCGCAGCTTGATCGAGGACCGCCCCCTCTCGCACCCCACAGTTCGCCTTCGTTCGCTGAATCCGCCGGGACGTGGTAGAATCTGTTAGAAGATGGAGAGCTCCGATGGCGAATATCATCACCCTGGATGACGGTCACTTCAAGATCGCTGCCGAGAAGGCCCGATCGCTTGGGACGACTCCCCAGGCTTACATTGAGTCCCTGATCGACGCGGAAAGGCGCACGTCGACGAGATTCTCGGTCCCGTGAGGCAGGGGTTTGAGTCGATGACCGACGAGGAACTCGACGAGCTGTTCGGGCGAGCGGCGATGACTGTCCGCGGCCGAAGACAGAGTATTGGTTAGTGGCTCTGCGCCTGCTGTACGGGCCGGCGGACGTGGATGAGGACGGGGGCGGAGGTGATGCCGCCGCCGATGATGGCGCGGGCGTAGCCCAGGCGATCGGTGTCGGCGACCCAGGGGGCGGTGTGAAGGAAGATCTGCCGCTCGGACTTGTCTTCGGGGATGAGCACGCCGTTGAGGCCGATGTCGGCGACGATCACGCCGTGCGGGAGGTTGTCCACTTCGAACGTCACTTCGCCCTTGAAGTTGTGCCGCCGGATCCACAACCGGGCCGGCGTGAACTGACCCGGCGCGACGGTGATCTCCGCGGGTTTGTCCCAGTCGGCCGCGGGGCGTGTGGTTGGCGCGTCGGCGGGGTCGAGGCCGACGGACAGTTCCGGTTGCGGCGCCAGCACAATCTTGCCGAACCCGTTGACCGGCCTAGTGACTTCGCGGCCCTCCAACATGGCTGTCGCGACGGCCTTGGTTTGAGACTCGTTCGATGCATTCGGGGCGACGGCGTCCTCACGGGCGTAGAGCGCGCCGTTCGCCTCGGTGTGCCCGGCCTCGACGACGATCGGCGTGGAGACGGCGAAGCCGGGCGGGACGCCGGTGAACTGGACCTTGACCGGACCGTCGAATCCGTCGATGCGATCGACGTTCACGGTGAACCGAACGCCGGACCCCGCGGGGACGGCGGGATTGCTCAGGCCCAGGGAGACATTGAAATCCGCAGCGGCGGAGTGAATCGACAGCCGGTAGACATACCGCTCGCCGCCGAACCCGCGCGCGTCGGTCACACGAACGAGGTAGGGACCGTCCGCGGGCGCGGTGAACAGCAGGTGCGAGTCGGCGCCGAGCTTCCGGTCGGGGTCGTCATCATTGGCGTAATAGATCGTGAAGACCGGCAGGCCGTTGGGCGGCAGCTTCTCGCCCGCCTTGTGCGGCTCGACGATGTAACAGTGCTCGTCGAGGGCGTGGGCGGTGGCGGTGGTGTCGAAATAGCAGCGACGGCGGCCGTTGATCGTGTAGAAGTCGTACTCGCTGTCGGGGCCGCGGGGAGTGCGGAACAGCTTCACCACTTCGCCGGACAGGTAGAGGTACTGGTTGAGGTCCATTTCCTCCCAGTTGAGCAGGCGGCCCCCGCCGGCGTTGGCGTCGAAACCGCGGAAGGTGATCGCCGAGTCGCGGACGGCGCGAAGCTGCACGCGCTCGACCGGCGAGCCGTCCGGATGCAGCACCTCGATCTTCGTGTCTGCCGGTGAGGAGCGCCGGCTGGCCAGCGTCTCCAGCACGTACGTTTGCCCGGCCTTTGCCTCGAAGCGGAACAGGTCCACATCGCCGGGATGATCGATGCGGCCGTTGATCGCGCCGGGGACCGAGATCGGCGTCGCCTCTTCGGGTTTGTCGTTCGGCTCGACTTCCGTCGGCTCGGCGCCGGGACCGATCATGACTTTCACGGGCCGGCGGGTGCGGTATTTGGACGAGTCGATCGGCACGTCCGCCTCCCCCGACGCGGATGCCTTCACCGACGCCCAGGCGCCGTGGCAATTGAGGCCGAGCAGTTGCACTTTGCTCTCGATATTCGGCGCCACCGCCAGCGGATAGCAGCCGGTGACGTAGGCGAAGCTGCCGGCCGACAGGCGGTAAAAGTGGTCTTCGGACGCGGCGGCCTCCAACTCCGTGATCCGCGCCACATATCGCCCGTTTGTCGTCGGCGTATACGCCAATAGCGGCTCGAGGTCGCTGTCGAAGCCATTGCTGCTGACGACGAGCTTGCCGGACGGATCGAGCAACTCGACCAGCAACTTCGCCTTGGAGCCGAGGCGCTGGGCGGCGGCGTCGACGACGATTGGTTGTCCCGCCGTGGCGTCGAATGCGAAGTGGTCTATGTCGCCGCGATGGTCAAACCGGCCCCAGAAATCGGCGGGGAGCGAAGCGACCGTCGCGGTATCCGTCGAGTCGTTCGGCTCCTTCTCCCAGACCTGCGGCAGGTCATCCACAAAGATATTGACCGGCCCGCTCTCTCCGCCCGGACCGCGCACTTTCAATTCGTACGCGCCGGACGCCAGGTCGGCGGTCGAGGTCAACTCGAGCGAGGCGACGTCCAGCCGGCCTGACTCCTCCGGCACGATCCTGGCCGACAACTTCGGATCGCTAAGCCAGACATTAGTCAGATCGTTCAGGTGCTTGCCTTTGAGTTGGAGCTTCAGCGTCTGGCCGCGCTGGACGCCGCGAGGCTCGACCGACACCAATTCCGGCTTGGGCGGCGGGATTTCGGTCCCCAAATGCGGATCATAGAACGTGACGGAGCCGTCGAGTCTGCCCACCAGCAACACCTTGTTGTCCGCGGCCGACGCCAGTGCGGCGGGCCAGTCGGGTTGCGGCGGCAGAGCGCGCAGCTCCTTCAACTCCGGTGATCCCGACGATGAATCCGGCTCGGCGTCCCAGAGCTTCACCGTCTTGTCATCCGCGGCTGAGGCGAGCGTCTTGCCGTCCGACGACAGGGCCAGCCGAAGGATCGACCCCTCGTGGGCGAACTGGGCGACAAGCAGCTTGTTGGTCCCTTCCTTCGCACTCGCACTGACCTGCCAGACTCGGATGCGATTGTCGCCCCCGGCGGCGATCACCCGCTGACCGTCAGGAGAAAACAGGACCGTATTCAGTTCTTTCAATGACTCGCCGAACGTGTCGAGGCGCTCGCCCGTCTTGACGTCCCACAGTTTGACGGTGCGGTCGCCGCTGGCGCTGGCCAGCACGTTTCCGTCGGGGCGGAACGCCAGGCCGAGGATCGCGCCATTGTGGCCTTCGAGCGTCCTTGCGGGCTTACCCGAGTCGACGTCCCACAGGATGATCTTGCTGTCGTATCCGCCGCTGGCGAGCGTCTTCCCGTCGGGGGAAAGGGCAACGCTGTAGACGGCGTCCTTGTGACCCTCGAGATGCCTGAGCAGAGCGCCGTCGGCGACGCCCCAGATGTCGATCTCGCCCGCCACGCCCGCCTGGCCGGCGCCGGCGACGAGCTTCGATCCGTCGGTCGAGAACGTCAGCGCGTTGACGTTCCCCTTTTGTACCTCAAGCCGCCGGATGACGTCGCGAGTCATGACGGAAATGATCTCGACCTGCGCGTCCCGGGCGATCGCGGCGAACTTCTCCCGCGGCGCATATGTGATCGCCCGCACCGGCTTGCGCGGCGCGACGGTCGGCCGAATCGTCGGGGCCGATATGGTGACTGCCAGCGGCGCCGCTTCGCCCGCGCGGGGGCCGGGCGCGCCGCCTTCGACCCATTCCCGGAAGAGCGCGATCTCCTGCTCGGTGAGCGTGTCCCGCGCCTTCTTCGGCGGCATGAACGGCTTTTTCTTGTGCTCTACCGCCAGCACCAGCAGGCTCTCGTCCGCCCGCCCCGGCAGCACCGCGGGCCCCTTGTCGCCTCCCTTCATCAGCGACTCGAACGACTCCATCACCAACTCCCCCTCGGCCTGCTTCGCGTCGTGGCAGCTCAGGCAGTGCTTCTCCATCACCACCCGCACCTGTGCGTACATCACCTTCGGCGGCGCCTCCGCCGCGCATGCGGCCCGCGCACAAAGCGTGCAGGCGATCATGAAGGCAATGGGACAGACGATCGTTCGCATGTGGCGAGTAACTTCTTGTCTCCGTGCTCTCTGTGTGCTCTGTGGTTACGTCGACTAATGATCGAATAAGAATTCGTTGCTGCTCAGCAGACCCCAGTAGAAATCCTCCAGCAGCTTGTGTTTGTCGGCATCCGTCGCGTCCCTCAGTACGTCGAGGATCTGCCGTTTTTCCTTTTCGGTCGGGTATCGGCTCAGGGCGGACAGGTACGCCTCGTCGACGATCTTGTCCTGCGGCGTCTTGTCGGCCAGGAACTTGTCGATCACGTTGCCCTTCCACTGGAGCTTCTGGTTGATGGTATCGCCGTTGGCGATGTGCATGGCCTGGGCCATGCTCGGGTCGGCGGTCCGCTCGCACTCGCAGGTCAGCGCGCGCTCGGGCCGGCCGAAGCTCTTGAGGAAGTAGCTGTCGACGTTGGAGTCGGGGAGCTGCACGGACCGCCAGCCGTTGGGGTAGTTCGGGAACGTCGTAGGCGATTGCGTCACCTGGCTCGTCGCATCGAGCAGCACCTCGGCCATGATCCGCCGGGGATAGTGGTGCGAGTAGAACTTCGCATCGGCGGCGTTGCCGGGCAATGCCTGGCTCGATCGCTGGTACGTCTGTGATTGCAGAATGAGCTTCATCAGCTCCTTGAGGTCGTAGTGATGCTCAATCAGGTAGTCGGCAAGGGCGCTGAGGAGCTTTTCGTTGGTGGGCGGGTTGGTCGCGCGCATGTCGTCGACTTTTTCAACCAGCCCCACACCCATAAAGTTGGCCCAGACGCGGTTGACGACGGCGCGGGCGAAGTAGGGATTGGTGGGAGAAACGAGCCAATCGGCAAAGGCCTCGCGCCTGTCGTTTGCGCCTGGCGGGATGGCCGGGCCGTCCAGGGGCCTGGGAGGCTGCGGCTTGCCGGTCAATGGCTGGATAACGTCTCCTTCGGCGGCGGTGAACACGACCGGCAGCCCGCCGCTCCCGGCCTTGGTCCGCACCCGCGCGAACAGATTCGCCATCCCGTAATACTGATCGTTGGTCCATTTCTCCATCGGGTGGTTGTGGCACTTGGCGCAATTGATGGAGAACCCGAGCATCGCCACGGAAAGATTCTCGGAGACGTCGGCCGGGTCGTCGTGCAACACGAAGAAGTTGGCGGCGCCGTTCTCGCGGACGCTGCCGGCAGCGGTCACCAACTCGCGGGCGAACTGGTCCCAGGGAGTGTTGGCCGCCACGCGATCGCGGACCCAGTGGTAGTACGACCACATCTGCTCGGAATTGAGCTTGCGGCTGCTGACCAGCAACAGGTCCGACCACTTGTACGACCAATAGTCCACGAACTCGCCGCGGCGGTGGAGGAGCTGGTCGATCAGCTTTTCGCGCTTGTCGGGTGACGGATCGGAGAGGAACCCGCGCGCCTCGTCTGCCGTCGGCAGCACGCCGATCGTGTCCACGAACGCCCGGCGGAGAAACTCACTGTCGGTCGCCGGCGACGAGGGTGGCAGATTCAGGTCTTTCAACTTTTCATTCACCCCCTCGTCAACGACGTTTCGCGCGCCTGCATATTGCTCTGCCGAAACCGGGTCCTCATACGGCGACGTGACGGTGGCGACGGCGATCTTGCTCAGGTACCACGCCGTGATCGCCCCCTCGCCGTGCCCGGCTACTTTCACCTGGCCTTCGTCGCTGACGGCGCCCACGCTCGTGTCCGTGGCGGTGAATTTCGACCAGTGCGTCACCTCGCGCACCGACCCATCGCTGAAATGGGCCAGCACGAGCAGTTGCTGAATGTCGCCGGGCTTGAGGATGACGTGGTTCGGCAGCAGCTCGATCGTCTCGACTCGCGGATCGTCCGAGGCCGGAGGCGGCGTCCCCTGCGCGATCCATTGCGAGAGAATGGCGTACTCCATCGAGTCCGTCTTGAACCGCAGCCCGCCTTTGTGCGGGACGGCGATGGTCGGCTTCAGCAGCATCAGGCTGTGCCCGGGATCGCTGGGGTTCACGCGTCGGGAAAGGAATTGGCGGGTGAGCGTCCGGTAGTCCCTCTCGTCGTCGTAGCCGCGGAGCGAAAGGTGAAAACCATTTTTGCCGGCCGCGGCGCCATGGCAGGCGCCGCTGTTGCAACCAGACCGCGTCAGGACCGGCTGCACGTCGTTGCGGAAGCTCCATTGCCAGGGCCTGTCCATGCCGCTGACGGTGACTTGCGCCGTCGCGGTTTCGTCGCCGCTTGCGGCGGTGATTGTCGCCTTGCCATTGCCGACGGGGATGGCGACGCCGGATTCGATTTTGAGGACTTTTTCGTCGCTGGAGGAGAAAGTCAGTCCATCGCCGACTTGCCCAACGTAATGGCCCTCATGCAACTTCTCGACGACAAGGGCATTCCGGGCGGCGGGGCCGTTCATTGACAACTTTGCGGGGAGCACCGCCAGCGAGTCCTGTGAGCTGGCGCATCGCGCTAAGCAGATAACAGCAGCGAGCAGGATGAAGACCGGCAATCTTGTGGCACGGGCGTCTCGCCCGTGCGGACA
>Ga0073928_10003236_pt1 | contig 26036 bp, 20 predicted proteins | sample PaiPotPPA55metaG_FD_76969 | JGI IMG/M metagenome (GOLD analysis project Ga0073928, IMG submission 76969) | Iron sulfur acid spring bacterial and archeal communities from Banff, Canada, to study Microbial Dark Matter (Phase II) - Paint Pots PPA... ...
GGCCAGGCGGCAGCCGGGGAAGGTGTCGTAGTCGTCGAGTTGAACGAAGCCGCCGGGTGCGAGCTTGGGGTACCAATGCTCGAGGCACAGGCGGACGGACTCGTAGAAGTCGGCGTCGATGTGGAGCAGGGCAACGCGCTCGACCGCCGCCTTCGGGAACGTTTCATTGAACCATCCGCGGTGGAAAACCACGCGCGCGGGGTCGATCTGAAGGCGGTGCATCACACGCCGAACGCGTGTCATGCTGCCGACATCCTCGCCCGACCAGTCGGCCACCGCCTGGCCGTCCTCGGCGGTCACCGAGGGAAGTCCCTCCCACGAATCGAAAAGCTGAGTTTGTCGGACCGGGCGATGGTCGCGGGTGGCGAAGGCGAGCAGGGCAGCCGTGCCCCCGTCCAGCACGCCGCACTCCACGATGTCTCCCGGCAGGTTCTCGATCAATCCCGCGAGGCGCACGAGGTTCTCCTGGCGGACGGCATGGACCTGCGTGTAGGGGAAGACGGATCGATAGGGTTCGGGCATCGTTCCCCGCAGCATCTGCATCCGCTTGCGGAGTCCGCGAACCAGCGGATGAAGCGACCTCGGCACGACGCGGCGGAGCAATCCCCAACGCCGGATCGGAAGCTGAAGCTGCTGAGGGAAAGCGCCCGGCTCACCTCGATCCGCTCCGGGCGGCGAATGCACGGGCGCAGCCTGCTGTTCTGGTTCGCGATCAGGCGACATGGACGCATTATCGGAGAAAGCCGCCGGAATTGCTCACTCTGCCGACCTCAACTCAGCTCCGCCAGCGGCCCGGTGCTATCGCCGAAACGCTCGGCTTTGACGCCCATGCGGTCGAGCATGGAGAGGTAGAGGTTGCACAGGGGGACCTCCTTGTGCTTGTCGAACGCGACGTGCCGGCCGGCGTTCAGGGCGCCGCCGCCGCGGCCGGCCAGGAGGATCGGCAGGTCGTTGTGGTTGTGGCGGTTGCCGTCACCGATGCCGCAGCCAAATACCACCATGCTGTTGTCCAGCAGGGTGCGGTCTCCTTCCTTGATGCTCTTGAGCTTCTGAAGGAAGTAGGCGAACTGCTCGACGTGATAATGATTGATGGTAGCAAGTTGCGCGAGCTTGTCGGGGTTGCCGCCGTGGTGGCTAATGGCGTGGTGTCCTTCGGAGATGCCGAGGTTGCGGTAGGTGCGGTCGGAGCCGTCGTGGGCCACCAGGAACGTGCCGACTCTCGTCAGGTCCATACGGAAGGCCAACACCAGCATGTCGGTCATCAGCCGCATGTACTGGCCAAAGTCTTCGGGAATGCCCTTGGGCTTATCCATGCCCGGCTGGACAGGTTGGGCGGATTGCTGGCGGGCCTTGTCGATCCGCAGCTCGATTTCGCGAATCGATGTCTGAAACTCATCGAGCTTGTCACGATCGACCTTCCCGAGCCGGCCGGCGAGTGTCTTGGAGTCGTCGGAAACGAAGTCGAGGATACTCTTGCGTTCGCGGAGGCGGCGGACGCGGTTCTCGGTGGCGGCGCGGTCGTCGTCGGACCCGAAGAGCCGGTCGAACACCGCGGCCGGGTTTACCTCGTGCGGCATCGGCACGGTGGCCGAGCGCCAGGAGATGTTCGACACATACGCGCAGCTATACCCGCTGTCACAATCGCCGGCAGTCTGCCCTTCGTCCAGCCCCAGCTCAAGCGAAGGGAGGCGGGTCTGAGTGCCGATCGCATTGGCGGCCACTTGATCGACGGAGATGCCCAGGTGGATATCGGCGCCGGCGGTCTTGTGCGGGTGGGCGCCGGTGAGAAAGGCGGCGGCCGATCGGGCGTGATCCCCGGCCCCGTCGCCGTGTGCTTTGGCCGCGTCCAGCGCCAGGCCGCTGATCACCGTGAGGTCCTGTTTCACCGGCGCCAACGGTTCCAGCGTCGGCGGCAGTTCCCAATCGGTCCCATCGCCGCCGGGCTTCCACTTTTGCATGTTCATCCCGTTGGGCAGGAAGAACATCGCCATACGGACCGGGACCCCGTCGGCGGCGGCCGCCGCCAATCCGAGTGTGTCCTGGGCCGCTTGCGCGATGCCGCCGCGAATCACGCCTGACGGGACCATCGCGTCCAGCAGCGGCAAGGCCACCGCCGCGCCGAGGCCCCGCAGCACCGTGCGACGGGAAATGGGTCTAACGCTCATCACTGCTCCTTGTGCTCATTCGCCTCAGTCCGGTCGGGCCACGCCGCCGCGTGCCCCCGCGTTTCGGCGCTTCAGGAACGCATCGCTATGCACGATCCCGCCGATCAAGCTCGAAAAGCGACATCCATTCTCTTGCGCGTTTCTGCAGATTTCGCCCACGGCCGCGGCATCGGGCGACTCGATGCCTCGACCCAGTGAATAAGTCATCAACTTCCGCACCAGATTCCGCAGGAACTGGTCCTTGTGGTTAAGCAGCAGACGTCGAAGGCCGTCGGGCCCGGTGAACTTTTCGCCGCTGGGAAGATCGGCGCTGGCGTCGACGGGGAACTTCCCGTCGTAATCGCGCCAGCGGCCAATGGCGTCATAGTTCTCCAGGGCGAATCCGAGCGGATCGAGTCGGGCGTGACACGCCGCGCAGCTCGGGTTCTCGCGATGGGCCTCCATCCGCTGCCGCAAAGACGCCCCATCCACGTCGGTCTGCTTGTCGCCGAGCGGCGGCACCTCCGGCGGCGGGGGAGGAGGCGGCGTGCCCAGGAGTTGGTCCAGGATGAACTTGCCCCGACGCACCGGCGACGTGCGATTGGGCAAAGCGCTGACGGTCATCACGGCGGCGGTGGTCAGCACGCCCCCGCGACGCCTGGCCTGCTCGCCCGCGAGCTCGACGCGGCGGAAATCATCGCCCGTTACATTGTCGATCCCATAGAACCGGGCCAACCGCTCGTTCAGGAAAGTGTAATGCGAGTCGATCAGGTCGAGCACGCAGCGGTCGTCGCGGACGATACTCTCGAAAAACAGTTCCCCCTCCCGCCGCATGTCGTCGCGCAACTCGGGGAACTCGGGGAACTTTCTGGGGTCGGGGTTGGCGGTGACGAGGTTGCGCAGCTCCAGCCACTGGCCGGCAAAATTGCTGATGAACGCCGACGACTTGCGGTCGGCCAGCATCCGTCGGACCTCGGCATCCAGGATGTCCGGCTCGTGCAGTCTGCCTGCGCCCGCCAGCTCGAATAGCCGCTCGTCCGGCATGCTCGACCAGAGGAAGTAACTGAGGCGCGTGGCCAGTTCGTAATCCGTCAACGGGTGGGATTGCCGCGAATCCGATGGATCCAGTTCGATGCGGTAGAGGAACTGGGGCGAGACGAGCGTCGCCATCAAGGCCAGCTTACAGGCCTCGCGGAAACCTTCGCCCTGCGCGCGAGCGCCCTGGTACAACTTCAGCAGCCTGCTGACCTCGTCATCCGTCGCGGGCCGGCGGAAAGCACGGGTGGCGAAGGCGCGGATGATCTGAGCGGCAAACTGCTCGCCCGACTCTCCGTCACCCGGGCCGCAAAACAGCAGCCGCCTTTCGATGTCTGAGGGGGGCGGCGGGGGGAGGTTCAGCGGGCCTTCAATCTCCAGCGAATCGACGATCAAGTTGCGGTCCCGGCGGCGGGGGTTCTTGGCCGTCGGGTCATAGAAGTCATTGGTGAACTCGAAAACGACCTGGTGATTTCCCTTCGAGACCTTCTTGCGGAAGGTAAACACCTTGGGGTGACCGCGGCGGTTGGGCACGTCGAATGTGCGGACCTCCTCGCCGGCAACCTTCACCTTCATCCTGGCCGGCTCGTCGCCGGCTTGGTCTTCCTCCGCGCGGACGCGGAACTCATACTCGGCCGCGGCGGCAAAGTCATGCTCCTGGGAAATCTCGCCGTTGGTGTACAGAATTCGACTTCCCAAGGCTAGCGGGGCACCCCCGCTCATCCCCTCCGACGAGTACTTGTAGAGCTTGGGCTTGTTCGGGTCCTCGGTGACGATCGCTTTATCCATCACTTGTTCGGCCGCGGCGAGGTATTTCTCCGCCAGCAGCGGCGACATGCTCAGCACGTCGGCGATATTGTCGAACCCGTAGCCGGTGTCATCGGCGGGAAAATTGTCGGCCGGCTTGAAATCCACGCCGACCAGGTCGCGGATCGTGTTGTTGTACTCGTTGCGATTCAGCCGATGGATCGGCACGAAGCCGGGATCGCGCGGGATCGAGCCGTCAGAGAACTCGAGCGCCTGCGATACGAACGTCAGTACCTTCTCGACCTGCCCGTCCGGCGGCCGCGGCTCCTTTTTAGGAGGCATGTCGCGCTGATCGAGTTGCTCCATCACCTTCTCCCACGTCTTGCGGTCGGCCTGGATTGAAGCCACGCCGGTGAAGGAGTCGAGCGTTACATCACCTTTATGTTTTCCGTTCCCGTGGCACTTGTAGCAGTGGGCCTGGAGGAACGGCTGGATGTCATCTTGGAACCGGCTGTCGAGCGCCGCGGCCGATATCCTAACGCCCTGGGGCGATGGCTGTTCCGCCGATGCCGGATGGGAGAGGAGCGCAACCGCCGTTCCCGCGATGGCGAACCCCAGCGCGAGGGCGGCCGCGATCCTCAGCAACGGCTTGGGCCTGGCTCGGTTGGTCATCCCTTCTTTCCGGTACGGCGGATTGGCTGTGGAGATAGTATCTCCCCGACCCAACTGGGTTCCACCATGTTGTTTATATTCATCCAGATTCTCAGCCGTTGCGGGGGAAATCCGCCCCGATCGGGATTCGCTTGTTCGCGGTCCCCAGATCGCCGCGGCCATCGGGTATAATATGTTAGGCTAAAGTGCGAGGATATGACATGCACCTATCGCTTGATGCGGACATCCAACGGTTCATCGAGGAGCAAGTCCGGGCCGGGCAGTATGCGAGCCCGGAAGACGTGGTGGCGGACGCCATCACCCGCCTGCGGAACGAGAACTTGCAGGAACCCGACGAGGAGACATGGGCGAAAATCGATCAGGCGGATGCCGAATTCGATGCCGGGAAAAACCGTCCAATCGATGAAGTGGCGGCTGAATTGAGGAAAAAGTATCTCGACCACGGAGCACGGAGAAAGCCGCGACATTTCGAATGAAAATGGCCATGGCGCGGGGATCAATGCGGCGGCTTCTCGGGGATGCTCCAAAGTGTGTACCAGATGGTCGGGTGAAGAAGCGGCAGGCCGGCGCGGGAACGCAATTGCTCCAAGTGCAGCTCGTGAATGTGCCCCGGGACCATGCCATCGACGACCAGGTGAACGTGCTTGCCGCCCTCGCTCAGTTTTGCGGAGGTGATGGTGGCGTTGGTCTGGTCGACCTCCGGGCTGCCGTAGTCGGCGCGGTAGATGTAGGTCCAAGTCTGCATCTTATACGTGTCTGGATTGGAGGCGGTCCTGGGATCGAGCGGTTCGGTGAAGTTAAGGTCGAAGCCATCGGAGGCAGCGTGCATGTCGTGGATCTCGAAGGGGACTTTGCCGGTCCAGACGAGCCGCTCGAGGGCGTATTCCCTGGGTCCGACGGATCCCCATCCGCGGCCGGTGCCGCCGACGAAGAAGGACCCGTCGGGCGCCTGAATCATCGGGACGTTGCCGGAGGAAAAGCCGTTTCGGAAGCCGACGATCCAACCTTGATAACGTCCGTTGATCTTCTCGATGCCGTAGCGGTTGATGTTGCTGTGGTGCTGGTCGGCCCCGAAGAACTCGCGGGCGAAGGGCCCGAACTTCCCGTTGCTGAGATCGAAGATGATGCCGCTGGCCGACTGGCCCAGTTTGCCATAAGGCTGGATGACGCAGGGCAGATCGTACTGCGGGATCTTCAGCGCCTCGGCGAGCAGGCGGCTACCCGACTCGGGGTCTTGCGGCCGCGGCTGCATGTTGGGGGCCAGGTCGTACCACTTGTTGCCGATCGGATGGCCCATGAACTTTCCCGGCTCGAGATAATTGAAGTTGCACCCGCCTTGCCAGGGGCCCTGGTTGTCGTTGTAGAACATGTGGCCTTCGTCGTCGGCCGCGATCCCGCCCGGCGAGCGGATGCCGCTGCACGTGGGGATGATCTTCCCCTCGGGCGTCACGCGCAGGCACCACCCGCGGAAGCGGGCGTCGCTGGTGAAGGAGCCGGTGAGCGTCAATAGCACCCAGAGGTTGCCTTCGGCGTCGAACTTGCTCATCCACGGGTATTCGTGGTAGTCGCCGCTGATGCCCCAGTCGTCGCAGAAGGTTTCGTAGACGTTGGCATGCCCGCGGCCGTCGGAGTCCTTGAGGCGGGTGATCTCGCCGCGTTGGATGGCGTATAGGTACCCATCTTTTTTGTTATAGGCCAGCCCCATCACCTCGTGCATGCCGGTGGCCCACTTGACGAACTTGATGCGCCTGGGGTTGGGGGCAAGCGGGTGCTCGATGAGATAAATGTCGCCGCGGCGGGTGGAGACGGCCAGTGTGCCGTCCGGCAGGAACTCCATCCCGCCGCATTCCAGAACCACGTCGCTGGGGATGGGAATTTCGACGATCTTGTAGTAGTCGGCTTCGGTCGGAAGCTTCTGCTCCTGCGCCAGCGCCACCGTATTGGCGAGAAGCAAAACCAGCGCGAACCAAAGTGAAGTAGGGCGGGCATCGCCCGCCGCCCCGAACGCTCGGCGGGCAGTGCCCGCCCTACGCTGCATTACCATGACATCTCCACATCAACAGACGCGGCGCCGTTTGTGAATTGAATGGGGACGAGCAGTTGCCTCTGCCCGTCGGAGTCACGGACCAGAGGCTTGAGCTTATCGGCCGGTGAAAGCGTGACGATCAGCCTGCCGTCATCCACGACCCATACGCCGGGCGATTTGGGTTCGATCTTGTGCCCGGAGGCGGCGATGAAATAGAGGCCGGCGACCGGGCCCTTCGCGGCCAGCTCGAACTTTCGATCCAGTTCGGCCTTGGTGGGCTTCAGCACGGGAAGCGGCTGCTCGTGAATGTCCACGATCTGGTCCAGGATGTAGTGGAACGTCGGCCGTTCCTCCTTATCGAGCACGTACCCTTTGAAATGCCCCCCGATGTTGCGGTTTTTGTCGTCCACAACCGGCCCGGGGACCTTGGGCCAGGGCGCGTCGGCATGCTCCAGGATCGCAAAGGCCGGCCCGGGCGGCATGTCGATCACGTCGGCCCCGAGCGGCCCCAGCCAGTTCCCGCCGCGGCCTTCCCACATCCCCTTGGCGTCGAAGAACCGGCCGCGCCAGGCCTTGGCCAGCCTCACCCCGTTGGCGTCAAACGCGACGTGGACCATTTCCGGGAACCCGACCAGCACCGCTCGCGGGCCGACTCCGGCCATAAACGTGCGATGCACAATCGGCACGTCGGCCGGGATCAACTCGTATCCCGCCGTCGGGATCAGGCCTGCCGGCAGCGCCATCGACGGGCCCAGCGAGAGGTACGACCAGATCGCGTTGATCTGTCCCTCTTCCGTCCCCTGGGCCAGATTCTTCAGAGGCGCCTCATGGCCGGGCCAAAACTGCGGCATTCGCGTACCGAGTACAAGTGAGGGCGGATTATCCAACCACTGGCGGAACCACCCGAACTTGATTCGCTCCTGCACCGTTCCCAGGTCCGGCGCCGGCATCCCCAGCGACCGGGTGCCGTTCAGTCCGTGGCAGTTCACGCACCCCAGCCCCTTGGTGCCGACCAGCGTGCGCCCGTCCTTCACCAACGACTCGCTGAATCCGGGTGCCTGCGGCAGACTGGCGGGAAGGTCCGCCTTTTGAAACGCATCGACCACGTCGCCCACGGCCCGTCTGGCGAACATCGGCATCCGCGTCGCCATCACCGGGCGAACGTGCAGCTTGCCTTCAAAGATGATCTGCTCCATCGCCCGCGGCAGGAGCTTCATGCCGACGTGCGTGAGGGCCGGCGGGACCTTCCCTTCCGTGCCCATATCGAAGTCGGCGGTCATGACGAAGTAATCCTGCCGGTCGGCGGTCGGGCCGCCGACATTGTCACGCGTATGGCAGGCGAAACAATTCATCGCCGCCATCGTGTGGAACACCTGCTCCTTCGGAGTGAAGGGCAAACCAAGGCTTGCCTCGTCGGCGATCGCGGCCTTCAGCACCTGCCTTTGGTCGGCAGATAGCTCATAGTTCGGCAGCCCCTTTTCCACGTGGCCCCCGAGGCACCCGCCGTCATTTTCCAGGTTCAGGTCCGCCAGCGGCCTGGCGCTGCGCAGAGACTTCACGCCGGTGATCGCGTGGCACGATGCACAGCCGAGCGCGGCAAACATCCGCTCGCCCATCTGGGCCTTCTGGGAATCCACCTGGAACGGCTCGCTCTTCAACGGAATCATCGGATGGCCCGTGGTGGTGAACAGCGCGCTTTCCGGGATCGACTGCCGCGCCAGGCCCGGCCCCTCCCATTCGACTTTCAGCTCGGCATCGGCCACGCCCTGAAAGTAGGTAACGATAATCGGGTGGTCTCCCTCAGAAAGCTCAACCTCGCCCTGCTTCTGGGTCGCGGCGTGCTCGCCATCGTTGTCGACCACCAGCTTCGAGTCGATATAGATGCGCGATCCGTCGTCGCTGGTGCCGTAGAACGTGTACTTCCCGGTTTTCGGGACGCGCAGGACCGCGGTGAGCTTCAACGCGAAGTCCTCGGTCCGCCTCGGCGATACATCGAGCCCGAAGTGTTTGATGCGGCCCTTCGTCTTGGGCGAGAGCTTGCTGATCTCCTCGATCGAGCAGTTAGTGAGTCTCTGCTCGTAATACTCGGCCTGAACACCCGGGCTCATGGCCGGGCCGCTTTGGGCCGCCTGCGGGTTATTCATCTGCTCGCGCAGCAGGTAGACCCCGATGGCGTGCGCCTCCTCTCGACTCAGCCGCAGGCTCGGCATCCGACTTCCGGGGCGCACGCTGATCGGGTCCATTAAGAACGCGATGAGCTGATCGACCGTCGTCTTCCGGGCCAGGTCCGGCAACGGATAGGACGGGACCTTGGTCACCGCGTTCTTTTCGGGCGCGTGGCAGGCGACGCACCCGATGCTGTGATACAGCTTTCGCCCCTGCTCGACGAGCACCACGTCGCCTCCCAAGGTGGCGGGTTTGATCGGGCCGCCCAGGGAAGCGAGGTAGTGCGTCAAGAACTCAACCGCCCCTTGTTTGGCATGTTCGTCGGAGGCATGAAACACGTCGGGCATCGCCGTGCCCGGCTTTATGCCGTGCGGGTTGGACAGGTACGCGGTGATGTACTGCGGCGTCAGCCGCGCCCCCGCGTTGCTCAAATCCGGCGCGCCTCGGATTATGATGCGCTTACCTTGCGGGGCGACGTGACATTGCGTGCAGTTCAACTCTCCCAGCAGCACCTGCCCCAGTTCCACTGGCGTCGTCTTGGCCTCGTCCCTGAGCCGGTTATAGCCGGGCACGATCGGGGGCTGGCCCGCCAGCGCCGCCGCGCTCAGCAGGGCGACCGCCGCCAATGCCCACCGGGCCAACCGACACTCTGACCCGTTGTGCATCGCTCTGCTCCTGGTCCTGCGCCTAACCCTCGAGCGCCCGTCGCCAGTCAATAGCCAACGTGGCCGCGCGCCGTTGAAACCATGATTCGGCGTCGTGGGGAGGCGAAAGGTAATCCGCCGCGGCGGCCATGTCGACCCACTTATGCGGCACAGGCCGCTCTCGGCCGTGTGTATTGTGGCACGGCCGTCCTCGGCTGTGTTCGACCGAAGGTCGAAATCGACGGTTGGATTTCCGCCTTCGGCGGAACACAGCCGAGGGCGGCTGTGCCACATTGGAGATCACAGCCGAGGGCGGCTGTGCCACATCGGAGATCGCGACCCAGAGGCTGTGCCACATCGCAGATCACAAGCGAGGGCGCCTGTAGCTGAGCGCAGGACATTCGCTACATTGCTCGCTCGATGACCCAACTGCACCAGACCGTTCTGCAATTCGTGTTGACGACGTTTGCGATCTCGGTAGCCGCCGGCTTGCTTGGGGCGTTGCTGGGGCTGGGCGGCGGGATCATCGTCGTGCCCGCCCTCACGCTGGGGCTGGGGCTCGATATCCGGTACGCCATCGGGGCATCAGTCGTGTCGGTCATCGCCACCAGCAGCGGGGCGGCGGCGGCTTACGTGCGCGAGCACATGACCAACCTCCGCGTCGGCATGTTCCTGGAGGTCGCGACCACCATCGGCGCTATTACCGGCGCCTTTCTGGCGGGCCGCGTCGCGGGGCGGTGGCTGTTCGTCATCTTCGGACTCATGATGGGCTACTCGGCCCTGGAGATGTTCCGAAATCGCCATAGTGACGAGGGCGGCCCCGTCCCGCCCGATCGGGTGGCCGACCGGCTGAAGCTCCACGGCAGCTATTACGACCAGGTCCTCCATCGCCAGATCGACTACCGCGTTACCCACACCTGGATCGGATTGGGACTCATGTATGTGGCGGGGTGCGTAAGCGGGTTGCTCGGGATCGGGTCGGGGGCGCTGAAGGTGCCTGCGATGGACCTGGCGATGCGGCTGCCGATCAAGGTTTCGACCGCGACCAGCAACTTCATGATCGGGGTGACGGCCGCCGCCAGTGCCGGCGTCTACTTCGCTCGCGGCGACATTCTCTCGCTGGTCGCGGGCCCCGTTGCCGCGGGCGTGCTGATCGGCGCGAGCGCAGGGTCGCTATTGCTGGGCCGGCTCACGAGCCGCTCCATTCGAATCGCCTTCGTTGTCGTGCTGCTGTGGGTCTCGGGCCAGATGCTTTGGAAGGGGATGCGCGGGTCATGAACGACACGGACCGGACACGGAAGGTCGAAATCCTCATCAGCATGATCCTGCGGATCGGCGTGCTGACGAGCTTGGCCGTGGTGATGGCCGGGCTGGTGATCAGTTTCATTCATCACCCCGACTACCTCCGATCGCGCCAGGACTTGCCGCAAGTGACCGCGCCGGGCCGAACTTCCCCGCACGATCTTCACGACGTCGTCGAAGGCATTCGCCAGGGCCGCGGCGAGGCCGTCACGATGCTCGGGCTGCTCCTGCTGATCGCCACGCCCGTCGTGCGCGTCGCCGTGTCCATCTTCGCCTTCGTCTACGAGCGCGATCCCCTTTTCGTCGTGATTACTACATTTGTTTTGGCGATGCTTGTCGTATCGTTCTTCCTCGGAAGCGTGGAAGGGTAATTGCGCCGTCAGGGATCACTTGCCGCCGTGATTCTCGGCGATCAATTCCATCATAAACTTGCTCGGCCAGAGCGAATCCCAGTCCCCGGGAACAAGGAGCCCCACCGTCTTGGCGGCCTGCTTGCAGAATTCCACACAGTCGTGGCGGCCCGCCTGGTATTGGCCGTCCTTGAGGCGGTCGCAGACCAGCTTGCGGATATCGGCGACGACGGATTTGTCGACGCGGACTTTGAGTACCCACTCCGCCCTCGCGTAGGCGCCGCTGAGGATGTCGTCGCCGACTTCGAGCTTTACCCGGTGAATGACGCTCTCGAACTCCTTGCCCTTGACGGGGTAAATCCCCACGGCATCGATGGAAGAGGCCTTTTTCTGATCGTTCGTCTCGGCGATGATGAGAAACGCATGGCCGGTAAGGCTTTTCTTGTCGCCGTCCCCGCCGGCGCTATAGCCGGCGAAGCCGATGACGTATTCGCCTTGCTCGCTGGCCGAACGCTTGTCAAGCTCGTAAACCTGGGTCGCGAAGAGCTGGCGCGTACCACTGAGCACCAGCACGGCAGCGAGAATCACTGCGCTCCCGATTGGCCTATTACAGCGCGACCTCGTCGAGCACGCGGAAGTAGTCATTTGAAGACTCGAATTTCCTGCACTGCTACCGTGAGCTCGCCTGTGCCATGGATGGCGGCGGCCACGTAAAGGGACCCGGGTTGTATCGGTCCATGCGCATGTAGTACGTCGCTTCGCCCGTTTGTGGGACGAACAATCCATGCCACATCTGACGCAGGCCGAGGTAACCGGGAAATTCTACGGTCACATCATGCGTGCCGGGCGGGACGCGCAGCGGGAGGACGAAGGTCGTGCGGGGCAGCATCTCCCACTGGCGCGGGTCGGCCTGGCTGGTGGCCTTGAGCAGGAGCCCGCCGCCGATCAGTCCCAACGACAGGGCCGGGTCGGGCCGGCGTCGAAGCGCCACGTCGCCGATGCCGGCGGCGATCAGCCCCGTCCCGAGCGCCGACTTCACGGTTCGGATCGTATCGATGCTTTCCCACCGCCGGTCCTGCGCCAGCGCCAGCATGTCCACCGGCGGGCGGTTGACGCCGCCCAGCTCCTGCGCCGCGCCGTCCAGCACCACCATCGGCAGGGGGATCGGTCCTGCCTCGGCGGGGGAAGGAGTAAAGCCGACGATTGAGCCGTCGAAGGCCGTCGCCTTTTGCGGGCCGTGGCCATAGTCCACCACCAGAAGCAAGCTGGAATTGTCGTTGAGCGCCTCGTCGGCCAGGGGGGCCAGGTCCGGGCGAAGTTCCCGGACGCGCCCAAAGTTCTTCTCCGCCAGGTCCGGCCGGCCGAGCCGCTGATAGCTCCGGGCGAGCATCAGGTACGCCAGCGCGAAGTTGCTCTCGACGGCGCGGTATTGGTCGGCCTTGTCGCCGCCTTCGCCATAATCGCGGAGCTTGAAAAGAGCGTTCTCGAAGGCGCCGCGGGCGTTAGCGTAGTCGTGGCGGATATAGTAGATGAGCCCGAGATAGAAATTGACCATCGCCCGGTCGAACGGCTCGCCTTTCCACACCTTGATGTTTTCGGAGACGAGCACCGCCCCAAGCGACCGCCCGCCATCGTTGACCCCGACGCTGTTGATTACTTCGTAGGAGCGGAGAAAGGCAGCCTCGGCGGTATCCAGGTCGTACGCCGCCAGGGCCGCCGAGCCGAGGCGATCGTTGTTCAACACGAAGTTCTCGTTGGTCTCCTTGGCCGCGGGCTGGATCAGTTGCTCGGCGCGGGCGTAGTCCCCCAGGAAGTAATCCCCAACCGCCTCGTCGGCATGCTGCTGGTTGACGCTGACGCAGCCGGACAACACTGTCAGCAACAACGCGCTCGCGGCCGAAGTGAACCGCGAAGGCGCGAAGGCGCGAAGATACGCAGTGGAAACAGGTCTCGTCATTCTCTGTCCCTTCACGTCTTCGCGTCTTCGCGGTGAACCCATGTCGGAAGATGGCCGTCCGCCTGCTCAATCCAGGAAACCCTTCACCGCCTGCTTCTTCACCTTGTACGATTCGGACCAGAGGAGAGTGCGCGTCTGGAGATTGCTCAGCTCGTAGCGGCAGAGGTAAAAGTCGGTGCGGGCCGTCGAGCTTTCATCGGATAGCGAGCTGAAGATGGCTGTAAGGGCGTACTCCGGATTGATTGCTTCGGGGGCCGGGCCGAGGGGCACGTCCAATTCCTGGCCGCGAAGGTGATAAAACTCGGCCTTGTTGAGCACCCAGGTGAACTTGTCGGGAGCGTGTTGGCTGAGCAGCGCCCGCACCCGCGCAGTAAACGCCTCGGCCTCGCCCGGTGGCAGCACCTCGGCGGTCAGCCGATTGTCAACCGGCTCGACGACGACTCTCAACTTCCCTTTCTCGCTTATCTGCCGCTCGACCCGCGGGTCGGCCAGGATGCTGCGGGCCATCCGGTCGGTCATCTGCACCAGGTCCGAGCTGTCCAGCAGCGTGTTATGCCCGCTCTGCGTGGCGGACGTGCAGCCCGCGAGGGTTGCAGATAGACAGACGATGAGCGGAAGTCTCATCCCGTGCTCTACCGCGCGACTTTGACCCGGTATTGCCGATCGAAGGTCAGCTCGCGGGTCTTGAGATTGTCGACCCGGAAGTCGAGCAGATAAAAGTCAGTCGCCCGATTGGGCAGGTCCATCGCGGTCCCGGTGAGGGCGTAGTCGGGCTGGATCGCCTGGGGCGCAGCATTATTGCCGCCGGCGCCCTGGCCGAAGTCGTCGCGCTCGTTCTCCAATTCCTGGCTGCGGAGGCCGTGGAACTCGGCTTTATTGGTGATCAGCCGAATGCGCCCCTGGCTTTTCTGCGCCAGGTCGCCTTTGAGCGCCTGGAGGAAGATGTCAAAATTGATCTGCGCGACGCGGTCGGTCGTTTCGTCCCTCATATTGGTGACGACCATGGTCCAGGCGTGGGCGCTGCCGTTCAGCTCGGGGCTGGAGAGCAGGTCGCGGGCGACCTGATCGGCGGCGTCTACCACATCCTTGCTCTGCAACCCGCTGTCGTTGGCGTTGAGCTCATCGACCGGCTGCCGCTGCTGGCCATAGTCGTGCGGACGGTCCGGCTGGCAGCCAGCCAACCCCGCCGTCACCAGCACGCCCGCCGCCACTACCTTCGTCCAACCGCTGACCATGCTGACTTCTCCTTTGCTGCCAGAACGATAGCCGTCGCCTCTAGTCTGGACAAATCCGGCCGCGCTCGGTTAGGGCCGCGCGCATCAGATCCCCGGCGGCGTTCTTCTAACTTCCTCTTGGACGACCCGGGTCCGATGATGCCGGATTGTGCCGTAGTTGCGCGCGGCTCATGCCGCTCCCTCGGGCGCCGCGCTGTCGTCGGCAGGTCTCTCGCGGCCGCGAAACAGATAGTGATTGACTGCCGAATACGACCCGGCCAGCAGCAGGCCGACGCCGGCCCAGACCAGGCCGGCCGTCAGTGCGTAGTGCGTCGCCGAAGAGTTGTAGATCGTCAGGTCATACGGGCGGCCGGTGGTGGCGATGAGCAATGCAGGGTACAGCGCCAGCGCCGCCGACCCGACCAGAAGCAGGATCAGCAGACTGCTGGCGAGGAATGTCGCGCGTTCGCGCCCGCGCCAAGCGAGCACGGCCATTGCCAGCGACGCGCCGGCAGCGGTGGCGGGCAGCGCGTAGGCCCACGGGTGCTGGCTGAAATTGTGCAGCAAGATCGGGTTCACCACAGGGGTGACCACAGCAGTTGCAGCCGGTACGGCAATGGCCGGCAGCGCGCCCCACCGCGCCGCGGCAATTGCGCGCGAGTAAAGCGGGTCGGTGCTTCGCATGGCCAGGAACGCTGCCCCGTGAACGATCAGGATCGCGACGCCGCTGATGCCACACATCAGAGTGTACCAGTCGAATACGCCCGGCGATCCCCTGATGCCCAACCCGGTCCAGAACGGAACGAAGAAGTACCCGTCTGCGTCCAGCGGCACGCCGCGAAGCACGTTTCCCAGCGCTACCCCGTAGATAAACGCCAGGGCCGCGCTCGCGGCGAAGAACGCGCCGTCGCAGAAATCCCACCACAGCGGGCTGGCAACGTGGCCGCGCAGCTCGAGTGCCAGCCCGCGCGGGACCAGCAGCCACAGGAGCACGAAGAACGCCAGGTAAAACCCGCCAAACGCCGCGGAAAATGCCCGGGGAAAAGTGAAGAAGAGAATGGCCCCACCGGCGACCAGCCACACCTCGTTTCCATCCCACACCGGCAGGATGGTCTGACGCGCCGCCTCGCGCTGCTGACGAGTCCGTCCGACAAACGGATAGAGCATTCCGATCCCCAGGTCGTACCCGTCGAGCAGCGCATAGACCGCCGCCACCAGCGCCAGCAGACAAAACCAGACCGTTTCCATCGCTCCTACTCCGGCCGCGGGCGCGCGGGGCCCGCCCGCGCTTGTTCCACCTCGCGTTCGTGTGCGTCCTCGGGTTCGCGTTCCCGCGCGTGCTTTGCGTCTGCCTCGGGCCCGCGCAGGATCTGGCGGAAGCACAGCAGGTAGTAAATGACTCCCAGCAGCAGGTCCATCCCGATGAACCCCAGCAGGGTGAACATCGCGTTGCCGGAGTTGAGCGCGGGCGAGACGCCGGCGGGCGTGCGCATCAGCTCCCAGGCGATCCAGGGCTGGCGGCCGGTCTCGGCGGTCACCCAGCCGGCCGTCGTCGCGATATATGGAAACGGCGCCGCGAGCATCAGGATCCAGAGCATCCAGCGCGCCCGATAGAGCCGCCCGCGCCATAGCAGGATCACCGACAACAGCGACACCGTGACGAAGAGTGTCCCCAGCCCCGCCATGATGTGATAGGCGTAGTAGACCAGCGGCACGTTGTCCGGCCAGCGGTCGCGCGGGTAGGCCGTCAGCCCCGTAACTCTCGCGGTGAATCTCCGGTACGTCAGGAAGCTGAGCAGTTTCGGAAAGTAGATCGGATTATCCAGCCTCAGGCGCTGCATGTCCGGCTGTCCGATGATGGCGACGGGCGCGCCGGTCTCGCTGTGAAACAGCCCCTCCATGGCCGCGGCCTTGGGGCCCTGATGAAAGAAGACCTGCTGGCTCTCGCCGTCGCCGGTCGGGTAGATCAAAAGACAGGAGAAGATCGCCGCCGTCACGCACCCGATGCGCAGGAACGCCCGGCCGGACTCCTCGTACCGCCCGGCGAGCAGATAGAACGCGCCCACCGCCGCCAGGACGAACGCCCCGGTCACCATCGACGCGCTCTGGTTGTGCAGGAACTGCCATAGCAGCCACGAGTTGCCGAGCAGTCTCCGGATGCTGTCGATGGCGAGGCTGCCGTCCGCCTGCCGCTGCCATGCCACCGGGTGCTGCATCCAGGCATCGGTCGCCAGGATAAAGTACGCCGACAGCCACGCGCCTAACGCCACCAGCAGCGTGGCGACGAGGTGGAGCGTCGGCCCGACGCGCTTCTCCCCGGCCAGCATGATCGCCAAGAATGACGATTCCAGGAAGAAGGCAAAAACCCCCTCCATCGCCAGCGTCTGCCCGATCACGCCGCCTGAGAACCGCGAGAACGCGCCCCAGTTCGTGCCGAACTGAAACTCCAGGGGAATCCCCGTCACCACGCCGAAAGCGAACGTGATCGCCAGGATTTTCGACCACAGCCCGGTCATCTGCCGGTACAGCTCGCGACGGCCGCCCCAAAGCTCGTGCAGCCGAAACCACGCCACCAGCACCGCCAGCGACATGGTCAGTTGCGGAAACAGGTAGTGAAAGATGAGCGTCAGCCCGAACTGCAGCCGGCTGTAGAGCACTGTCTCGTGCATCCGCGCTCCCTGCGAAGCGGCCGCACAGGAGCCGCAACGGCAAAGTGCAGGCAACTATCGCGCCGGCCACTTCTGGCGAGACCGGCGGACGACCGGCAGCCGCTGGCAAGGCAGACTAGGAACGGACGTCCCCTCCGACAACTCAGGAAATCCGGGCATTCCCCGGTGATCTTCGTAGCACGTTAGCGTTGGTGTACCAGTGCGGCCGCAAGGTGCGGGCGGAAGATGTGCGGAGCAAACCGTGAAACCGTCTTATTCGTATCATGGCATTGCATATAATCTCACCGCAACATCCCGCCGCCGCGGGAATTACGGATCTGGCCCGGCTGCCAATCCGTGCGACGCCGGACCGGCAGTCTCATCGATCGTCTCACTGTCTCGTCCCCTCGATATTGCTTCGCGCCTTTTACCCTTCGCGTCTATTCGCGTTCATTCGCGGATGAATTCTTCCGCGGAACCGACAGAATCCGGTCCGCGAATCGACGCGAAGCAACGCGAATGGGCACAACCGTGCGCGCTCCGCCGCATCGAGCGACCGGCTGCTTAACGTGTCGCAACCCGCTCGGTTCGCGTCATTCACGTGCGGCTCGACAAAAAAACATTACCCTCTACTATATAGAGCAAGTGGGAACATTTTTGAGACGGAGCCTCGCCGTGACAAGGAGTTATGTTTGTTGTGCGCAGTTGCAGATTTACGCGGCCGAATGGCAAGCCCGAGCGGCATCGAGACCAGAAATACGAAAAACCCCGCGATCGCAGGGTTTTCATGTGGATGGGCGCGGCAGGATTCGAACCTGCGAAGGCATAAGCCATCAGATTTACAGTCTGACCCGTTTGTCCACTTCGGTACACGCCCGGGCAGTGGTTTTTGAATCGGGTGAGTATAGAGGGCGCTGAACGGTTTTCAACCGATTCACTGGCGGTACTCGGTCGAGATCGGGTAGCGGAATTCGACGCGGAAGCGCTCGGCGGCCGGGGTGGTGCTGGCGACCATCACTGATTCGGGAACGTTGGCGGGCAGGGTCTTGTCGTGCCACGGCGTGCGGTCGATTTCCTGCCAGTCGCGGTCGAAAAAGATGGCGCGCCATTCGACGTAAAGCTGCTTGTTGATCACCGACCTGATCGGCACCGTCACGTGCAACAGTCCATGCGGATCGCGGACGACCTCGGGCGTATCGGCGGCCGTGTCGTTGCGCAAGTCCTCGCTGTCGAAGAAGAGCTGCTCGGGCCGCCCGGTGCGGAATACGTCCTGGCGGGGCTGGATGGGCTCGCGGACCTGGTTGCACCCGGCCGCCGCCAGGGCCGCCGGGAGCGCGAGAATCAACGCCTGTCGCTTCAGCATAATCGTTCTTCCTTCATCGCGGCTTACCTATTTGAGATACGGGTTGGGTGACGTCGTGGCCGGTGCCGGCGCCACGCCCTGCGCTGGCGGGTTCGCGGGGGGCCCGGCGGGGCCGAAGCTCGTCCAACTGCCGGTCATGTCCGACATCAGCTTGCGGGCGACGAACCGCGTGTACTTGTTGATCTGAGGCTTGTCGAACGGCGGCGGGACGTCCACGACCGCGCGGCCGATCGATTCGGCCCCCTTGAGATTCGAGGCATCGGCGACGATGCGGACGGCGGGCGCGCCCTCGGACTGGCGGGTGGGCTCGGCCCGAACCAGCACCAGCACGTCCGCCCGCAGCTTCTCGCCGACTTCCTGCGTGTTGGCCGGCCGCGTGCTGTTCAAGTCCTGCACCTGCTGGGCGCTGAGGACTTGGCGAGCGGCTTCCGGGGCGATGACCGCCACGTGCCCGCCGGCCGAGAGCCAGTCGGTCAATATGTTTTCCATCGCCGCGTAGTCGATGCCGCGGGCGGCGGCCTCATCATAATACTCGGTGGGACCCCGGCTTACCCAGACGAGAATCCGCGGCCGGCCGACCTTGTCATAGGCATCCACAAACCGCGGCGTCTCCGGCGCCTCCTGGCTGACCAGCGGGGCATCGTCGAAGGGTGGCGCCGGCAGATCGGCGCGGTCCTGCGGCGGCAAGGGCTTGGGAGCCTGCCCATCGGTGCCGATCCGTCTTTCATCAGGCCCCGGCACCCGCGCTACTGCGGGCGAGGGCGCCACGTCGCTTTGGCAGCCGAGCTGCGCCCACAGAGACACAAGTGAAAGTCCTAAAACATAGAAGATGCGTCGCACGTGAGTCTCCTTGGCATTTCCCTTCTCTGCGGGGCGACCCCGCCGGCCAAGCACGCCACAGGGGTAGACACGGCCCACGAGAAAAGGATGGGCTCGGATGGCCGTGCCCTGTGGAGGCTACGCGGCCGCAACGCTACGAGGGGCCATGGATTCACGCAAGATGTTTGCCGGCCGATGGGTCATCCGAGTGCTTGCCGAACCGCCGCCGGCCGAACATAATCCCCGGCCCTGAGTTGGAGGTCGCTTTGTTATGGCCAAGGCCCGCGCGATCGTGAAACGCCGCAAGGCGGTCCGGAACATTCGCAAGATCACCAAGACGATGCAGATGATCGCGACGGCCAAGTTCCAGAAATCGCTGAAGCGGGCCGTCGGCGCCAAGCCGTACACGCTCAAGATTCGCGAGCTGGTGGGGGAGCTGGCGGCGACGGTGGGGGACGTCGAGCATCCCCTCTTGCGCCGGCCCGAGGAGACGGGTCGCACGAACCGCATCGCCCTGGTTGTCATCACCAGCAACCGCGGGTTGGCCGGGGCATACAACGGGAACGTACTCCGCACGGCGATGGCGTTTATTCGACGGCAGGAGGAGGCGGGCAACAAAGTCGACGTGTACGTCAGCGGTAAGAAGGGAGTCAGCTATTTCCAGTTCCAGCGGCGGCCAATCACGAAACGGCTGGACATCTCCGACACGCCTCGCTTCGCCGAAGTGCAGCCGCTGGCCGATCAGCTCATCAGTCAGTTCACCGACGGACAGATCGATGGCGTGTACGTCGCGTACATGAATTTCGTCAGCGCCGGCGTCCAGCGGCCGGACGTGATGACGCTTTTGCCGTTGGCATCGATCCAGGCCGCCGCCAAGCCCCAGGACAAGGAAATCCACCGGAAGGTCGCCGTCTACGAATTCTCCCCCGATCCCAAGTCGCTGCTCGACGAATTGCTGCCATTGACCGTTCGCAGCGCCCTGTTTCAGGCCTTCCTTGACGCCACGACCAGCGAGCAGGTAGCGCGGATGGTGGCCATGAAGAGCGCAACCGACAACGCCGATAAAATGGTCAAGTCGCTCACCATGCGCTACAACCGCGCCCGCCAGAGCCAGATCACCACCGAACTCTCCGAGATCATGGGCGGGGTGGAGGCGATGAAGGGATGAGCAATCTATTGCTTGGTTCCGGTCCTGGCCTTAATTGATTGAATCTGAAACTCCAACTTGTCGCGCTCATTCTCTGCGTCGTGAATTAACCTGTCAGCCTGCACCAGACGCTCCGATGTTCGGTCCAGCTCAACGGCATCGGCCAACGCGGGGGCGAGCTTCTTGAGCCGCTCGGTGATGTACTGAAGTCGCGCCTGCCGTTCCTGGTCGTCGACGGAGAGCCTGAGTAACTCGCGGTCCCAGGCATCGAGAGCCTCGACGGATCCGGCACCGGCGACCCGCTGCCGCGCTGCCACCAAGTCCGCCTTCGCCTGAGCCAGAGCGGCCTCCGCGGTCAGTACGTCGGATTGGGTCACAGCGCCCACCTTGTAACGTTCTTCCAAAAGCCTGACCTGTTGTTCGCGGGCGTCGACGGCCTTTTGCAATTCAACCGCAACCGCGTCCGACTTCACGCGATCCTCCAGCCGGTGGGATAACAGCGCAATCGCCTTCTCCAATCCCTGCCGGCGTCCCTTGGCGCCGGCACCCTCCAGTTCCAGTTGCTCCTGCTGCTCGATGAGCCTGCCGACGTCTTGCCGCACCAATTCCGGCGTTACCCCCGGCTGACCAGTCACGATCCCGATCTGCTCGCGCAGACTCGATTGCCGTCCACGAAAATTGGCTTGCTCCTCGCGGTATCTATCAATCAAGTTTTGAAGATCACTGGACCGCTGCAGCAACACATTGAGTCCGGCGTCGTCAGGCGACTGCGGCGCCGTGGACCGGGAAGCAGGTTCGGGCGCCGCTCCACCGGCCAGCAACAGAAGAGCCACAATCGAGGTGACGATCTGGACGATCCGCATGATTGCTCCTGGTCTGAGTTATGCCCCGTTCGAGCCGAGCTGCTGCATGGCCTGACTGGCCGCGGTGGAACCGGGGAACAGACGGACGGCGCGGCGGTAGGTCTCCCGCGCCTCCACCTGATGTGCAGGCTGGTTGCGCATTCGATCGGCCTCCCGCACAAGTACCCAGCCGGCAAACTCCCGCGCCGCATCGATTCGCTCCATCACGTCGGGTTGGACAAGCTGTAACTCGATCAACCCCAACCGGCGGCTGCCCTCTTCGACCCCCTCCAAACTTTTCGCCGCTTGCAGGTGCCCGGTGGCATTGGCGTCGAGACTGGCAAGTTCGGCGCGCCAATGTGCCGGGTCCTCGACAATGATCCGACCATGTGGACGGGTCGTGCCAAGACATATCCAGGCGCCCAAGACCAGCGCGATCGCGGCAATCGCGCCCGCCCGGAGTTGTCGGCGGCGACGTTCTCGCCACCGAATGCGCCCGGCCAAGTTCGCCCCGACCGGCGGCGGGGCAGCGCTCGCGTCCGCCTGTCTCAGGAGTTGGTTCAAGGGATCGTGCCTCATGTCATGTCCGCCATCACCTTCTGAAGCGCGATGCGCAGCTTCGCCCGCGCGCGATGCAGCCGGACTTCGACTGCATTGGCTGACGTGCCCAGCAGTGCGGCGATCTCGGCCGCAGGCTGTTGCTCCAGGTAGAACAGCACCACCACCTCGCGGTCGCGTGCTGGCAGGGCGGCGACCGCCGCTCGCACGGCGCCAGCCATCTCATCGCGGACCGCTCCGCCATCAGCCGGCTCGGAGGAACCCGGCCGGTGCCGCGACAAAACCCGCCGAAGTCGCTGCCACATCAAGCGACGACGCTGGTGCGTGCGGCAACGGTTAAGCGTGATGCGGGTCAGCCAGGTCCAGAGCGACGCCTCGCCGCGGAAGCTGCCGGCGTTTCGCAACGCAGCCAGAAAAACCTCCTGGACCACGTCATCCACGTCTCCGCTCCACCCCAGGAGCCGATAAGCGAGGCGGGCAATACGGCCCTGGTAGAGGCTGACTAGCGACTCGAACGCGCCCGGCTCACCATCCCGGAGGCGGGCGCCCAGGTCGGCGCGGTCCGCCTGCTTCCCGAGGGCCATCGTTATCGCAGCCGTGCTCATGCGGCACCTGTTAGACTCGCCTAAGCCTCCTGAGCTTACACGACGCTTACTGGTGACACAGAAGGCACAGCAGGACTCACTGCGGCGGCCCAGGTTGGAAAAACCTTCACACAACGCTTGCATTTGGCGCGACGGGCGGTACATTCCCCGCCCGAGTTCAGGCCGCGACAGCGATTGGACTCGCAAATGGCCTGTTGCGAAGCGGACACAAAAGTTGAAGCGACAGGGCTTGACGCGACGAAAATTCAGCGTAAGATGCCGAACCCTGCGACGGCAGGAGTCGTAAACAGATAGGAAATGAGAGGAACAAACGAGGTAAAAGGGTTTGATCACGCCGACAACCCGCAAACGCCCGCCGCTCTAGCGTAGCCCCCTGCCTGAAGGGTCGCTGCCAGTGGCGACGCGACCCAATAGCCTGACAAGCAGTCAAGATCGTTTCGAGTTCGGACCAGTCCGTCCTGAGCCCTGTCGATGGGTTCATCAAAGGACTGACTCGCCCGCACTCGGCGGGAATCCCGACTTGGTCGGGATGCTCTTTGACAAGTGAATAATGAGGTTCAAGGTTTATTTGCAAATAAACCTCCGCGATATCTGTCCAGTTTGAGTTTGTCTTCCGTCTGGAAGTTGCAAGACCCCAAGGGTTTTCCCAGGGGTGCTGTGGCTTCGGGCAGATATCGTCGAGCACCTTTTTTGGCGATTTGATTCGTTATTGATCGCGCCGAACCTGTAGGGCCGCAAGGCCCGAAGGGGGCTGGCAACCGACCGGCTCGCCCGCCGACGGTGATCGATAAATGTGGTCAAGCTCTTAAGGGTGTATGGTGGATGTCTTGGCATCGAGAGGCGACGAAAGACGTGGAAGCCTGCGATATGCTCCGGGGAGCTGGCAATCGAGCATCGATCCGGAGATCTCTGAATGCGGAAACGCGGCCCCGACAACCTCGGGGTCACCTGCCGCTGAATTCATAGGCGGACAGGGGCGAACGCGGGGAACTGAAACATCTAAGTACCCGCAGGAAAAGAAAGAGACATCGATTCCGTCAGTAGCGGCGAGCGAAAACGGAAATAGCCCAAACCGTCCTTCGGGGCGGGGTTGCGGAAGCCATGAGGGGTTACAAAACCGTTCCTAGCTGAAGAGTCTGGAAAGTCTCACCATAGAGGGTGATAGTCCCGTATGCGACAGGAACAGGTCCCCGTCACCATTGGCTCTCCAGAGTAGCACGAGACTCGTGAAACCTCGTGTGAATCCGGGCGGACCACCGCCCAAGGCTAAATACTCCTCGATGACCGATAGTGAACAAGTAGGGCGATTGAACGATGAAAAGCACAGCTACAAGCTGAGTGAAAAGTACCTGAAACCATACACTTACAAGCGGTCGGAGCCCTATGTCCCGATTCGTCGGGAAACGGGTGACGGCGTACCTTTTGCATAATGGACCGGCGAGTGCATGTCTGCGGCAAGGCTAAGGTGTCAAGCACCGGAGCCGTAGCGAAAGCGAGTCTTAAAGTGGCGTTTAAGTCGCCGGCATGCGGCCCGAAACCCCGTGATCTACCCATGGCCAGCGTGAATGCCCCGTAACAGGGGCAGGAGGCGCGAAGCCGTTAACGTTGAAAAGTTATGGCATGAGCTGTGGGGAGGAGTGAAAGTCTAATCAAACGGGGAGATATCTGGTTCTCATCGAAATGCCTTTAGGGGCAGCCTCGAGACACTACTCTGTGGGGGTAGAGCTACTGAAAGGAGCCGTGGGGCTACCCGCCTACACGCTCCTACCAAACTCCGAATACCACAGAGACTATCTCGGGAGTGAGTCCGCGAGGGATAATCTTCGCGGTCAAGAGGGAAACAACCCAGACCGTCTGCTAAGGTCCCCAAATTCAGCTTAGTTCGGTAGGAAGTTATTCTGCTGAGACAGCCAGGATGTTGGCTTAGAAGCAGCCACCATTTAAAAAGTGCGTAATAGCTTACTGGTCGAGCAGAGTAGCGCCGTAAATGATCGGGAATAAGCTGGATACCGAAGCAACGGGTTCCGGGTGCTAGAAACTGGGTGCTGGGCGCTAGAGAAGAATCTGTCAGATGCTCGTTAATCAGTTGGACGTCTTTCGCAAGGCTTACGAGCTGTCATTGGCGATCCATAGGCGGTCGCTGACCTTTCCGCAGTTTGAGCAAAGGGAACTGGCGTCGCAAGTGCGGCGTTCCAGTAAGTCCATTTGCGCGAATCTCGGTGAAGGGATGGGCAAACAAGCTTCGGCGAGAGATGTCATTCGGTTTCTTCGCATGTCCCTCGGGTCGTGTGACGAGACGCGCATCTGGCTGAAATACGCGGTCGATCTCGGCTACCTGAAGGCCGAAGAGTACGAGCGTTTTCACGAAGGCTACTGTGAAGTCGGCCGCATGCTGAGCGGCCTGATCAAGCGGTGGTCGGCGAAATAGTCTTCTCTAGTTTCCAGTTTCCAGTTTCTAGCACCTGGAACGGTAGATGAGCGTCGCACGCCGCGGCGAAGGCATACCGTAAGGAGTGCTGGAGCGCGTGCGAGTGAGAATGCCGGTATGAGTAACGATAATGCAGGTGAAAATCCTGCACGCCGAAAGCCTAAGGTTTCCTGGGGAAGGTAAATCCGCCCAGGGTCAGTCGGAAGCTAAGGCGAGGCCGAAAGGCGTAGTCGATGCACAGCAGGTTAATATTCCTGCACCGGCTGTGAAGATTGAACCTCCGCGTGCGTCTTTCCAAGGCAGGTCCACCGATTAGTCGTGGTGGTTGTGGGTCCCGCAAGGGACCACCTCGAGGCCGCTTTGTTGCCGAAGCCTGTGGCGGAAAGTCCGAGAAAAGCGCGGAGGGGACGACACAGTCGCCCGTACTAAAACTGACACAGGTAGGCGAGGAGAGTATCCTAAGGCGCTCGAGAGAACTGCGGTTAAGGAACTAGGCAATCTAACCCCGTAACTTCGGGAGAAGGGGTCCCTCCTCACGCAAGTGAGAGGGCGCAGGAAGCAGACTGGGCGACTGTTTATCAAAAACACAGCTCTGTGCTAACTCGCAAGAGGATGTATACAGAGTGACGCCTGCTCGGTGCCGGAATGTTAAGGAAGTCGGTTAGGGGTTCGCCCCGAAGCTGGCGACCGAAGCACCGGTAAACGGCGGCCGTAACTATGACGGTCCTAAGGTAGCGAAGTTCCTTGTCGGGTAAGTTCCGACGTGCATGAACGGCGTAACGACTTGGTCGCTGTCTCAACCGCAGACTCGGTGAAATTGAAGTGGCGGTGAAGATACCGTCTACCCGCAGCAAGACGGAAAGACCCCGTGGACCTTTACTGCAGCCTGGTACTGACGCCGGGTGTGGACTGCGTAGGATAGGTGGGAGGCGTTGATCCCTCGGTTCCGGCCGAGGGGGAGCCAACGGTGAAATACCACCCTGTTTGCATTCGTCGTCTCACCCCGTTCCGTGAATCCGGACGGGGAACCGTGCTAGGTGGGCAGTTTGACTGGGGCGGTCTCCTCCAAAAGAGTAACGGAGGAGTGCAAAGGCAAGCTCAGACCGGTTGGCAATCGGTCGTCGAGCGTAAAGGTAGAAGCTTGCTTGACTGCGAGTGCTACAGCACGAGCAGAGCTGAAAGGCGGCCTTAGTGATCCTGTGGTTGCGTGTGGAAGCGCCATAGCTCAACGGATAAAAGGTACCCCGGGGATAACAGGCTGATCGCCTCCGAGCGTCCATAGCGGCGAGGCGGTTTGGCACCTCGATGTCGGCCCATCGCATCCTGGGGCTGAAGGCGGTCCCAAGGGTTTGGCTGTTCGCCAATTAAA
>Ga0073928_10003237_pt1 | contig 26027 bp, 24 predicted proteins | sample PaiPotPPA55metaG_FD_76969 | JGI IMG/M metagenome (GOLD analysis project Ga0073928, IMG submission 76969) | Iron sulfur acid spring bacterial and archeal communities from Banff, Canada, to study Microbial Dark Matter (Phase II) - Paint Pots PPA... ...
CCAGCAAGATGCCCAGCGCGATCCCGATCAGCACCTGTACGTACAGCCGGCGCAATAGCGGCGTCTTCGCGTTGCCGCGTGTATTTTGACTAGCCATGAGGTCTCCTCCAGCCTGGCGCGAGCAACCGCTTTACGGTACAGCGGGCTCGCGCGCCAGTGCGGATGTCAGTTGTTATCCAGCAGCGGTTCGTCTAACGGCGACGGGCCTACGAGGCGAGCTTTTTCATCTCGGCGTACAGGTCCGCCTTACCCTCGAAGCCGATGCCCGGCAGGTCCGGCATCGTGATGTAGCCGTTGTCCACTTTCACGCCGTCAGGAAAACCGCCGTAGGGCTGGAACAGGTCCGGATAGGATTCGTTGCCACCGAGACCCAGGCCCGCTGCAATGTTCAGCGACATCTGGTGGCCCCCGTGCGGGACGCAGCGGCTTGGCGACCAGCCGTTCTCACGCAGCATGTCGAGCGTGCGCAGGTATTCGACCAGCCCATAAGAAAGCGCGCAGTCGAACTGCAGCCAGTCCCGGTCCGGGCGCATGCCGCCGTAGCGAATCAGGTTGCGGGCGTCCTGCATCGAGAACAGGTTTTCTCCGGTGGCCATGCTGCCGGCGTAGTGGTTCGCGAGTTCGGCCTGAAGCGCGTAGTCGAGCGGGTCGCCGGCTTCCTCGTACCAGAACAGGTCGTATTGCGACAGCGCCTTCGCATAGGCGACAGCCGTCGCCACATCGAAGCGGCCGTTGGCATCGACAGCCAGGCGCTGGCCTTTTTCGAGCACGCCGAGCACAGCTTCAATGCGCCGCTGGTCATCGGCAAGCGACTCGCCGCCGATCTTCATCTTCACCACCGAATAACCGCGCCCCGTGTAGCTCAGCATTTCCGACTTGAGCGCGTCCAGATTCTTGCCGGGATAGTAATAACCACCCGCCGCATAAACAAACACACGGTGCTCGGGTTGGCCGTTGCCATAACGCTCGGCAAGCAGTTGAAAGAGCGGCTTGCCCGCGATTTTCGCCACTGCGTCCCACACGGCCATATCGATGGTACCCATCGCCACCGAGCGCTCGCCGTGACCGCCCGGCTTCTCGTTCATGAACATCGTCGCCCAGATCTTGTGCGGGTCGAGGTTCTCGCCGGTTTCGTCGATCAGCGTTGCCGGGTCCGCTTCCAGCACGCGCGGGATGAAACGTTCGCGCATCAGGGTGCCCTGACCGTAGCGGCCGTTCGAGTTGAAGCCGTAGCCAATCACGGGCTTGCCATCGCGGATAACGTCAGTCACGACGGCGACGAGGCTCAGCGTCATCTTCGAAAAGTCGATGTAGGCGTTGCGGATGTCCGACTTGATCGGCTGGGTGATTTCGCGGATATCGATGATCTTCATACGGGTCCTTTTTGTCCGATGCAAGACGGCTTCATGCGCCTTGCGGTAATCTCACGACATTCTACGAAGCATCGCCCGGGCGCCGTCACCGAAACCCGGACAACCACTATCGCGAACCTGCCATGTTGCTCGGCCCCTCGGATCCGCTTGAACTTCCCGGCGCGCTGCCGCCAGTCGTCGCGCTCGCCAGCGTCTTGCCGCGCGGTTATTCCCATGCGGCGCACAGCCACCGGCGCGCGCGGCTTACGTACACCGATTCAGGCGTAATGACGGTTTTCACGCCGCAGGGCAACTGGATCGTGCCGCCCAAATGCGCCGTCTGGATTCCGGCCGGCGCGGAGCACCGGATTCACGCCCGCGACGACCTGGACAAGCGCAGCATCGACGTCGATCCGGCGGCGATCGGTGCGTTGCTGCAAAACGACTGCGCCGTGGTGCAGGTCTCGCCGCTGCTGCGCGAACTCACCAATGTGGCCGCGCGGTTTTCACGCCCGTACCCCGCGAGCCGGCGCGAAGAGCGCGTCGCCAGCCTGATTTGCGACGAAATCGCCGAAACCCGGCTCACGTCGATGTTCCTCCCCCTGCCCCGCGACGCGCGCGCCCTGCGGGTCGCCCTGGCGCTGATGGCGGATTTATCGAACGGTGCGACCATTGAGCAATGGGGCCTGAAGGTAGGGGCGAGCGCGCGTACGCTCGCGCGGGTGTTCGTCAGGGAAACGGGCTTGCCGTTCGCGGCGTGGCGCAAGCAGGCACGCTTGCTGGATGCCGTATCGAGGCTCGCCGATGGCGAGTCGGTGTCAGCGGTGGCTGCCCGCGTCGGCTACGAACATCCAAGTTCATTCACTGCGATGTTCCGCAGCGCGCTTGGCGCTGCGCCGACACGGTATTTTTCCAGCATCGAGGACGAGGAATAGACCAAGGCGCGCGGACCCCGCGAGCGTGGGACTTCGCGATGAGGACGCGGCCCGAGCGCGACATGCGAATCTCCGGCCTTTCGTGAACTCACGGAAAGCGGAACCGGAAGAAAACCGGCAAGCTCCGTTGGCTGGCTCAGGGGTGCCTAAGCCAGCCAACAGTCAAACCAAACCCTGCTAAACAAGCAGTGTGTGCAGGTTATTGCAAAGATCCGGGAACTGCATCGCCCTTCATTCTCAACACGGCCGCTTGAGCCGTATCCGTGATCTTTTGCTCTGCCAGATTGGCCTTGAGGACAACAATCTGGTTTTGCGTTCCTTGATTGAAGTCCGCATCGAGTTCACTGATACGACGGTTGTACCAGTTGACCACGCAGGTCTTGTCTTTGCAGTTGTGCTGACGCCATTGCCACTGCTTAACGTGGTCGTCCTCAAAAGCCGCTGCGTCAGGAGTCACGTCTTTCGCACGTTTGAAGGATATCGCCAGCTTGTCGTCGAGAGATGACAGATCCGGGTCCGTGCAAACAAGCTTCTCGGAGCTTGAGACTTTCTTGCCGCAATGGAAACTCGCTGCGTGTGCGGATCCGGATAACAAGCCGCCGCCCAATACCAGTAACGTCAGCGTGGCGGCCCCGGCCGCACGCCTCACGTTGAACAATTTCGTTTTCAATTTGCCTGACCTTGTCATATCTACCCCCGTCGATCCATCGTTAAAATTGCGTTTGTCGAACATGCTGCTTTTCCGCCACGGTCTTCCCGGGCCGGGCTCTTTGAGACTCCAACCGTGAAACGGACGGTTGCACGAAGACTTTCGGAAGCGCGTTTGACGACTCGCAAAGGATCACGTTTCATCGCTCAAGTTTCCAGTGCTGATCGCAAGAGCGGCTAGCCGATGTCTTCGTGAGACAACTTGGAAAGCCTCCCCTGGGCGTGTGCCTGCCAGCGGAATTCGTTAAAGCGATGATCCTAGTTTTTAAGCGAAGGAACCCCTCGAAAAGGAGGCGACCTTCTCAAGGCCTTACCGAATATTTCCCGGGTGGAATCACACCGAATTTGCGATGTGCTCACGAAGCCATTGATGCGCGGGGTCGCGATGAGAGCGCTCATGCCAGAGCATGGCCAACTCGTAGCCGGGTATATCGACAGGTGGCTCCACTACCCTCAGCACGCTGGTGTCGCGAACCAGGCGCGAAGGTAACATCGCCACTAGGTCGGTGCTCGCCAGGACCGACATCATGAACAGGAAGTGCGGAACGGAAAGCACAACCCGGCGCGCGAGACCCGCCTCCGAGAGCACTTCGTCCGTGATGCCGCGAAATCCCCCACCGTCCTGCGACACGACCACGTGATCGAGCTGGCAGAATTGCGCAAGCGTCGGCCGGCGCTTCAAGCGCGGATGGCCAGCGCGGCCTGCCAGAACATACCGCTCGGTAAAGAGCGGCCGCCGATGCAATCCAGAAGGAGCGTCCTCGCTCGTATGGAGTGCAAGATCGATCTCCCCCTGTTCCGCCTGCTTGGCGATGCGTGGCGGAACAAGTTGCAGGACTGCCAGGCGGGTACCCGGCGCCGCCGAGCGCAAGCCGGCCAAAGCGGGCAGCAGGACCGTCGATTCGCCGTAATCGGCAGCGGCAACGCGCCACGTGTGACTCGCCTCGGCTGGATCAAAAGAGCGGGCGGGCGACACCGCGCGCTCAAGTGCGTCAAGTGCCTGACGCAAAGGTTCGCGCAACTCTTCGGCTCTCGCGGTGGGCCGCATTCCTCGTGGCCCCGGCAGCAACAGCGGGTCGCCAAAGACATCCCGCAGTTTGGCGAGATGAACGCTTACCGATGGTTGCGAGAAGTTCAGGCGTTCTGCCGCGCGGGTCACATTGTGTTCTGAAAGCAGGACATCAAGTGTGACCAGCAGGTTCAGGTCCAGCCTTCTTAAATTAGTCATGGCAATACCTGTGATATTGGATATTCATTTCCAATATACCTGCGCAAACCCTATTCTGCCCTCTTCTAGCAACGGAGGCCCAGCCATGAATGTTCTTCTCGTCTACGCCCACCCCGAACCCCGGTCACTGAACGGCTCGCTTAAGGACTTTTCGGTCAAACGCCTTGAAGATGCGGGACACGTCGTCCAGGTATCCGACTTGTATGCAATGAAGTGGAAAGCATCGCTCGATGCGCACGACCGCACGGACAGGCAGACCGATATGCCCTTCGATCCATCCCTTGATTCCAAGCATGCGTTCGAGAACGGTCTGCAAACCAAAGACATCGCGCTCGAACAGGACAAGCTAGTGTGGGCGGAGGCTGTGATCCTGCAGTTCCCCCTCTGGTGGTTCTCGATGCCGGCGATCCTGAAAGGCTGGGTGGAGCGCGTCTATGCGTACGGCTTCGCCTATGGCGTAGGGGAACACTCCGACGCCCGCTGGGGGGACCGTTACGGGGAAGGCACGATGGCAGGAAAGCGAGCAATGCTGATTGTCACTGCGGGCGGATGGGAGCCTCATTACGGCCCACGGGGTATCAATGGCCCAATAGATGATCTGTTGTTCCCCATCCAGCACGGGATTCTGTATTACCCGGGCTTCGACGTCCTGCCACCGTTCATGATCTATCGGACAGGCCGAATTGACGAAGCAAGGTATTCAAAGATTTGTGATTCGCTCGGACAACGTCTTGATGAGCTTTGGAAGACTGCGCCGATATCATTTCGCCCACAGAACGCCGGTGCGTACGAGATCCCGGAACTTACCCTGCGGCCTGATATTGCGCCCGATGAACGCGGCTTCGCGGCGCACATTGCATAGAAAGCGCCGTCGGGCGTTCCTGCATTGACGCATGTGGGAGATGAACGACTGCTTGGAAAACGCGAGAAGGACGGGGCTGGACAAGGCACAGGCAAAGCCATGCCCACCCGCCCCCTTGCGAACAGGACAGCGCTACTTTCTCCCGGCTAGCCACCCAATCAGCACTCCCACACCCAGTGCTACGCCGGCTGTCGACCATGGACGCTCATGCACATAGTCGTTCGCAAGACTCGCTGATTTCCGTCCCCGTTCAATCACCACGACTTGCACATCGGCCGCCTTCTTCCGGGCTTGCTTGAGACGTGCTCGTACCTTGCCGGATTCCGGCGTCGATTCGGCGCCAAAATCCGGGGTTGTCGTTGCCGGCGTATTGTTCACATCGCTCGCTGCACTGTTGGAAATTGACATGCCGTTACCTCATGCTCATGGTTAAGGAAACACAACGTATTCATTCCGGCGTTCGCGGCGACATGCCAGAACGTCAGCCCTGAACCTGCGAACTCTGCGAACCCTGCGAACGCGCGACATCGATCTCGACAATCAGCGTCTCCGCACCCTGCCCCGTGCGCACGCCCGAAACGGGCATGGCGTCGCGATAGTCCAGGCCGGTCGCGATCCGCACATAGTGCTCATCCGGGCACGTATTGTTGGCTGCGTCGAACCCCACCCAGCCGAGCCCGTCGAGATACGCTTCAGCCCATGCATGGCTCGCGGTCTGCGCGGGCGTGCCGTCCATCAGCAGATAGCCCGACACATAGCGTGCGGGGATTTTCATCAGACGCGCCGCCGCGATAAACACATGCGCATGGTCCTGACACACCCCCTGTCCGTTGCGCAAGGCCGTCTCTGCGTCCGTGCCGACCTCGGTCGTGCCGGGTTTGTAAGCAATCCTGCTGTTAATCGCACTCATCAGCTCATGCAGTGAGTCCAGCGGCTTACCTTCTGAACGAAGCGGCGCCGCGAGCGCGCCAATACATTCTCCGGCGTGGGTCAGCGTGGTAACCCGCTCAAAAATCCAGGGCGGCGCGACGCCGTTGACCGTGCCGAATATCCCGGCCGTGTCCTCGGTTTGGACCGTCCCTTCCGCCACGATGACGATCTGCTGCGTATTGCGCTCATGACGGACGAGATCGACACGATTGCCCAGCCCGTCAGAATAGGAAACGGCAGGCGCGATACCGTCGACCGTAACCTGCCAGTCGATGACTCTCTGCCCCGGGCATGTCTGGGGACGAAGCCGCAGCCGCTGCAACGCGTAAGGCACGGGCTGGTCGTAGTGATACCGGGAGATGTGACGGATCGCGAGACGCATGGCCGGACTCAATCGAAGTTGTAGGTTTCGGCGATATCGAAGCCGAGACGGTTGTTCTGGCCGATGAACCGGGTGAGGAATTCGTGCAGGCCATCCGCGAAGATTTGCTTGATCGTGTTGCCTTTAAGCGTGGCGAGCGTGCCGTCGGCTGTCTCGTGGCACGCGTGACGGATGCCGTAGTCTTCAGCGAGATAACCCAGATTCTCGACAATGTTGAGATAGCAGAAATGCAGCGAGCGCGGCATCCGTCCATTGAGCATCAGATAATCTGCAATATGCACAGGCTTGTACTGAACGTCGTACACCCACCGGTAGGAGCGATGCGCGGCCACGGAGCGCAGGATCGACTCCCACTGGTAATTGTCGAGTGACGTGCCGACGTAGGACACTGACGGCAGCAGCAAGTGGTACTTGACGTCGAGAATGCGTGCCGTGTTGTCGGCGCGTTCGATGAAAGTCCCAATGCGGGCAAAATCGAAAATCTCGTTCCTGAGCATCGTGCCGTGGAACGTGCCGCGAATGAGCGCGGTTTCGCGCTTGATCTGGTCGAGAACAACAGGCAACTCGCTGGCTGGAACCGGGCTCGCCAGTGCCCGCTTTATCACCATCCACGCTTCGTTGACACTCTCCCAGGCCTCGCGGGTAAGCGCCGTGCGCACCATGCGGGCGTTCGACCGCGCTGCTTCGATGCATGACAGCACGCTCGACGGATTGTCGCCATCGCGCAGCAGATAGTCCGACACCGTACTCGCGGAATAGACGTCGTGCTTCCTGCGAAAGCCGTCTTCGGTACCCGATGTCACCACGACGGACGACCATTCCGCTGGTGCGTCGGAGGTTCGGGTCAGCGCCATGCGCAACCCGGCATCGACAATCCGTGCCATGTTTTCCGCGCGCTCGATGTAGCGGTGCATCCAGTAGAGACCGCTTGCAGTACGTCCGAGAAGCATGTCCTGTCCAACTCCAGTTTTGTTTAGTGCCGCGTTCGTGGTTTGCGCCGGACCGGGGCTGCTGCCAGATTCGCTCGCGCGCGCGCCATGAACGGCGTGAAAAGCCCAAGCTCAGTCCGCGAGCACCCAGGTGTCCTTGGTACCGCCGCCCTGGCTCGAATTGACAACGAGCGAGCCCTCCTTCAATGCGACTCGCGTCAATCCGCCGGGGGTGATGCGAATGCGGTCCGACACGAGCACGAAAGGACGCAGATCGACGTGGCGCGGTGCGAGGCCCTTTTCGGTCAATATCGGCGTGGTCGAGAGCGCCAGCGTCGGTTGCGCGATGTAGTTGCCCGGCCGCGCCTTGAGCTTGGCGGCGAACTCCTCCCGCTCCTTCTTCGACGCCGCAGGCCCGACCAGCATGCCGTAGCCGCCCGACCCGTGGACTTCCTTCACCACGAGTTCCTCAAGATGGTCCAGCACATATTTCAGGCTGTCCGGCTCGGCGCAGCGCCAGGTCGGCACGTTCTCCAGGATCGACTTGCGGCCTGTGTAGAACTCGACAATCTCCGGCATGTAGGAATAGATCGCCTTGTCGTCGGCAATCCCGGTGCCGGGCGCATTGGCAATCGTGATATTCCCGGCACGGTAGACATCCATGATGCCGGCTACGCCCAGCACCGAATCGGGCCGGAAGGTCATCGGATCGAGGAAGGCGTCGTCCAGGCGGCGATAGAGCACGTCGATGGCGCGAAAGCCTTCCGTCATGCGCATGACCACCCTGCCGTCCATCACCTGGAGGTCACTGCCTTCGACCAGATGAACGCCCATCTGATCGGCGAGAAACGAATGTTCGTAGTACGCAGAATTGTGGATGCCCGGCGTCAACACGGCGATAGTCGGATTGGCTTCGTTGCCGCCCGGCGGGCACACGGCGGCCAGCGATTGCCGCAGTAATTGCGGATAGGTCTCGACCGGACGCACCTTGACCTGTTGAAACAGCTCGGGGAAAAGCTGCATCATCGTCTCGCGGTTCTCCAGCATGTAGGAGACACCGGACGGCGTACGGGCGTTGTCTTCCAGCACGTAGAACTGATTTTCGGCCGTGCGCACGATGTCCACGCCAATGATATGCGTGTAGACATTCCCTGGCGGACGAAAGCCGATCATCTCCGGCAGGAAGGCCTCGTTATGGGCGATGAGCTCCTTGGGGATGATCCCGGCACGCACGATCTCCTGACGATGATAGATGTCGTGCAGAAAGGCATTGATCGCAATGACACGCTGCTCAATGCCTTGCGACAGCCGAGTCCATTCGTTACCCGAAATGATCCGGGGAATGATGTCGAACGGGATCAGGCGCTCGGCCGCCTCTTCTTCGCCATACACGGCGAACGTAATGCCCGTCTTGCGGAAAACGCTTTCCGCGTCGCGCGCCTTCTGCGCGAGATTCACCGGATTCTGCGTATCCAGCCATTGCTTGAGCAGGTTATACGGCGGGCGAACGCCGTCACCGGATGTCAGCATCTCATCGAATGGCTTCACGTAACTTCTCCGTCGTTGCGTCGTTGCAGCTGGATTGCAAGGGATGGCGTGACCAATGCCACTCCAGCCTTGCCGTGTTGTGAACCGGTCATGGCGTGAACCGGGGTCCCCCTGGGCGGCCAGGAAGCACGGGACCGCGGCGCTTGCCCTCGCCGCGATCGTACCCTAGCGCGGGTTGTCCTCAAAAATGCTTTGGGTCAAGGTGACCGACGGGATCGTCGGTTTCATCATGGTCAGTGCCCGACGGCGCACCCCGTACCACCCGGCCACCAGCAGCAGGACCACGACGGGAATCGAGGCCACGGTCCACGTGCCGTTCGGATAGTCGAACGCCATCAGCACCAGCACGCCCAACAGAAACGCCAGCGTCAGCCAGGATGTCACCGGGGCGCCCGGCATCTTGAAGGCGGCTGGTTCAGCTTCGCCGCGCGCGACGGCCTGGCGCAACTTCATCTGGCAGACAACGATAAATCCCCAGGTGCTGAGAATGCCAAGCGACGCTACGTTGAGCACGATTTCGAACACGCTCGACGGCACGAGATAGTTGAGCACCACGCCCAGGATGTAGATGGCCACCGTCACCAGGATGCCGGCGTACGGGACCGACTGCGAACTCATGCGAGACAGGAAGTGCGGCGCGGATCCCCCCATCGACAGCGCGCGCAATACGCGTCCCGTGGAATACAGCCCCGAGTTGAGGCTCGACAGCGCAGCCGACAACACGACGATATTCATCACCGAGCCAACGCCAGGCACGCCGAGCGCGCCAAAGAACGTGACGAACGGGCTCTGCCCCGCCTTGTAGGCGCTCCACGGCAGCAAGCAGACGAGGAGCACCACGGACCCGACATAAAACAAGGCGATACGCCAGATCACGCTGTTGATCGCGCGAGGCAGGACCTTGCGCGCGTCCTTGCACTCGCCCGCGGCCGTGCCGACCAGTTCGACCCCGGCAAAGGCGAACACCACGCCCTGGACGAGCACGAGCGCGGCCATCAGGCCATGCGGGAACAGGCCGCCATTTTCCGTGATCAGATGCGACCCGGTTGCGTGCCCGGCAACGGGTGTCCCCGTGCCGAGGATGGCCACACCAATAAGCAGGAACAGCGAGATCGCCGCGACCTTGATAAGGGCGAACCAGAACTCCATTTCGGCGAACCATTTCACGCCGATCAGGTTCATCGTGGCGACAATACAAAGCGCCAGCAGTGCGAACAACCATTGGGGCACGGCGCTGAACGCCGCCCAATAATGCATATATAGCGCGACCGCGGTAATGTCGACAATGCCGGTCATCGCCCAGTTGAGGAAGTACATCCAGCCGGCGACGAATGAGGCCTTTTCCCCCAGGAACTCACGCGCATACGACACAAAGCTGCCGCTGCTCGGACGGTGCATGACCAATTCGCCGAGTGCACGCAGGATCAGGAATGAGAAGACGCCGCAAACCAGATAAACGAGCGCCAGGGCCGGACCGGCTATTTGCAGGCGCGCACCCGCACCAAGAAATAATCCGGTTCCAATCGCGCCGCCGATTGCAATCATCTGAACCTGACGATTCCCTAATGTTTTGTGGTATCCAGCTTCATGGGATTCCAGCCAGCTTTTCTTATCCACTTCACCGGGCAATTGAGCGGATGGTTGATCGGGTGCTGTAGCCATAATCGTCTCCAACTTAAGAACGGTTTTCAGAATTTGACAATGCTGCGCTGAGCCTGGACGGATTGGGCGTGCGTACCCAAAGCCTTACGGCCCATTGCTACAAACGTTATCCAGATGAGGTAGGCCCTTATCGATATGTCGAGCGACATGCCGCTTTCAGCTAGGGAAACCCAAAATTATGGTGCCAAATTGATGCGCGCAATGCCTATGCAAATTTCGACTAACGCCATTCGAAAATAGATATTGCTAGTTTGCCGACCTGTGGCACGCTAGAGAAACTTATCGGCCCATGCTAGCGGTCGACGTCTTTAAACAGAGCGATGACTATGGAAGCAAAATGGCTTGAAGATTTTCTCAGTCTCGCGGAGACCAAAAGCTTTTCCCGGTCGGCTCGCAACCGGGATTTAACGCAGTCGGCATTTAGCCGACGAATTGTCGCGCTCGAGACCTGGATGGGCACGAAACTGGTGGACCGCAGCGTCAACCCGATCTCACTCACTCCGGCAGGCCGGATGTTCCGCAGCCTGGCAACGGACATCCTGAAGAGTATGTATGCCGCCCGTAATATGGTGGGTGGCTACGAACAGTTCGCCGACAGCGATCATGTCGTCCATTTTTCGGTGGCTCATACTCTGGTATTCACGCTTTTCCCGGACTGGCTCAAGCGGCTTAACGGCAAATTCGGCGACGTCATGGCCCGGGTTCAGGCGGTCAATGTCCCTGAGGGCGTGCAACATCTTCTCGCGGGCGACAGTGACCTGCTGATGGGCTACCACCATCCGCACCTGCCCATCGGGCTGGACCCCAATCTCTTTCCCTTCCTTACTCTCGGTGTGGAGCGCGTTCTGCCGGTCTCTGCCGCCGACAGCCATGGCAAACCGTTATTCGCGTTGCCTGGAAAAAGCGGCAAACCGCTGCCGCTCCTCGCTTATTCATCCGGTGCATTCCTCGGCAACGTGGTCGAAATGCTGTTGCTGAACGCCACCGAACCGTACGCACTGTATCGCTGCTTCGAAACCCATATGTCCGAGGCATTAAAAGGCATGGTGCTGGCAGGCCACGGTATCGGCTGGCTTCCGGAGAGCTGTATCACCCGGGAGTTGAGCGAAGGGAATCTTGTCGGCGCGGGTTCGGACGCCTGGACGACTGAACTGGAAATACGTCTGTATCGTTCCGGCAAGCAAAGAGGCCGGGCCGCAGAACAGCTTTGGTCTTACGTCGAAAAAATGACGGCCGAGTCAGCGGTCAACGCGCCGCCGGAAACCTGGAAGGCGGCGTAAGCCAATATGATGAAGCGTCCGGGCGAGGAGAAAACTGACGGGCTTGCCCGGTGCGCCGGCGTTGACGCGAACGGTGACTCGCTATTCGTTATTCACCGAGGGCACGATTACGCCCTTCACGCTTGGCCTTCAGCAAAAGGGCGTCTGCACGCTGGAGCGTACCCTCCCATTCCTCCCCGGCGCGATGTTCGGCCACCCCAATGCTAACGGTGATGGAAACAGCCTGGCCGCCCACGTCCATGCAATGCTCGGGAATCCCTTGGTGGATTCTGCCGATCACACTCAACGCACTGTCCAGCGTCGATTTCGGCAGCAGCGCCAGGAACTCCTCTCCTCCCCACCGGCCGCACACGTCGTACTCGCGCATCTGGCCCGTCATGAAGCGCGCGACCTCCTGCAGTACGGTGTCACCGGCCTCATGGCCGTACGTGTCATTGACCTGCTTGAAATGGTCCACATCGACGATCGCCACCACGAATGGCTCACGATGCCGGCTGGCGTGCTCGACTTCGACCTTGAGCCGTTCCATCAGTAACCGCCGGTTGGGCAAGCCCGTGAGCGGATCGTGCGTGGACGCCTCTTTCAACGCCAGATTCAGCTCGACCATCATTTTCTGGTACCGGTCGGAAATCCGGGCGACCTTTCGCAACTGGCGCAGTTGCTTGTCAAAACGCGCGACGAGGCTGTTGTCCTGTTCACGCGCCAGGCTTTGATAAGCATCCGACAAGCGGGTGATCCGCTCAAGGCGGGCAAGCTGCTCACCGTAATGCTCCCAGAGTTGCGCGAGCGCGTCGCTCAAGTCGGACGGTGAAGCGGCCGACTCGGCCAGAAGCGCCTGGACATGTTTTTCCAACGCAAAATGATCACGTTTGATCACAGGACGCGTCTTATTCATGACTGGCGATCAGGAATGAAAAAGTGCAGTCTTCCTTGAACTCCTCAGCCAGTTCCGCGAGCCGTTCATTGCGCTTGTCATAGTGCCATTTGACCGAGACAGCACGACCTTTCACGTGAGCGTCTTCGAGGAGGTCGAAAATGTCCATCATCGCCTTGATGCTGCTCGTGTTGAGATAAAGCAGCTGCAATTCCAGGCGAAGCGGATCGGCGGACTGGGCCAGGTAATCCTCGACCCACTGAATGATTTCGCCGAACAGCTCGAACGCATTCTCCGGGTAAGAATCCCCTTGCATCTTCAGTACACCCGCCTGCCAGTCGCCCTGTATGGCCGGCGTGGACTGGCTTGCGGGAACATTGATATTCTTCACGATACGATGCCCCGATAGTGTTCAGATTACCGCGCGCAGACTAAAGAACGCGCGATCGTCGCCATGCTCGATCAGAGCAGCCTGGAGCGGCTCGCTAGCCTTTCTTGCAATGTCCAATAAACCCAGACCGGCTCCTCCGGTAAGCGCCGGGTCTCTCGGCTTGCGCAGTTGCTCCTTATAAGCCGCTTTCAGTGCGGCTTTATCCAGCGTGGCAATTGCGTTGATACGGCTCATCACCGCGCGTCCGTCGCCGGCCTCGACCAGGTTGCCTGCCGAGACGATGTAGCGGCCGCTCTCGTCGCGCGAGATCACCACGGTGGCTGCGGTTTCCGCCTCGGCGTAGCCACGTCGTGCTACGTAGTGACGGATATTCTGGGTCATTTCAATATAAGCTGCGAAAACATCCATGGCAGCCGCCGGAAGCGCCTGGTCCGCTGCCAGGTAATTCTTCAACGCATTGCCAATTTCCTCGATCAGGCTGCGTGATATTGGCCCGTTGAAGCAAAGCATGATGCGTTCGCGATTGAAATTTTCGCGTAACGCGTAAAGGTCTGGGGAGTGCATGGCGGCTCCGGCGTGGGTGAGCGTGGGTGGCGTAGTCATATCGGGCGGAACGACACAATGGTGATGTCGTCGCGTTGCGGCTGGCTTCGCTGGTAGCGCGCAAGCGTCTCGGCGAACGCATCGGATTGCTCCGTCAGGGGCAGGCCCGCATGCGTCTGCAGCGCCTGTTTGAAGCGGTCGTTGCCAAAGCAAAAGCCGTCGTCCCCGCCAGCCTGATCCAGATAACCGTCGGTCACGAGATAGTAAGTACGCCCGGGCGTAAGCGAAAGCGCGGTATTAGCGAACTCACCCATGCGCTTGTGGGCGAGCGGACGCCGGGCCCCCTTGATCTCTTCAACCCGGCCGTCATCGCAGATATAGAGCGACATTTTTGCACCCGAAAATGACATATGCCCGGCCGCACGATCCACATAGATGAGCGCGGCGTCTGCATGCGTTGCCAGCGCGCTGTCGAGATGTGAAGCGCTCAACATCGCGCGCAACGCTTGGTCGGTACGACCCAGGATGGCGGCCGGATCATGCAGCCCCACTTCTCCAATAGCATGGCTGATGGCCGCATATGCCAGCATCGTCATGAGCGCGCCCGGTACGCCATGACCTGCGCAATCCACCACCCCTATCAGGAAATTATCACCATCCTGATGGAAAACATAAAAGTCGCCCCCCACTACGTCGCGCGGTTTCCAAAGCACGAAATAGTGCGCACCAAAATGGCGAGCAAGCTGCCGATGCGGCAAAACGGCTGTCTGTATAAGGCTTGCGTAATCGATCGAGTCAGCGATTTTCTTGTGAGTTGCCGTCATTTCAAGGTTGGCCGCTGCCAGCGTCGCAGTATGGCGCTCGACCGCTGCGGCCATGCCGTTAAATCCCCTTGCCAGTGTGGACAGCTCGTCATTGCCAGCCTCCCGGTTGCGCACGCCGTATTTGCCCGTGGTGACATGCTCCATGTTCCCGACCAACTGATAGACCGGATTGACGATGCGCCTGCGGATATAAAACCCGAATGAAACCATGCCAATAACAGCAGCACTCACCACGAAAAGCGCCAGGCGAACGTACAGCAACTGACGTCGCTCCAGCTTTTGCAGTGCGTTGGCGGTACGCGCGTCCACAGCGGCCAGAAAAGTCTGGATCGGTGCCATGATGCTGGCCTTTTCGAGCTGATACGACTCGCCATAAAGGAGCGAGCGCGCATAACCCGGATCCGGCGTCCGTCTGACCGTCAGGTTGCCGGCGGAATCCATGAACAGACCTTCCATCGCGGCGAAGGCCTCTTTCTCCATATTGACGAGTTTGTCCGAGCGCGACTGGGATTGCTGAAGCAAATCGAATTCGTGTGCGGTGAAACCGGCGCGGCGCATGAGTTCCTTGAGCGGCACTGCACGTGCTCCCGGAAGGTGCGCGTCATGCGGCAGCCACCAATACGTACTGGTGTAGTCGGCCGGCCGGGGCCTTTTGCCATTACGGATATCCAGAATCTCAAAGTACTGATTTTCGTAGAGCCGGTTTCCCGTCGAAATATAAGTGCTCGCCATGCGCGTCAAATCGTCGGAGCTTTGCCGCAATTCGTCCGCCAGCTTGAACGACTCGAAGCGCTTTTCCTGACCGCGGATTGTGTCGTGCTCAATATCGAGAATCTGGTACAGAATGAACAGAAGCAGCAATAACAGAACGCTCAGCGTGGCCGTTGCAATGGTCGTGAGAGTCTTGATTTTCATGGCGGTCTGCCTGCACTTCTTCGTTTGTCCTGGAGTGGCCAGTGCCGGCGAAAATAATCTCGCCGAATGATACCGAGGCCAATTCACAGCAGTTGTCACAGATCAGTTATTTGCCGGTCTTTCACTAAAGCATTACGGCACCCGGCCACTGTTCTTGAGGCACGCGAACAAATCACAAAGCTGGTGCATCGAATGAGATGTCGAGGAATGACGTTTTAATGACGATCGCGGATGATGAGGAAGGCGCTGGCCGGCTGCGGTCCGCATCCGCGTGGGCGGCACGTCGTCGATCGACGTCATATCACGCCGGGCCGAGCGTACAAGGGATGAACCGATGCTACAAAAGATACGCCGGCGTTTGCTCGTGGCCGGTGCGCTCGCAGCGGCCGGCCTGCCGGTCGCAAAGAGCGCCAACGCCGCGCAGGACGGCAAGCTGACCATTGCCCTCGTGCTGAAGTCGCTCGCGGACCCGTTTGCCATCGCCATGGCAGGCGGTGCACAGAACTATCAGAAGCACTATGCCTCGCAGTTCGACCTGACTGTCCGGGGCACGGCGACGGAAACCGACACCCTCACCCAGACACGCATCGTCGACGAGTTGATTGGCGCCCGGACGAACGCAATCGTGCTCGCATCCACCGATTCAAAAGCGTTGATACCCGTGGTGGCGCGCGGAATCAACGCCGGTGTCATTGTGATCTCCATCGACAATCCGCTCGACGAAGCGTCCCAGGATACCGCCGGTATTTCCGTACCTTTCGTCGGCCCGGACAACCGCAGAGGTGCCGCAATGGTAGGAAAGTATCTGGCGGGGAAGCTCAAGCCGGGCGACGAAGTCGGGATCATCGAAGGCGTCTCCGCCGATCGCAACGCGCAGCAGCGAACGACGGGTTGCCAGGACGCGATGAACGCCGCGGGCATCAGGATTGTCGCCCTACGGCCGGGTGACTGGGAATACGGAAAAGGCAAGGAGGCCGCGTCGGCGATCCTGAGCGAACACCCGCGGATCCGGGCGCTCATGTGCGGCAACGACAATATGGCCATGGGCGCTGTCGAGGCGGTTCACAACGCGCGAAGAACCGGCCGCGTGTATGTCACGGGCTATAACAACATCGATGCAATCGGACCGCTGCTCAACGACGGCCGGATTCTCGCGACCATGGATCAGTTTGCCGAAAGGCAGGCCGCGTTCGGAGTCGACGTCGCGTTAAAAGCGCTTATTGAAAGAAGGAAGCAGGCCGACTTGTCGCGCTTCATCGAGACGCCGTTGCAATTGGTCACCAGTGAAAACCACTGAATGCACGGCCGGCAGCGACGAAAATAATGCGGCTACCGGGCTCATGCCGTTCTCAGCGGAGCAAGCCGTCTGTATCGCCTGGCTCGATGCAGGGTTGCGCCAAGTGGTGTTGGCAACGTCCCCTGTCGGCTATTTCATCCATGATCAGCCCGGCAATAATCTTGCCCGACAAGTGTCCCGTAGGCTGCGCCACGGCGGTTACCGTGTACGGGAAGGCCACATCGGGCGGCACGCCGTCGTACACAATCAAAGAGATGTCCGTGCCGGGCTTTCTGCCGCTGTCGCCGATTGCCCGCAACGCACCGGCGCCGGCAATGTTGTTGTCCACGAGCACGGCCGACGGTGGATCGGCGAGCTCGAGCAGCGCGCGCATGGCGTCATATCCGCCCTTTCGGTCGAATGAAGATTCGATCATCAGGGACGCCCCCGGTTGAATACCCGCCTCGCGCAATGCGTTGACGAAGCCGGCGCGTCGTTGGGCCGCAAAGCTGATCGTTTGGGGCGCACTCACCAGCGCGATTTTCCGATGCCCGAACGCAATCAGGCGCTGAGCCGCCGCGCGCGCGCCCGCTTCATTGTCGAAGTCGAACCACCCGTACGGCACGCTGCTGTTCGTGCGGCCGTATGCAATAAAAGGAAAATTCTGTTCCTGGAGGAAGTGGATGCGCGGATCGTCCACCAGCGTACGCGCCACGATCAGGCCGTCCACCAACCTGCTGTCGACCAGGCGCCGGTACGTCTCGAGCTCCGCGTTGCGCCGCGCCGAAACAATGATCAGGTCCAGATCCCTCACCGCCAAGCTTTCGGTCATCCCCGCAACAACCTCACCGAACCGGGTGTCGCCAAGATCGCCCACCCCGAACGGATAAACAATTCCCACTGCTTCCGCACGGCCCGTCGCCAGCCGTCGAGCGGTGGGGTCCGCGTGATACCCCAGCGCTTGTGCAGCCTTTCTCACCCGTTCGCGGGTCGCTTCGCTGACATCGTCGTAGCCATTCAACGCCCGGCTGACCGTCGTTCGCGACAGACCGAGCGAGTTGGACAGCGTTTTTAAATTCACCTTCACCGTTCCACCCCGTGGACCCCATTTGTCCTGCTGCAAGAAACCCGGCACGCCTCCCGCACGCACCGGCGAAGACGGCATCGTACCCCAATCGCGCAAACGATTGACGTCCAAACCGGTTTGAATTAGCATCCAAACCGGTTTGGACGTAATTTCTCGTAACATTTTACAACCACCCAGGATGCAGCTCTAAATGACACCTCTCCGATACCCCAAAGCGGCAACTGTTCGTTTTCGTCTTCGCGCCGGCCTCATTTCCGGCTTCCTGCTGGCCGGCGGCGGTACCCCCGCGATCGCTCAGTCGGCCGCAGGTTTCCCTGCGCCGACCCCGCACTCGCAACAGGCATACGACCCGGAAAGCAGCTTTACGATGCGCTGGACACGCGCCGACGTCCGTCAGATCAAGGCGCAATCGCATACCGCGACGGCGGCGGACAAGAATTCGCTGCCCGCGGCCCTGACCATGCCGGATATCCCGGCGAACTTCCCGCAGATCAACCCGAACGTCTGGGTATGGGACACGTGGCCGCTTTCCGACTTCCAGGCGAACAACCTGAGCTACAAGGGCTGGGAAGTCATCTTCTCGCTGACGGCCGATCCGCACGCAGGCTATTCCTTCGACGACCGCCACGTCCATGCGCGTATTGGCTTCTTTTACCGCAAGGCAGGGATCCCGGCATCGCTGCGGCCGGCGAATGGCGGGTGGACCTACGGCGGGCACTTGTTCCCGGACGGTTCGAGCGTCAAGGTCTTCGGCTCGGCGCCGATGACGCAGAACGCGGAATGGTCCGGATCGGCGCGCCTGACCAAAGGCAACAACCTCAGCCTCTACTACACCGCCCTTTCTTTTAACCGCACGTCCGAGGGCGGGCAGGACATCACCCCGCCGATCGCGATCATTACCCGGACCGATGGGCATATCCACGCGGACGACAAGCACGTCTGGTTTGATGGCTTCGACAAACACAATGCGCTGCTCGAACCAGACGGCCAGCTCTATCAGTCACGCGATCAGAACGTGTATTACTCGTTCCGGGACCCGTTCGTCTTCGTGGACCCGAAGAATCCCGGCAAGACGTTCATGGTCTTCGAAGGCAACACGGCCGGTCCGCGCGGCGCGCGCACCTGTACCGAGGCGGACCTGGGTTACGCGCCAAACGATCCGTACAAGGAGGACCTGAACGCCGTGATGAATTCCGGTGCGACCTATCAAAAGGCGAATATCGGTCTGGCCATCGCCACGAACAAGCAACTCACAGCGTGGAAATTCCTCCCGCCGCTCCTGTCCGCCAACTGCGTCAACGACCAGACCGAGCGGCCGCAGATCTACCTGAAAGACGGCAAGTACTACCTGTTCACGATCAGCCACCGGCCGACCTACGCGGCAGGAGTCGATGGGCCCGACGGCGTGTATGGTTTCGTTGGCAACGGCATTCGCAGCGACTTCCTGCCGCTTAACAAAGGCAGCGGCCTGGTGCTTGGGAATCCTACGGATTTCGATCAGCCGATCGGCGCGCCCTATGCACTGGATCCGAACCAGAATCCGCGCGCGTTCCAGTCGTATTCGCATTACGTGATGCCGGGCGGTCTGGTCGAATCGTTCATCGACGCGGTCGGACCCCGGCGTGGCGGCACGCTGGCGCCGACCGTGAAGATCAACATCCACGGATCTTCAACTGACATCGACCGCAAGTACGGCGACAGTGGCTTGGGCGGCTACGGCGATCTTCCGGCGAACCGCGAAGCCGGTGGCGACGATTCCGGCGACAAGCACGGTTCGGACAATCACGGGCAAGGCGACGGTGCGTGGTGGAAAAACGCTCAAGGCGGCAACAACGACTGATCGCAGCCCTGCGTAGTAAGTCAGCACGACGAATGCGGGGCGGGTGGCGCGCCTGCGCGTCATCCACCCTTGCGTTCACGGGCGGCATCGGATTAACCGATATGCGCACGCTCCGGATCGAGGGCAGCTGGCCAGTCGTGGCGGCGCCCGAACCGCAAGAATCGCAGACGCGAAACCAGAGCGGAGCGCGCCGCGCAGCCGCGGCATGGAATGCAAACTAAACCAGTCCATCGACCCGATGGGTATTCATTGACTGCGCTTGGGCGAAGCGTTGCCCCTCACGCTCAGGGCCGCGTCCGCTGCGAGGAAAAAACATTCATGCAGGACCCGCACCATCGTTTCATCCGCACTCCCCGCTTTCTGTCAGCGCTGCTGTTCGCGGCGCTGACAGTTTCGGTCACAGCGTGTGCAACTCCATCCGAATCGCTGAGCGCAGGCAACACTGGAACGTCGCAGTGGCGTTCAGCGCTTCACTACACGCCGCAACGCAACTGGATGAACGATCCAAACGGACTGGTCTATTACAAGGGCCTTTATCACTTGTTCTACCAGTACAACCCGAACGGAAATTTCTGGGGCGACATGTCATGGGGACACGCTACCAGCCCCGATCTCATTCACTGGAACGAGCAGCCGGTCGCCATGTACGCGAATGAAATCGAGGAGATATTTTCCGGTTCGATTGTCGTGGATACGCACAACACGTCCGGATTGGGCCCGGCTAATTCGTCGCCGCTGATCGCGCTTTATACGAGCGTGTACAAGGCTGGTTCGGGACATGCGCCCGGCACCCAGGCGCAGTCGCTCGCTTACAGCACAGATGACGGCCAGACGTGGCATAAGTACTCGCGCAATCCGGTGCTGACGCTCGACCCGGAATCGAATAACTTTCGCGATCCGAAGGTATCGTGGTATGCGCCGGGCGGCTACTGGCTGATGACCACGGTTGTCGCCGACGCGCATGTCGTGAAGATGTACCGCTCGGATAACCTCATCGACTGGGCCTTCCTCAGCGACTTCAGTCTTCGCGGCATTCCCCATCAGGGGACGCTCTGGGAGATGCCGGACCTGTTCCCGCTTCCCCTCGATGGAGACAGTCGCCACCAGACGTGGGTGATGTTGGTGAACGTCAACCCGTGGTCGATTGCAGGAGGATCGGGCGCGATGTATTTCGTTGGCAATTTTGATGGCAGGACGTTCACACCGGAGCATGTCGCGCCAACGGGTTCAGACCCCTCGCAATATCAATGGCTCGACCACGGCGCCGACTACTACGCGGCCGGAACGTTCGCCAATGCGCCTGACGGCATAGCCGTCACGATCGGCTGGATGAGCAACTGGGACTACGCGGACCGCATCCCGACCACGCCATGGAAAGGCGCGATGGCGCTTCCTCGCGCCCTCGCGCTGAAGACGATCGACGGCATGCCGCGGCTGACGTTTGCACCGGCGGAGCAATACGCGTCCCTGGTGCGCGAACGCCCGGCGACGCGAATAAAGGAGCTCGCTGTCTGGTCGGCTGCCAAGGCACTTGGCGCGTCGACGAAAGGCATCGTGCAGAACATAGACGTGACGATCAGCCCTCGTTCGGCACTGCGTGCCGGCCTCATCGTGCGGGGTTCGGCAAGTGGTGACGTCGGCACCCGGATCTTCTACGACACCGCCAGCCAGACGTTGACGCTCGACCGTTCAAAGTCCGGAGAAACCAATTTCTCGAGCGCGTTCAGCAAGCAGCACATTGTCAATCTGCCGCTGGAGAACGGGAAGTTGCACCTCACCGTGGTGGTCGACAGGAATTCGGTGGAAGTATTCGCGGATAACGGCCGTGCTGTCATCACGGATCTCATTTTCCCGGCGCCGGCCGACAATCGGGTGTCGGTTTTCGCTGATCACGGTGAAGCCATGTTCAATGACATCGTGGTGACCAACCTCTCCCCCGATAAGCCCGGCGCGAGACCGTCGCGCGGGCGAGCGGTAACTGGCGCTGCGAGCGCTGACTAGCACCGGCCAAGCGCAGGCTGTGCGTGCCCCTTCGTGCCGGCCGATCACTCCCGCATCTTGCGAGATCACTTAGTGCAATTTGACCCGCGGTGCAGACCGCTTGAGCAACAATCGGCCGAACGCGCCGAGCATGGTTGGTAGCGTGCCGATCACGGCCTGATGGTGCATGAGATGCAGGCTCATATACATCGTCCTCGCAAGCTGGCCCTCGACGAAAAGGCCTTTGCCCGACAGCACGCCCATCAGGCTGCCCACGCCTTCCGCGCGACCCACCGAGACGAGTGATCCACGGTCGCGATATTCGAACGGCCGGCCCGGACCCGGGCGCCCCAGAACGCGTGCCGCCATCTCCTTGTACAGGTAGCTTGCCTGTTGATGCGCCGCCTGGGCGCGAGCGGGCACCGACTTCGACTGCGCGGCCCACGGTGCCTGAGCACAGTCGCCAAGCGCGAACACGCGTGAGTCGTCGGTGCACAGGAATGCGTTGACGACAAGCTGGTTCAGGTGGTTTGTAGCAAGCCCAAAACTCTTGAGCAGTGCAGGTGCTTCTATGCCGGCCGCCCAGACGCAGATATCGGCGGGATAGAAAGTGCCAGCCGAATCCTTCAGGCCATCCACGCCGACACTCGCCACGCGGACATTCGTCATGATATCGATGCCGCGCGCGGCCAGCCGCGTATGGGCCGCCTTCGCGAGCTTCTCGGGCAATGGCGCCAGGATACGCGGCGCACCTTCCATCAACCTGATGCGAACGTCGCTCTGCGGCTCCAGGCTCGTCAACCCATATGAGGCGATGTTCGCGCACGCTTCGCGAAGCTCGGCAGCCAGTTCGACCCCGGTCGCGCCACCGCCCACGATGACGATGTTGAGCGGCCGGCTGGTACCCGCCTCCTTGGCGATATTCACCAGATGCAACGCCCGAAGCAGCTTCAGCCTGAAGCGCTCGGCCTCGGTTGTTGAATCGAGCGCGATGGCATGGCCGGCCGCGCCCGGCGTGCCAAAGAAATTGGACTTGCTACCGACAGCGAGCACCAGCGAGTCATACCGCACCCTGCGTGACGGAGCAAACTGCTCGCCATGCTCGGATGTCAGCGGACCCAGTTCCACGCTCTGCCCGGCGCGGTCCAGACCACGCACTTCTCCGGCCACGAAAGTGAAGCCGCAATTCTTGGCGAGCATTGCGTATGAAAGGCCTTCCTTGTGGATATCCAGAGTGCCCGCGGCAACCTCATGCAAGGACGGCTTCCAGATGTGGAAGAGGTTCTTGTCGATGAGTGTGACGTGACCCGGACCGTAGCGCCGCCCGAGCCGGGAGGCGAGTTCAAGACCGCCGGCGCCACCGCCAACGATAACGACTTTGTGGTCTATGCGTGAAGGCATGAGCTTTCCCCGGTCGGTGCTGGTTACGCGAAGACATCCACGCAAGAAGTATAAGCACGAACTAAGGGAAAACCCTAATTAAATCAAAAATCTGTCGTATGGCCGAGACGTCGCGGCCGGGTTCATCGCGACATCATATTCATGCTCACGTTATGCATGATCCAGATTGATCCTCCAATCAGGATCACAGCCGTCATGACAGTGAACCCGAACGCCATCACGTTCCACTTCTGTTGCGACGACGCATTCATGTGCAGGAAACACACCAGATGCACGACGACCTGAACGAGCGCCAGCGCCGCAATCACTGGAATGGCAGTACTGGCCGCCATGGCGTGTTCCATGACGATAAGGAACGACGCCGCCGTGAGAATGACCGACAGCACGAAGCCGACAATATAAGAGCCCGCGCTGCCGTGGCTCGCGCCGGACGGCTCCACATGTGCATTTGAGTTGAGCATTTAGGCCACGCTCGCAAGATAGACAAAGGTAAAGACGCAAATCCAGACAACATCGAGAAAATGCCAGAACAGGCTCAGGCAAGTCAGGCGGCGCAAGGTCGTCTCGCTCAGTTCGCCTGTCAAGAGAACCTGGCCAGCCAACACCGCCATCCAGATCAGGCCAAGCGATACATGCAGGCCGTGCGTGCCCACCAGCGTAAAGAACGAAGACAAGAACGCGCTGCGATCTGGCCCGTTGCCATCGGCGACCAGGCTTGAGAACTCACGGATTTCAAGGCCGATAAACGCCAGGCCAAGAAGAAACGTTACTGCAAGCCAGAACATCAACGCATGCTTGTTGCCTCTCTGTGCGCCGAGTATGCCGAAACCAAAGGTGATACTGCTGAGCAGCAAGATTGCCGTTTCAATCGCGACACCGTTGATCTCGAAGAGATCCTTAGCCGTCGCGCCGCCCGCGAACTGGTGGCTCATGACTGCAAACACCGCGAACAAAGCCGCGAAGATGATGCAGTCGGTCATCAGGTAAAGCCAGAATCCAAAGACGCTGTGAGATTCCGGATGATGGTGAGCGGAATGATCGTCGGGGGCGAGATTGGCCGGGATGGTTTTTTGCAGCATTACTTCGCCTCCTGTGCAATCGATACGCGCCCACGCGACTCTTCGATCACCCGCACGGTTTCTGCGGGTATGTAGTAACCGTCGACGTCACGGCTCGCGTGCAAGATCACGATCACCAGAATGCCGATCAATCCCACGATCGCCAGCCACCAGATATGCCAGATACCCGCGAAGCCGAGCACCAGGCTGAACACGGCGATGAAGATGCCCGCGCTGGTATTGGACGGCATATGAATGTCTTCAAACCCGTCCGGCGCATACGCCCTGCCCGTCTCCTTCATATGCGTGAAAGTATCGAGTTCATGGACATGCGGTATCACAGCGAAGTTATAAGCTGCCGGTGGCGAACTGGTCGACCACTCGAGCGTACGGCCATCCCACGGATCGCCCGTGACGTCGCGGTTTTCCGGCAAGTGGCGATCGCGGATGCTGACGTATAACTGGGCCAGTTGATGCGCAATGCCGATGGCAATCAGGACCGCGCCGAGTTCGGCAAGCAGCAGCCAGGGATGCCATTGCGGATTATCGTAATGATTCAGGCGACGGGTCATGCCCATGAAGCCGAGCACATAGAGCGGCAGGAATGCGACGTAGAAACCGACCAGCCAGAACCAGAACGCGCGCTTGCCGAGTTTCTCGTTGAGCTTGAAGCCAAAGGCCTTCGGAAACCAGTAGTTGAATCCGGCGAGATAACCGAACAGCACCCCGCCGATGATCACGTTATGAAAGTGAGCGATCAGGAACAGGCTGTTATGCAGGACGAAGTCGGCGCCGGGAATGGCCATCATCACGCCCGTCATGCCGCCTATCGTGAACGTGATCATGAAGCCGATGGTCCACAAAACAGGCGGCTTGTATTCCAGGCGCCCCTTGTAGATGGTGAACAGCCAGTTGAACACTTTCACGCCCGTCGGGATCGCGATGATCATTGTCATGATGCCGAAAAAGGAATTGACGTCGGCGCCCGAGCCCATTGTGAAGAAGTGGTGCAACCAGACGACGAACGACAACACCATGATCGAGCACGTCGCGTAGACCATCGTCTTGTAGCCGAACAGCGGCTTTTTGGCGTAGGTCGAGATGACCTCCGAGAAGATCCCGAACGCGGGCAGTATCAGGATGTAGACCTCCGGATGCCCCCAGGCCCAGATCAGGTTGAGGTACAGCATCGGATTGCCGCCGGCCGTATTCGTGAAGAAGTGCATGCCGAGGTAGCGGTCGAGTCCCAGCAGTGCGAGCGTCACAGTCAGGATCGGAAACGACGCCATGATCAGCACGTTGGTGCACAGTGCCGTCCACGTGAACACCGGCATCTTCATCCAGCTCATGCCGGGTGCGCGCATCTTCACGATGGTGACAAAGAAGTTGATCCCCGTGAGCAAGGTACCCACGCCGGACAACTGCAGGCTCCACAGGTAGTAATCCACACCCACGCCCGGACTGTATTGCAGTTCTGACAGCGGCGGATAAGCAAGCCAGCCGGTTCGGGCGAATTCACCGATCACGAGCGACATGTTGATCAGGACCACGCTGACCGCCGTCATCCAGAAACTCAGCGAGTTGATGAACGGGAACGCGACGTCGCGTGCGCCGATCTGCAGCGGCACGATGATATTCATCAGGCCCACCATGAAGGTCATGGCCATGAAGAAAATCATAATGACGCCGTGTGCCGTAAAGATCTGATCGTAGTGTTCAGGCGGCAGATAACCCGGCGCGTGATAGGCGAGCGCCAGTTGCGTGCGCATCATGATGGCGTCGGCAAAACCGCGCAGCAGCATGATGAACGCAATGACGATATACATCACGCCGATTTTCTTGTGGTCGACGCTTGTCAGCCACTCGTTCCAGAGATAACCCCATTTTTTGTAGTAAGTCACGGGGATCAATACGGCCAGGGCCGCAATAACCATCATGGCGCCTGCGCCCATGATGATCGGCTGATCGAATGGGATTGCCGCCCATGTCAGCTTGCCGAATAGGTTTCCCACGTCTTACCCC
>Ga0073928_10003238_pt1 | contig 26027 bp, 21 predicted proteins | sample PaiPotPPA55metaG_FD_76969 | JGI IMG/M metagenome (GOLD analysis project Ga0073928, IMG submission 76969) | Iron sulfur acid spring bacterial and archeal communities from Banff, Canada, to study Microbial Dark Matter (Phase II) - Paint Pots PPA... ...
ATGGAAAGGGAAAGGTTTTTGAGCGCCTTTACACCATCCGGATAAGTCTTGGAAAGACCTGCGATCGTGAGTGCCATACTTCAGTTTTGTTGGACAAGGACAATCTACCACGTGGCGCACGCTTTGAGCGTGCCGTGTCGACCACTCGTGTCGACACCGCTCCCGGATATCGAATGTCGGGCCGCTGTTGAGGATGTGCTAGGCTCACCTCATGCGGCGAGTGATCCCATGCGTCGAGTGATCCCTAGATACGCTGCATTTCTAACCGTCTCGATGCTCTCGTTATGCTCGCAGCCGGTGCTGAACACCGCCAGCGTACTGAACGCCAGCGGATACCAGAATCAACTGGCGCCAGATACGGTCTTTGTTATCTTCGGGAGCGGACTGGGTCCGCCCGCGATCGCGACCGCTTCAGCCCCTTACCCCACGTCAGTGGGCGGAACGTCCGTCACATTCACACCCACGACTGGAGGAACGGCCATCGTCGCGAAGATGGTTTATTCGATCGCGGGGCAGATTGCAGGGCTGGTTCCGTCCTCGATTGCTCCGGGTACCTACGCGGTGACGGTGACGTACAACACCCAGACCAGCAAGGCGCAGAATGTCACAGTGGTACCTCGCAGTTTCGGGATTGCGACCGTGAACAGCGCCGGCACCGGAGCTGCGCAAGCCACCATTGGCAATGTCAACGGAGGAGTCAGCCTGGCGCGTCTCACCAGCGGCACATTGAATTACCAAGGGTTGGATTGGACCCTTCAGCCCGCGCAACCCGGCGACACGCTGGTTCTGTGGGGCACCGGCGGAGGCGCCGATCTGCTGAACGATACCGGCGGCACTTCGGGCGATCAGACCGCGGCCGGCAATTTCATGGTCAATGTCGGCGGTACCGAGATCGTGCCGCTCTACGCGGGAGCGTCGTCTGGCTACCCGGGGCTGTGGCAGATCAACTTCACGCTACCCGCTGCCATCGCTCCCGATTGCTTCGCTTCCGTCCAGGTGAGCGCGGGGGGGCAACTCAGCAACGGTGTCACGATTGCCATTGCCGCGACGGGCCAGACTTCCTGCGCCAGCCAGGTCAGCGCCGCCACGCTCTCGAAGTTGGATTCGGGCGGCAACATCGTATTTGCCGGCCTGTCGATCGGCCACATCGTTGGCTATTATGACCTCGTGGGCGGAGTGTTCAACCGTTACACAGCGGCTGAGTGGCTCCTGCCGTACTCGGGTCCCAAGTTTGGCCTGTGCACCGTGCTCGATGAGACGTATCCCGCGGGTGGAAAAGACCCGATCGCCGCGGACGCGCAGTTAGATGCCGGCACCCTCACGATCAGCGGGCCCGGTTTATCGTCGCGTGCCATCGGGGTCACCCAAACCGCCACGGGCCCCGCATACTCAAGCACGCTGACAGAAGGAACCCTGGTGGGCGGCGGCACGTATACCCTGACCGCCAGTGGAGGCACACAGGTCGGCCCATTCACCGCCACTGCGACAATGCCATCCAGTTTCACCGTGACGAATTTAAGTTCCCTCAGCGCGATCAATCGCGCCCAGCCGCTCACCTTCAACTGGACCGGTACGGGTATAGACCTGGTATACATCGGGGTCCAGGGCGCAACTCTGACCACCACGACTACGCATAGCGTTTTGATCTCATGCACGGTTCCCGCCGGCCCCGGTACTTATTCGATTCCAGCGGCGGCACTCGCCTATCTACCCGCTGTCGCAGCCGGGTCCAATAACGTGGGCCAAATATCGTTACAAGCGGGGCCCGGCGGTACCCCGGGCGGGGGATTTACCGCCTCCACCTCCCTCCTGCCGAATTTGGTGGGCGGTGGTCAAGCCGATTTCGGTGCTTTTGCGCCCATTATCGCCTACTTGGTGAGCTCCACGATTCAGTGACCGCCTGCCGCCGCCGGCATATGCGCGATTTGCTCGGCTTACTCGATCAATAAAGCCGTTAGCGCCTGGATCACGGCGCATCCGGAAGTCCACTTTGCCGTAACACGCCCATCCCTGAGATGTGTCGCTGTCCGACATTCCACCGCAGCCAGGCTCGCTTACCTCCTCTTCAGCGGGTCCTCCAGCCTGGGCTCTTCGTCAGGCTCAGCCGCTGATGAGTCACTAATTCTCAATCCGCCTTTTTCCCCACCCTTTCATCAACTTCCAAATCTCCACTCGATCGCGCCCCGGACCCGCGTGATAAAACCGAAATTGAAAGGAGGGAAACTATGGCCGCTAAATGCCGGAGTTTGGCTTCGTTTTTTCAAATCAACATTCGTCCTCACCTCACGGCCCCTCGATGCGTCAATCCGCGCCAGGCTTGGCTTCGTTTTTTCAAATGGCTTCGTTTTGTCATTCCTGACCCTGACTTCGGCCGCCGATGCTACGCTGAAGGTAGATGGCATTATCCGATTCCTTCTTCGGGCAGAAATTCGGCATCACCGAGCACGACCTCCAGTCGTATCTTAACGAGGCGCTTTCGGCCGGAGGTGACTACGCCGATCTGTACTTCGAATACCTGGCCACCAGCAGTCTGAGCATCGACGAATCTATCGTCAAGAGCGCGGTCCAAGGAGTTTCCCTTGGCGTCGGCGTGCGCGTCATCGCTGGCGAGCGTACCGGCTATGCCTATAGCGACGATCTCAGCCCGGAGAGGATTCGGAGGGCCGCCCGGGTGGCCGCCTGCATCGCCAAGGGACCCGCTAAGGTCGATAAAACCGGATTCGAGGAAGCCAACAAGCGTGATCTCTATCCGATTCTCCAGGCCCCCAACGAAACCAGTCTCACCGAGCGCGTGGATCTGGTGAAGCGAGCCGACCGCGCCGCCCGCGCCTATGACTCCCGGATTTTCCAGGTGCAGGCCAGCTACGCGGACAGCCTCCGCCAGGTGCTGGTGGCCAACAGCGACGGCGTCCTCAGCTTCGATCGGCAGCCCATGGCGCGATTGAACGTCGGAGTGCTCGCTCGCGAAGGAACCGGCAGCCCGCAGCGAGGTTACGCCGGCGGCGGCGGGCGTGTGGCCCTCGACTTTTTCCAGAACGAACATTCGCCGGAGCAGTTCGCACGCGAAGCAGCTCGTCAGGCCATCGTGCAACTGGACGCCGTGCCCGCTCCTGCGGGCGAGATGACCGTGGTGCTCGGACCCGGCTGGCCTGGCATTCTGCTGCACGAAGCCGTGGGGCATGGCCTCGAAGCCGATTTCAACCGCAAGAAAGTTTCGGCCTTCAGCGATCGCATCGGACAACAGGTTGCCAGCCCGCTGTGCACCGTGATCGATGACGGCACCATCCGCAATCGCCGCGGATCGCTCAACGTTGACGATGAAGGCGCGCCCACTCAGAAGAATGTGTTGATTGAGAAGGGGGTGCTGCGCGGATACCTGTTCGACAAGCTCTCCAGCCGGCTTTTGCGCTCGGGTGCCACCGGCAATGGACGCCGCGAAAGCTACCAGCACATTCCCATGCCTCGCATGACCAATACCTTCATGCTGGCGGGCGACAGCGATCCGGCCGATATCGTACGATCCACTCCACGCGGCCTCTACTGCGCTAATTTCGGCGGCGGCCAGGTGGACATCACCAGCGGCAACTTCGTATTTAGTGCGTCAGAAAGTTACCTGATCGAAGACGGTCGCATCACCCGGCCGGTCCGCGGCGCCACCTTGATCGGTAACGGGCCCGAAGCCCTCAAGTACGTCAGCATGGTCGGCAACGATCTCAAACTGGATGAAGGCATCGGGATCTGCGGCAAGGAAGGCCAGTCGGTTCCAGTCGGCGTTGGGATTCCCACCATCAAGGTCGATCGCATGACCGTGGGCGGCACCTCGGGATGATCGACGCCGAGCTGGCCTCTCAAGTGGTCCGGCTTGCTCTCGACCGCGGCGCGAGCGATGCCGAATGCACGCTATCGGAAGGCGAAGAATTTTCGGCCGGCGTCCGCATGCGGTCAATCGAGACGCTGAAAGATGCCGGATCCCGAGGCGCGGGCCTCCGCGTTTTGCTCGGCAAGCACGTCGGCTCGTCTTACACCTCCGATCTTTCGCGCGAAGGCGTCCGCAAGCTGGTCGATTCGGCTCTCGAGATCGCGGCCATCTCCACTGAAGATCCGCACGCAGGGTTGCCCGATCCTTCGGAACTCGGTTCGCTCGCGGGAGACTTGCAGCTTTACTCGGACGACGTCAGCCGCATCGATACCTCGCAGCGAATCGACCACGCGCTCCAGGCCGAAGATGCCGCACTCTCCGCCGACCCGCGCATCACCAACTCCGAAGGGGCCTCGTTCGATGCCTATACAGGGGAACGCGTGTTCGCTAATTCGCGCGGCTTCCTGGGCTCGTACCGGGTCAGCAGTTGCTCGCTGAGCACCACTCCGGTGGCGCGCGAAGGCGAGTCCATGGAGCGCGACTATTGGTATTCCCACGCGCGAAGTTACGCCAAGCTCGAGAGCCCGGCCACCATTGGCCGCAAAGCCGCCCAGCGAACCCTTCGGCGTCTGGGTTCGCGCAAAGTGCCAACCCAGAAAGTCCCGGTAGTCTTCGACCAGCTCACCGCCCGCTCGCTCATCAGCAATATCTTCGAGGCCGTCGACGGCGACTCGGTCTATCGTAAGGCTTCCTTCCTGGCGGACAAACTCGGCGAGCGCGTTGCAGCGGAAAACGTCACCATCATCGACGACAGCACCATAGCAGGCCTCTTCGGGACTTCACCTTTCGACGACGAAGGTGTTCCCACGCGGCGTACGGTGGTGATCGATCGCGGAATTCTCAACAGCTACCTGCTCAACACCTATACCGCCCGCAAGCTTGGCCTTCGAACCACTGGTAACGCGGCGCGCGGGCTCACCGGGAACGCAAGCGTCGGGCACGGCAATCTATTCCTTGAAAAAGGCGAGCGCTCGCCCGAAGAGATCATCCGCGGAATCGGCAAAGGACTGTACGTCACGGAGTTGATCGGCTCGGGCGTGAACACGGTCACAGGCGATTATTCGCGCGGCGCCGCCGGCCAGTGGATTGAGAACGGCGAGTTCGCGTATCCTGTATCCGAGATCACCATTGCGTCGACGCTGCAGCAGATGTTGATGGATTTCGCCGCCATAGGTTCCGATCTGGAATTTCGCGGCTCGGTAGCATCGCCGACGCTGATGATCGGGGAGATGACCGTAAGTGGGCAGTAAGAGCGTCATTTATATCCTGGCCGCCATGCTTTTGCTCGGCGGTGCGGTGGCTTGGTACGTCAATCATCCCGCGACAGCTGCCAGTGCCCCGCCTCTCACGCCGGATGCCAAGGTCTATGTTCGCAATCTCCAGTTGAGCGACGTCACCATGAAGGCCACCGAAAGCTACGTCAGTCAGATGGTGACCGAAATCGAGGGCAAGATTACGAATGGCGGCGCTCGCCCAGTGAAAGAGGTCGACGTTTTCTGCATCTTCTATAACAGGTACGGCGAGGTTGTGCTTCGCCAGCGCATCCCCATCGTCAAGAGCCTCGTCAAGCCGGGCGAATCGCGGTCCTTCAGGCTTCCTTTCGACGAAATTCCAGAGAGCTGGAACAACCAGATGCCGCAATTAGTGATCGCCGGCATCGAATTTGGCTAAAATGGCGCGCATCCTGGTGGTGGAAGATGATGCCGGTCAGTTGGAGGTGCGGCGACTGATTTTGGAACAGTCCGGCCATGACGTCATAACCGCGCAGACCGCCGCCGAGGCGCTCGACCGGCTACCAGGTTGCCAAGTCGTGCTCATGGACCTTCAGCTTCCGACACCGGAGGACGGCATGAAGTTGATCCACGCCGCTTCTGGCGCCGCGCACATCGTCGTGCTTTCTGGCGGCGAGCATCAGAACATGCCGCCGGTGGATGCATTCTTGACCAAACCTTGCTCATCGAGGAAGCTGCTCGAAACCATCGCCCGGTTCTGCCTGTTGCTGATCTGCTTCTCGGTGCTACACGCCGCGATGGACGCCCGTGCCCAGCAGCAGATCATGCTCTACGCCGGAGCCGCGAGTTCACATATACTGTTTTTCTAGGTGTGCTCCCAGCGGGTCAGCACGAAGTCGATGTCCGCGGCCGGGATCCGCGAACGCGCGGAAAAGATCGGCGCGCGATTGGATTTCTGGAGCGAACTCGGAGCGGGCACGGAAGTCGAGTTGACTGTTCCCACCTCCGTCGCTTACGCGAAATCTCGCAGGTCGCCGCCGCCGCGCGCGTGAGCACGCGGTCTTGGCTCACACGCGTATTCTGCGCTCAAAAGCCCCACAAACTGTGTAGGTACGAGATAATTGTGCGCATGGAGCGACGAATGGGTGTCGCGCTGAGCACTGTCCTGGCGGGCATGCTGCTGGCGTGGCGTCCTTGTGCGTTCGCGTTGAATCCGGCGCTGGACGTCAGTCAGTACGCGCACACGCCGTGGACGGTTCGCGAGGGCTTTTCCAAAGGTACGATCGTCGCAATTACTCAGACGCAGGACGGGTATCTCTGGCTAGGCACGGAATTCGGCTTGCTTCGGTTCGATGGTGTGAGGAGCGTCCCATGGCAGCCGCCGGCTGGCCAGCATCTCCCCAGCAACTACATTCGAAGCCTGCTATCCGCGCGCGATGGAACTCTTTGGATTGGCACCTCCGAAGGGCTTGCAAGTTGGAACGGAGGTAAGCTGACCCTCTACGCGGAGCTTGCTGGACAAAGTGTTTGGACGCTCCTTGAGGATCATGAGGGAACGGTGTGGGCCGGTGGGCACGCGGCTCCTACTGGGAAACTTTGCGAGATTCACAGTGGCAATATCCAATGCCACGGTGAAAACGGCAGTTTCGGCCAATACGTCGATTCGTTGTACGAGGATCGCAGGGGGAATCTGTGGGTGGCTTCCATTACGGGCTTGTGGCGATGGAAGCCCGGTCCTCCGAAACTCTATCCGATGCCCGATCGAGTGCAGACGCTAATGGAAGACGACAAAGGCGCACTCTTGATAGACATGCTCAGCGGAATTAAGCAATTCGTGGAAGGGAAACTCGATGCGTATCCGCTTCCGGCTACCGGGCGGCGGTTCATGGCCCGTTCGATCCTCCGGGATCGCGACGGCGGATTGTGGATCGGAACGACGGACCGGGGCCTCGTGCATGTGCATCAAGGAACAACGGATGTGTTTGACCGCTCGGACGGTCTCTCAAGCGATTTCATTGAAATGCTCTTTGAGGATCGTGAAGGTGACATTTGGGCGCTAACACTGGACGGCCTGGACCGCTTTCGCGATCTGGCCGTCCCCACGATTTCTGTCAACCAGGGTTTGTCGAATGCCACTGTTGAGTCCGTCCTCGCGGCCCGGGATGGCAGCGTCTGGCTCGGCACTGCTGATGGCTTGAACCGATTGAATAATGGCCGCATCACTGTTTATCGCAAGACCGCAAGTGGATTACCCGATGATGCGATCGAGTCCCTGTATCAGGACTTAGGGGATCGGATTTGGGTGGCCACGCATCGCGGAGTTGCCTTCCTTGAAAATGGCCGGTTCACGCCCGTCAGCTCTGTCCCAGGCGAAGTGCATTCCATCGCTGGAGACCGCGCAGGGAATGTCTGGGTCAGCCAGGGTGAGAGCCTTTTCCGTTTGCATGCCGGAAGGGTGATCGAACGGATCCCGTGGGCCCAGCTCGGCCATCAGGACGGCGCGCGTGCTCTGGTCGCCGATCCAGTGCGAGGCGGTCTATGGATGGGATTTCGTGACGGTGGAGTGGCGTATTTCGAGAGCGGTCAGGTCCGTGTTTCGTATACAGTCGCCGATGGTTTGGCCGAGGGCCATGTCAGGGACCTTCAGCTCGATCGGGAAGGTACGCTTTGGGCCGCGACCGAGGGTGGCCTCAGCCGGTTTGAGGACGGCCGTTTTGCCACGCTTTCCAGCCAGAACGGATTGCCCTGCGATGCGGTTCACTGGGTGATGGAAGACGACGATCGTTCTTTCTGGTTGTACATGGCCTGCGGCCTGGTGCGTATAGCGCGGCCCGAGTTGGACGCGTGGGCTGTCACCGCGAACAAAGATCCGGCGCGGCGAGTCCAAGCCACGGTTTTCGACGGTTCCGACGGGGTTAGGAGCCATACCACCACTACCGGCTACAGCCCCAGTGTTGCCAAATCCTTGGATGGGAAATTATGGTTCCTCCCTTGGGACGGTGTCAGTGTCATCGATCCGCGCCACCTTCCCTCTAACAGACTTCCCCCGCCGCTGCACATCGAGCAGATCGCCGCCGACCGCAAAACCTACGCGTCCGATGTCAAGGGGCCCCTGCGACTGCCCCAGCGGGTACGCGATCTGGAAATCGATTATACGGCGCTGAGCCTGGTCGCGCCGGAAAAGATCCGTTTTCGCGTCAAGCTAGAAGGCCGGGATCCCGATTGGCAGGACGTCGGCAACCGCCGGCAAGCGTTCTATAACGATCTCGCTCCACGCAACTACCGTTTCCGCGTCATGGCCAGCAATAACAGCGATGTCTGGAACGAGGCCGGCGATTCCTTCGATTTCTCCATCGACCCGGCGTACTATCAGACCCGTTGGTTCCAGGCGTCGTGCGTGGCCGCCTTTCTGGTATTGCTCTGGGCGCTGTATCGGGTCCGCCTCCATCAGACCGCGCAGCAATTTAACGCACGCCTGGAGGAGCGCACGCGCATCGCCCGCGAACTGCACGACACGTTGTTGCAAAGTTTTCACGGGTTGATGTTCCGTTTTCAAGCGGCTCGCAACATGCTCCCTCGGTGCCCCGACGAGGCGATGCAAGCTCTCGACGGAGCCCTCGAACGGACGGGGCAGGCCATCGCCGAAGGCCGGGATGCTATACAGGGCTTACGTTCGTCGACAGTGGTCACCAACGAACTGGCCCAGGCGGTGAGAGCCCTGGGTAACGAAATGAGCCGCGAAATGAGCCGCGAACCGTCCTCCCAGGATTCGGCCCGTGGTTCGACTCATGACTCCGCGAGGTTCCATGTGGTCGTGGAGGGCCCGCCACGGGATCTGCATCCGATCATGCGGGACGAAATCTACGCGATTGCTCGTGAGGCGGTACGAAATGCTTTCCGGCACGCACAGGCGCGCAATATCGAAGCGGACATTACGTATAGCCAAAGTTTGCTTCGGTTGCGCATCCGGGATGATGGAAAGGGCATCGATCCAGAAATCGTAGCCGAAGGACGCGGCGGCCACTATGGTGTGGCTGGAATGCGCGAACGCGCCAAGCGCATTGGTGGGAAGCTGGACGTGTGGACTGGAACCGGAGCAGGCACGGAGATCGAGTTGAGCATCCCTGGATCGATTGCATACGGGACATCTCCTGGCCGCAGCGTTCTTGGGCTATTCCGTAAGAAGGCGGCAAGCGGATGAGCCGCGATCCTAGTCCGATGAGGGGCCCGATTCGGGTCCTTACCGTCGACGACCATGCCCTCCTTCGCGAAGGGATCGCAGCGCTGGTCAACGTGGAATCGGACATGAAACTGGTCGCGGAGGCCAGTAACGGACAGGAAGCGATCGAAAAGTTCCGATTGCACCGGCCGGACGTAACGTTGATGGATCTCCAGATGCCGTCCTTGAACGGCATCGAAGCCATCATCGGCATTCGAAGCGAATACCCCAACGCCCGAATCATTGTCCTGACGACCTACGCAGGCGACGTCCAGGTGTTACGGGCTCTTAAAGCTGGTGCGCAGGGTTACATATTGAAGGGAGAGGTCCACAGAGCACTCCTGGACACCATCCGTGCTGTCCATGCCGGCCATAAGCGAATCCCTCCGGAGGTCGCCGCCGAGCTTGCTGAGCATGCCGCGGAAGACGACTTGACCTCACGCGAAATCGATGTACTCCGACTGATCGCGGCCGGGAACGCGAACAAAGAGATCGCCGGTCAGCTTTCAATTGCAGAGGACACGGTCAAGAGCCACGTCACGAATATCCTCGCCAAGCTCGGCGCTAACGACCGGACCCATGCCGTCACGATAGGGCTGAAGCGCGGGATTATCGAGCTGTAGATCCCCCAAAAGTGGGATAGCCCGACCCCAGTTTCAGGCGTTCCAATTGTGTTGCGAATTTCTTACGCTGTAAATAGGAGTGTTTTGCAACGGCTATTCTCGACGTTCGCTAGTGGTTGGCCCGGTGTAGGTCTTCTGCTCCTGCGGCTGCTTGCGGGCGTTGCGCTGATCCATTTCGGGATCGCCGACCTGCGTGAAGCACCTCCGTTGGAAATAGTCGTCCTACAAATCATCGGCGTCGCTGCGGGGATATTTCTTCTAGTCGGTTTGTGGACCCCAGTGGCGGGAACGCTGGCAGCTATCGTTAAAGTGTCGATCGCTGTCTCGCGGTTTCTCTCGCATTCTGGCGATCCATGGATTGCCATCATACAGGCGGTCCTTGGCGCCGCTTTGGCGATGGTCGGACCTGGCGCCTGGTCCATCGATGCCCGGCTCTTCGGCAGGAAGCACATCGATTTTCCAGAACTCTGAAGGGGCGTTCTTACCTACCACTAAAGTAGTAGCCCCAGATCTCACGATCTACGTAACCAACCGGCCTACTAAATAGCGAGCCAACCGCCCGACTAAATAGGGTTGGCCGCAGGCGGGAATGGTTCCACAATCAGCTCAGAAGAATCGAAGCCTAAAGCATAGCGGACAGGCGGAAAGAGTAAGGAAGGACCAATGACCAAGGATGAACTGAACCGATTTGGAGCGATTCTAACGGCAAAGATTGCTGAACTGGAGCCCTTCACGCGTCACCGTGACGGGATCACGGTTGAGAGAAGCGCCGATCAACTGGAAGAGATCCAGGCGGCTTCACAACGCGCACTCGCGGTTTGTAACCTCGACCGTGAATTTAAGCAACTTCGAAACACCCGTGCGGCCCTCCGCCGTATCGAGGAAGGCAGCTTCGGGATGTGTCAGGAGTGCGATCAAGACATCCACCTGAAGCGGCTTACCGCGGTGCCGTGGGCCCAATATTGTATACGGTGCCAGGAAAACATAGACAGCAATTTTGAAGAGATTCAAGCGCCAAGCAGTGACCTCCTTGGTCGCGCCGCCTGAGGCGCTGGAAGGAGAAGTACAATGCCGAAGCTCACATTACTAGATCCCACTAAGACGGGGAAGCAGGCGGAGGATCTGGAGAACCAACTCCACCACTTTATCGTTGGACAAGAGGAAGCAATTCACCAGATCGTGAGGGCTTACCAGACTCACGTGGCGGGACTGTCTCCGGCCGGCCGGCCGATCGGGAACTTTCTGTTCCTTGGGCCTACCGGCTCCGGAAAAACTCGCATTGTCGAGGCAACGGCCGAGTGCCTGCTGAAGAATTCTCGAGCAGTAATCAAGATCGATTGCGCAGAGTTTCAACACAGTCATGAGATCGCGAAGTTGATCGGCTCGCCCCCAGGATACCTGGGACACCGCGAAACGCATGCTCTGCTGTCGCAAGAAGCGCTGAATCAGCACCACACGGATACGGTGAAGCTGAGTTTCGTGCTGTTCGATGAGATCGAAAAGGCCTCGGACGCGCTGTGGAATCTGCTCCTGGGCATCCTGGACAAAGCAACGTTGACGTTGGGCGATAATCGCAAAGTCGATTTCTCAGCGGCGATGGTCTTTCTCACCAGCAATCTCGGCGCGGCCGAAATGAGTTCCCTCGTGAGTCCGCGGCTGGGCTTCCAGGTTCCTTCGTTCGACGACGCCGGTTGCAACGGGAAACTGAGCAACCGGATTTCGCGCACCGCAATTGAGGCCGCTCGCCGGAAGTTCACTCCGGAATTTATCAACCGTCTGGACAAGATTGTAGTCTTCAGGTCTCTGGGCAACGAGGAACTGCGCAGGATCATTGATATTGAGCTCGAAATGGTACAACAGCGCATCCAGACCGCTGCCGCGGGCAAACCGTTCCGGGTGAATGTCACCGATAGCGCCAGGGAGTTTTTGCTGGTGCAGGGCACCGATTTCAGGTATGGCGCGCGGCACTTGAAGCGCGCTATCGAGCGCTTGCTCGTACAGCCCTTGTCGAACCTGATGGCCAGCGGCCAGATTCACCGCGGCGATCGTATCCGCGTGAGCCACGAGGATGAGTCGGCTGCTCTCCTGTTTGGCCGGGAACTAGAAGCGACACCAGCGTGGGGAATGGCAAGCCGCGCGGCATAGAAGCCAACCTAAGCAAAACCTTGGTGTGTCAGCGTCGAAAGTTAGTGGACGAACGAAAGGAGTTGAGAATGGCGGCACAAGCAATCTGGGCAAGTGAAACGCCCGCAGTCAACGATACCGCATCCTTTGAAATCGAGGATACGACGTCGGCGAAAGTCGCCCTCGATAGCGACGAACTCTACGACAGCGGATTACCCCGCATTGTCGGTAACAGCGCCGCCCTCCGGCGCGTACTTCGGCTGGTTCGCGTCGTGGCCCCGACCGACGCCACGGTGTTGATCAACGGGGAAACAGGAACTGGCAAGGAATTAATTGCGGAAGCCATTCACAAGTGCAGCGATCGATCGAACGGCCCGTTTGTGAAGGTGAATTGCGCTGCAATACCTGCTGGGTTGCTCGAAAGCGAGCTGTTCGGTCACGAGCGTGGCGCCTACACCGGCGCGTGCACGCGCAGTATTGGACGGTTCGAGCGGGCTAACCGAGGCACCTTGTTTTTGGACGAGATCGGCGACCTTCCGCTAGAGTTGCAACCAAAGCTTCTTCGCGTCATGCAGGAAAGACAGTTCGAGCGTCTAGGCGGTACTGCCACGATTCATACAGATGTGCGCGTGATCTGCGCCACACATCGGAATCTCGTTGAGATGGTCGACGAGCGTCAATTCCGCGTGGACCTCTTCTATCGGCTCAGCGTATTCCCCATTGAACTACCGCCACTACGTGAGCGACGCGAAGACATCGGTTTGTTAGTCCACCATTTTGCGAGGGATTACGCTGCTCGGATGCACAAGCACCTTACGGGCGTTTCAGAGGAATTCATGGCGGCCCTGGCGCGGCATTCCTGGCCGGGCAACGTCCGGGAATTGCAAAACTTCATAGAGCGTTCGGTAATTCTTTCTACTGGCCCGGTGCTAAATGGTTCGCTGCCCAATGTCACTTACACGGCGAAGTTATCCGCGCCCGTCACGCTGGAGGAGGCCGAGCGTTCGCACATCCTTCAGGCTCTCCAACGAGCCGAAGGTGTGGTCGGTGGTCGGAATGGTGCGGCCGCCCGGCTGGGCCTGCCGCGAACAACGTTAATCCACAAGATGAGGCAGCTGGGAATTGTCGCGCAAAGCTCAGGGTTGCCGGTGCGAGAAGTAGCGTCGGTCTCAATCTCGGAAGACCCAACTCTTCCGGTCCCTCCAACACCTGGAATTTCTCACGAGGCCGCAGGTTCAGAAGACTCCGAGCCCGACTGTGAGGTGGGACGGGCGTGCACGCTGGCCGAAGCCGAAAGAGAGCACATTTCGGAAGTTGTCGGGATGACTAACGGATTGATCGCAGGCAAGAGCGGAGCCGCAGAGGCCTTAGGAGTGCCGCCGTCCACTCTTCGATACCGTATGAGGAAGCTTGGCATTAAATCTTAAGAGGCCCTTCCTTCCGCGCCTCGTGGCTTTAAGCCCTCAGTTAAGGCGAATCTCTGCCCCGTCCGGCGTTATTCGTTTGCCAGTGAGTAGGTTGTAACAGGAGTACGATAGCAATTCGTTAAACTAAGAGATATGTGTGCGGAACCGGCCAGAGCTCCACTTGAAATCAACTTCCCGGATCTGCACAATCCCGCGCTGTATCTCAACCGTGAATTAAGCCATTTGGAGTTTCAGCGCCGCGTACTCGAAGAAGCGCGCGATCCTCGCAATCCTTTGTTGGAGCGCGTAAAGTTCCTCTCAATTCTCGGATCGAATCTGGACGAGTTCTTCATGGTTCGAGTGGCCGGCTTGATGCAGCAGATTGAGAACGACGTCCATGAGCCGGGGATCGACGGCCGCAGCCCAGCCGAGACTCTGGAGGCGATCAGAATCGAAGTGGGGCGTCTGATGGGCGAGGCGTACGCTTTTCTTCGCGACCGGCTCTTGCCTGCGCTCGGAGCCGCTAATATCCACCTGGTGGATCTATCCGCGATCGATGCCGAACAACGGGCGCAGCTCGACGCAATGTTCATCGACAGAGTCTTCCCGGTGCTCACGCCGCTCGCCTTCGATCCCGGCCGTCCGTTTCCACACATCTCGAATCTCAGTCTGAATTTGGCTGTCGTAGTACGGGACGCAACCGGAAAAGAGCATTTCGCTCGCGTCAAGGTTCCTGATTCCCTGCCAAAATTCCTTCTAGTGAACCTGCCCACTGAGAACGGACAGATTCTCCGAGGACCGGGTTTTGTGCCAATCGAGCAGTTGGTCATCGCCAACCTCCATCATCTTTTTCCCGGCCTTGAGATTGTCCAGGCACACGTATTCCATGTGACGCGCGACGCCGAAGTGGCTATCAAGGAACTCGAGACCGACGATCTTCTGGAAACCATCGAAGAGGCAGTCTGGCAGCGGCGCTTTCGGGATGCGGTGCGCCTTCAGGTAGACATCAGCACGCCGGCCTCCATGGTGGAGATCCTCGCGAACAACCTGGAAGTCGACGCAGCAAGCATTTACCGCGTGGACGGCCTGCTGGATCTGAGCCGCTTACGACATCTCAGCCTCGACCGCCCGGATCTCAAGGACAAGCCATTTCTGCCCGCAACTCCGCCCGGGTTCGGCGCCAAGGACGACGACATCTTTGGTCTGATCCGGAAGGAGGATCAGCTTCTGCATCATCCTTTCGATTCTTTCCAGCCCGTTATCGAGTTTCTGCGAAAGGCCGCGAAAGATCCGGACGTCCTGGCGATCAAAATGACCTTATATAGGATGGGCGGCAATTCGCCGGTCGTCGACGCCTTGTTGGAGGCGGTGGAGAACGGCAAGCAGGTAGCCGTTCTGGTGGAACTGAAAGCGCGCTTCGACGAAGAAAGCAACATCGAATGGGCCAGAGCGCTGGAGCGCGAGGGCGTCCACGTAGTATACGGTCTTCTGGGGCTTAAAGTGCACTCCAAGGTGACGTTGATCGTCCGCCGCGAAGGCGACCAAATCCGTCGCTATTGCCATCTGGCTACTGGCAATTACAATCCAGTCACGGCGCGACTTTATACCGATCTGGGAATCTTTACTTGCGATGAGCAGATCGGCGCTGATGCGACCGATTTGTTCAATTACCTCACGGGCTACTCCGCCAAGAAAAGCTTTCGGAAACTGCTGGTGGCGCCGCTCAATCTTCGCCAGCGCTTGGAGGAGTTGATCGAGCGAGAAATCGAAGTACAGCGCGGTGGCGGTCAGGGTCATCTGATTTTCAAGACCAACGCACTGGAGGACGGCCCGCTGATCCGCTTGCTCTATCAAGCTTCGCAAGCGGGGGTCGAAGTAGACCTGATCGTCCGAGGCGCTTGCTGCCTGCGGCCGTCGCTCGCCGGAGTGAGCGAGAACATTCGTGTCAGCAGCGTTGTGGGTCGTTTTCTGGAACACAGCCGGATCTATTACTTCGGCAATAACGGAGCTGAGGAATGTTATCTTGGGAGCGCTGATTTGATGCCGCGCAACTTGAACCGTCGGGTGGAAGTGCTTTTTCCCGTCGAAAGGCCCACTCTTATCCGGCGTCTTAAGGACGAGATTCTGAGTGCGTACCTTCAAGACGAGACCAATGCGCGCCGCATGTACAAGGATGGCTCTTACGCGTACAAGTCCCGTAATGGCTGCCACGACAGCCAGGCTTGGTTTCTCGCGCAGCGAATTGCCCGGCAGACCAAGGCGCCCGGCGACGCCATTCCATCAGCGTGAAACGCGCCAGGCGTTGAGCGAGTCTTCGATGTGAATGCGAAAGCCAGGCACAAGGACTGGCCCACGATCCTGGTTATAGCCCGGATTCGAGATTTGCTGCACATCGAACGCAAAAGAGATGCCGCGCCAGACATGGAGCGTATAGTAGCCTTCGAAAATGCGTTCTGTTGCGTAGTTCAGTGCGCCGTCTCCCAGCAGGAAGCCCAGTCCGCCGAGCGCAAGATAGCGCCGGTGATCGCCTGAGATCCCGTTGATGACAAAGGCCGCGCCTAGCGTATCCTTGGACCGCTTCCAAAGACGCCCGCGATAATCGCCGCCGAACAGGGCCGTTCGATCCACCTCCGTGTAAGCGAAGGACTCGTTCGCTCCTCCGTTCCATCCCAGCCTTCCAAAAACCCGCAAGTCTTGGGTTAATTCTTGCTCTGCATTCAACCCAAATCCATACTTCACACGTCCTTGTTTTCGGTGCGCTGTTACATCCGGTACTGGATCTTGTCCGCCCAGGAACCCGTTAATCGCTTCCCGGTAGCTGCCCATGTTGGCGTGATTGACGAACGATAAAAGACGCACCACACCGGCACGTTGCCTACGCAGAGAGGGATAGAACTCGAATTCGATATTCTCGGCGTGCGCGCGGGCGATGTTCCAGTCGAGTTCGATGCCGTTGGCGACCTTCGGCATCAGCATTTCACCGAAGCGCAGCGCCCATCCGGGATTGTAGAATTCCGCGAGGAGGCCGTAGGTATAGCCTCTCGTGTCGGCGGCGTAGTCGTATGCGCCGTTATTTACTACCGTCCAGTTCATGAACTGCAGATGGCTGTCGCTCCCTACGGAGTTGACGTCAAAGAAATCGGCCGTGCTCATCTTGCCGAGACGAAATTCCAGCTGGCGCCCCGGCACCGTGGTGGCGAGGGAAAGCGGATTTTGGGTAGCCTCGGTCGTTTCGCGGCTGAGCGGTAAAGTGTAATGGAGCATCACTCGAGCCACGTACGGCGCGGATCCTAACGTTGGGTTGCGGAACCACGTCGAGATTAGGGAACCCAGCAACGCCCAGAGCGTGACTAAGACCGTCGCCACCAGCGCTCTCGACGTCGAACAAAATTTCCAGGCGACTAGTCAACCGAAGACCGGTGTAAAGTGTCAACACGCGCGAAGTCGCATGCTCTTTGTCGGGGCTGAGACTATTCGGGCCCGAATAAAGCGCAGGAAACGCGCCATGGCTCTGCCGAATGAAATTTGTCTGCCCGCTCAGCCAGACATGGTCTGTTAACCAATCTGATGAGGTGGAAGAAAGCTGCGGTGCGTCTTGTGCCGCCAGATAAAGTGCGGCCAAGAGCAAAAGAGCAATTCTAAGTCGCAACTTGCTATCTTCAAGTGGTCTGCTTCCACTGTCAATACAACTAGCGAGAATCAACAACATATTCATCGAATCGTTTCAGAAATGTAATTTTCAGACACAAACGCAATGCGACCATGGATGTTCCCGTGTATGCGTTGCGTCTTCTACTCCCTTTGGACCTGCGCGTTATGGTGTGCATGGAACGCCACGGCTAGCATCGCGCAGACCGCAACGGATCTGAGCCAAGTCAGGCGTGTATTCGTAGGCTCTTTGGGCGAAAAGCCGGGCGCCGCTGGCCTGCGGAGCCGCATCGTTGAAGAATTGAAGCCTTCCTCACAGGCGATGGTGAAACGTACATTCGCGGCTACATCAGCCTGAATCCGAGGTCGGGAACACGAGTACAAGACGGCGAGCCGGTTTACGATGGATTCCTTTCGATCCAATTGACAGGGAAGAGCGGCGAGGTTCTTTGGTCTTATCTGGCCACGCCACGCTTCCAGTCGTCGCATGTTGAGCAGGACCTTGCAAAGCAGGTCTTCCGTAAATTGGAACAAGCATTGGGCGTACGAGCGCGGCCATGAGATTGATGTTGTGGTTCGCCTTCCTGCTTTGTAGCAGGTGCCCCGGGCAGACACTGCATGGCGCTGGCGCTACTTTTCCGGCGCCGCTCTATCGCCAATGGATCGCCTCGTACCAGAAGAGTCATCCCGGAGCATCGATCGAGTACGAGGAGACCGGCTCGGTGGCGGGTGTCGATCAGGTTCTAAATCGTCGGGCCGATTTCGCAGGCTCGGACGTTCCCCTAGCAGACGATCAATTGGAAGGCGCGCCGATTCGAGTCTTACAAATCCCCACAGTGATTGGCGCCGTGGCGCCGATCCACAACATTCAAGGCGAGTTCCGAGACCTCAAGTTTACGCCGGAAGTGCTAGCGGACATCTACCTAGGAAAAATCCGAAAATGGAACGGTCCTGCCATCGCCTCGGTGAATCGAGGCGTCAAGTTGCCATCCGCCGAAATCACCGTGGTGCACCGCTCGGACGGAAGTGGCACTACCTGGATTTGGACAACGTTCTTGAGTGAAGCCAGCCCGGAGTGGAAAGCGCGCGCCGGTGCGGGGACCTCCATCGTGTGGCCGGTTGGAATGGCTGCGGAAAAAAATGAAGGCGTCGCAGCCTTAGTACAGCGGACGCCCAACTCGATCGGCTACGTCGAAGCCGTTTATGCCATTCTGCACCGCTTGAATTTCGGATCGGTGCGCAACCGCGCAGGCAAGTTCGTCAAGGCGGACATCGATTCCATCACCGCCTCGATCTCGACATCACCCGCGCCCGGGGGCGACTTTCGCTCGATGCTCGCGCGCTCGCCGGATCCACGAAGCTATCCGGTCAGTTCGTTTACGTGGTTGTTGTTTCCCGCCGAAAACCGGGATATTGAAAAACAGCGGCTGCTGGTCTCTTTTGTCGAGTGGCTACTCACATCGGGACAGCGGGAATGTTCTGCTTTAGGCTACGTCCCATTACCCGAACATGTCATTCGTACCGAACAGTCTGTGTTGCAGACCCTTCATTGAGACATGCCTTCCGGTGTATCAACGATCTCTAGCTCGCCCCGAAGAGAATGTTCCACAAACCTCCGGAGGGCGTCTTCGGCCTGAGTGCGCGTACAGCCGCGTAACTGGGTCCGCATTGAACCGTCCAAATACCATCGATAGAGACCGGCCTCATCAATCTTGAGTTGCCAAGTCCAGCTAATAGCACTCTTTAGCGAAGCTACAGCCAGGGGGAGGAGTTGGCTTGTTGTCATTTTCACCTCTCGAATCTGAAAAGATATCATAACGCAACCGTCACGGCCCAGTAGTTACAAATTCACGATGATTTATTTTGATGTCGTTAGATGCGGGACGCTCTGACGACGCTTTTCGGCCAAAAACTACCGACGCCGTTGGAAGGCACTTTGGAGCGGCAACTAGTTCTCGACCGTTTTAACGACCTCTACGAACAGGTTCGGAAAAATGGCGGCGAACGCTGCTTCCTCGAGAGATTCCTTGAAACAATGAATGTGCGGCCGAGGGTTTCGGCGAGCGATCTCTTGTTGGTGCCGAAGGACGGTCCGGTAGTCGCTGTTGCGAATCACCCGTTTGGCCTGATCGAAGGGGCGATTCTCGGCTCGCTGCTCGGGACAGTTCGCCCCGACGTGAATGTGATGGCGAACCACCTTCTTTCAACCTTACCGGAAGCGAGACAATATTGTATTTTTGTAAATCCCTTTGGCGGGTACCAATCTTGCTGAAGCAATATCTAAAGCTGGGGGGCGAGCTTGTAGCGTTCAACGTCGATCGGAATTTCGCGAACGCTCTGGACGGCCTGACCGTGGTCGATCTCCGCAAAACTGACATTCGATTGTTGGAGCGTTACTTGGGCAAAGAGGGTGCTGCTACCTTCTTGGCGTATTGATTCTGTAATCACGACAACCCTGGCCTTTCCTTAACCGTTACGAGGATCTTTTCGCGAGTTCTTCACTCAGGCGTAACAAGGCTGGAGCATGCTCTTTCTTGCTAGCCACGGCGTTGGCGGGCAATTGATATCGGAGGAAAAATGTCAAATCAAGTAAAACAACTCTTTGTCGCTGTCGCAACATACGTGGCGATCATGGGCGCGTCCTGTCTGCTCGTCTCCCCGGTGCGGGCGACATCCTTTACCACTACGGTGTTCGCCACCGGCGGCGCAGTCGGCGCCAGTCAGCCCGACTCCGTCACGTTTGGAAACAATTCACTTTGGGTGGAGTACGGCAACGGGGCGAGCTCAACCGGAGGGTCGGGAAGCAGCACCATCGTGCAATACGGTCTTAATGGTTCCGTTCTTCATACCTATAGCATCGCCGGATCGGTGGATGGCCTCAAATTCAATCCGAATACGGGGCAAGTGTGGGCTCTGCAGAATCAAGACGCCAATTCGACACTGACGATAATCAATCCGACTACCGGAACAACGAGCACACTAACTTATGGCCCCATATATAACTCCATGTCTGGCACACGTGGACTGGACGACGTTGTGTTTAGCGGCAACCAGGTCTTCATGAGCGTAACCAATCCGGGGGGTGGTACAGACCCCGTGGTTGTTCAACTCACGAACCTCGCCTCTCCCCTCCTCCAAAGCGGGATCCTCACTTCTGGGGCCACCGGGACGAATCTGGCCACCGGCCTGCCGGGCACAATTCCTGCTACTGATCCAGATTCTCTTAAATCAGGGCCAAACGGTTCGTTAGTCTTGCGCGGAGAAGCAGATCACGCTCTCATGTTTATCAATAATCCAGGTCAAGCCAGCCAATCGGTCAGCTTCTTGAACTTATTGAACGCAACTGGAGCGAGTGCCGGCGCTCCGGACGATGCGATATTCCCCACCGCAGCTCAGGGGACATTTTATGTCGCCGACACTGGCGCCAACACGATATACGCGATCACCGCCTCGGGGCTCGTTCCCAATACGTCGTTATACGCCGATGTTGGAAATGCTTTCAATAGTGTCAACATGAGTACTGGTGTCGTCACACCGATTTTTACTGGAGTGAGCCCGCACGGTATCGACTTCGTTGTCACGACTCCTGAACCCGGCGCTTTGGGCCTTTGCCTTATCGGTTTGCTCTTCTGTGTGGCGCAAAGCCGCCGCACAAAGGCTAAACGCGTACAGAACAGCTGATGGCGGGGCCATTCGAAGCGGCGCTGTTACGACGATAGGGGGGGAATCCGCCGCCGCAGAGTTCGTTGCTGTCGAGCCGGTTCATTAGCGCGGCCTGATAACGAACTCTGGATTCGATTTAATCCCGATCTTCCCCTTCGTCAGATCGCCTTGTGGCGAATCGTAGATGTCGGCGTGTTCGCACGATGGTGATTGAACCACAACCCGGTTGGTCTCAACCGAAATGAGGAATTGGAAGGCTGTACCCTCGAGCTTGCAAGTCACCGAAGAGGTTTCGGGCTTGTCACCGACGGTGGCCTTACGAGTCAGCTTCTTCCCATCGAACTCGTAGGCAAGTTTCTGTTGCTCGCTGACGTAGGCGATGACCCATTCGACTTTCCTCTGCTTTCCGATGAAGTTCTTCCCAGGGGCTGAGAACACGAGCTCGAAATTACGGGGTGCACCGGACTTTAAGAAAGTATATGCAGCGACGCCGGTACTCTTGTACCAATCCCCTACTTTCTCCACTTGACCGGGCTTTTCAAAAGGCGATTCGTTCACTGGCGCCACTGAGGTAGCACCCTTTTTGCCCTCAGCGATGGCGATCAAATTGAAGTCAACCGGGAGTGCTTGGCCGGACGCGACAGCTACGTCTTTTGTTTGTGGGCTATAGCCAGGCGCCTCCGCTGTTATCGAATACCTTCCTTCAGGAACTCGCACCGATTCGCGCGCCCGAAGGCGCTGCGTCTGATCGCCGTGCCGGAAAGTGATCTGCGCATCCGGCGGAGTAGTTTTGAAACTAAGCGTGCCAAATTCCCTTAGCCTCGCGTCGCCAGCCCCAAGTTTTATCTCCTGACCGCGAGGAAACGTAAGCTGTTTTTCTGAAGAGGGCTCGAAAAAGTCTTTCCGGAATGCAATCTGGTGCGGACCTGCTGGGACCTCCACTCTGGCGGAGCCGTTACTATCCAGTGTTTTGAGCGCTGTGCCATCAATCAGTAGCTCAGCCCCGGGCGTACCTCCTTCAACGACTAGGGTGGCGGTCGTGATCACAACCTTGGGTTTGAGCTCCAGCGCGAGTTTCAAAGGCTGGTCTTTCACCAACTCAACTTGTTGCTGGCTGTCTTCATATCCTTCCGCCTTGGCGAGGATCGTATACTTGCCGGGCTTGCGGGTAATGGGCCGCCAAGTCCCAGGCTTTAGAGGCTTGATTTCGACGCCATCTACAAACAGGTGCGCTGCCGGGACATTCATTTGGACAGTCGCGTAAGCGATGTTGGTATCGGCATTGAGCGCAACATAGAGTGCCGGCGCGTTCCCAACATCCACCGCGATCTTGGCGAGGTCGTTATTACTGAATGCCAATTCGTTATTGGTCGGGCTCAGGGCGGTTAGCTTCAGGCCATCCGGCGGAATCGGCTGTTGCTCCTGGCCGGGTAGATTCGCGCGAAGACCTGGCGAACCACCGCTGTACACCGTCGCTTCGGCTCCCAGACTGCTGACCACAATCGCGTCCTTAGGTTTCAGGCCAGTGATGCGCGCCGCCTCGGCGGGCTTGGCGGTGAAAGAGAACGAGAGGATTTCTCTATTCCCTTTGCGCAGCGCGAGGACGTGATCGTTTCCATCGGCCGGAAGTTCCATGTTCTGCAAGGCCCCACTCTGCAACGCCCCCTTTTCATTGTTGTCAATGAAGATCGAACCCTCCTTTTCAGCAGTCGAAAAACTCAATCGGAGAGGTTCCGGCTCCAGCGTGAAACTCCATTGAGGACCGGGGCGCAGGGTTTGTTGATGCAGTGTCTTGAAGCCGGGCCGCGCAACCACGACGTCGTACGTCCGATCGGCAGCGAGTTCAACCGTCCCGGAACGAGTCGTACCATTCACAGTTACCGTGGCGTCCTGAGGGGTGCTTTGAATCCGTACTGCAACCTGAGTACTCGCGGGTAGCGCTGCTTGAGGCTTGACGGGCGCGGGTGCCTTGCGGCGCAGGGAAGAAAAAAGAATTGCAGCAGCGATCACAAGCACGACGGCCGCACAAATAGCGAGTTGAGAACGTGAGAACCCCGGACGTGGCTGGGGCTTTGGAGTACCGGGCACTGCGGAGGATGTCGGTCCCGGCGAGGTAGCCTTCGCTTCGGGTTCGCGGGCCGGCACCGCGGCCGCGCCGCTGCCATGTTGGCTCTCACCAGGCTGCACGTGGACAACGGTGCCGGCCGCCATCTCCGTCGGCGGTGAAAAGATGGAAGCGTCGGCTCCCGCATTGGCCGACGATGCGTTCGCCGATTGACGAACTTCGGCGGCCAGTGAGCCGATCTCGGGATCGTCCGGATGCTTTTCCGAAATTGCTCTGGATTGCTCCAAATACGCGTTCCGCTCAACGGGTGTCCCTTGTCCCGCTTTTGGCACCATGCCGCGCAGGGATTCGATATCTCCAGCCCGGTCCTTCTGGCGCCGGACGTCCCGCAGCGAACCTTGCAGCGTCGCTTGCAGTTGCGCGAGCCGTCCTTCGTTGGGATACTGAGCCAGCCCTGATTCCAACTTCGCCAGCGCCGCTTGCGGATTGCCACTGGCCTGAAGATCGCGGGCCTCTGCCAGGCATTGAGAAACGAAATCTTTGCGCTTGTTGTCCGCAATCGACGTTCGCAATCCGCGAGTTACGGCGTGTGTCGCGTCCAGCTCCGATGCTCGCTGCAGCAACGGCTCAGCGGTTCGCCAATCCCCTTTTTCAACCAGAGGCCGGGCCTGTTCCGCCAGCGCATTTACTAATGCGTCGCGGATTCCTCTATTCTTGGGATCTAACTCTAAAGCGCGCCGGAGGTTTTCGGCGGCCTCCTCGAAGCGACGTGCGGTGGAAAGCTCCTGCGCCGCGGCGGACAGTGCACGGGCCTCCGAGCTTCGCTCCAGTCCCTGTCGGGCCAGACGCTCTAAACCGGCTAGCTCGTGATCTTGGGGGTCTTCCGCCAGAGCCCGAGCCGCGAGATCGCGCGCACGCGTGAAATCACTCGCATCCAGCGAACGGTCGATCTGCTCGATCAGTCGAGTCTTGGCCTCATCCTTGACTTGGTCATCCCGTCTCTTGATGAGATGGGTGACTTCGACCTCGATTCCGGGATATTTAGGATAGATGTTCCGCAAAATATCCCACTGGCCGATTGCTTCTGTGAACAGGCTCTTTTCCTCGTAGTGCCGCGCCTTGGCTACGATCGAGTTCACCAGATCACGTCGTTCGCGGGTCAGCTTTAACGATTGCTGAAATTGCTGTTCGTTGGGGCATCGTTCGCAGGCTTCTTTAAGTATGTTGACCTTGCGGTCGAGATCCGGCTCGGCGTCTACGCGACGCCCGATTTCGGCAATATAGCCCGACAATTCCTGACGCTGTTGTTCGACCGCCTCAAGTTTGAGGGCCTGGAAGATTGCATCACTGGGATATCTGCTAATGAATTCGTCACAGATGTACAGAGCCCGGGCGAAGTTCTGCTCCATCAGATGCCGCCGCGCTTCCTCATACGCGTTGTGAATGCTGTCGCGATCGGACCGGACTTGGTTGTAGAAGCCTTGATAAATGGCGTCCCGGTCGGGCACTGCCGCATCCGGAGTCTGCCGGCCGAGATCCAAAAGTCGCTCCAGTTTGCTCAAGGCGGTGCTGATTTCGCCATTCTGGTACGCCTTCATGGCCGTGCCGTAGAGCTGTTCCCTCTCGGTTCGGATCCGCAGCGCATCTTGCTCCCGGCGGTCGCTTTCATTGAGCAGCTCGAGGGCGGTCGCCTCAGACGGGCGGATCTTCAGAACCTCCGTTAGCGCTTGGCGCGCCTCCGCGAAGTCATGCCGGTCCAAATGGCGGCGCGCCAGGTTCAACCAGCCTTCGATTTGACGTTCATTGCGCTGCTTCTCCACCGAACCACGCAGCGCTTGGGCGTCAGCATTATCCGGATCGATTTCGAGAATTTCCTGGACCTTTTCAAGAGCCAGCGGAATCTCGTCTTGCTCCAGACGGGTGCGAGCGGCTTCCAGCAGTTGCCGGATCTTCCGCTGCCGGCTGGCCTGATCGATTTTGGCTCGCATCAGACCGATTTCAGGATCGACGTGTCCCTCGCTTTCCAGTTCTGTGAGAATCTCGGAAGCGAAATCCGGATCGCCTTCGCCCAGCGCCTTCTTGGCCCGCTCTATGCGCGGTTGAATCTTGGCGCGGTCGAATCTTTCGATGGGCAGATTACGAAACGCCTTCTGGAGCGTGTCTCCAAAGTCCCGGGCGCTCGAGAAGCGATGCAGGGGCTGCTTGGCCATGGCCTTATGAATGACCATGCTGATTAATTGCGAGACCGAGGGATTGATTTCCAGGATGGGAGGCGGGATATAGCGCCGAATCGCTTCCGCCGTTTCGGCCGGCGTCTTGCGGGCAAACGGTTTGCGGCCCGTCAGCGTTTCATAGCAAACCACCCCCAGAGAAAAAAGATCGGTCACCGGCGTAGCAGGCTTCATGTCGATCTGTTCCGGAGCCATGTACTGCAGGGTGCCTTTGTGGCCGGTGACGGATTGAGAGCCGGTAAGATAGACCACGCCAAAATCGATGATCTTGGCGGTATCGTCGTCCATGACGAAAATGTTACTGGGCTTGATATCGCGATGTACCAAGCCGTGCTCGTGGGCTGCCTGCAGACCTCGGCAAACCTGATCGATAATGCCCACCACCCGCTCTACCGTAAGCCGGGGACTGGAAGTCTCGATAAGCTTGGAAAGCGTAACGCCTGGCAGCAATGGCATTACAAAGAAGGGCTTCTTTTGGCCTCGATCGTCAATTTCGCCGACGTCGCGAATGTCGACGATATTGGGATGACTAATGCTGGCCAGTACACTCCACTCCTTGCTGAACAGCTCTACCGCGATGGGATCGGAAACATCCCGCATCGTCTTCAACGCCACGAAGCTCTTTGTTTTCAAGTCCATGGCGCGGTAAACGACACCCATCCCTCCTTCTCCGAGAAGTTCCTTGATGTCGTACCTGTCCGCTACGGGGGCTTGAGTCGCCATTTCTAGCTTTAGGACAACAGCATATCAGCTTTCGGACTCTGGAGGAACGGCCCCGAATTGGGTCACCTAAAATGTCACCGTGGCGGGACTGGATGGGTCAAATGAAAAAGTAACCCAGAGTAAGCGCGAGTCAGGCCATACCTAGGAGGGTGGACTTGCATTCGCGAGAGCAAT
>Ga0073928_10003239_pt1 | contig 26023 bp, 21 predicted proteins | sample PaiPotPPA55metaG_FD_76969 | JGI IMG/M metagenome (GOLD analysis project Ga0073928, IMG submission 76969) | Iron sulfur acid spring bacterial and archeal communities from Banff, Canada, to study Microbial Dark Matter (Phase II) - Paint Pots PPA... ...
AGATCGGTCTTGACTTTGCCATCGCCTACCCAACCCTCGCGTTGTTCTTTGGCGCGATTAGAGATCACGAGCTTCAGCTTGCAGCCTATCGAGCTTACAACGTAATGGCGGCAGAGCTGTTCCGAAGCGTCAGCGACCGCCTGATTCCCGCTGCTTGCATCCCGATGCATACGCCAGCCGAGGCCGTCGAGGAGCTTGAATTTACCGCCGGGCTGGGGCTGCGCGCCATGATGATGACGAGTCTGATGCGGCGGCCGATCAAAGCGGCGCAGCACGATGGCGAGAGCGGCCGCTATGCGAACTGGCCCGACGCTTTAGGTCTGGAAAGCGAATACGATTATGATCCGGTATGGGCAAAATGCCTTAAGCTGCGCGTGGTACCAACTTTTCACAGCGCATCGCAGGGGCTAGGCACCCGCGTGTCCTACTCGAATTTCGTTTACAACCACATTGGCCATTTTGCCGCCGCCGGTGAGGCAGTTTGCAAATCACTCTTCCTTGGCGGCGTGACGCGTCGCTTCCCGTCACTCAAGTTTGCGTTCCTCGAAGGCGGTGTAGGGTGGGCCTGTATGCTGTACAGCGAGTTGATTAGCCATTGGAAGAAACGTAATCTCGCGGCACTAGACAATACCAATCCCGCTAATCTCGATGTTGCGGCGGTGACCGAATATTTTCGCCGCTACGGCACACCGCCGCTCTCCAGGCATATCGATCAGCTCGAATCGCTCCGGCATCTCCTCGGTGATATCGAGCCGGTCGACGACTTTGCACGATGTGGCATTGCGAGGGCCGAAGATATCCCGAATATGTTTGTGAATAATTTCTATTTCGGCTGCGAAGCTGACGATCCAGTCAATACGTGGGCTTTCAATGCTGCCGCCAACCCATACGGCGTGAAGCTTCACGCGATCATGGGCTCGGATATCGGCCATTTTGACGTTATGGAGATGGCCGACGTTCTGGCTGAGGCCCATGAGCTGGTCGATCGCCGCCAACTTGACGAAGATGACTTCCGTGATTTCGTGTTTGGCAACGCGGTACGTTTCTGGGGCGGCGCAAATCCCGATTTCTTTAAAGGGACTGCAATCGAACAGCAAGCTGCAGCCTATTTCGCGAAATCCGACGGGGGCAGTCAAACCGCCGCCGCAAAATGATTTTAAAGTAAATGGATTAGGAGCAAAGGAACGGCCGCAACATTTGGGGACATGAGGGAAATCTGTAACCTTGCCCGACGTTCATCCTGAGAGAGAGCACGTCAGCCGCGGTAACACATGGGGTATGCCGTCTTAGGTGTGCTCTCTGAGGTGGGCGCTTCATCGTAAATTGCCGCTTAGTTTAAAAAGGAAGAGTGATTTAATCGATCTTTAGCGGCATTATACACCTGTTGCAGAGACCCTACGTCGCGCATCCGTTGAGTGCGGTGGCGTGCCCCAGGTCAGGAACAACAATGGAAATCGCATGGATTGGAACTGGAATTATGGGCGCGCCGATGGCGCGGCGGCTGCTCAAGGCGGGCCATCATCTGCGTGTCTTTAATCGCTCGCCCGAGAAAGCTCGTGCGCTCCTGGACGAAGGGGCGGTAATGGCGCCCGAAGCTGCAGCCGTGGCCGAAGGTGCCGAGATAATCTTCATAATGGTGCCGGACACGCCTGACGTCGAAAACGTCATTGGCAGGATCGAGCCGTCATTGGCACGCGGACAACTCGTGCTCGACATGAGCACGATTGCACCCGACGCAGAACGCAGAATCGCGGAAAAGCTTGCCGTGCTCGGCGTCGACTATCTCGATGCGCCGGTCTCCGGCGGCGAAACCGGTGCGATTGAGGGGACCCTCACGATTATGGTCGGCGGCGGCGAACCGTCCTTCAACCGTGCGCGTCCCCTGCTCGAAGTCTTAGGTAAACGCATCACTTACATGGGACCCTCGGGTGCCGGGCAAACGACCAAACTGGCAAATCAAATCGCGGTGGCGCTCACTCTGGAAGCCGCCGCCGAGGCGCTGCTGTTCGCTGCCAGGGGTGGCCTCGAACCAGCCAAGGTGCTCGAAGCAATCGGCGCCGGCGCGGCAGCTTCATGGCAACTAAGCAATCTGGGTCCGAAAATAATCGCGAAGGATTATCGCCCCGGGTTTTTCGTCAAATTGATCCGTAAGGACCTGCGGTTAGTGACAGAAGCAGCCAATCAAAATGGGATTGCGCTGCCCGGGCTGAAAATGATGACCTCGATGTTCAATGCCACTGCGGCGCTGGGTCATGATCTCGATGGGACCCAGGCCCTGGCCGACGCCCTCCTCCGACTGGCGACGCTGAAATAGGTTAATCACGACCCTGCAAAAGCCGTCCGGTGAGAGACAAAAGAGGGATATGTTCCGATGTAGTCATCTCGCGCGTGCCGGTGCGCGAAGAGTCTCGGAATGGCGAGGGCGAGTTGCTCGGATATGTCGTAAGCGTCGGTAGAGGGCGGGTCTGCCTGGAACATAGCGACGACGCAGGATCCCGCGCGCGGCAGCCACGCGCGCGGGAATGACAAAATGGGGAGGCGAACACTATTTATCGAGCTTGGCTTCACCAACTATCCTCGCGCAGTTAGCTTTGGACTTGTAACGCCGGCTGATACTTTGTAGCGGAGGCTGATACTAATGGCAGAACCGGAACTGTTGGTGCAAAATCGTGATGGCGTCCTGTATCTCACGCTCAACCGGCCCGACAAGCTCAACGCGCTCAGCGATGGTATTATCAACGGCCTGTTCGATAATCTCCGCAAGGCCGGGGCCGACGACCATGTCGGCGCGGTCGTGGTTACCGGTGCCGGACGGGGTTTCTGCGCCGGCGGCGATATCGGCAGGATGCGTGAACGCAATGAAAATGCGCAGCAGTCGGTTGGCGGAAATCATCCGGTGTCGCTCGACCAGCGTATTGCCGGGTTGCGCCGTTCCGAGGAAGTGAGTCTGCTACTGCATGAAATACCCAAAGTAACGATCGCCGCCGTCAACGGACCCGCTGCTGGCGCAGGCTTCAGTCTCTGCCTTGCTTGCGACATCCGGATTGCTTCCGACCAGGCGCGGATGGGGACGGCTTTTGCCCGCGTCGGCTATTCCGGCGACTTCGGCGGCAGCTATTTCCTGACCAAGATCATCGGTACTGCCAAGGCCCGCGAACTATATTTCACCGCAGACATGCTGACGGCAGATGAAGCACTGAAAGAAGGTATAGTCAATCGAGTTGTGCCTGCAGCCTCATTTGGAGACGAAGTGCATGCCTTCGCGCGGCGCATCGCGTCGGGCCCGCGCATCGCCTATTCGTATATGAAGGCGAATCTCAATGCGGCAGCCTATGCAGACGTCCGTACCATGCTCGAACGCGAGGCGCTGGGACAATCACTCACAGGTCTTACGGAAGACCATAAGGAAGCAGTCAAGGCATTCCTTGAAAAACGCGAACCGAGATTCCAGGGCCGCTGATTTCCGATGACTAATCGGCAGAAGCGGCAATACTGCAGATTCACGCGAGAGCCGGTTTGCACCCGCAAGTTCTCCGCCGAATAACTGCTCCTCGCTTCGATTTCCGAACTGAGTTTGCCACTCAGGACATAAGCTGGCTTCGCCTGGGCGCATATTAAGGTTACCAATGCGCCCATGCGATGCTCGATTGCCGCGCGCGATAAGCGCGCAGCCAAGGACGATTAATTCCATCGAAGACTGTCTCCCCGCCGCGTCGATTCTGAACGACACTGCCTTGAGCAGCCCCAAGAACCGCTTAATAAAGCAATGTTATGAGCAACCTAGTGAGACTTGTGCTTATCGCGAAATATGTAGAGGGCAATGGCCGGCTTGGCAATCAATGAAAGTACTCGGCGTATCAGGCTGCTCTGACGACCCGCGCGACCTTGAGGCCTGCTCTGGAGAGAACGATCCGAGGGCATAGCACCCGCTCAATTGTGACTTGATTCGAAATGAGCCACGACATGACATCCAAGACGACGCAACTGTCCTTGGACCCTAGCAGCTTCCTCGCGAAGCTCGGTCGGGGAAACACGAACAAGACGTACAAGAAAAACCGAATCATCTTTGCCCAAGGAGATGTCTGCACCACGCTCTTCTTCATTCAGCACGGCAAGGTGAAACGCACGGCCGCTTCGGCCAAGGGAAAAGAGGCAATCGTCGGAATCCTCGGGGCCAATGATTTCTTCGGAGAGAGTTGCTTGGCCGCATTGCCTCGTCGCATTGTGAGCGCGATTGCGATGACGGATTGCGTCGTTGTCGAAATCGAAAAGCCGATAATGATTCGAATACTTCGTGAAAATCCTACGTTTGCAGAAACCTTCACCACCTACCTGCTTAATCGCAACATCCGGATCGAAGAAGACCTGATCGACCAAATCTTGAATACGAGCGAAAAGCGCCTGGCCAGAGCACTTCTGCTGCTATCTATTATAATTTCGGTGAGGAGGTAGAATCTTATCATGTACTTACCGAGATCAATCAGGAGACGCTGGCGGCGATTGTAGGCACAACGCGCGGACGGGTTAATTTCTTCATGAACAATTTCCGAAAACTCGGCTTAATCGATTACAACGGAGGCATACGAATTCACAAATCTCTCAGGCGAGTTCTTCGCGACGACTGAAGCTCCAGATGAAAGAGCGTTGTGCCTGTGCAACGGTTGCGATGCACGGAAAGTTTCAGGGCGCGTTTCGGCCACACGACTTCTGAACCCCACGTTCCTGTACCACGCAACTGCGGGCCACGCGCCTCTCCCAGACCGCCTGATTGCCGCCCTAATGCGAGATCAACGTCCCATTCAAAAGCTCTTTAGCGATGAGTGTTCAATTTTGAATAGACAGGAGGTTCCTCTCGCCGTATTTTAGGTCCACGAATTCCGGATAAGCATTCGACGACTGGTGGAGACGGCATAATGAACCACGAGTCGAACTGCGGACAATCGAAGGGGGCGGCGATTATCCTCGCGGGCGGTGAAGGAGCGAGGCTCCGATCGCTCACTTCCAGGATCACTGGGCATGATGGCCTTCCCAAGCAATTCTGCGCTGTGCTCGGAGACGAGACGCTCCTGGAGCAGACTCTACGTCGGGTCTCCTTGGGCATTGAATCGCGACGTACGCTGGTTGCCGTGACTCGCGCCCACGAGAGTTTCTACAGACCCATTCTGGCCGGAGTGCCGCCACGCAATCTTGTGGTTCAACCGCAAAACCGCGGAACTGCGCCAGCCATCCTGTACTCGTTGTTCCGGCTCGCCGAGATTGCTTCGCAGACGCAGGTTGCGATTGTCCCTTCTGACTATTTCGTTCGCGATGACCGAGAGTTTAAGCGCCATGTAGTTGTGGCGTTCGGCTCCATGGCCGCGTGTCCTGAACTGACCATCCTGCTGGGAATCGCGCCCGATGGGCCTGAGACCTCCTCCGGCTGGATCGAACCTGCTGCTCCACTCGGGCAGACTCCGTTGTTCACGGTTCGACGTTTTTGGGAAAAGCCGCAAGCCTCGGAGGCAGGAGAATTATTGCGGCGTGGTTGTTTGTGGAACAGCTTCGTAATGGTGGGTCACCTGTCAACTCTTTTGAGTCTGACCCTGATCGCGCTGCCGGACCTTTTTCTGCGCTTCCAGAAGATCCGCTCGCTGCTCAATCCGCGATTCGAAGAGGAAGCTGTCAGGCGATTATATGACGACCTACCCTCCATTGGCTTTTCCGAGAAGATTTTGGCGAAACATCCTGAGATGCTGACGGTGCTTCCCGTCCACATGGTTGAGTGGAGCGACCTCGGAGAGCCCCAGCGCGTAATCGATACGATCTCCCGAACAGGAATCCGTGCGAAATGGGCCGTTGCGTAGCCATAAGCGAGGCCAGGAGATCTCGCGTGCACGCGCGCAGGCGGCTGGCCAAGAACGAGCTTGCTCCACGGCGACGTTCGCACCGAATTTCCGGCCATATTCATAAGCGGTTGAATTCGCGCGAGTTCTGGACATCGTTTTGGAATCGAATCGTCGAATTCGGCGGCTTGAAAGCACAAGAGGAAGTGGGCCGCGCTTATTGCGGTACTCATAAGGAGGAGAAAGATGGCAGCGGAAAAGGACGTCAAGGAAGAACTTTTGTCACAAAATGGTTCCGAGCCGACGGAAGACGAGATTCGTAAGCGCGCATACGAAATACATCTTGCCCGCAGCGGCGGGCTCGGCAGCGACATCGACGACTGGCTCAAGGCTGAGGCGGAGCTCAAGGAAGCCCGCAGAGTATTTGAGAGTCCAGGTCAGCGATTTGCTTCCTAGGCTGCATGGTACGACTGTGAAGGGAACACGAAGTCCCACAGACACTGATCTCGACAATCTGAGCCGCCTCAAAGGCTTGTCGTGGCTTTCCGTTTCAGAGCTCAGAGTGCTGGCAGAGACGCTTGCGTTCGCCAACTTCAGGAGGTCGCAGGTAATTTTCCGCGAAGGCAACCTCGCATCTGAAGCTCACATCCTGTTAAAAGGTATCGCACGCATCACTTGCCAGAACGCACGCGGCGGGCGCGTCACCATCGCCCTGCTTGCACCGGGTCCGATCCCCGAGTTCCCTTCGCTGCCACTTAGCCGGTTCGACTTTCGGTGCGAGGCGTACAATGACTGCAGAGTCGGCAGCCTTAGCTGGAATGATTTCAACGACATTACGGTGCATAGCTCGGAGTCGGGATTCAAGAAATTTCATGAGAACGATTTGCAGCAGTGGTATCGACTGCTGCTGCGCGGCTCCGATTTCCTGAACCTCAGTCTTCACCAACGCATTGCAATTACACTGCTCGAACTAGCGTCCAAGTTCGGAATCAAAGAGTCGCGCGGCATGCTTTTGAGAGCTTTTTTCAGCCACCAGGACATCGCCGATCTCGTCGGCGCTTCGCGGCCAAGGGTCACCGAGCACTTGGCCCAATTGGAACGCGAGCATCTGGTTATTCGTCAAGGCCGGCAATTAATCGTTCGCGCGGATGAGATCGGGCATTCACAAAATAGGCTTGAAGCGATTTCGGGTCGGGCGGGTTTGCGGCTGGCGAGAAGAACGGGATGAGGAGTCATGATGTTAGTCCTGTTACAAAAGCATCCGGCTAGCGGCGGTCCTGGGATCGAACCCCGCTGGACACGCAGCGACAAGCAAGGAGTGGGGACCGCGCACGGGCCATTGAGTCGAGTCTGGTTTACCGTCTCCAAGGGCATCCTGAACGAGGTCTACTACCCGACTATTGATCGGCCGCAAATACGCGACCTGCTATATCTCATCGGCGGCGGGGAAACTTTCGTCCGCGACGAACGCCAACTGGACAACACCCACTGATCTTGCGAATCGAGAACGGCTCGCCTTAAAGCTGGTCGAGTGGATCCAAACGATGGAGAACGTCGAGTCGATTAACCAGGGCGAAGGCGGCTACAGCGAAGACTACTAGTACTTGGACAAACTGGTTAACACCCGACGTCCGTGAGGAGCGGGTGTCACAGTCTCGCAAGGAGAATCACATGGAATTGGGTATGATCGGACTGGGCCGGATGGCAACATGGTGCGACGTCTTCTGCGGGCCGGTCATCGGTGCGTCGTTTACGACATCCATACGGAAGCTGTACAGGCGCTCGTGAGAGAGGGGGCGGGCGGGACGACGTCGCTCGAAGACTTCGTGCATAAGTTGAAAAAGCCTCGCACCGCCTGGATGATGGTGCCGGCGGCCGTGGTTGATCCGACACTGAAGACCCTCCTCCCACTCCTCGAACATGACGATGTAGTCGTCGACGGTGGCAACTCCTACTATCACGATGACATCCGCCGTGCCGCCGAGCTAAAAGCGAAGGGCATCCACTACGTGGACGTCGGCACCAGCGGCGGGGTCTGGGGATCCGAGCGGGGCTACTGCCTGATGATTGGTGGCGAGGAAGCCGCAGTCCGGCGCCTCGACCCCGTCTTTGCCGCCCTGGCTCCAAGTATCGAGGCGGCGCCACGCACGCCCGGCCGAGAGAAGGTAGGCGGCACCGCAGAGCACGGCTACCTGCACTGCGGACCGCGCGGTGCAGGCCACTTCGTCAAGATGATGCACAATGGAATCGAATACGGAATGATGGCGGCGTATGCGGAAGGCTTAAACATTTTGCGCCACGCCAATCTGGGCAAGCAGAAAGGCGAAGCCGACGCCGAGACCACGCCCATTCGCAGCCCTGAATTGTATCAGTACGATTTCAATTTGACCGACGTGACCGAGGTGTGGCGCCGCGGCAGCGTGATCGCTTCATGGCTGCTGGATCTCACTGCCGCCGCTCTGCTCGAGGATCCTGAACTCAAAAAATTCGGGGGCCGAGTGTCCGATTCTGGAGGAGGGCGCTGGACGATTGACGCGGCGATCGATGAGGGAGTGCCGGCTAACGTGCTTAGTGCGGCGTTGTACGCGCGCTTTGCCTCGCGCGGCGCCGCGGAGTTCGCGAACAAACTGCTGTCGGCGATGCGCTACGAATTCGGCGGTCACCTGGAGAAGACGGGAGATCGTTGATGGCTATTTCGCAATCGGATGCGTTCGTCTTTTTCGGCGCCACCGGCGATCTGGCTTTCAAACAGATATTTCCCGCGCTGCAGGGCCTGATTCGCGATGAGGGGCTGAACGTGCCGATCATCGGCGTGGCCAAGGCCGGCTGGAATCTCGATCAAGTCAAGGCGCGCGCCAAGGACAGCCTTGAGAAGCACGGCGGCGCCGATCCGTATGCCCTGCGGAAATTGACTGAGCTGTTGAGCTACGTGGATGGTGATTATCAGGATGCATCGACCTTCGATCGGCTGCGCAAGGAACTGGGTGACGCCAAGCGGCCGCTCCATTACCTTGCCGTCCCGCCCAACATGTTCGTGGCGGTGGCCGAAGGGCTCGCCAAGTCCGGCTGCGCCACCAATGCACGAGTGGTGGTCGAAAAGCCCTTTGGCCACGACCTCGCCTCCGCGCGAGAGTTGAACAAGCTCCTGCATCGACATTTTCCGGAAGACGCCATCTTCCGCACCGATCACTTCCTCGGTAAGGAGCCGGTCCAGAACATTCTCTACACCCGCTTTGCCAACCCCATCTTCGAGCCGCTCTGGAACCGCACCTACGTGCGCAGCATCCAGATCACCATGGCCGAGAAGATGGGTGTGCAGGACCGCGGCAGCTTTTACGACGAGACCGGGGCCATCCGCGACGTACTGCAAAACCACCTGCTTCAGGTGTTTACCAATCTCATGATGGACCCGCCAACGGGTGAGGAGCACGATGCGGTGCGCGACGAGAAGGCGCGGCTGCTGAAGGCCGTCCGACCGCCCGCGCCCGAGTACGTGGTACGCGGCCAATACAACGGTTATCACGCAGTGCCGGGCGTGAACCCTGGTTCCACGGTCGAGACCTTCGTCGCGGTAAAGCTGTACATCGATAGTTGGCGCTGGGCCGGCGTGCCGATCTACATTCGCGCCGGCAAGGAACTGCCCGTCGCCGCAACTGAGTTGGTGGTCGGGTTCAGACGGCCACCGCGCGAGACGTTCGGAGAAATCGTGCCGTCTCTCTCCAGCTACGTGCGGATGCGCATCAGTCCGGACATCAACATCGGTATGGGTTTGCGAGTGAAGGCGCCCGGCGAGCGCATGGTGGGTAACGACGTCGAGCTTATCCTCACCAGGCAAGCTGCCGCCGACATGCCGCCCTACCAACGCTTGCTCGGAGATGCAATGCACGGCATCGGTGAACTCTTTGCGCGCGAGGATTTCGTTGAAGCCGAATGGCGCGTGGTCGACCGGTTCCTGGGCAACGTGACGCCGCTATACCCTTACGAACCGGGCAGTTGGGGACCGGAAGAAGCCGGACAACTCATCGGCTCAGATGGGCCGTGGCTCAACCCGAAACCTGCGGAAGTGTCGTGACGATGACTCACGACGGACATGGTGTTCCTCGTCGACGAAAATAACGCCTGCTCGACAACGGCAGGCCAAATGATTGAGCTAAACGATACGGCGTTCCTGAGCGCATACGGTGGAGCAAAACCAGTGAACGCAACCCATCAACTTCAAGATCTGGGACAAAGCCTCTGGCTCGACAACATCACCCGTAACCTACTCACGACTAACAAGCTAAAGCGTTACATCTACGACAACCGGTGGATCACCGGCCTGACTTCCAACCCGAGCATTTTCGATCACGCCATCAGCCACAGCACTTCCTACGATGACGACATTTGCCGTCTGGCCGCCCGCGAAATGCCGACCGAGGCCGTGTTCTTCGAGTTGGCGGTGGATGACCTCACTCGAGCCGCAGATCTCTTCGAGCCCGTCCACTGGCCACCCTGCTACAAACTGAAGGGGCCAAGTCATTCGACGCATCCAGGCAGGATCTCCTCGACTCAATTGAAGCGAAGAGGAAAGTTTTGAAGTGACCAGCGCGGAGGTACGAATCATGCCGGATAATCAGTCGTCAACAGGAACACTGAGCGGCGCGAGCCGCGCGCGTTGAGCACACTGGTCGTGCGGTAAGAGCGCAACGTCTTCACGCAAGGCGCCGTATGGGGCATTGACTCTTCGACCAGTGGGGCGTGGAGCTGGGCAAGGTGCTGGCCCAGCGCATCATCCCCGAACTGGGAAGCGGCGCCACGCCCTCTCTGATGCACGACAGCTCGACCAACACGTTGATCCGGCGCTATCGCTAATTGCGCGGCGAGGGCCACGGGCTCGATGGCGGACGTAGTTCGCGACAGTGCGAATCGCGGGATGTGATGAACGCACCCAGGAGTAGACATGTGAACGTTGGATACAACAAACCATTGTATATCCTGCCCTTCGACCACCGCAGCTCCTTCGAGAAGGGTCTCTACGGTTGGTCCGGATCCTTAACCCCGGAGCAGGCCGCGAAAATGGCGACCACAAAAGAGGTGATCTACGACGCGTTCAAGCTGGCTCTTGCGAAGGGCTTGCCGCGCGAACGCGCCGCCATTCTGGTGGACGAACAATTTGGCGCAGCCATCCTGCGCGACGCCTCTGCAAATGGCTTCATTACCGCGATGCCCGCTGAGAAGAGCGGCCAAGCTGAGTTTCAGTTAGAATTCGGCGACCGGTACGCCGCGCACATCGAGGACTTCAAGCCGTCGTTCGTAAAGGTGCTGCTGCGCTATAACCCGGAGGATGATGAGGCGCTGAACCGCCGCCAGTCGACCCGCTTGAAACAGCTTTCTGACTATCTGCATGGCCACGGCCACTACTTCATGATCGAGTTGCTAGTGCCGGCCACGTCCGAGCAGATGGACCGCCTGGAGGGCGACCACAAGCTTTATGACAACGATTTGCGGCCCTCGCTCATGATTCGCACCATCGAGGATTTCCAGAACGCCAGTATCGAGCCGGACGTGTGGAAGGTTGAAGGGCTAGATCGCCGCCAAGACTGTGTCAAGATCGCCGAAGTGGCGCGGCTCAACGGGCGCGACAAGGTCGGCTGCATCATTCTCGGCCGCGGCTCCAACGAAAAGAAAGTTGTCGAATGGCTGCGTACCGCGGCCGGAGTGCCGGGCTTCATCGGCTTCGCCGTCGGCCGGACGTCGTTTTGGGATGCGCTCGTGGCGCTGCGGGATGGCAGGAGCCAGCGGCGGCAAGCCGTGGAGGATATTGCCAGCCGATACCTCGAATGGGTGCGGGTGTTCGAGCAACAGAGCGCCAACTGAGTAGCCTCATCCGTGGATCGACAGCGAGAGCGAGCATCTGAATCATGACATAGGGCTTGAGTAAACGATGGAACTCCAAGAACTTGAACGGCAGCGGAAGCCTCTGGAGGCCGGACTCACCCATGCGGATGACCGTATTCGCCTGAGCGAGTGGCTGCCGCCGCAATGGGGCGAGATGCCGCGCATCCGCTTTTGGAAGCGGTGGTACAATGTGTTGTGGATCATTCCGCTTGGGACCGCCGGCTTGATTATCAGCATCGCCCTGGCCCAGGATCTGCGCCAGAACAATCTGGCGATACAGCAATTCATCGTGCGCTATCCAGGCATCAGCGCCGCGCCCAGGTACTACAACGGCTTTCCGGCGTGGTTGCGCTGGCAGCATTTCTTCAACCTGTTCCTCATCCTCCTGATGATCCGGGCGGGTATTCAGATCCTTGCCGACCATCCCCGCCTGTACTGGAACCGGGACTGTACGCCCGGCACCGAATGGTTCCGTTTCCAGCACGAAGTTCCCAAGGATCGGATTTGGACGTCGAAGGATGACTCGGTAACCCTGCCGGGATGGTTTGGCATTCCGGGCATCCGCCACTCGATCGGCCTCGCCCGCTGGTGGCACTTCTCCTGCGACCTGTTATGGGTGCTCAACGGTGCGATTTTCTACGTGCTGCTCTTCACGACCTACCAATGGGAGCGGATCGTGCCGCGGACCTGGGCGGTTTTTCCCGACGCACTCTCCACCGCGATTCAATACGCGTCGCTGAATTTTCCCCCGGACGAGGGCTGGATTCGCTACAACGGGGTGCAGCTACTCTCTTACGTCATCACCGTGTTCATCGCGGCCCCGCTGGCGATTATCACCGGCTTGATGCAAGCGCCTGCGATCGCCAACCGGCTTGGATGGTTTGGAAGAGTTCTGCATCGGCAGGCGGCGCGCTCGATCCATTTTCTGGTGCTGTGCTGGTTCGTGTTCTTTATCTTCATCCACGTGACGATGATTTTTATAACCGGGCTGCGGCAGAATCTTAACCACATGTTCGCCGGTGTGAACGGCAACGGCCCGGAAGGGTTTGTTATATTTTGCATCGCAATGCTGGTGGTGATCGTGGTGTGGTTTGCGGCTTCGCCCTTCACGCTCCGGCATGCCCGTCTGGTCCAGAAAACCGGCGAGTTCATGGTCGGCTGGCTGAAGGGCTTCGGTGAATGGTGGGATCCGAACAACCAATTCACGGAAAACGACATCTCGCCGCATTTCTGGCCCAACGGCACGATGCCGAGTTCTGAAGACTTCAACGCCCTGGTTAAGAACGGGTTTGCCAATTACAGCTTGCGGGTCGACGGGCTGGTCGAGAACCCGCGGGTGTTCTCCTTCGCGGAGCTCAAGGCGATGCCCAAGCAGGAACAGATCACCGAGCACTTTTGCATTCAGGGCTGGTCGGGCGTTGCGAAATGGGGCGGGGTTCCCATGCGCGACATCCTCGAAATCGTAAGGCCCACGCCCGAGGCCCGCTACGCCGTCTTCTATTCATTCTCCGAAGGTTCCGCCGGTGGCGGCTATTATGACGTTCACAAGATCGAGAACATGCGCCATCATTTGACCATCCTCGCCTATGAGATGAACGGAAAGCCGGTGAGCGTGCTCCATGGCGCGCCGCTGCGGCTGCGCTGTGAGAACGAACTGGGTTTCAAAATGGTCAAGTGGATCGAAGCCATCGAGTTCGTTCGGGACTTCGCCCACCTCGGCGCCGGTCAGGGGGGCTACAACGAGGACCACGAATTCTATGGTTACCGGATGCCAATCTGATGCGGTATCGTTGGCTTTGCGTGAGACCCCTTAATCGGACGGCGATCACGCGGTCGAAGTGCCAGACAGCCCGCAATAGTCATCAGTTGGCAGAAGAGGCGATTGCACAGGGCAACCACAAACAGGCCGGTAGCTGGCTCGAAACTACCTCCGATTACGTCCAGAACGCTGCAGCTTGGTCGAAGCAAAAACTGGACACAGGCGAATCGGTAACCTTGCATGGCGTTGGCGCGCTGGGCGAAAAGTCAAGGACGGGACCTACTGGGGCGCCGATGAAGTTAAAAAAGGGATTGATTTTCTCGGCGGCGCGATAAAAAAGCTGGATGGCTCCCTCACGCAATCCTGGTCGCCGGACCGGACGACGCTCGATGTAGAGCAAAATCGCCAGCTTGGCAATCAATGAAAATACTCGTATTCAACTGTGGCAGTTCGTCGCTAAAGTTCGAAATGCTCGAGCTTGCGCGAGACCCACGTGAGCGTCGGCAGATTGCACGCGGAAAATTTGAAGAGGTAGGACCGCGCGCAAAAGCGGTCATGACGGACGCCAGCGGAAATAAAACCGAGACGTCCGTTGCGCTTGAAAATCAAGCGGCGGCTGCGCTGCGTGCGCTCCAATGGCTTGAGTCAACTGTCGGTGAGTCCCGGCCAGATGTGGTGGTGCATCGGATCGTTCATGGCGGTGAACAGGTCACGGCGCCTGCGCTCGTGAATGATGCGGTGGTTCGCGCGCTCGACGAGGCGAGCCGCTTCGCTCCCCTGCATAATCCCCCCGCGCTCGCCACGCTTCGAGCGGTGAGCGAAAAGCTTGCAGGCGTTCCTGCGGTTGTCGTTCCGGACACTGCCTTTCACCATACGCTACCCGAACACGCGCGCACTTATGCGATTCCGCGGGCGCTGGCGGCCCGGCATGGTATCCGCCGGTTCGGTTTCCACGGCATCGGGCATGCCTGGATGATGGAGCGGTACGCCGAGATCTGCGCGACGCCGGTTGAAGATCTCAGGCTCGTAACGCTTCAATTGGGCGCTGGATGTTCGGCCGCGGCCATCAGCGGGGGCCGATCCGTCGATACCTCCATGGGACTCACTCCGCTTGAGGGTTTGATGATGGCGACGCGATCGGGTGACCTCGACCCGGCGATTGTCGGCTACCTTGCCAAAGCCGAACAAATTACGCCGGAGCAAGTAGAGCAGATTCTGAATCGTGATTCGGGACTACTCGGCGTATCAGCCCGCTCTGACGACCTGCGCGAGCTTGAATCCTGCTCGGGAGAGAACGAAAGTGCCGCACTCGCACTGAAAATATTCTGCTACCGCGTGCGCAAATATATCGGCGCCTACCTTGCGGTCCTCGGCGGAGCCGACGCAATTATCTTCGGCGGCGGGATCGGCGAAAATTCGGATGGCACACGGGCGCATATCTGCACGGGGCTCGAACAGCTCGGGATAAGACTCGACGAGGTGCGCAACCGTGAAGCCAACGGACGCGAGGTATCCATCAACGCCGACGGCTCCCGCATCAAACTCTACGTGATACCACTGGACGAAGAATTGTACATGGCACGTGCCGCTGCGCGGCTAGTCGGCATTGAATCTTGATGTGGACCGTCAGCCGCTCCGACAGATGAAATGATCTCAGAAGCGCTCCAATCGGCCGGTCGGAAGCGGAAGGTTCCCGGTCGAGTCTCCAAAACTCAGATCGAACACTAGTGAGTATTCATATGTCAGACGCCCTCTCCAAGAAACAGCTTGAATTGATAGACGCTTATTGGCGCGCAGCCAACTATCTGACCGTGGGTCAGATTTATCTCCAGGAGAATCCGTTGCTGCGCGAGCCACTGCGGCCGGAGCATATCAAGCCCCGGTTGCTCGGGCACTGGGGGACTTCGCCCGGCCTCAGCTTCATCTATGCGCATCTGAACCGTCTGATCCAGGACACCGACGCCAACATGATCTATCTGACCGGCCCCGGTCACGGCGGCCCCGCCATCGTCGCCAACGTCTACCTGGAAGGCACCTACTCCGAGATTTATCCGCACATCACGCAGGACACCGCAGGGCTGCGCAGCCTTTTCCGCCAGTTCTCGACGCCGGGTGGCATCCCGAGCCACGTGAGCGTCCCAACGCCCGGTTCCATTCATGAAGGTGGTGAACTCGGCTACGTCCTCGTGCACGCCTTCGGCGCGATCTTCGATAATCCGGACCTGATCGCAGTCGCCGTTGTCGGGGACGGCGAGGCGGAGACCGGACCGCTCGAAGGCTCCTGGAAAAGCGTCAAGTTCCTCAATCCGGTCCGTGATGGTGCCGTGCTGCCCGTCCTGCACCTGAACGGCTATAAAATCTCCGGTCCTACTGTGATGGGCCGCGATCGCGATGAGGATGTTCGAAAGCTCCTCGAAGCCCACGGTTACGAAGTTTACTTCGTGGAGGGGGACGACCCGCTACCAATGCACCAGGCGTTTGCTGCGACGCTGAACACTTGCTACGCGCAAATCCGGGCCATCCAGACTGAGGCGCGCACCAACGGCTTTTCAAAACGGCCGACTTGGCCGGCTATCGTATTGCGCAGCCTCAAAGGGTGGACCGGGCCTGAGATCGTTGACAGTCTGCCAGTGGAGGGGACGTTCCGGGCGCACCAGGTGCCGCTGCCCAACGTGAGGGAGAATCCCGCCCATCTCCAGATGCTGGAACTGTGGATGCGGAGCTACCGCCCGGAGGAGCTCTTCGAGAAGAACGGCCGGCTCGTCGCGGAGTTGGCCGCGCTGGCGCCGAGTGGCGACCGAAGAATGGGGGCCAACCCCCACGCCAACAGCGGCAAGCTTACCGTGGACCTTGATCTGCCATCTTTCCGCGACTACGCGATCCCCGTCACCAAGCCGGCCACCGAACAGCGCGAATCCACCCGCCAGCTCGGCAAGATGATCCGGGACATCTTCAAACGAACCTCGGAAGCTAAAAACTTCCGGCTCTTCTGCCCCGACGAAACGAACTCGAATCGTTTGGGAGACGTCTTCGAGGTCGAAAATCGTTGTTCGGTTAGCACGATCATCCCTATCGACGACCACGTGGCCCCCGACGGCCGGGTGACGGAAGTGCTCAGCGAGCACCTCTGCGAGGGCTGGCTGGAGGGCTACGTCTTGACCGGCCGGCATGGCATCTTCGTGACTTATGAGGCGTTCGCGATGGTGGCGACCTCGATGGTGGTCCAGCACACCAAGTGGTTGGAGAAAGCGCACGAACTCCCCTGGCGCAAGCCCGTCCCGTCGCTGAACCTCCTCTTGACCTCGACCTGCTGGCGCAACGACCACAACGGCTTCAGCCACCAAGGCCCCGGCCTCATCGACACGGTCCTGGCCGTAAAGGGAACGGTGGGCCGCATCTACCTGCCGCCGGACGCTAACTGCCTGCTGTCGGTGGCCGACCACTGCTTCCGTAGCCGGAATTACGTCAACCTGATAGTGATCGACAAGCAACCGCAACTGCAGTGGCTCGACATGGACGCGGCCGTCCAGCACTGCGCCGCCGGCGCGTCGGTCTGGCCCTGGGCCGGCAACGACCAGAAGGGAGACCCGGATGTCGTGCTGGCCGCCGCAGGAGAGATTCCGACTCTAGAGGTCGTGGCGGCGGCCTGGCTGCTCCGCAAGCATGCCCCGAGCCTGAAGGTCCGCGTAGTCAACGTCGTGGACCTCATGTGCCTCCCGCCCCCGCTCGTTCATCCGCACGGTCTGGAGGAGGCCAGATTTATCGAACTCTTCACGGAAGCCAAGCCGGTCGTCTTTGCCTTCCACGGCTACCAACGGGCGGTCCACGAGATCATCCACGGGCGTCCCAACACCGATCGCTTTCACGTACGCGGCTTTATCGACGAGGGAACGACAACCACGCCCTTCGACATGGTCGTCCTCAACCAAATGAGCCGCTTTCACCTCGTCATGGAGGCACTCCGGCGAACCGGTTACCCGGAAGGCGGCCCGCTGATGGGATGGTGTCAGGAAATGCTCGACCGGCACCAGGTCTATACGCGCGAGCATTTCGAGGACATGCCGGAAGTCCGCGACTGGGTCTGGACCGAAGTGTAATCGAAGCAAGTCTCCGCGTGTAGGCTTTGCCGCCGGAAAGAAACGATATCCATGGTAATTTCAGCAAGTAATCTCGCGCCGGAGAAACTACTCCTCTACGAGCAACCGTGTGTTCGGTTAATTTACAGATGTTCTCAAGAGAACATGATTTTCAAACTGGCCGTATAATTGACTTGACCCCAGCATCTCACCCGCCCAGACTCAACTTATCGGTACTTGGAAATCTCCGATTTTGTCCGACCTGACGGAGGCGCTTCCTCTCGCCCCCCCCGTGCATTTGCCGATTCCGGGAGACATTTGAAGCGACCACTTTAGACGCACGGATGAGGCGAACTACGACGCCTGCGAGGCTTGCGGGCTCGAGATTATCGAACATCTACTTGAGGCGGGTTGCACGCGGGATTGCGCCGAACAATAGCGGTATAAGGGGCAGGGCGAGCCCGCCGAGATGAGAGCTGCCTGCGGATCGACCGGCCCGAACTGATCGTCCGACTGAATGGCGAGCCCAATCTCGAGGCGGAAGGTCACTTGGCGGCCGTCCATTAAAATATCAGGAGGATCGAACAATGGCGGAAGAAAAGAAACTGAGCGGACCCGACTTTGCGCAAGGGATCTCTCTGACCGAGCTGGCCGACGGCGGCATGCTGCAGGGCCATACCAAGGGCGAGCCGATCCTCCTAGCTCGGCGCGGCGATGTCTGCTTCGCGATTGGGGCTATCTGTACACATTATGGCGCTCCGCTGGCCGACGGCATTTTGGTGGGCGATACCGTGCGGTGTCCCTGGCACCATGCCTGTTTCAGTCTTCGCACCGGTGAGGCGCTGCGGGCGCCGGCTCTTGCCCCAGTTATTAGCTGGAAGGTCGAAACACGAGACGGCAAGCTATTCGTGCGCGAGAAGCAGCCCGAGAAGAAGGGGGCGAGCGGTTCCGCGAAGGCGTCAGAGAACGTCATCATTGTGGGCGGCGGCGCGGCAGGCAATGCGGCGGCGGAAATGTTGCGGCGCGAAGGATACTCCGGCGGCGTCACGATGATAAGCGCTGACGACGCGATTCCCTATGACCGGCCAACTCTGTCGAAGGACTTTCTAAATGGCACTGCGGGCGAAGAATTCATTCCATTGCGTTCCATGGACTTCTACCGCGAGCACGAGATCGAACTGTTGCTGAATACCGGCGTCGGGGCAATCGATCCACGGGACAAGAGCCTCCAGCTTGCCGATGGCAGCCATCGTAAATTTGATGCGTTGCTGCTGGCGACCGGCGCCGAGCCCGTGAAGCTCAAGATTCCGGGTGCGGATTCGCCGCATGTTTGCTACCTGCGGTCACAGAGTGATTGCCGCGCGATTATTGGCAAGGCGGCTAAGGCCAAGCGCGCAGTGCTGGTAGGCGCGAGCTTCATCGCGATGGAGGTTGCGTCTTCCCTGATTCAGAGAAAACTGCAGGTCCACGTCGTCGCGCCGGAAGCGGTGCCGATGGAGACGATTCTCGGACCGCAGGTGGGCGAATACCTGCGTCGTCTGCACGAACGCAACGGCGTGGAGTTCCATCTGCAGCAGAGTGTTGTCGCGATTGACGGAAGCAAGGTCACGCTCAAGGATGGCAAGACGATTGAGGCCGACCTGATCGTGATCGGAATCGGCGTCAAACCGCTGATCGATCTTGCCGAGCGGGCTGGGATCAAGACCGACAAAGGGGTGTCGCTGAACGAGTACCTCGAAACCAGCATTCCTCGGATCTTTGCGGCTGGAGACATCGCGCGCTGGCCTGATCCGCGAACCGGCGACCAAATTCGTGTCGAGCACTTTGTGGTGGCCGAACGCCAGGGGCAGACGGCGGCGCAGAATATACTCGGCCGCCGTGAACGGTTCGATGCGGTACCGTTCTTCTGGACGACTCAGTACGATTTCACGCTTAACTACATCGGGCACGCTGAGAAGTGGGACAAGCTGGACTTGGACGGCAGTATTGAGGATCACAACTGCAAGCTTTCATTTCAGCGCGGCGGAAAGACGCTCGCCGTGGCCACCGTCGGGCGCGACCGCGAGAGCCTCGAAAACGAACTCGCGATGGAGCTGTCCAAGCTGTGAAGATTCCGGAAAAACCTGATCTACATTTCGGGCCGCCTTGCTGGCTTACGAGCTGCGCTGCCGGGTTCATGTGCGTCGCTGGGTCTGCTAGCCGAGAAAAGCTCGGCTTTAAGAGGGTGAATTGGATCAAGTCGATCGAGTTCGTCGATAGCGCGAAAGCGATTTTCCAAGGGCGAGGGTGGCTACAATGAAGATCATTACTTGTTCGATACTATGGCTGAGATCTGACGCGCGTACCCACGCCGAGTTTAGAGGTTCCAACAATGAACTATGAGCCTGATGCTGACAATCTAACGACGAGCCCGCAATGGCGACGCACGGTCGAAAGTACAGGCCACGCGTTTTCAAGAGTTGCTTCGTGGGCAGTCCGTGGAAGTAACGTAATCGGAGACATGCAGGGATGTGTGCGCTGCGGTCTTGTTCTTATCAATGATCGGCGGGGCGTCCTACTAATAGCGCCTGGTGGTTTTAATCGCATGCACAAGCGAATCTTCCCCTGCCAAGGTCCGCCTGTGTGCCAAGGGCCGCCCTTTTGTCAGGAGGCTTCGCGGGGGAGTGACGATCCGCTTATCGAATTGCGGCGCCGGCTGGAAGAAAAGCACGATCCGCGCTTTAGAGTCTTCAGCGGCTTTGTGCTGACGATTGCGAAGCATGAAGAATCTATTGGCTCGCACGGATTGGGATCAGATTCGCAACTGGAACGCTGATGAATGTCACGTCTCCAATCATGACAGCAATCTGATCATTTTCTCGCTCGACATCGGCGTCTTCGCTTCGTTCGTGACCGGGTCTGGATCTATGGCTTCGGCCACCAATTCCGACAGATCGCACACCCGTATGGTCTCGTCCAGGGAACGTGCCTTGACTGCATCTTCGAGCATCGTCATGCAGAAAGGACACCCCACGGCGACCGTTTCGGAGTTGGTCCGTGCAAGCTGATTGAGTCTGTGCTCGTTAATGCGAGTTCCGCCGATTTCCTCTTTCCAGAAACAACCACCACCGGCACCGCAACAGTAGGTGCGGCTTTTCGATTCGGCGGCTTCCTCGAGTTCAGTTTCAGGAATGGCCTCCAACAGTGCCCGTGCGCTCTCCCATTTACCATCATGCCGAGCCATGAAGCAGGGGTCATGATAGGTGATCCTTGAAGCAAAAGGCTTCTCGAAACGAAGCCTGCCCCCACCGCGCAGTTCGTCGAGGAATTCCGCCTCGTGCAGGACTTCGTAACCCATGGCGCCGAAATCGGGGTATTCCTTCTTTAGATTGTGGTAGCAATGGGGGCACTGCGTGACAATTCGCCGCGGTTTGTATTGAACGAGGGTTTCGATATTGTGCCGCGCAACAGTTGCGTACAGATACTCATTGCCGAGGCGCCGGGCCGGATCGCCGGTGCAGGTCTCTTCGTTCCCAAGTATGGCGAACTTAACGCCGGCACGTTTCATCAACGTGGCGAAGGTCCGGCTCACATTCTGGTTGCGACGGTCATAGGATCCGAGACATCCGACCCAATAAAGCGCGTCTAGCTGCGCAGCGTCTTCGACCTCTGCCATGAGTGGTATCGCGAGTCCTTCGGCCCAGTCAGCGCGTTTGTCCTGCGCTAGACCCCAAGGGTTTCCCTGGGTTTCGATTCCTTTGAAAGCCGCGACAATCTCATGTGGGAACCGGCTCTCCATCATGACCAGATGGCGGCGCATATCGTCAATGCGCCGTACATGCTCGATTCCCACCGGGCAGCCTTCTTCGCACCATCCGCAATTGGTGCAGTCCCACACCGCTTGATCGGTCGCGACATCGCGTATCATGTCGGCGTCCGGCCGCACTCCTTTCTGAGCCTGAGAGGAGTCAATGCTGACGTAGTAAGTTTTTCCTGTCACAAGTGCTGGAGCTTTCGCCAGAAGATGTTCGCGCTGCTCGATGACCAGGTACTTGGGATTGAGGGCTTTGCCCGTGGTTGCGGTGGGGCAGTTGATCATGCAACGGCCGCATTCGAGGCATGCGGTCATGTCGAGCAGCTGTTTCCAGGTGAATTGCTCGATTTTTCCGACGCCGAATGTCTCGGCGTTCTCGAGATCCTTAATCGGGAAAAGGCGGCCGCGCGGCGTGAGATCTCTGAAGAAGAGGTTTATGGGTGCGATGATAAAATGACGAAGCTTCGAAAATGGAAAGGCGAATAACAGGGCATACACAAGAAGCATGTGGGTCAGCCAGAGCCAGCGATGAAAGGACTTGCCTGCTCCAAGGACGCCCTCGAAACGCCCTAGTTCTCTTCCCAGATACGCCCATTCGGTGAAGCGTGGATGAGTAGCATTGATGCGTGCGCCTTCGAGCATCAGCCCGGTAACGGCAACCAGGACCAGCATCAAGAGTGGATACCAATAGCCGAGCCAGTTTTCGCGATTGTGGAGCAGTTTGTTGGCCGGTGGCTGGCTTAGAATCCACAGCTTGAAGAATCCCCGACGATAGGCTGAGGCAATCACACCCACCATGAAAATCACAAAGAAACTGTCCATCGCAGCCTTGAAAAGGAGATAGAAGTCGCCGAAATAGAAATAGAGCGGAAGACCGAACAGACCGACGAGATCACGGATGTCGCTGTTCACAAAAATGACGTTGGTTCCGATGAAGAGACCGATGAAGCCAACGTACATCGCATAGTGCATCCATCCCCAGGTTTCTCGCACCACGTAGCCCTGGCCGATCGCGTCTCGCAGCATGAGCCACGCGCGAAGCAACGGCCGATCCCAGCGGGATTCCGGCCTGCCGAGTCGAACGCGACGGTACCAGAAGGCGGCGACGAACACGCAGGCGATCAAAAGCGCCGCCAACAGCGCATACATCAGGACGATAAACGCTACTGGCACGTTCCAGAGGATCTGGCGAGTGATTGCCCGGTTCACTAAGGAAGGCTTCGCATTTCCGCCAACGAATGGCGGCTACTTTTATCGCCTGCGAAGCTGCTGGACTGGCTCCGGTATCCCATAAAATCCACTCTCTAAAAGTGGCGCGCCGAGATAACGGGAAAGTCCGCGGTCACTCTGACCGGTTTTTTTCCAGCACCGCCTTGGCGGTCTCGGTGATATGCTTTGGCGTGAAGCCGAACTCGCGCATCACCTCAGGCCCGGGCGCGGAAACACCGAAGCGGTTCACGCCAATGATTGCGCCCGCCGGGCCGACGTAGCGCTCCCATCCGAAAGGCGCGGCAGCCTCGATACTCACCCGCGCGTGGACGCTCGGCGGAAGGACCGCATCGCGGTATGCCTGCGGCTGCGCGTCGAACAACTCCCAGCAGGGCATCGATACGACCCGGCTGCGGATGCCTTCCCTGACGAGCAATTGACGGGCCTCCAGCGCAAGCGGGACTTCCGACCCGGTGGCGATCAAGATAACGTCCGCGGCGGATCCCTGCGACTCGGCGAGAATGTATGCGCCCTGCGCGAGGCCAGCGGCGGGGGCGAGCGTCCTACGGTCCAGCACCGGCAGCTTTTGGCGCGTGAGCACGAGACCCACGGGCCCTTCGGTATGTTGCAGCGCGACGCGCCACGCTTCCACGGTCTCGGTAGCGTCGCTCGGCCGTATGACCATCATGTTCGGCATCGCGCGAAGACCGGCTAACTGCTCAACGGGCTGGTGAGTTGGGCCATCCTCCCCTAACGCGATGCTGTCGTGAGTCCAGACATAGATCACCCGCGCCTTGCTCAAAGCTGCCAGCCGGATAGCAGGCCGCATGTAGTCTGAGAAGGATAGAAACGTGGCTCCAAACGGTAGTAGCCCACCATGGAGCGCCAATCCAGTGATGATGGCGGCCATCGCGTGCTCGCGTAAGCCGAAATGAATGTTCCGTCCCGCGTAGCCCCAGACTCCGCCAGCCGTTCCCTGCGTTGGCAATTCGTTACTGGACTGATCGACCGACGGGCTTTCAAAGTCGCCGCAACCTTTCATCATCGTGCGCGTTGACGGATCGAGGTCTCCCGAACCGCCGACCAGGTTAGGCACCACCGCGGCCAGCGCGTTGATTGCCTTCCCGCCGGCATCGCGGGTGGCCATCTCACCGTCCGCGGACGTGAAAATCGGTAGCTTCGCCTCCCATGCTGGGGGGAGCTCGCCGGCGAGTGCGCGGGCAAACTCCGCGGCCGTGTCGGGATGGACGCCGCGATAGTCGTCCACCCTGAGCCGCCAGGCCGCCTCCAGTTCCGCGCCGCGTGCGATGCATTTTCGGAACTCGCTGAGGGCCTCATCAGGCACGTAAAAGGAACGATCCTCGGGCCAGCCCAGGGCGCGCTTCGTCAAGCGCGTCTCCTCCGTTCCCAGCGGCTCGCCGTGGGCATGCCACGTGTCCTGCTTGTGCGGACTGCCATATCCGATGTGCGTGCGGGCCCCTATCAGCGAGGGTCGACCCTCAACCGCGCGCGCGGTAGTCAGCGCCGCGTCGACGGCGGCTGTGTCCTGACCGTCGATCCGCTGAACATGCCAACCATAGGCCTCGAAGCGCGCGCCGACGTCCTCCGAAAACGTGATATTCGTGGTCGCGGAAAGTGTGATGAGGTTGGCGTCGTAGAGCACGATCAACCGGCCGAGCCGAAACCTGCCGGCCAGCGAAGCCGCCTCGGCGGCGACGCCCTCCATCATGTCGCCATCGCTGGCGAGGACGTAGGTGTAGTGATCGACGATGTCGTCGCCCTGGCGATTGAAGGTCGCCGCCAGCCAACGCTCCGCGATCGCCAGCCCCACGCTGTTCGCGAGCCCCTGGCCCAGCGGTCCGGTGGTGACCTCCACGCCCGGGGTACGGCCGTTCTCAGGATGCCCGGGCGTTCGGCTCTCCCACTGACGGAACTGCTCGATATCCTCCATGGCTAGGTCGTATCCGGTCAGGAACAACATGCTGTAGAGCAGCATGCTGGCGTGACCGGCCGACAATACGAAGCGGTCGCGATCCGGCCATTTAGGATTCCTGGGATTGTGCCGCAAGTGGCGCGTCCAAAGAACATACGCCATCGTGGCCGCACCCATCGGCATCCCGGGATGGCCTGAGTTCGCCTTTTGAACCCCGTCGATCGAGAGCGTTCGGATGGTATTGACGCAGAGCCGATCCAAGCCTTCTTTCGGTTGGTCCGATTCGGATTGGCGATCTATCGCCGGACTCTCATCCATCACTGATTACCTCGTGAAAGACGCCGGCTGCAGCACAAGGCGTCTCGTCAGTATTGGCAGACGGCGAGCTTAGCTAGACCGGGAGAAATGTCCATGAAATAACAGTTTATACGATCACGCTACATCATTGGTGGCGATGCGAACACGGGAAGCGTCCTTCGGTAGGCTAAATATTTGTTATCTGAAGAACAGACTATTTAAATTTCCTCGAATGCGTCTTTCATTGCCGCAGAGGTTTCCGTTTTGTTCTCCGATTCCCGCTCCTCGTATAGAGCGGCGGCGAGCCTAGCGAGACCGCGAGAAGCGCCGGCCAAAGAACCGCCAAAACCTGATGAGAGGATCGTAGAATGCGTCCACGACACGTTCCTTCTGTGGGATTATTGCGTTTTCCGTAATCTTGATCTCGGCGGGACAGACCAGGGTGCAGCAATTGGTCACATTACAGTAGCCGATACCGTAGCGGTCTTTTAAAGCTTCAAGCCGGTGTTCAGTCTCAAGCGGATGCATCTCCAAAGCAGCGGTGTAGACCAGATTGCGTGGACCGATGTAGCGGTCGTAGAGCTGGTGCTCGCGCAGCACGTGGCAGACGTCCTGGCACAGAAAGCACTCGATGCATCGATGAAACTCTTCGATCCGGGCGATGTCCACCTGCTGCATTCGCCACCCCCCGTCCGCTACATCCGCAGGGCTGGGGCGAAACGGCTTGATTTCCTTCTTGACGCGGTAGTTCCATGAGACGTCTGTCACGAGATCCCGGATCAAGGGGAAGGTCCGCATCGGCTCGACCATCACCGGTTTGTTCAAGGGGATGGAACTGAGCCGTGTCATGCACATGAGCTTTGGCATGCCATTGATCTCGGCCGAGCAGGAGCCGCACTTTCCGGCCCGGCAGTTCCAGCGGATGGCCAGATCATTGGCTTGCTCGGTCTGGATCTGGCGGACCGCATCGAGCACCACCATCCCTTCGGAAATCGAAGTTTGATAGTCGATGAGCCGGCCACCACTCGCATCGCCACGCCAGATTCTGAAGGTCGCGGCGGTTTTCACTGGTTGTCCCTGATGATTTGTCCAAGTTCGTCGGGCATTTCTGGGATTGGTTGCCAACGCACGCCCATCGCGCCGTCGGCTTGCTTGAAAATAATGGAATTAGCGCCGCCCAGGGCCGGATCATTTTCGGGATAATCGGTCCGGTAGTGAGCGCCGCGGCTTTCCTTGCGGATGAGGGCCGCCCGGCAG
>Ga0073928_10003240_pt1 | contig 26019 bp, 28 predicted proteins | sample PaiPotPPA55metaG_FD_76969 | JGI IMG/M metagenome (GOLD analysis project Ga0073928, IMG submission 76969) | Iron sulfur acid spring bacterial and archeal communities from Banff, Canada, to study Microbial Dark Matter (Phase II) - Paint Pots PPA... ...
ACGGTGACGTTTACGGTGAAGGACACCGGTATAGGGATCGCCGGGGCTGATCTGCCGTACATCTTCGATCGCTTCTGGCGCGCTGACCGCGTACGGTCGCGTGCGTCCGGCGGCGGCGGCTTTGGACTCGGACTGGCAATCAGCCAGTGGATCGCGCAGGCTCACGGCGGCGCGATAACCGTCAGCTCGCGATTGGGCCGAGGTAGCGTTTTTACCGTGAGCCTGCCGCGCCCGTTGACCGAACAGATACCGGTACAGCCTCCCCCTCCCCCTCCCCCTCCCCCTCCCCCTCCCCCTCCGCCTGCGGCGCTGACGACCTCCGCTTAGCGGCTTCAGCCAAGGATTTAAGCAAACCTTAATCGTTGCCCCACAGTTGCGTCACAAGGATTGCGTACGTTCAACCTCGGCCAGTCCTCAGGGAGCGCGATTTGTTCAACACCTTGTTGGAATCCAAGCCGACCAAGCAACGCAGCCCAGCGGGGACCGCATCCAGCGTGGTCGCGCATGTCGTTCTGATCAGCCTGGCGGTGTACGCAACCGCGCACGCGGCGATCCGGAACGAAAAGGAGAAGGTCGAGAAGATCGAGTTCACGGAGATGAAGAAGGAGGCGCCTCCGCCGCCTAAGCCCCCGCCTCCGCCGCCTACCGTTACAGTCGCACCGCCCCCGCCGAAGGGGTTTCAGGTTCTGACGGCGCCCGTGAACATCCCGGACGTCATTCCGCAGGTAGACCTTACAAAAAAGGTGACCGACGAGGCTGACTTCTCGGGTAAGGGCGTCGCCGGCGGCACGGGGAAGGGTGTGACCGGTGGCACCGGCCCTGTGGGCGACCAGCCTTATTTCGATTTCCAAGTCGAAAAGCAGGCAGGCGAAGTGCCGGGTACCCCGTCGCCCAAGTATCCCGAGGTTCTGCGATCGGCCGGGGTGGACGGGCAGGTACTGGCCCAATTCGTGATTGATACGACGGGTCGAGCAGAAGCCTCGACGTTCAAGGTGATCCAGTCGACCAACGACGCCTTCACCAGTTCCGTCAAAGAGGCGCTGCCAAAGATGCGGTTTTATGCCGCCGAGGTCGGCGGGCGCAAAGTGAAAGAGCTCGTGCAGCTGCCGTTCGCGTTCAACATCTCGAAATAGCCCTCACACGACTCCGACAACTCACACACCGACACTTACCCGGGGACCGCGGTCATGAATCTGTCGCTGATAGACCTGTTCAACTCGATGGGGTACTTCGCCAAGGGCATCGTATTCGTTCTCGCGGTGATGTCGATTTACTCGCTTTCCGTCATGATCGGCAAGTGGTGGTCTCTCAGAAAGGCGCAGGCCGAAACTCTCAAGTTCGCGCCCGAGTTCTCGCAGTTCCTTGAGGAAGACAACCTCAGCGAAGCGATTCGCCTTGCGGAGAGCTACAAGCGCTCCAACGTCGCGCGCGTCCTGGGTGGTGCGCTCGGCGAGATCAAGCCTTTGATTCAGGATGGCACCGTGACGGTGGCCGACATCAACTCAGCGGAGCGAGCGGTCGAGCGCGAGATGCTCATGAATATCGTCTTGCTCAAGCGTGGCCTCGGCGTGCTCGCGACGGTAGGCGCAACGGCGCCGTTCGTCGGACTTCTCGGGACGACGATGGGTATCGTGAACGCGTTTACGGGCATGGCGGCGTCCGGTTCGGGCGGTATCGGCGCGATTTCGGCTGGAGTCGCAGAAGCCCTCGTGACGACGGCTTTCGGTCTCTTGGTCGCTATTCCGGCGGTGTGGGCATACAACTATTTCCAGACGAAGATCGACAACCTGACGGCCGAGATGACCTACTCCTCCAAGGAAATGATTGACTATCTGATCAAGGGTGTGTCGGGCGAGTTCGGCCGGTCGCGTTTCACGCGCGAGTTCAACACCGCTGCGGCGAGCGGCAGCTCGCCAATCTCGCAGTAACCGGCAAGGAGAAGCCTCATGGCCATCTCCACCGCGTCCACAACCGGCGTAAAGGCCGAGCCCAACGTCACGCCGATGATCGACGTCATGCTCGTGCTTCTGATCATTTTCATGATTGTCGTGCCCGCGCTCAACGCGGGCTTCAATGCCCAGCCGCCCAAAGGGACAAACCTCAAGGCGCATCCAGAGGAAGACGGCGATCAGGTGCTGGGCATCGATGCGGTTGGGCAGTACTACTTGAACAAGAAGCCGATTCGCAACGAAGACCTTGGGGCGGACCTGAAGTCGATCTACGACGCCCGCACTGAGGACAAGATCTTGTACGTGAAAGCGGATAAGAATCTGGACTACGGCAAGGTACTGACGGCGCTCGACGCCGCCGCCAAGAACGGCGTGCGCGTCACCGGAATGATCACAGAACAAAATCCGGGTACGAGGTCGAGTGTTGCCGGTGACAACCCAATGCTGGACGAGCACGTGACGAAGACTCAGCCTGCTGCTACATCGACTTCGACTCCCTCACCCGCTCCGGCGCCAGGCGGAAATCACTAATGGCCATTTCCACCGACACCGGCGGCGTAGGCCGCAACCTCGCCAACGAGCCCAACGTCACGCCAATGATCGACGTGCTGCTCGTGCTACTGATCATTTTCATGATCGTCGTGCCGATGGCGCGCAAGGCGATCGATATTCAACTGCCAGACCCGACGCCCGTCGTGACGTCCAAACCTGATAATTCTCAGATCGTGCTCGAGATTGGGCCCCGCGACGTGCTATCGATCAACAAGGAGCCGGTCACCAAGGACAATCTCGGCAAGCGTCTCAAGGAGATTTATGATCCGCGGCCGGATAAAGTGCTCTTCGTCAAGGGCGATTCGGCCGCTAAGTATCAGGACGTAATCGACGCGATGGACGTGGCACGCGGATCCGGTGTAAAGGTGATCGGCGTGCCGCCAAAAGAGACGAAATAGCAGCCACGCGGCTCGGATTTCCAGAAGCCGCGGAACGAGAAGAGCGTGAAGCAGAGCGCCGGGGGGCGGTCATATCGATCGCCCTCCACGTATGCGCGGCCCTTATTCTATGGCTCTCCCCGGCCGCATCTGCTAGGCTGCCCATCACCGACCAAAGGTCCTTCGGCATGCCGCGCGAGGCAGTGGGCGGCGGCGGCGGCGGCGGCGGGGGGGCGGAGCGAGTGCACTACTCGGAGCTGGCACCGCCAGCGCGCAGCGCGGTCATGCGACCAGCGACGCGCCTGCGACCAGTTGTTCGCGTGCCCACTCGCGTCAAGCCACTGCCTACTCCAACACCACCCATCGTTCCCGCGCCAGTGCCACAGTTGCCATCCGTCCCAGCCGCGCCCATCGTGTCAACGGCGGGTGACTCCACGGGCAGAGTCGCCACAGGAGGCGCGGGGACTGGCGGCGGCACGGGCAATGGGACTGGGGTCGGCGCCGGGAATGGTACCGGCCCGGGCACGGGTGGGTCGCCCACCGCCGCAAAGGTGAAGGCCCTGGCAGTCAACCTGCCGCTGCTGGGCGCCGATGCCCCAGCGAGCGTGCGCCCCTTTCATCTCGTTGCGGTGTTCGACGTGTCCGAGCGCGGGACTGCGCATCTGCTGTCGGCCAATGCCACGCGCGATGGCTCCTACAACGCAAGACTGCGCTCCGAGCTGTCGCAAATTCGCTTTCGCGCGGCCGTGCTTCCGGACGGAACTCCGGTGCGCGACACGGTCGCACTCGAGTGGGATTTCTGAGGGTCCGCCCACCTAGCTAATCGTGCTGCCCGCGGGTAGCTTCGCGCGCTGCTTACCCCTCCGTACACAGACTCTCATTACTCGCTCATGCCTGCCACGCAGTCGACCCTTCTGACCATCACTATCGGCCTTAGCCTGCTCGCGCTGGCCTTCGCGGTATGGCTTTCACGCTGGGTACTCGCCCGCGCGCGGGGAAAGCCAGAAATGCAGCGCATTTCGGATGCGATCCATCAAGGCGCCAAAGCGTTCTTGGCTCGCCAGTATCGCACGATCACGCTGCTCGCGATTCTCGTCGCCGTCGTGCTCTATGTGGGCTACGGGGTGTTTCGCACCCCGAATCCATCGGATCCGGTGTCCAACCCGCGTACACTGGCTCTGTATGTCACCGTCTCATTCCTACTGGGTGCGATCAGTTCCGGCATCGCTGGCTACGTGGGAATGTGGGTATCCATTCGAGCGAACATCCGCGTAGCCGCGGCCGCTCTCGAATCCCTGAACGACGCGCTGCGGCTGGCGTTGCGTGGTGGAGCAGTCGCCGGGCTTTTCGTGGTCGCCATGTCTCTGCTCGGAGTAGGCGGCCTCTTCGCGGCGCTGTCCGCTCTCGTGCCAGTGGGATCAACGGCGGAACAGTGGGTTCCGAAGATACCCTTCCTCATCGTCGGCTACGGATTTGGCGCGTCGTTCGTCGCGCTGTTTGCCCAGCTAGGTGGGGGGATATACACCAAGGCCGCCGACGTGGGCGCTGACCTTGTTGGCAAGTTCGAAGCTGGAATTCCAGAGGACGACCCGCGTAACCCGGCGGTAATTGCCGATCTTGTTGGCGACAACGTGGGCGACTGCGCGGGTCGCGGAGCCGACCTTTTCGAATCCACGGCCGCCGAGACGATCGGGGCCATGATACTCGGCGTGTTTCTTTTCCGCTATTTCGGCGTGGGCGGCATTCTCTTTCCGCTCGTCGTCGGTTCGTTCGGTCTGATCGCGTCGATTATCGGCGTAATGACGGTGTCGACACGCGAGGATGGCGACCCCATGCAGGCGCTGAATCGCGGCTTCTACACGACGGCTGTCCTGGCTGTCTGTGGATTCGCGCTCGCGGCGAAGTGGCTCCTGGGCGCGCCCGAGCACGCCGCGCCCGACGCGTGGTGGCATTTCTTCTTGTGCGGTATCGTAGGCGTGCTCACATCAATCGCGTTCCTGCTGATTACCCAGTATTACACCGAATACGCGTACCGGCCCGTGCGAGGAATCGCCGAAGCCAGTCAGACCGGACCGGCGACCAACATCATCCAGGGGATCGCTGTCGGAATGGAAGCGACGGTGCTCCCGGTGTTCACGATCGCGATCGCGATTGTGGCCAGCTTCTATCTCGGGCGCGCGAGCGGTCTCACGGGCGAGCACGGTGAGCTCATCGGCGGACTATTCGGGACCGCGACAGCGACAATGGGCATGTTGGGCACGGCGGCCTACGTGCTGGCGATGGACACTTTCGGGCCTATTACGGACAACGCAGGCGGCATAATCGAGATGTCGCAGCAACCGGAATCCGTACGCGTGATAACCGATCGGCTCGACGCGGTGGGTAACACGACCAAGGCGCTAACCAAAGGATATGCGATCGGGTCCGCATCTCTGGCGGCTTTCCTGCTATTCTCGGCATATCTGGATGAAGTGTTCAACTACACAGGCCGGCGTATCTCGGTCAACATAGCCAGGCCGGAATTGTTCGTAGCCGGTCTCATGGGGGCCATGCTTGTGTTCTGGTTCTCTTCGCTGGCGATTCGCGCGGTGGGACGCGCGGCATATTCAGTCATTACCGAGGTCCGGCGGCAATTCGCCGCGAAGCCCGGGATCATGCAGGGAACCGAGTCGCCGGACTACGGCGCGGCCGTCGACATCGTGACGAAGGCAGCGCTCAAGGAGATGGTCGCGCCAGGGGTGCTCGTCGTCGCATTTCCCATAGCGGTTGGGCTTCTATTCAGGATAGTTGGCCTAGGCGCCGAGGCCGTCGCCGCATTTCTCATGGTGGCCACGATTGCCGGCATCATAATGGCGATTTTTCTCAACACTGGCGGCGGCGCTTGGGACAACGCCAAGAAATACATTGAAACCGGAGTTTACGGCGGCAAGCGATCGGACGCCCACAAGGCGAGTATCGTCGGCGATACCGTTGGAGACCCTTTCAAGGACACGGCCGGTCCGTCGCTCCACGTCCTCATCAAGTTACTGAGCACGATTACGCTCGTACTCGCGCCGCTGTTCATATAGTGAGGGTCTAGTGGGCCCCGCATCGCTCTTCGCGTGTAAGCCGATATCGGCGCTGTTGCCGGAGGCGGAAGCGCAGCACGCGAGCGGGCCAACGCTGCGGCGGGCGTTAGGCGCTGGCGACCTCGTGATGCTTGCGATTGGCGCCGTGATTGGCGCCGGGATCTTTGGCGCCATCGGATCGGCGGCGGCCGGGCAGATGGATGCGGCCGGGCACGTCGTTCGGAGCGGGGCAGGACCGGCAATCGTGTTTTCGTTCATCCTGTCTGCCTCTGCGTGCGCCCTCGCGGGACTGTGCTACGCCGAGGTCGCGTCCATGATCCCTCAGGCGGGCAGTGCGTACGCTTACTCGTACGCGACGCTCGGCGAGCTGATCGCTTGGATCATTGGCTGGGACCTCATCCTCGAGTACGCCGTCGGCAACGTAGCGGTCGCTATCTCCTGGGGTGACTACTTCCGGTCGCTGCTGGGAGCGTTTGGTGTCGCCCTGCCGGCGTGGCTCGAGACTGGATACCGAACCGCGCTTCTGAGCAACGACCCGGCCGTGCACGGCTTGATAGGCAGCGCGCCCCACTTGGCCGGGATTCCAATTCTGATCAACGTCCCGGCAGTCGCGATCGTGCTCGCGATCACGTGGCTTCTCGTGATCGGGGTCAGGGAGAGCTCGCGCGCCAACAATATCATGGTCGCGATCAAGCTGCTCGTGCTGACGTTGTTCGTGTGCGTGGGAATAGGTCACATTCACCCTGCCAATTATCACCCGTTCGCGCCCAACGGCTTTGCCGGAATCCACCACGGCGCTGCCATCGTTTTCTTCGCCTACATCGGATTCGACGCGGTCTCGACGGCCGCCGAAGAGACCAAGAATCCGCAAAGGAATCTTCCAATCGGGATACTGGGCGGATTGGCTATCTGCACGGCGATATACATAATCGTGGGCATCGTGCTGACGGGCATGGTTCCCAGTCATCAATTGGGAGTCGCGGATCCGCTCGCCCGCGCGTTAGAGCTCTCGGGTCTCACCACGGTCAGTTGGGTGGTCGCGCTTGGCGCGATCATCTCCCTGTCCGCCGTGCTGCTCGTCTTCCAATACGGGCAGCCCCGCATCTTTTTCGCGATGGCTCGCGACGGATTGCTGCCCAAATGGGCCGCTCGCGTGCACGGGAAGTACCGGACTCCCTACATGACTACGATCGTCACTGGGCTGTTCGTCGCCGCTTGGGCGCTGGTTGGCGACGCGGGCGAGACCTACGACCTCACGAACATCGGTACTCTGTTCGCGTTCGTGCTCGTGTGCCTGGGGGTGCTCGTGCTGCGCTACAAGGCGCCCGAGCGCCCGCGACCGTTCCGCGTACGCTTCGTGTGGCCGGTGACGATACTCGGCGCTGCCACATGTCTATTTCTCATGGCCGGTCTCCCGGTGACCGCTTGGCGGCGCTTCGCCGTATGGCTCGTGATCGGGCTCATTCTTTACTTCTTCTACGGCTATAGGCGTTCGGCACTGCGCGAGAGCTCAGAAGCTGTCGCGGCTCCCCCGATCGGACCCGCCAACCCTGCCTGAGCCGGCCCGGGGCGCATAGCCTAGGGCGCGCACCGCCGCTCGAACCGCCCCGCGGGCAGGCTCGACGTCGTGTGGGTGTATGTGCGCGCCGGGCACGGCTGATTTCAACCGATGCTCCAGACGGCTTCGCAGCGGCGACCCGCGACTGAGCATTCCGCCAGCCAGCGCGACCGGGCTCGTCGCGCGCTCATCCCCGAACAGTGTTCGCGCGAGTGCGCGCACGTGGAGCGCGAGCTCTTCGGCGGCGAAGCTCACGACCGCGTTCGCCCGCAGGTCGCCGGATTCCGCGCATTGGAGGACCGCGATCGCGAGCGATGCGAGGCCCGCGGGCCCAGCCTCGGCAGCCCATGCTATCAAATCATCGACGGTGTCCACCTGCGCGGCGGTGATAATGGCGCCGGTGAGCCCCGTCTCAGGCTCTCGCCCGTCGACGGCCGCCGTCGCAGCGCTTAGCGCGCGCCGGCCCATCCAGGCCCCGCCGCCTTCATCCCCGAACACAGGACCCCAGCCGCCGCAGCGCGCGAGCGTACCGGTAGGCCCGCGCCCAAAGGCGACCGAGCCCGTCCCAGCGATGAGCACGATACCCGGTCCGTCTCCAAAGGCATCGTCCAGCGCGACAGTCGCATCGGCATGCACCACCACGTCGTCCGCGATCTCTCGCTCCACGAGCGCTCTCCAGAGAGCCTGGCGCTCCGGTTCGCGTCCCGCACCGGCGACGCCTACGCAGACCACGCTTGGCCGCACATCCGACAGCCCCGCAGAGCTCAACGCGTCACGCACAGTGGAGGCGATCACGTTGCCCGAGCGGTCGGCGCCACCTGGCCGGACAGCGCTGGCCGCACCATCCACGCGAGCAAGCTCCGTCCCTGCCTCGTCGGCGACGATCACCCGAGTCTTCGACCCGCCGCCGTCGACTCCAACTACGATCTGCGTCATGTCGGAACGTCTCGTGCAATTGGTGCGGGCATCGCGTGCGTGAGAGAAGAGGCCAGACCGACCGCGAGCGTGATACTGGTTCCTATGAGTACGTACCACGGCCACGCAATCGCGCCAAGGGGAGACAGCACGGGCGCCGCGCTGGTGAAGATCGTGCCAAGCGGCCGGGCGAATACGATGATGGACATCGCGGCCACGCCCACAGCCATGCCCAGGATCGCGTCGCGCTGCTCGGCTCGGCGCGACCACATCGCCAGGAAGAACCCTCCCAGAAGCCCGCCGTACGTGAACGATGCGATCGACAAGGCGACCGTGACTACAGGCGTGCCCTGTTGAGGATACAGAAGCGCACCGCCGGTCAGCACGACCGCCCACACAAGAGTGAAGCGGCGCCCGGCGCGCAGCACGGCCGGATCCTCAGCGCTACGGCGCGTAAGCGGGAGATATATGTCGTGTGTAGTCGCCGCGGCGAGCGCATTGATCGCGCCAGAATGGGTGCTCATGGTCGCCGCGAGAATAGCTGCAACGATTAGCCCGATCAACCCCGGAGGCATACGCTCCAGAATGAAGGTGGGGAATATCGCGTCGGGAGTCGCAAACCGTCGCCCGCCATACACAGCGTCGAGTCCCACTCCAATCAGCAGGAAGAGAGCGAATTGCAGGAAGACCGCGACGCCGCTGCCCACGAGCGCTCGCCTTGCGTCGGCAAGCGTATGCGCGGCGAGCAACCGCTGGACAATGAGCTGGTCAGCGCCGTGTGAGGCCATGGACAAGAATGCCCCGCCGATGACTCCTGCCCACAGCGTGTACGGGACGTCGAGGTGGAGCGAGGTGTCGATCACCCGCAACTTGCCGGCGCTCGACGCGCGGGCGACTATCGCGCTCCACCCGCCGGGAACAGCGTGTCCAATCAGGTAGACGGCCGACAGCGCGCCCACGAGATAGACGCACGTCTGGAGGACATCGGTCCATACGACGGCGCGCATACCGCCGTGATACGTGTAAAATGCCGTGAGCGCACCCAGCACGAGAACAGCGGCCGGCGTTACGTACGCGGGCGGCACGGTGCCGCGAAGGATGAGCGATATGGGAATCGCCGTCGCAAAGACTCGGACAGAATCCGCGAAGGCCCGAGTCGCCATGAAGATCACAGAGGCGGATCTTCGCGTGGCCAGCCCGAATCGGCGCTCCAACAGAGCATATGCAGTTACGAGTTCTCCCTCGAAGTAGCGGGGCAGCAGCGTCGCCGCGACCACGATTCGGCCGATGATGTAGCCAGCCGCAATATGCAGGAACGTGAAATTGCCTATGTACGCCAGCCCCGGCACACTTATGAACGTGAGTGCGCTCGTCTCCGTCGCGACGACGGAGAACAGGACCGCCCACCAGGGGATCTGGTGGTTCGCAACGAAGTAGTCGCGGGCCGTATGCTGTGAGCGCCCCAGCCACACACCCAGCGTAGTAGTGCCTGCGAGGTACGCGAGCACTACTGCGCCATCGAGCGGAGTGAAGGCCGTGCTCACGGCGGGAGATGATGGTCCATGGGATCGGGCGTGAAAAGGCCCGCGGTCCCCATACGGGGACCGCGGGCCGTAGTAGCGTCGCGAGCCGGACTAGGCGGCGAACGAGCTACCGCATCCGCATCCCCCGGTCGAATTCGGGTTCTTGAACGTGAACCCCGATCCCTGCATCGATGTCACGTAGTCGATCGTGACGCCTTGCAAATATTGGGCAGAGAACGGATCGACGAACACCCGGAACTCGCCTTCGTCGACGATGAAATCGTCGTCGGCGCTCTGGTCTTCGATGAGGAGGGCGTACTTGAACCCACTGCAGCCACCTGGCTGCACGCTCACTCTGAGCCCGCCTTTCTCAGGCGCGACTCCTTCCGTCGCCATGAACCGTTTCACCTCTACCGCCGCGGCCGGCGTTACGGTAAGGGCGACGTCGGGCTGTGCGTCGGTGGTTGCGTCGGACTGGATAACGGGCTCTTGGGTACTAGCCATTCTTCCCTCCTGGAAGACGCCGAAATATAACTCCGCGCGCCACTTGCCTCAAAGCCGCGGAACGACCACGCGATCCACGCGAATGCCACGGACGCGATGCCAAGCAGCGCCATCCCCTCGAGCGTCGCCCCAAACACCAGCTTTCCAATACCGAAAAGGGTTGCATATGCGGCGACGATCCCAGCCACCCAGTTGACCCACGCCCAACTACCCCCGCCGATCGGCTCGTGGCCTAGCCCAAGCCGGGCCATCGTGTGTCGCCATCCTGGCCCGCCCGGGCTCACACGACGATAGAAAGCATCGAGCACGCTATCCGGTTCCGGTTGGGTAAGGTACGTCACGGCCAGCCAGATGATGGTCGTTGGCACCACGGTCGCAAGCATCACCCACGCATCGGCGTTGGGGTCGCCAGGGGCGAAGCGAGGAGGAATCGTCAGAAAGGCGATTGTGGAGCACACGAGCGAGGCGAGCATCGCACTGATCTCCGACCACGCGTTGATCCGCCACCAATACCAGCGCAAGATGAGCACCAGACCCGTCCCCGCGCCCACCGCGAGCAGGTACTTCCAGGCGCTCTCAATGGACGACAGCCGCCATGTCACCGCGATCGAGCAGGCGAACAGTCCCACCGTTATGAGGCGAGACACCGCCACGTAGTGCTTATCGGTCTCCGCCGGACGAAGGAACCGCTTGTACAGGTCGTTGACTAGGTACGAAGCACCCCAGTTGAGCTGCGTTCCAATCGTGGACATATAAGCGGCCGCGAACCCGGCCATCATGAACCCGCGCCAGGGGGTCGGCAACAAGTCCACGAAGGCATGCACGTATCCAGCCTCCTTGTCCTGCAGCGTGGGGTACAGGATTACCGTGGCGAGACCGGTCACGATCCACGGCCACGGTCGCAGAGCGTAATGGGCAACCTGGAAGAACAGCGTCGCTAAGACCCCGTCCCGTTCACTACGGGCGGCGAAGATTCGCTGCGCGACATAGCCGCCGCCGCCCGGCTCGGCCCCGGGGTACCACGCAGCCCACCATTGAACCGCGAGGAACACGGCCAGCGAGAGCACGGGCATCCAGGGATACGCATGGAACCCGTGTTCGAACGATACGGGAAGCACCGACAGCGCCGCTGTCTCGCTGCCGAAATGGGCGCTCACTCCGGCCTTGAGCTTCTCCATCCCGCCCACCGCCCGCACGGCGAAAACGGCGAGCACGATCACGGCGCTCATCTTGATGATGAACTGAACCAGATCGGTCCACAGCACAGCCCACAGCCCGGCCGCGACGGCGTATAGCATCGTGACCGCAAAGCAGATGCCGACCGCGAGCCACGGGTCCACGCCGAGGGAAATGGTCAGGATCTTGATCATCGCGCGGGTGACCCACCCCATGATGAGGAGGTTGCATGCGAAGCCCAGGTACACGGCACGGAAGCCGCGGAGCAGCGCCGCTGGTCGCCCCCCGTAACGCACCTCGGCGAGCTCCACGTCCGTCATCACGCCCGCTCGTCGCCACAATCGCGCGAAAAAGAACACGGTGAGCATCCCACTCATCACCATGTTCCACCACAGCCAGTTGCCGGCGACGCCCTTGGTCGCGACCAGGCCGGTCACCAGCAGCGGAGTGTCGGCGGCGAACGTAGTTGCTACCATGGAAGCGCCCGCGAGCCACCACGGGACGCTACGCCCGGAAAGGAAGTATTCTTGGAGGCTCCCACCGCCCCGTTTGGTGAAGAGAAGGCCAATCCCCGTCGACAGGAGGAAGTACCCAGCAACAATGGCCCAGTCGATTACAGATAGATTCATAGCCTTATGACGACGACGGTCTCTCGGTTGTGAAACTCATAACGGCGGCATCGCTATTCGCAGTCACTTGCATCAACAGTGCGCGGGAGCGGGAGCCCGCGGTCGCTCACATTGGGACGATCGTGCCAGGCATCACCGTGCTGCTTGAGGATAGCATCGGAGTCGTTCGCGGCAAGCGAATTGGACTGCTCACGAATCAGACCGGAGTAGACCGTTCCGGCCGATCCGACATCGAGCTGTTGACCAGTGGGATTGCGGCGAGCAAAGCGGGCGTGCACGTAGTTGCCCTTTTCTCGCCCGAGCACGGCTTACGTGGCACCGAAGACCGGCAGCACATCGCGAGCGGGCGGGATGCCGCGACGGGCCTTCCCGTCTATTCATTGTACGACGAGACGACCGAGGCGCCGCCTGACAGCGTCCTTCACGGGATGGACGCCGTTGTCATCGACCTGCAGGACGTCGGGGCCCGCACTTGGACGTACGTTGCGGCCGCCGTGTACACAATGCGCGCGGCCGCGCGGGCTCGCGTGACGGTGGTCGTGCTTGATCGCCCAAACCCGCTGACGGGCATCCACATACAAGGCCCCGTGCTTGACAGCGCTCTCGCCAACCCGAACGAGGCGACGGCGGACCATGCGGCGCGGCCCTACGCGCTGGCCGCGATTCCGCTACGGCACGGGCTCACAATGGGAGAGCTGGCGCTTTTTTACAACGACGTTCTCGGGATACACGCCGACTTGCACGTGATCCCCGTTCGCGGTTGGCGCCGAGTGCTCTGGTACGATCAGACTGGGCTTCCCTGGGTGCGGCCCTCGCCCAATCTACCGACGCTCGAAAGCGCTCTCCTGTATCCCGCGCTCGTCGCTTTCGAGTCGTCAAATCTTTCGGTCGGCCGCGGCACCGAATTCCCATTTCGGCAGCTCGGAGCACCCTGGCTGGACGCGCACAAGGTGGTTGAGTTACTCAGAGACCATCCGCCTGGGGGAGTGCGTTTCCTGGAAACGAAATTCACTCCTGTCCAGCCGAGCGATAGCAAGTACGCGGGCCAACGGGTGAACGGCGTGCGCATCCAGGTGTCGGACCGTGATGGAACACAAGTGGGGCGCGTCACGGCCGACCTGCTATGGGCTATAGCCAAGGTGCACCCCGATTCGCTTCACCTCGATACTCTGGGCTTTGACTTACGTTTCGGGTCGGCTGACGCGCGGCGTTCACTGCTGCGTGGCGACGATCCCGACGGCGTCATCGATCGGCAGTATCCGGCGGCTGTGTCGTTCGAGCGGCAAACCCGGCCGTACACGCTCTATCGCTGAGCAGATTGCCGAGGCGTGGCCTCGTTCCTGCACCCTGCGCCTTGTCTGGAGGCCTGCTAATGCGTCGAGTCGTTGACTGGCACCTACGCATGGCAACTGCACTGAGCGGCGCGTAATTTCCCGTCGATGACACGGCTGTGGGCATGGGTCAAGACGGGATACGTTCGGCTGATTGAGCCCATCGTCGCACTGCTTGTACGCCACCGGGTCGACCCCAACGTCATCACGACCCTTGGCACCTGTTGCTCCATAACGGGTGGGGTCATATATGGTGCGGGGCACATCATGACAGGCGGGTGGTTCCTGGGGGTTACCGCGCTGTTCGATGTATTGGACGGAACGGTTGCACGCAGGACCGGTCGCAGCACCGTCTTCGGCGCGTTCTACGATTCGACGCTGGATCGTATCGCCGACGCCGCGGTGATGGGCGGACTGGCCGTGTTTTACGCGACTAGCCCACGACACTCGAGCGTGCCGCTGCTGGTGGTGTCGCTCGCGGGGATCGTGGGCGGGTTCCTCGTCTCATACACCCGGGCGCGTGCGGAGGCATTGGGAATCGATGCCCGCGTAGGCTTCATGCAGAGACCCGAGCGTGTGGTGCTGCTATCTGCACCGCAAGCGTTCTTCGGGCTCGCACTGGGCGGATGGGTCCTCGCCGCGATCGTCGTCACGCTCACGGTGACGTCATGGGCTACTGCGATTCAGCGCGTCGTAGCAGTCTATAAAGCCACGCGTCCGCCGGTCCGCCAACCCGCGGCATCGCCCACTCTAACCGTCGCGGCTCCGTCGGCTCCGCGTTCGGCACTCAACACGCCTATAGAGGTTAAATGACCGAAGCACGCGTGCGACCCGCCACCGGGCGGCTGGGAGTCATGACTCCCGGGCTTGGTGCGGTTGCAACAACGTTTATGGCTGGCGTGGAGCGCATACGGCGCGGGCTTGCATTGCCGATCGGCTCGCTGACTCAGATGGCAACGGTGCGACTGGGCCGGCGCACCGAGAACCGGACGCCGCTGATAAAAGACCTCGTACCACTTGCGTCGCTCGACGACCTGGTATTCGGAGCGTGGGATCCCATTCCGGATGATGCCTGCACGGCGGCATGTGCGGCCGGGGTGCTCGACAAGGCCGACATCGAGAGCGTGGCGGCGTTTCTCCGCGAGATCACGCCGATGCCCGCCGTGTTCGATTCCAAGTACGTGGTGCGCATCAGCGGACCAAACGTCAAGCGCGGCAAGACCAAGCGGGACCTCGCCGAGCAGCTGCGGCAGGACATTCGCGACTTCAAGGGGCGGCACCGACTCGACCGGGTGGTCATGGTGTGGTGCGCCTCGACCGAGGCGTTCATCAGGCCTGGCGCGGCGCACGCCACACTCGAGCAATTCGAGAAGGCAATGGAGCGAAATGACGACGCGATTGCGCCGTCCATGCTGTACGCCTACGCGGCAATAATGGAAGGAGTTCCGTTCGCGAACGGCGCTCCGAATCTGACCGTGGATATCCCTTGCTTCACGCTGCTCGCGCGCGACCGCGGGGTGCCGATCTCCGGAAAAGATTTCAAGACCGGACAGACGTGGCTCAAGACCGTTATCGCGCCGGCGATCAAAGCGCGCATGCTGGGGCTCGCGGGCTGGTACTCGACCAACATCCTCGGCAACCGGGACGGGGAAGTGCTGGATGACCCGGCGTCGTTCAAGACGAAAGAAGAGTCCAAGCTCAGCGTCTTGCACACGATCCTGCAGCCGGAGCTTTATCCGGCGTTATATAGCGGCTTTTCGCACGTCGTCCGCATCAACTATTACCCGCCCAGGGGCGACAACAAGGAAGGCTGGGACAACATCGACATAGTCGGGTGGAACGGCTACCCGATGCAGATTAAAGTGAACTTCCTTTGCCGCGATTCCATCCTGGCGGCGCCGCTCGTGCTCGACCTCGCGCTCTTCTCGGATTTCGCCCAGCGGGCAGGGCTCAAGGGGATCCAGGAATGGTTGTCGTTCTACTACAAGAGCCCGATGGCGGCGGCCGGCCTACAGCCGGAGCACGACCTATTCATTCAGCAGACCAAGCTGAAAAACACTCTGCGCCACCTCGCCGGGGAAGAGCAGATCACGCACCTGGGCCTCGAGTATTACGCGTGAAGGCGCGGTCCGCGGCTGTGTGCGGCGTCGTGCTGACGGCTGCATGCAGCTCTACTCAGCAGGGCGTGCCTCCGATGCGGCTGTGGACGCAGGATCTGGCGGTCCGAATCACTTCGGATCCGACGCCTCCACGGGCGCGCGAGCCGGCAGTCTATCGTGTGGAAGTGCGCGACCGAGCATCCGGACAGCCTATCGAGCCCGGGGAAGGGCGCGTATACGCTACCAGTCGTGACGGAGCAAGCGCGTGGGACGGTTTAACACCCGGGCCTCAGCCCGGTACGTACTACGCGAAACTGAACTTCGTGACGGCGGGCGACTGGGCGATGGGCTTGCAGTTCCGGCGAGACTCCACGCAGAAGATCGAAACCATGGACGACTGGCGGCAACAAGTGTCTCCTGCGTCTGGGGAAGCGCATTGAACGCCGAAACGTCGTGAGACCATGAAGCATTTCTATCGCACGCAGCTGTCCATTGCGGACGTCCTGGCGGAAGCCGACGTGTTCTTTCCGGGGCTCGGGCTCAACGCAACGACCAATGCGCCGAAGTCGCGCACCTACGTCGGACCGCTCGGCGCGCTCAATCTCTCGGTGTTCGCCGAGGGCGGACATTATACGTTCGTTGAGGCTGACACGGACCAGGCCGGGGAGAGCCGACTAGACAGGAACGTCAAGAAATTCTTCGTGCAACTGCATCGCCGCGCCGATCCCACGCACGCTCTCGAGGCGGCCTACTGATGGCGACGCGAGCGGCCACCCGAGTCGCCGAAGGTCGTACGGACGCTGCCGACGCCAGCGTAAAGCTCTCGCGCGAAGCGAAGCTCGAACTCTACTACTATATGCGCCTGACGCGCACTCTGGAGGACCGTCTAGTCAACCTGTACCGGCAAACCAAGGTGGTTGGCGGCCTTTTCCGGTCGCTCGGCCAGGAGGCCGACGCAGTGGGAAGTGCGTACGCGCTCGATCGGTCGAAGGGAGACGTACTGTCGCCGCTCATCCGCAACCTCGGTTCCATGCTGGTGCAAGGCGCGCGGCCGGTAGAGATCCTCCGGCAGTATATGGCCAAAGGCGATTCGCCAACGCACGGACGGGAGCTCAACATCCACTTCGGCGATCTGGAGCGCGGGTTCATCGGACAGATATCCCATCTGGGCGACATGGTGCCCGTAATGGCCGGCGTAACGTTGACATTCAAGATCCGGGGCGAGGATCGAGTGGGGCTCGTGTACGCGGGCGATGGAGCGACGTCCACGGGTGCGTTCCACGAGGGCATCAATTTCGCCGCCGTTCAACGCTGTCCCCTCGTCGTGATCGTGGAGAACAACGGGTACGCGTACTCTACTCCTGTCGCGAAGCAGACTGCGGCGCGACGACTGATGGACAAGGCCATCGGCTATGGAGTCGTTGGCGAGCAGGCGGACGGCAACGATGTCGAGGCCACCTATTACGTGACCAAGCGCGCCGTCGATCGCGCGCGCGCGGGCGGTGGCGTCACGCTCATCGAGCTCATTACGTACCGTCGGAAAGGTCATGCGGAGCACGACAATCAATCGTACGTCCCGGATGGCGAGATCGATCGCTGGGCGCGCGAGAACGACCCCATCGACCGCTATGTGCGAGTGCTCCTCGAACGTGACAACGTAGCCCCGTCGGAGCTGCAGGCCCTGGATGAACGCGTGCGCCTAGAAGTGGACTCGGCGACGGACACCGCGGAATCTTCCCCGGCGCCCGACGCCGCGGACGTGCTCACGGGCGTTTATGGCGATCCTGCTTCCATGCCGACGCTGTGGTTTCGCCAAGGCGTGCGCTCAGCCATCGAGGAACACGAGCGCCCGGCGGGGTGGGGCACCCACGATGGCTGAGATCACCTACCTCGAAGCACTGCGCGAGGCACTTTTCGAGGAAATGGAGCGCGACCCGAACGTGTTCTGCCTGGGCGAAGACATTGGAGCCTACGGCGGGGCGTTCAAGGTGACGGACGGTCTTCAGGCCCGCTTCGGCGAGCGGCGTGTCATCGACACACCGCTGTCAGAGGCGGCAATCGTTGGCGCAGCGGCCGGTGCGGGCCACATGGGAATGCGCCCGATATGTGAGATGCAGTTCATTGATTTCATCTCGTGCGCATACGACATGCTCACGAACTACGTCGCCACCGCACGCTATCGCACGATGCTCCCCTGCCCGATGGTCGTTCGCGGTCCCAGTGGCGGGTACGTTCGCGGCGGCCCCTTTCACTCGCAGAATCCCGAGGCGGCGTTTCTGCACACGCCGGGTCTCAAGATCGTGTATCCCGCTACCGCGTCTGATGCGAAAGGGCTGCTCAAGGCCGCGATCCGTGACGACGACTGCGTCCTTTTCTTCGAGCACAAGTATCTCTACCGCCGAATCAAAGAGGAGATGCCGGCTGGAGACCACGTTGTTCCCCTGGGGCGCGCCCGCTTGGCGCGGGAAGGCCGCGACCTATCGATAATCACTTATGCGGCGACCACGTGGAAGGCGCTTGAGGCAGCCGAGCAGCTGGAGCGCGAGGATGGCCTCTCGGTGGAGGTGCTGGATCTGCGTACGCTGCTGCCGATGGACGACGATGCCATGCTTGCGACGGTGAAGAAGACGAATCGGGTTTTGATAGTCCACGAGGACACACGCACAGGCGGAATTGCCGGCGAGATCACGGCGAGGGTCAGCGAGCGCGCATTCGAGTGGCTGGACGCGCCTGTGCTGCGGGTGACCGCTGCCGACGTGCCCTTGCCGTACGCGCCGCAGCTCGAGGACTACGTTTTGCCTCAGACCGCCGACATCGTGTCGGGGGCTCGCACCTTGGCGCGTTATTAGAGGCGGGTGTGCGTATCGCCGCGGTTGGCTGTTTCATGGCGGTGGTCGGAGGCGTGAGCCTTGCGATGGTCGGCGTCCTCGTCGCACGGTTCTATAGTTGGGTGAGCGGATGCCGATACGTGGCGGAGCTGCCGGCGTGCGGCTGGGAGAAGTTCGCGGCGATCGGTGGATTGGTCGGCGCGGTGACTTTGCCGGCGTTGGTCGTTCGGCGACTCGTACAGAGCGAGAGAGAGAGGTGACGCGATGGCCCGTATAGACGTGATCATGCCGCAGATGGGCGAATCGATCGCAGAAGGCACCGTCTCCAAATGGCTGAAGGCCGTCGGCGACACGGTCAAACGCGACGAGACCATATTCGAGATATCCACGGACAAGGTGGATGCCGAGATTCCGTCGCCGGTTGCGGGCACGCTCGCGGAAATTCTGGTTGGCGAGGGTCAGACTGTCGCCGTGCAGACGGTCGTTGCCCGAATCGAAACGGAGGTCGGAGCCGGGGTCGTGGCGTCGCCTGCCGCATCCACGGCATCGCCGGCCACATCTCGCGCGGCCTCTGCGGCTCCCGCGGCCGCAAGCGCCTCGAAGCCGGCGGAACCCGCCGGGGTCGTAGCCTCGCGGGTCTCGACCATGCCGGCCGAGTCGGTCGCATCAACTGCATCAGCAGCGCCGCCGCCGCCGCCGCCGCCGCCGCCGACCCCGTCGAGCGCCGTCGCGGTCCGCGGGACCGGTTCCGAGCCGTCCACGAATGGCCAATCGTTCGAAGAGCGCATCCGAACGAAGTCGTCGCCGCTGGTGCGTAAGATCGCGGCCGAGCATGGGATCGAGCTCGCGAGCATGAGTGGCAGCGGTGTAGCGGGTCGCGTGACGAAACGCGACATCATGGCTTTCATCGATTCGGGCGCGAGCGGGGCGCCCGGCGCCGGGCGCGAGGTGTATGCTGCTGGCGGCCCTGCGACGGCCGTGCCGCAGCTTCCGCCGGCCGAGGTCTGGCCGGGTGACGTGGTCGAGCCCATGTCCAAGATGCGGCGCCTCATTAGCGACCACATGGTCGCGTCGCGACGCACGGCCGCGCACGTCACCTCGGTGTTCGAGATCGATCTGACCCGCGTGACGCGGATCCGGGCGAAAAAGCGCGCGGAGATCGAGGCGTCCGCCGGATATCGGCTCTCGTACCTTCCATTCATCATCAAAACTGTCGTCGATGGACTCAAGGCTTTTCCCGCGCTCAACGCCTCGGTGCGTGGCGCGGACGTCATATATCGCAAGCAGTACAACATCGGGATCGCCGTGGCACTCGACTGGGGACTGATCGTTCCCGTGATCAGGCACGCCGACGAGCTTTCCCTGGTGGGACTTACGCGAGCGCTCAATGACTTGGCGAATCGGGCGCGGGCCAAAAAGCTGCAGCCCCAGGAGGTCGAGGACGGGACGTTCACGATCACCAATCCCGGCGTGTTCGGCTCGCTGCTCGGCACGCCTATAATCAACCAGCCGCAGGTGGCAATCATGGGTGTTGGAGCTATCGAGAAGCGTCCGAAGGTCGTTACCGGCGCGGACGGAGAGGACACGATCGCCATTAGGACGTGCGCGTACTTCTCGATCTCATTCGACCACCGCTTGGTCGACGGCGCCGTGGCGGACGAGTTCATGGCGTTCGTGAAAAAGGGCCTCGAAACGTTCCCCGAGGCGGCGGTTTAGCCGTGGCGCGCGCGCTGACCATGCAGCGAACGGTCGTGACGCCGGGCGAGCGCGCACGCTTTCTCGAGCGAGCCCGCATGCTCCAGGCCCACTATCATCGGGCGAACTGCCAATACTGGATATTCGAGGATGCCGAGGTTGGCGGCGCGTTTCTCGAGTTTGCCGAAGCGGCGGACGAGAGCATGCTCGCCGCGGCGCAGGCGGCTGCACCGGATGCCGTCGGCGTCGATCCGACACGGCTGTACCGCGAGGTCGAGATCTGATGCCCTCGCGGATGGTTACGGCGGACGGGCGCACTTGGTGCGCGTCGCCTTCAGGATTCGTCACGCAATACGATCACGATGAGTTCGCAGTCATGTTCGTGAGCGGAACCGGGAACGATCGCGACGTCCGGGTATCGCGCTACTCCCCAATGGGCGCACGCTCGCGCGAGGCATCCTTCGCTGAGCTGAGCGACGAGCGCCTGCTCGAGCTTTTCCACCAATCTCAGCCCAGCTTCACGTCGCCAGAGGCGGGTTACGCTCCCGGTCCGCAACGGCGATCGGAGTGAGGAGCGCGAGATGATCGCGCAACCGCCACGTTACGTCGACCTGCACGCGCACACAACGGCTTCCGATGGCTCTGCGACGCCACGTGAGCTCGTCGACACTGCCAAACGCGCGGGCCTCGCGGTGGTCGCGGTCACGGACCATGACACCGTGCAAGGCGTCGGTGACGCCCGGGACGCAGCCGCCGTCGCAGGGATGACGGTGTGGGCTGGCGTTGAGCTCAGCGCGATCAATGGAGAGCTCGAGGTCCACGTGCTGGGGCTAGCGCTCACGGACCCTGCACGAATCGAGTTGGAGCTTGCCGGACTGCGTGTCGCGCGGCTCGCGCGCGCGGAGGCAATGGTTGCGGCGCTCAACGCGCTCGGCATTCCAATGACAATGGACGGCGTGCTGCGGGAGGCTGGCGATGGTGCGGTCGGACGGCCGCACGTGGCGCGGGCGCTGATTGCGGGCGGATGGGTCGCTGATATCCGTGAAGCATTCGACCGCTACCTCGGCACCGCGCGACCGGCGTTCGTGCAGAAAGCCAAGCTGTCCGTAGAGCGCGCCATCGCGATGATCCATGAGGCGGGTGGCGTCGCAGCATGGGCTCACCCCGGGCGTGACGGCACGCTCGAGCGCGTACGCCAGTGGGAAGCGCTAGGCATGGATGGGCTGGAGGTATTGCACCCTGGGCACGGCGGCGAGGAAGTGGCGCGTCTGCGGAGCATTGCCGGACACACAGGATTGCTGCCGACAGGGGGATCTGACTGGCACGGCGCCCGAGAGGGACCGCGCACGCTGGGGGCAATGCGGGTACCGGCGGAGTGGGGCGAACGGATCGCGGAGCGCGCGGAGCGCTACCGCGCATCTGATCAGCCGCCACTCGCGCGGCCCGTCGGCGCGGCCTGACGTGCACCTAGACGGCCGTGTCGCGCTCGTCACCGGCGCCGGTCGCCGCATCGGTCGCGCGATCGCGCTCGGGCTCTCCGGTCAACGCGCGCACGTCGCAGTCCATTACAACGAGTCGGCCGCGGAGGCCAGCGCCGTAGTCGAGGAGATCAGGGGGGCCGGCGGCATCGCCCAGGCCTTTTCGGCCGACCTCGGCGACGCGGCGGCGCCGGCGCAACTGATAAGTGACGTGGTGGCGGCACTGGGTCGGATAGACGTGTTGATCAATTCCGCCGCCGTGATGCTGCGTACGCCGATTGGCACGGTTACGGCCCAACAGTGGGACGCGATCATGGCGCTCAACCTGCGGGCGCCATTCCTGTTGGCCCAGGCTGCCGCAGCCGCGATGGGTACGCGCGGGGGCGCGATCGTCAACATTGCTGACCTGGCGGCGTTCGAGGCGTGGTCGGACTACATCCCGCATGGAATCAGTAAAGCGGGTGTAGTTCAGATGACCCGAGCGTTGGCGCATGCGCTGGCACCGGCGGTCCGAATTACAGGTGTTGCGCCGGGCTCGATTCTCCTGCCCAGCCAATGGAGCTCCGAAGTCGGCGAGCGACTTGCGGCGACGACGCCGCTCAAGCGTTTGGGCACACCCGACGATGTCGTGGGAGCGGTGCTGTACCTCCTCGCGGCCGATTACGTCACTGGTGAGACCTTAATCGTCGATGGTGGACGCCATGTCCGCCGCTGATGGGAACCGAAGGGGCTGCTGACGTGCTGATTTATGGGGTGTTTCCGCCGCGATTGTGCGGCAAACGTTTTGCGAATCAGGTGATGGTGTGAGCACAATTGAAGGCACCGCGGGCGCCGCGGGCACCGCGGCGCCTAGCATCGAATACGATGTCATCATCATCGGCGCCGGACCCGCCGGCCTCACGGCCGCGCTGTACGCTGGCAGGTCGATGCTGAAGACGCTCGTGCTCGAGACCGGTGTGCCTGGCGGCGAGCTGCTCAAAACCGAGAGAATCGAGGACTATCCCGGGTTCGAGCACATCGACGGTTGGGAGTTGGCGCAGCGGTTTGAAAGCCACGCGAGGAAGTTCGGCGCGGAGTTTCGTACCGGCGTGACCGTGACGGGGGTTCGGAAGCTGCCGGAAGGTGGATTTTCCGCGCACACGGCCGAGGGCGAGGTCTTCCGGGCGCGCACGGTCATTATCACCGCTGGCGGCACTCCCTTCACACTCGGCGTTCCGGGCGAGCTCGAGTACGCTGGCAAGGGCGTGTCGTACTGCGCGATATGCGACGGGGCCTTCTTTAAGGGCCACACTGTCGCGGTCGTCGGAGGCGGTGATGCCGCCGTAGAGGAGAGCGACTTCCTGACGCGATACGTGGAGAAGGTGTACCTGATTCACCGGCGCGACGAGCTTCGCGCGTCGAAGATCCTGCAGAACCGGATTTTCGCCAACCCGAAGATCGAGGTGATTTGGAACACTGTGGTGACCGCTATCAATGGCGGCCCCAATGGTCTCGTCCAGAGCGCCCGGCTCTGCAACGTGGCGACCGGCGAGACGCTTGACTTGCCCGTAACTGGCGTTTTCGTGTTCATCGGCTTCCGGCCCAACACGGGGGTGATCGAGGGACACGCCGCGCACGACCAGATGGGCTATCTGATCACCGACATGAACATGGAGACGTCGATCAAGGGCCTCTTCGCGGCGGGCGACGTTCGCGCGCAACTCACGCGCCAAGTCACGACCGCCGCTGGCGATGGCACGACGGCCGCCATCGCCGCTGAGAAATACGTGACCGCACTGCGGACGCTTCCGCCCGCGGCCGAGCCCGAGATCGTGCAGACGGGGGGGTACGCGGCGTGATAATCACGACCACGACTGTGGGGGCGTTGGCGGAGAACTCCTATCTCGCCGTGGACGAAGAGACAGGGCGTGCCGTGTATGTCGACCCCGGCGACGAGGGAGACCGCCTGGTGGAGATCCTGAGGAAGTCGGGCGCAACACTCGAAGGGGTCTGGCTCACACACGCCCACTTCGACCACGTTGGTGGAATCGCCGCGTTGCGGCGCGCGTTTGGACGGGTGCCCATCCATCTGCACGCGCTTGACCGGCCATTGTATGAAGCCACCCCGGCGATTGCAAAGCTTTACGGAATCTTCGACTTTGAGGCGCCGCCTGAGCCCGACCGGACCATTGAGGAGGGCAGTGTGCTAGCTGTCGGCGGGTCCCGCTTCACGGTCGCACATGTGCCCGGGCATGCGCCGGGGCACGTGATGTTCGTAGGGGACGACGTCGTGTTCGCTGGGGACCTGTTGTTTGCGGGCTCGATTGGGCGGACCGATCTCCAGTATGGTGATTTGGTCGCGATGGCCCGGTCGCTCGAGCGAGCCGCGGCGCTTCCGGAGTCTCTCACCGTTCATCCCGGGCACGGCGGCTCCACAACCATCGGCCAAGAGTTGCGCGCCAACCCGTTCCTCAACGGGCTCGCTCGGGTGGTCGCGCGCTAGCTTCCGCGCGCGCCGGCTGGCCTAGCTGATCTCGGCCATAACCTGTCGCATGGCGTCGCGCACCGCGGGGGCCGCGGTGACCGTCCGCCCTACCACGATATAGCTCGCACCTGCCGCGGCCGCCTCTCGCGGGGTGACCACACGAACCTGGTCGTTCGACGAAGAGCCGCTCAACCGCACGCCCGGTACGAGCAGCTTTAGAGAGTCGCCATACTGGGCGCGCACGTCCGCGGCTTCCTCGCCGCCGCACACGATGCCGCTCACCCCGCTTGCCCGGGCGGCGTCGGCCAGACGCAGGACCTCGTCGCGGACGTTGACTCGCGCGCGGCCCCATGCCTCCCCGATCATCTGCGCGTCGAGCGACGTCAGAACCGTGACGGCGAACACCTCCGGCGGCTTGCCGTCGCGAGCGCCCTGAGCGGCTCCCTCGACGGCAGCCTGCATCATGCGGCGCCCGCCAGTCGCGTGAACGGAAATGATGCTCGCGCCAATGCGGGCGGCGCTGCGCGCCGCCCCACGCACGGTATTCGGAATGTCGTGAAACTTGAGATCCAAGAACACTCGCGACCCGTGGTCTACGAGAGACTGCACGACGGCCGGGCCAGCGCCGGTGAAAAGCTCACCTGCCACCTTGTAAAAGCGACATAGGTCGCCCATATGGGACACGATCATGAGCGCCGATTCCGTATTCGGGACATCGAGCGCGACGATAGGCACGGTCGCCGCGGATGCGCGCCAGCCTGTCGAGGACGAGGTCATGCTGGCGGTGCGTGACGTGGTCACGGAGCCCACTCCAGACGTCCAATGACGTCGGCAAGAGTGTGTATGCTATGTCGACGGCACCACCGTTGAAGCGCCGCCACGAGCGTTTCGGGAAGCCTTGGATCTTGTAGAGCAGCTGTGCCAATGGCGACCAAGCTGGCGCCAGCCAACAAATACTGCACAATGTCGCCCACCGTAGCGATCCCTCCAGAGCCCATGATCGGCACCTTTACGGCTCTGGCCACACGCGCGGTCGCAAGAACGCCTACGGGCCGCAGCGCGGCGCCGCTCACGCCGCCCGTACCGAAACCGAGTATCGGTCGCCGAGTATCCGGATCGATGACAAGGCCGGGAATCGTGTTCACTACCGTGATGCCGTCGGCGCCCGCTTCAACGGCGGCCGTGGCGGTCGCCGCAATGTCCGGCAGCGTTGGAGAGAGTTTCACGAACAGTGGTTGTGTAGTGGCCGCGCGTGCACGCGCAACTAGCTCACGCAGTACCGTCGCGTCCGAGCCGAACTCCGTGCCGCCTCGCTTGACGTTTGGGCAACTCACATTCAGCTCGAATCCACTCACACCGGGCGCTCCGGAAAGTCCAGACACGACGGTTGCAAACTCTTCGACCGTGTGGCCTACGACGTTTACCAACGCTCGGGCCCGCGTGATGTGACTGGCTAGCCACGGCATGTGGTCGCGGCGCACGGAGTCGAGTCCGGGGTTCGCGAGACCTACGGCGTTGATCATTCCGCCATCGAACTCGGCTACCCTCGGCGGCGGCGCGCCATCTCGGGGCTCGACGCTAACGGCCTTCGTCACGAGTCCGCCTAGTCGATCCAGATTGATCACGCCAGCAACCTCCCGCCCGTATCCGGCTGTGCCGGCGGCGAGAAGAATTGGATTTTGAAAATGAATCCCGGCCGCGTGGACCGACAGCGTATTGGGAGCTGACCCGGTCACTGGGTCATGGAGGCCATCGCGCGAGTATCGTAGTGCGCGAAGTACTCCGTGGCGGCAGAAGCAATCGCCGCGGCGAGGCGCCGCTGGCCGACGGCGCCTTCCAAGAATCGAGCCTCGGGCTTGTTGGTGACGAAGCC
>Ga0073928_10003241_pt1 | contig 26017 bp, 19 predicted proteins | sample PaiPotPPA55metaG_FD_76969 | JGI IMG/M metagenome (GOLD analysis project Ga0073928, IMG submission 76969) | Iron sulfur acid spring bacterial and archeal communities from Banff, Canada, to study Microbial Dark Matter (Phase II) - Paint Pots PPA... ...
GCCAACCGCAAGGAGGCAGGCGCCGAAGACGAAACTCCTGATTGGGACTAAGTCGTAACAAGGTAACCGTAGGGGAACCTGCGGTTGGATCACCTCCTTTCTAAGGATTTGATTTAACTAGGTTTAACGGCCCCGAGCGCTACGAGCCAGTAGCGCCAGCACGGACCGCTAAACCATCGTGTCCGCAACCAAACTTTGGCCGGCGTTCACCGGATGGCTCACGCCGCCCGGCTCGCCAGGATCGTTGCTCAACCCAAATTGCATTAGATAACCCCGCCATGACAGCAATGCCATGACGGGGTTTTTTCGTTTTGATTCTTTATTGGGCCTTCACACCTATGATCCGCTTTATCATCGCCCGTTTGGCCTTTCAGCAAGGGCGGAAGGAAGAGGACGAGGTCTTTTTGGGATCCACCGCCTTCACCGCGGAGTATCGATGGATGAGATCGGTTTTTGTTTGTGTGAATTTCAGATCCTTGCCATTCTAATAACAATACTTTATCATATGTAAAGTCCTGCTTATCCCCTCGCGTGATTGGGCGACGCGCGAACGGGGTAGGCGGGACTTTTTATTGGACGTTAATCATTTCGCGAAGTGTGCGGACCGTCGACCCGTACGCGTCGTTCGCAATCGTGCCGAATCTTGGCAAGCAGAGTTTCAACCTGAACAGACAACTGCTTGGATTGTGCAACGGTGTCGTGCGCGAGGCCGATAATGAGCCGGGCCTTTTGAATCGTGATATCCAACTGTTTTAAGATATCATCGCTGATAAAGCACCGCCGGCAAGCTCACAGGTGCTGTTCTTGACTTGAGCCTCCATTCCGCAAGCAAGAAACGTACCTCTGCCGCATATTAAAGCCCCAAGGCCGACACTGCCGCCAGGAAAATGTAGTTAACTAGCCGATTTGCACGATTGGCGGATACGCGCTATCCGGCCAAGGCCTCATGACGGGAAAGGATTTGCTCTTCGCTGCTCAGCAGCTGAACGACTTCACCCCGCGCCCGGTGCAGAATGTCAGTCAAATCCGGGCGCGCGCCAAAGTCCTCAATCAATCTTTCAAGTATTGCCGCAGTGCACATGACTTGCCGGCGTTCATTCGAGCGGCAATCGATGGACGGGAATCGCATCAGGCCTCCTTTCCTGTTCGAGGCAACGCTGCATTATTGGCGCGCAGTCAATACGAGACAAGGAGCAAAGCAAAAGTTGCCACATCCCCTGCCAATCCCTTGAGCGGCAGACTCCTAGCCGACTGCTACACTTTATCAATAATGTCGGTCGCTGCTTCCTGAAGAAAGAAAAATTCCTTGCGAGCTGAGGATGAAATCGATTACCTTCTTAACCAGCATTTCTTGGGGACAAAGTTCCCTCAGCCGGTAGACGGCAGAAGAGGCTAACCATCAGCTGGAGGTACAGAAGCCATGAGCCTAGATAGCATGCGCGACCGGGTCCAACGGGCCATTGCCAGGCTCGAAGCGATGCCCGACGGTGAAGGCGACGATCTGGCCCAAGCGGTCGCCGAGTGTCTCCAGCAGGTCCTCCGCAGCCATACCTCGCCGCGGGCCTACATTGACATGAGCTACGAAATGCTTGAAACCCTGTGAGACTTGCTCAAACAGTTTCACCTGCCCTCACCGGGGCCAGTATTGGCCCCGCCCGCTACCACCGCTAACTAGACCGTACCGCGTTCAAAGCAAAAAGGGCCAGGGGAATCCAGTTTTGGAATCCCTTGGCCTTTCAAACACCACGCGAGTGTCAGCAATTAACTCGCTTCGCGGAGGTCCGCCAGTTCTTCCTTCACCGGCGAATAATGGCTCGGCTCCATAACAAAGGCAGCTGTTCCGCTGGTGAAGTTGCGAAGTTCGCTGGTATAGCCGAACAGTTCGGCCAGCGGCACATAAGCGTGCAGCATGCAGCGGCCTTTTTCGAGCGTCGAATTGAGAATCTCGCCGCGGCGACGGCTGACGTCGCGCGTCAGGTCACCAAGGTATTGGCCGGGGGCGTGCACGACCACGTTCATGATTGGTTCCAGGAGCGTGATGCCCGCTTTAACCTGGGCGTCGCGGAAATTCTCCTGTGCCGCCAGCTTGAAAGCGTCCTGGGAACTATCGACGTCGTGATACTTGCCGTCGGTCAACGTCACCTGGATGTCCACGCAGGGGAAGCCGTACTTGGCGCCCTTCTGGCAGCCGTTGCGGAATCCTTGCTCGACCGAAGGAATGTACTCGCCCGGGACGACGCCGCCGACAATCTTGTCCATGAAATAGATGTTGTTCGGATCAGACTTCTCGCTCTGTTCCTCCAGGTACGTGTTCCACTCAGCGACATCTTCCTTTGAGAGCGGCTTGTATTCCATGTAGATCACGGCAAACTTGCCGCGGCCGCCGGACTGCTTGATGTAGCGGGTTTCCACTTCCACCGGCCTGGACAGAGTTTGGCGGTAGGCGACCATCGGTTTGCCCACCGACACCTTGACACCCGGGTTGCGCATGAGCTTTTCGACGGAGACTTCCAAATGCAATTCGCCCATGCCGCTGATGATGAGCTGGTTGGTTTCCGGATCCGTGCGAGCCTTGAGCGTCGGATCGTCGCGGACCAGCTTGCCCAGCGCGTCAGCCAGTTTCGTTTCATCGGTTGTCTTATCTGGAATAATGGCCTGCGAAATCACAGGTGCGGGGAAGCGGATGTCTTCCAAGGAAATCGGCTTATCAGGATCGCAGAGAGTGTTGCCCGTGTGGGTCTGCTTGAGACCAACGACAGCGACGATCTCGCCTGGACCGGCTACTTCGAGGACGTCCCGGCGATCACCCATCATGCGGAAAATGCGCGCTACCCGCTCACCTCGACCAACGGCCGTGTTAAGCACATCATCTTTCGGATGGAGTTGGCCCGAGTAGACGCGCACGAATACTAGATCGCCAGTAGGCTCGCTAATGGTCTTGAAGGCCAAGCCGGAAAACGGTTCCTTGGGATCGGGCTTTCGCTCCGCCTTCTCTTTTTCTTTGCTCTTCGGAATGATGCCGGTCACGGGCGGACGATCGCCCGGCGAAGGCAAATAATCCACGATCGAATCGAGCAAAAGCTGAACGCCATGGAAGTTCTTGGAAGAGCCGCACAGAACTGGCGTCAGCTTGCCGCTTAGCGTGCCCGCGCGGAGAGCCTTACGCAGCAGTTCATTCGAAACCGGCTTTCCTTCGAGCACCAATTCCAGCAATTCATCGTCGGCATGTGAGGCGGCTTCGAGGAGATGCTGCTGGTATTCCTCCGCCTGAGCCTTGTATTGTTCTGGGATGTCAACAAGATCGTACTTAACGTGGGTTTTGTCGTTTTTGTCATTCAGAATGAACTTCATCTTGACCAGATCGATTACGCCTTCAAACGCGCTCGATTGTCCTGCCGGCAATGCACAGATGGCCGGGATGATGGCGAGCTTCTCCTTCATCTGTTCGATGCAGTCGAAGAAATCGGCGCCCATGCGGTCGAGCTTGTTAATGTAGGCGATGCGCGGCACGCGATGCTTGTTGGCCTGATACCAAACAGTCTCGCTTTGAACCTCGACCCCACCGACGGCGCAAAACACGCCGACCGCGCCGTCGAGGACGCGCAGTGAACGCTCCACCTCCGCCGTGAAGTCTACGTGGCCGGGCGTGTCAATGATGGTGATCTGCGTATCGCCCCAATCAATGGCCACGGCGGCGCTGTTGATCGTGATGCCCTTTTGCCGTTCCAATGGGTCGAAATCGGTAGTGGTATTGCCATCATCGACATCGCCGACCTTGTGCTTGGAGCCGCTGAAATAGAGGATGCGCTCCGTCGTGGTGGTTTTGCCCGCGTCGACGTGGGCGATAATGCCGATGTTTCGCAGTTTTTCGAGCATGGTTCAATTTCCAAAATCAAAAGTCCAAACCTTAACTGCCTGGTCCAATCAATGATTTCCCACTCCCACTGGCCTTTCGTCTTGCGACTCAGGTCAATGGACTAGGAACTTCAACCGAAGTTTCCCCAATATGATTACCAGCCAACCTTATCGGTAACTGGGTGAGAGCGGCGCGATGACTGCCGGCGGGAAACGGTGCTGACATTGTCCTGTCTTCCGCACCCTCCGGCGCGAGAAACCAGGTTAAAACATTATATTAAAATGTGGAGAATTGTCCAGGCAAGCCATGAAATCCACGTGAAGGTTGGAATCGGCTCGCCGTTTCGCTTGCGTTTCGCGCCCGCTCGAGCGCGAAACGCAAACGAAACGGCAAGCCTGAAGCGGCGTGGAGAAAATACTCCAAATTGGTAGAATAATAGCTGAATAATTAACAATTAAGCGCTGCCAAGGAGTCAAGTCTTGCCGGATGAAATACCCCCCGCCATCACCCCGCCGACCGCCCCACTAACCGCGAACGGGGACGGCGATCGCTACGATCCCCTTAATATTGCGGACGAGCTTAAAGACAGCTACCTGACGTACGCCATGAGCGTCATCATCAGTCGGGCCTTGCCCGACGTGCGCGACGGCCTCAAGCCCTCGCAGCGACGCATCCTCGTGGCCATGCATGATCTTGGGCTAAGCCCGACGTCCAGCACGAGCAAATGTGCCGGCATCGTCGGCGAGACAATGAAGCGCTACCACCCTCATGGTGAAATGACAATCTATCCGACCCTGGTCCGAATGGCCCAGGATTGGACCATGCGCCATCGTCTGATCCATTCGCAGGGCAATTTTGGATCCATTGCCGGTCTCCCGGCGGCGGCCATGCGTTACACCGAGGCCCGACTGGCCGCAACCTCCTGGGAGATGCTTCAGGATCTCGATCGCGACACCGTCGATTTCATTGACAACTACGACGGCAAGTATCGTGAGCCGCTTGTTTTGCCGAGCAAGTTTCCCAACCTCCTGGTCAACGGCTCGGACGGCATCGCGGTCGGCATGGCCACCGACATTCCCCCGCATAACCTCCGCGAAGTTTGCAATGCCCTTATCCGCCTTATCGATGAACCGACTGTTGGCCTGCTTGAACTCTTGGACATCATCCCAGGTCCCGATTTCCCGACAGGGGGAATTATCTGCGGCCGCCAGGGCATCATCGACGGCTATCGCACGGGCCGAGGCAAAATCACGCTGCGTGCCCGTGCCGAAGTCCGCGAGGAGGGCAACCGCTCGCAGATTATTATTAACGAGGTGCCCTTCCAAGTAACGCGGAATCGGCTCGCGGAGTTCATCGGCGAGCTGGTCAAGGATGAACGCATCAAGGGCATCAGCGCTATGCGCGATGAATCCAGCGCGCGCGGCGGCGAACCGGTCCGGCTGGTTATCGATGTCAAACGCGACGCCGATCCGAACCTTGTGCTCAACCAGCTTTACGAGTTTTCACCCCTTCAAAAGACTGCCAGCATTATTCTTCTAGCCCTGGTGGACGGCCGCCCGCGGACGCTGACGCTCAAGGAAATGCTCCAGGAGTTCCTCCGGCATCGCGTCATGGTGATCCGCCGGCGCACTGAATACCTTCTTCGCGAGGCCAAACGGCGTTCGCACGTCCTCGAAGGGCAGTTGATCGCCATTTCCTCGCTGGACGAGGTCATCGCCATCTGCCGACAAGCCCCCAGCCGGGCCGAAGCCAAGGTGCGTTTGCAAAATCTCGCGGTCGCCGCGTCAATCCTGGAGCGGGCCTTAGGGGCGGAACACCTCGCTTCCTTGCAACGCGAAATCGGGAGACAAGAAAGCTATCGCCTAAGCGAAGTCCAGGCCGAAGCCGTCGTACGCATGCAACTTGGGCAGCTAGCCGCGCTCGAACGGGATGAAATCTTCAAGGAATACAATGATCTCCGAGAAAAAATCATCGCCTACGAAACGTTGCTGAGCAGCGAGCGCAACATCAACGAAGTGATTAAAGCCGATCTCATTGAGATGCGTGATAAGTTCGGCGACGAGCGCCGGACCGAGATCATCGACGCCTCGGGCCGGGTCAATTACGAAGAGCTGATTGCCGAGGAAGATCAAGCCGTCACGATCAGCCATAACGGTTATGTCAAGCGGCTGCCGCTAAATACCTATCGCAGCCAGCACCGCGGCGGTCGTGGTGTCTCCGGCGGCCAGACCCGCGAAGACGATTTCATCGAACATTTCTTCGTGGCCTCGACCCACGCCTATTTGCTTTGCTTCACGAACAAAGGGCAGTTGTACTGGCTCAAGGTGTACGACATACCGCTAATGAGCCGGACCAGCGCCGGAAGGGCGATTGCCAATGTCCTGTCGTTACGGCCCGACGAAAAGATCTCCAGCGTCATACCCGTGCGCCAATTTGACGCGGTCAGGCATCTTCTCTTTGTCACGCGTCGAGGCATTGTCAAGAAAACCGCGCTGGATGATTACAGCCGGGTCCGCGCTGGAGGCATCATCGGCATTAGCTTGGATGAAGACGATTCGCTTATCCAAGTAGTCCTTACCAAGCCGGGCGACGAGGTTGTTTTGAGCACGCGCAACGGCATGGCCATCCGCTTTGACGAGGCCGACGCCCGCTCCATGGGCCGCAACACGCGCGGCGTTAAGGGCATCAACCTTAGCGCAGGAGACGAGGTGGTCGGCATGGTGGTCGCCGATCCCCAAGGCTACCTCCTTACTATTTGTGAAAACGGCTATGGCAAGCGCACACCCTTTGGCGCCAATGTCGCCGGCATTGAGGCTGCTGAAGAAGAAACCGAGGAACCCCCGTCTGCTCCTTCGACAGAAGAAGCCACGGTGGAAGGTGAAAACGGCGAGGAGGAGCGTTCGGCGATGCGCTATCGCAAACAACGCCGTGGTGGCAAAGGCGTCCGCGACATTCGCACCAGCGACCGCAACGGCTCGGTTGTCGGCATCTTAGCCGTCAACGATACTGATGATGTCATGCTCATCACCGCTCAGGGCATGGTCAACCGCACCCACGTCAGCGAGATTCGCATCGTCGGCCGCAATACCCAGGGCGTCCGTGTCATGAATCTCAATGAAGGGGATAAGATCGCATCGCTAGCAAAGGTAGCTCGGGAGGAGGAAGAGGAGTCGATTTTAGAAGACCAAAGCAATCCTGCTCCCGACCCTTCGGCACCTGGCGGTTGACAAATGTCGAAAAGACAGAAGGATTCCCTGAACGAGCCGGTACTCGCCACTCCTTTTGACCGGGACGGTCATGAGCCGGCAGAGGATTTCGGGGAAGAGCCTGAAGGGTGATTGGGAGATGCTCAAGGTCGAAGTTCGAGGCCAGGATGGCCGGATTCAGTCGGTGATCATAAATGATCCGGCTGTAATTCCGCCAGTAGGCGATTTCATTTGCTAACCGGCCTTTATTGGCACCAATGGACAGCTTAGAGAAGCGAAGCAGTTGAATTCACAAGCGTTCTAGGAGCGAACCCGTGAAATTCACTATAACCATTTCTCGCGAAATGGTTTAGACCCTCTGGATCAGGCACCGACCCTCTGGGTCAGCACCAATTTATCCACAGGGTCAGAGTGTTCCATAAAGCAGTGGCGAGGAAGGGTTTAGACCCTCTGTACCCTGTTCAAGTGTCGACCCTCTGGACCAATTGTGATCCAGAGGGTCGGTTTAAGGCTCGCCTAGGGGGGCCTAACTCGTTGTTCGCGGTCCCACCCGCCGACGTGCTATGGATGCATCATTGATTCTGGTTCTGAAACCGCCGCATCCACTAATCAATAAGGCCTTGATAAATGCGTGTCCTTCTCACCGGCGGTTATGGCTGCATCGGCAGTTGGATTGTTCGCAATCTCCTCGAGCGCGGCGATCAGGCGTGGATCTATGACCTAAAGGAAGACCCGCGCCGGTTGCGGCTGATTTTGCCGGAGAAAAATGTCGGACAAGTAGGATTCCTGCAAGGGGATGTCACCGACCTCGCTAACTTACGAGCTGCGCTCAGCAGACATGCCATATCGCATGTCGTTCACTTGGCCGGCCTCCAGGTTCCGATCTGCCGTGCCAATCCCATTTTGGGTGCGCAGGTAAACGTCCTCGGCACGCTTAATGTTTTCGAAGCGGCGCGGCTGTCAGAAGGGCGGGTCCAGCGGGTTGTCTACGCCAGTTCGGCCGCTGTGTTCGGGCCGCCCGAATTCTACCCGGACGGGCCACTCCCCGATGACGTGCCGCTCCGGCCCACGACCCACTATGGCTACTTCAAAGTCTGCAATGAAGGAAACGCGCGCATCTACTTTCAAGACCACGGCCTGTCGAGCATTGGCCTGCGCCCGTGGACTGTTTACGGCGTCGGCCGCGATTTCGGCATGACCAGCGAACCGACCAAGGCCATCAAGGCCCTGGCTATCGGCCGGAAGTATCACATCACCTATGGCGGCTCGCAGGACCTGCAGTATGTCGATGATGTCGCCAAGATCTTTGTGCGCTGCCTGGAAACCGCCTATCAAGGGGCGAAGTCCTACAACCTACGCGGGCATGTGGTCGATTTACCGACCTTCCATAAAGCCTTGTGCACAGTCGATCCAGCAGCCCATGAGTTGATTTCCTTTGGTGATCGCCAAATTGCTATCGCCTACAACCTAGACGACAGCTCTTTGCAGCGTGACATGTGCCCGATCGCGCGGACACCGCTTGAGGCGGGGATTCGGCAGACCCTGGAAGCTTTCAAGACGCTTAAGGTGCAAAACCGTCTCGATGACTCGGAGTTGGACGCTTGAACTAATGGAAATCCAACCAATCAAGCTCAATTCGTCGCTTGCTCGCACCTTACTCCAAAAAGCAGTGGCAGAACTCAAAGCTCGGTACGAGGTTCACGAACACAATCCTGGCGTGCTTGATGCCGAGAGCTTTCTTGGCACTGTTTCGCGCCGTCTTCCTCGCCCCTCCTTGACCAGAACCCCGGGCGAAGTTAATCTTGGTCTGGAAATCTTGATTCCCGCCTTGCCCTCCGCTGCCCGCCTCACGCCTCGAAGGACGGCCCTCTATGCTCAACCGCCGCGATGCCATGATCCGCCTGGGTCAGGTCGGTCTGGCCGGTCTAACCTTGCCTCAGCTTCTTGAGCGGCAACAGGCGTCAGCGGCGCCGGCCGGTTCCAAAGGATCAGCTGATGCCTGCATTTACGTCTTTCTCTGGGGTGGCCCGCCACAGCAGGATATGTGGGATTTAAAGCCCAACGCGCCGCAGGGGATTCGCAGTCTCTTCAAACCAATTCACAGTGCCGTACCGGGTATTAACGTTTGCGATCAGATGCCGCTTTTTGCCCGTAACACCGATAAGACAGCCATCATTCGCTCGTTGACGCATCCGAGCAACGTCCATGAAGCGTCGGTTTATCACATGCTGACGGGGCAGCAAAATCCAACCCTGGTTGTGCCGCGAAATCAGCGGAAACGAAGCGATTTCCCAAACTTCGGCTCCATTGTTTCCTACTTCAAGGAGCCGGGTGTTCTTCCAACCAGCGTAACAATACCGCGTCCTCTGGGGCATGATGGCGTCATTTATTCGGGAACGTATTCCGGCTTTCTCGGTCCCCGCCATGATCCCTTGGAGATGAAGCCCGCCAATTTCTCCAATCAGCCGGCGGCTCATGCCACGTCCCTTGCGGACGACTTGCACGAGTCACGCATCTTGGCGCGCCACGGCCTTCTCAATCTCTTGCAAACGCAGGATCACCTTCTGCAACACAGCCGTAGCGGCAGAGACCTGGATGAATTCCGTGACCAGGCCTTGCGCATGATCTCTTCTCCCGCCGCGCGCCGGGCCTTTGATCTCGACAAAGAATCGCCCCATCTGCGCGATCGCTATGGTCGCAATGAATATGGCGAAAGTTTCCTATTGGCCCGTCGGCTTGTCGAGGCTGGCGTCAAGGTCGTGTCTATTATTTGGATGCACATGGCCAGGAACGGCAAGGTGTACAACGTCTGGGACAACCACGGAGGTACGGAACCGCTCGGGTCGATCAGCGGCTACGCGATGCTCAAGGAGAAATACTGCCTGCCATCCCTGGATCAATGCTTTAGCGCACTGCTAGAAGACTTGTCCAATCGCGGTCTCCTGAATCGAACGCTAGTCGTAATGGTTGGGGAATTCGGGCGAACGCCGAAAATCAACGCGGCTCAGGGGCGAGACCACTGGGGCATGTGCGGCGGCGCCGTCCTGGCGGGCGGAGGCATCAAGGGCGGGACGGTTTACGGCTCGAGCGACAAGATTGGCGCTTTTCCAAAGGATGATCCGGTGTCGCCTGAAGATTTACTGGCGACGATGTATCACGCGCTAGGCTTGGAGCCCGAAATGCAAATATCCGACCGTGAAGGGCGACCGCATCGGCTGTGTGAAGGCAAAGCCATTACGGAATTGTTTTGAACTGATGTCGATCAAATGGCAACCCTTGCCAAGGATACTGCCATTTCGTTTCATTTCACTCACTCACCTCCCCTTATGGTAACCCCTCTCGGCTCCATTTAATCGCTTTAGTTGTCTATTTCCCAGTTTTGGGCTTTTGTATTCCCGTTATTGAAACGAATTGCCAAGATTCATGGGGCATAACACCGTTTACGAAGGGTACTCCTGCCGCAGTACTTTACCGGTGACAAAGTCATGCACACTCTTCAACGAACCGGTAATTAACTGGTGTAAATAAATAAGGCCCGAGTCCGGGCTCTAAATGGGCAAACGGGCATCCAGCTTTTGTGGCATGCCATTTGCCCTGTTTGATCGACCAAAGCCATATCCTCCCCTGCTGGAAGAGTGGTTTAGGCTACAAGGTCCGTGAAACCTACGAAGAATGCGGCCCGCATTGAACTTTATCCGCTTGTACTTGGGCAGAGAAGCTCGTGTCGATTTCGAGCTTTGATCTGAAAAATAAGCTAAGGTAGGATTATTTGAGTTATAGGGTGTGCCACCGCCTTATGACAATATATTTGCGTTTTGTTGCGCGGCGTCCTTCGCAAACCGAGCTTGCAATTTGCTAGAAAATGAGCAGGCCCGGGGGAAGCGAATTCCGGCGCAGGCAACGGTGATCAAAAGGCGGCAACCTATGCAATCGGCCAACGACGGCGAATGGGTCCTACCTCCCAAGATCTCGGAAGCCGTGATCCGCATACTTCGACACGAAGTGGGCGATTTGCTTCAGACGGTTTATTCGGCCGCCGCCGTTTTGAATCAGCGCTTGCCTGACGGTTGGGAGTTGGAACGCCGGGTGGTAGGCGACATGCGAACGCGGGGCGAGACTTGCCGTAGGTATCTTGACTATACTCACGACTTGGTTTGCGCCTTGCGAATTAGTAAGGAACGGTTTGACGCAGGCGAAAGCCTGACCGACTTGCTAAAACAAACTGCATCCCGCCATCCGACTGTCCGGGTTCACTTGGCGGTGGCAGCGAAGTTGGTCGCAAACGCGGATCCCCAAAAGTTGGAATCGGTATTTCAATTGTTAACCACCTTCGCTTGTGAATCGGCAACCGATGAAGCATGGGTGCAAATAAAGCCGGGGGAAGAGCCGTTTTCCTTGGATGGAGTGATTGAGTACGACGGCGGGGAGGTATCCGCTGAAAGCTGTGAGGCTCTGCTTGGCTTGCTCAATTCAGGGCAAAACGCTAGGTCTCGATTGGGCCTATTGCTCGCGCAAAAACTTATTCAGTTACACGGAGGGTGTCTCATGGTTATGCCCCGTGGCGGGGGTGGCATGAGATTGTGCATTCATCTCCCGGGCGAGGATAACACCGCCGCATCATCGCAATGTGACGGGTCTATAGATTTTCGTGGCGTAATCGCGGATTAATGCTCAAGCTGGATATTTATGGATCAGGAACCAAATCGAGTGGCGTCTCCGCAAGCCGGCTTCTCGCCGGTGGGCACGTCACTTCTGGCTCGACGTGAGACCCGAGAAACCGGGAACGACCCCCGGGGAGCAAGAGGGATGGAACAGACAATCGCGGCCACGCCCAAGCTAAAGATAGTCGTCGTTGAAGACGACCCGACGATCCGGCTGTTTCTTAAATCGTCCTTGGAAGAACAGTTGGGTCATCAAGTTATAGGAGAGGCGGCAACCGGTACGGATATGGTTCGTACCGTGCTAGATTTGGACCCGGATATCGTGATCTTCGATATCCATCTCCCCCGGCTCAACGGCCTCGACGCTCTCCGCCAAATCTATCAAGAGCGCGTCATAGCGGCAGTGGCGATAACCGCTGACCGCGATCAAGAATTAGTACGCCGAGCTTTGGAGGAGCATGTACTCGCCTTCCTGGTGAAGCCCGTGGAATCCCATCAACTGGGCGCCGCCGTGCTAGTGGCTTGGGCTCGGTTCGACGAATTGAAACAACTAACCGATGAAAATGCCACACTGCGCACATCCCTCCAGAACCGCAAGATTATCGAGAGAGCTAAGGGCGTGCTAATGAAACGGCATCGATGGTCCGAAGCTGAGGCATTCCGCCGGCTTCAGCGCGCATCGATGAATAATCGGACAACGATGATTGACTTGGCGCAAGCTGTCTTGAATGGTAAAGAAGTAGAATTATGAGATCCAGCATTTGTCTTGAATGGGCAAATGTGCTGGTTCTTTGTCCAACATTTGATTCTCTCCTATCTGCTTGAATTATTCCTGGCCAATATCTTGCCCTATTGACATGACAGTACCTTTTCTCGGGCAATAATTCTGAGAAAAATTGTTCTGCCCAACTTGACAAATGCTGGGCGCATATTAGGTTTTTGGTGGAATTTGACAGGCCTGCCGCAAAGAGGCGTCGGCCCAACCACTTTCAGTGCCCAAGTACTCTCTGAATTGACAGGCAACGAGGCCTTCAGCCCTTCAAGGATTCTGAAGGTTTTGTACCCCCCTGAACTCGATATCGCATTTCCAGCGTTCGAGCGCACGTGGCGGCAATCAAGAATCTTGCCTAAAAAGGTGCAGCCATGGTCGTTCAGGTCCCCCCTTCCACCGAAGTCGCGCGCGCGTCGCCTAAGTCTATTGAACAGGAACGGCCCTATTGCTCGGAATCACAGCGAATGGCCGCGGCGCTAATTCACAATCTTAATAACGCGTTGACAGGAATTATCGGGAATCTCGAGTTGTCGTTGCGCGAGGCGCCCTGCGAGCACCCGGTTCAGCATCGCCTTAGGGCGGGGCTTGGGTGCGCCCATAAAGCTGCCGAAACGATTCGCCGTGTTGCGGCGTTTACATTTCGGAGCCACGCTCCCTTGCCGGTGGGTCATTTTTCCATGAAGGAAATTGCCGAATGGGCTGTCAAGAGGGCCGGACAACAGCCCGAATCAGATTCCTTGTCTGGATCGATCCGCTATGACGTGAAAGCGGAAGGCCTCGGCTGCGTTCCAGCTAATGCCCAGATTGTCGTCGAGATTTTAGACCAGTTGCTGGCAAATGCACGAGAGGCTTTGCCGGAAGGAGGCGCTATCCGCTTATGCGTTTGGGAAACCGCCCGAGAATGTCACCTTTCCGTATCCGACACGGGACCCGGTCTTTCCCAGGAGGCGCGCGATCACCTGTTCGAACCATTTGTAACAACGAAAGCAACGGGCCATCTTGGACTGGGCTTGGCCATCTGTCGCCAGCTTATTACGGCGCAAGGCGGAAAGATCGAAATCGCTGGACAACTCGGCCAAGGAACAACGGTGACTCTGACTCTGCCGGCCGCCAAACCAATGGAACTCCGTCAGGAAATCAAAATGCCTGAATGGCAACAGCAATCGGCGCATTTGCCGAAAGCTCCTATAGCCGCCCTGGCTCACACGCAAGTAAATTCGCTATAGGCTCAACTGGCTTTGGTAAAACGCGAGCCGCGGTGGAACTCTTCTGTAGTTTTCGCCGCGGCTTGGTGCGTTTTACCGGTGATTATCGCTTGGCCCCGTCCAGCTCCGCCATAATTCTCTTATGCAAGCGGCTAGCTTGATTGGCCCACTTTCGATTCCGCCGGCGAATGGGAGCGGGCAGGAAGGCATGATCCTGGAGCGAATGCTCCAAGAGACTGCGCGCTTCATCCGTATGTCCGCCAACCAGCATGTGCTCGGCCAGAAGGCACTGGTGCTGGAGCGTCGGCGCTACGCGAGCCAGTTCTCTGCATTGTACCAGGGCGGCAGAGGAATTGCCGGTTAGGGTTCGGGCTTCAATTAGAAGGTGCCAGCCGGCGTAATTGGCATAACGGGAATCGCGGCCCAGCAGTTTTTCCAGAGGTTCTAGGGCCAGTTCGGGATGACCCATTTCCTTGTGGCACAGAGCCAGGCTGTAAAGCGCAGTTGGATGGTCTGGCTCTTGTTTCAACGCCGCTATCAGATGGGGAATCGCTTCCTCGTGCTCATGCTGCTCCACGAGGCGCTTTGCCAAGTTTAAATGGTTGGTCAAAGTTGGCATGTGTTCCGCCCGATAGCGTAATTCCTCCAAGCGCGCCTTGGGTTGAAAGAGCGATCCGAGGTTGATAGAACGGAAATCGGCCAGCTTGATCGCGAAAAAATAGACCCAGGCCCCAATAAAAGGCATGCAGAAAATCAGCCAGTACCAGTAGACCTCGGCCTGACGCCGGTAGGCGTCAACTAGCATCCAAATCATAAAGGCAGTCTGGGCCAGGGAAATGGCGGGATGGGCCTGGAAATAACCGAATAAGAGGTCCACGGATCGAACCACCGCGCAAGAAGGGAGAAGAGGTCTACCGCTTACGGTCTAGCCTATCTCGCGGGAACCGAATCGCAAGAGAAAAAGTAGCTCAAGCCCGGCAACCTCTTAGGAAACTACGGAGCGCCGAGAAAAGCATAGGCTCTCCGCGGCACTCGGTTATCTTTTGACAAGAAATTGTCAGTTACCTTCGTAAGGCAGATTATTATCCGCCAGATAACCAATGGCGAGGCTTACGCGTAAGGCGTTAGCGGCCGGCGGCCAATAGAACGGGCTTGGAAATGGCGCCTCTATTCGCGTTTCAACGTGACCGTCCAGGAAAGCCACATTAGCAACCCTGCCGACATGGCGAAAATGGGTCGTCGGCTGTGGCGAACCAGTCGGCGTCGGATAAGGAGCGGCGATTGAGTAAGACTCCTGGGCCATCGCTGGGTCGTTCCAAAACGCAATGAGAGCCGAATCGGAAAAGGCAAAGGTTGCCGAAGTCGAAGGAAAGTCCGCGAATCGCTTCAGAATGTTAATTGGAAATTGGTAGTTGGGATCATTCCAATATGTCGTGCCGAGGCTGCGATTGTAGCCGTAGCCGCCCGTCTGCGGTTGCCCGTTCGCGGTGAGGAAGATCGGCTGAATCTGCGAGCGACTCATTGTTGGGCAAGCGATAACGGCATTGTTGTTCTCGTAGAATGGCGTGAGGATTCCTTGGGTAGGATCGACCTTGTTGGAAGGATCGACCAGGCCGAACCAGTAGCTGGTCGAATAGGGCCATACAGAGGGATTGGGCGTCGTGAAGTCCTGCGGAAAGTGCTGGAGCGTGCCCTCATAGTTGTGGACGGCCAGGACGAGTTGTTTGAGGTTGTTGGCGCACTTTATGCGGTTGGCGGCCTCACGGGCTTTCTGTACCGCGGGCACCAAAAGCCCGATCAAAACGCTGATGATCGCAATGACGACCAACAACTCGATGAGCGTGAACGCGGACGGTGAACGGGAGGAAATGCGACGAGACAACATGACACAGTCCTTTCTGCCGGGCCGGGCAACAGGAAACCACTTCGGCCCAAGCAGCGGCAAACGCAGACGGACTGCGACCATGCCCGCTTGGATGCTTGAGGCCGAAGCATCGAAACAGGAACTCGGCAGGCAGGTCTTCTGGCTTACGGCTCCTGACGACCCTCGAAGGCCTTCCCATGCCGGCAATCCGACACAGTGGCCGATGAGTTTCAAGGGTCTAGCCGATTACAGCGGCGGCCCCGCAACGGATTTGCACCGTTTTCCCTATTGTCCGCCCAACCTCGCAAGGCGCGGCGGAACCCGTCGAGTACTACGTCATCTGATTTAACAGATCGCTGACACAGCGTCCACCAACTTTTCACCATATCCTTGCTTCCCGCGCGTGATCGCGCCATAATCGGCTCATTCCTACCCTGCGGATCGCCCTCAATCCCACCAGGAGACGCTCTTATGAAACGCACTTTATTCTCGCTAGGGTTGACACTTGCCGTGTTTTGCCTGGCGGCGGTACGTGCCGAAGACAACAAAGCCCCCGAAGGCTTCAAAGCCCTCTTCAACGGCAAGGATCTCACCGGTTGGAAGGTTAACGAAGGGGGCAAGATGGATATCTGGGGCGCCGAGAAGGGCGTGCTGTTCGTCCAGGGCAGCGGCGGCGGCTGGCTAATGACCGAGGACGAATACGGTGACTTTGAACTACGCCTGGAGTTCAAGATGCCCGAAAAAGGCAACAGCGGCGTGGCTCTCCGCAGCGCAATGAAGGGTAATCCCGCCTTCGAAGCCGGCATGGAGATTCAGTTGCTTGACGATGAATGGCACAAAAAGAACTTCCCGGAATTGAAGCAGACCCAGCTGACCGGCTCAATTTACGACGTGGTGCCTCCGTCCAAGGAAGCTCTCAAGAAAGTCGGCGAATGGAACGAAATGCGCATCACCGCCAAGGGCCCGAAAATCATGATCGAACTTAATGGCCAAAAAATCGTGGATGCCAACCTTGATGATCACAAGTCCAGCGAACAAAAGCACGCCGGCATGTTGCATGCCAAGGGCCATCTCGGCCTGCAAAGCCACGACGGCCGCGTCGAATTCCGCAATATTTACGTGAAAGCGCTGTGAAAGCGATTTGCGGCGAGCCTCCGGCCAGCGCGTTGCCACGCGCTCGCCCGAGGCTTGCCGCTAAACTAAACGGTGTATTTGACGACGCCGCCGACAATGACCGTCTCGGCTCGCCCTTTCACTTTCCAGCCCGCGTACGGACAATTGCGGCTCTTGGATTTGAACTTGGCAGGATCGATTGTCCAGGGAACAGCCGGATCGATGATCGTCACATCGGCAATCGCGCCGGGGCAGAGCGTGCCGCGGTCGATCCCTAACACGCGCGCCGGGTTGATCGTCAGCTTCGCGATCAATTGCGGCCAGGTAAGGTGGCCCGGTTCAACCAGTGCCAGAATGCTGATGGGCAACAGCGTCTCCAGACCGATGATGCCATTGGGCGCTTGATCGAGTTCACGCATCTTCTTTTCCGGTGCGTGGGGGGCATGATCGGTTGCGATCACGTCGAGCGTGCCGTCCTTGAGCCCTTTCAGGATGGCCTCCACGTCGGCGTCCGTCCGGAGAGGCGGGGCCATTTTGTAATTGCTGTCAAACGTCCGCAGGCATTTGTCGGTAAGCGTGAAGTGATGCGGGCAGGCCTCGCCCGTGACATTGACACCCCGTTTCTTGCCCCAGCGTATGAGATCGACGCTGCCGGCCGTGGAAACGTGCAGGATGTGCAGCTTGCCGCCGGTCATGCGCGAAAGGAGGATGTCCCGATAGACCATCACCTCTTCCGCCGCCGCCGGCATGCCCCGGAGGCCGAGCCGCATGCTCTCGAAGCCTTCGTTCATGACGCCGCCGCGCGTCAGGTCCAGGTCCTCGGCGTGGCTCAGGACGGGTTTGTCGAACATCTTGCAGTATTCGAGTGCCCGGCGCATGATTTCGGCACTAACGACCGGCGACCCATCATCCGTAAACGCGACCGCGCCCCCTTCGATCAGGCCGCCAATCTCGGCGAGTTCGGCGCCTTTGCGTTCCTTGGTGACCGCTCCGATGGGAAAAACGTTGGCATTGCCGGCGCGCTGCGCTTGCAGGTGTACAAATTCCGCCGCCGCCTGACTGTCAAGCGCCGGTTCGGTGTTTGGCATGCAGGCCACCGAGGTTACCCCACCCGCCAGGGCTGCCGCCGTCCCCGTCGCGATGGTCTCATCCTCCTCGCGGCCCGGCTCGCGGAGATGAACGTGCATGTCGATGAGCCCGGGACAAACGATTCGCCCGGTGACGTCGAGCGTGCGCTCCGCCTGCATCTGCGGCTGCGGTCCCAGCCCAACAACTCGGCCATCGCGCAGCCACAGCTCGGTGATCTTATCAACCTCATTGGCCGGATCGATGACGCGGCCGTTGGTGATACGCAGGGTGGTCATGGGCTTGATTCTAGCCCAACATAACGAAGAATTCACCGGTTAGAATTGGAATCCGGACCCAGGACGGTTCGCGACGTTCCTTGACCCTTTTCGCCTCCGGCTTTTATAATCCACTCCAACCCCCGTACGGCGCGCGCAGCCCCCAGATGGGCGCCCTTCGGATTTGACTCGCGAAAGTCGGTTTTTGTCCCTGGAAAGTGAGGCCGTTGTGCCGGTGCAGATGGAATTGAAGCGCATCATCATCAGCGAGGTCCACGACCAACAGGTGATCATGCTCAAGGAGACCGAAGGCGAACGCACATTCCCTATTGTGATCGGCATATTCGAGGCGACCAGCATCGACCGGCGCGTCAAGAGCATGCCGTCACCGCGGCCGCTGACCCACGATCTGGTGGCCACGGTCATCGAAACCATGGGCGGCGAACTGCGCGACATCTTCATCAGCGACCTACGCGAACACACGTACTACGCCAAGCTCCGCATCCGCTTGAACGGCGAGATGGTCGAGGTCGACAGCCGGCCCAGCGATGCGATCGCCTTGGCCGTGACCGCGAAGGTGCCGATTTATGTGGCCGAGGATGTCTTGGAGGAAGTGTGCGGGGAGGAGTAGTAAAAGCGGTCAGCGGTCAGCGATCAGCCACCAGCATTCAGCCATTTACCGATCATAAAGGCCCGGGTTCGAATCGTTTAATGAGCTTGCAAAGCAAGCGATTTCAGGCGACACTTATGGCATAGTTGATTAACCCGCCTTCTTACTCTTTTGCCTTCGCCCTCCTACCGACCCGGTTTCTGCCTCCGCCCAGGCGAACTTGACTCATCAAGACGCCAATGTAACCATAAGGAAGGAAAAAGCTCCTTTCGCCGCTCCCTTGGCGTCGGTCTGACGAGCGCCTTTTGCCCGAGTTCATTCATGATTCCGTCTAAGTTGCAACGACATACTCCCTGGCTTGCCGTTTCGCGCCCGAGCGGCGCGCGGGTGGGCTTTTGGATCTTCGCCGCAACCTTACTATTCCTGCTCGGCTGCCAGAGAGACGAAATCCAGCATTACAAGGTCCCAAAAGAAGACACCGGTCCGGAAGCAGCAACCAATGAGCGCTCCGCGACTCGTCTACTGGGGCTGATAGCGCCGCGCGGCAAACGAACTTGGTTCTTCAAACTCAGCGGCCCAGCGTCGGCCATCGACGACCAGAAAGAAACATTCGATCGGTTTATTGCTTCCGTCCGCTTCAAGGACTCGGCCGATAAGCCGGTGTCTTGGACGCTTCCTGAAGGCTGGAAGGAAGAGCCGGGCGGCAATGGTTTCCGGTATGCCACGCTGCGTCTCCAATCCAAAGAGAGTCCTCTGGAAGTCTCCGTGACCTTCTTCGATGGTGAAGGCGGCTCGCTTCTGGACAACATCAATCGCTGGCGCGGCCAAATTGGGCTGGGTAAAACTAATGAGTCCAAGCTGGACGACGTTGCCAAGAAAATCGACCTTGATGGGCAAAATGCCACGCTTGTTGATATGACCGGTCCTGGAGGCCCTAAAGGTGACATGCAGCCGCCGATGGCCCGGCCGCCGCGCCAAGATCGGGGGACCGCTCCGGTTACGTTCAAGACGCCGGAAGGCTGGCAGGAAAGACCGGATACAATGGGACTGGGCCGCATCGTCTTTAAAGTCACCGAAGGCGACAAGACCGGCGACGCGGCCATTACGCCGTTAGGCGGCCAAGCCGGCGGTCTTCTGGCCAACGTCAATCGCTGGCGCGGCCAGATCCGCCTGGGCCCAATCGATGAAGATCAGCTAAAAAAAGACGTCCATGAAATCGAGTTAGACGGAAAGGCTGCCTCTTACGTGGACTTGATCGGACCTGACTCACCCGAGCGGCAGCGGACCTTGGCCGTCAGCCAAACCCGCGGCGAAAGATCCTGGTTCATTACGCTCAAAGGCCCGTATGAATTGGTAGCTAAACAAAAAGACGCCTTCGAAGCCTTCCTCAAGTCGGTACACTTCACCGCCGGCGCGGGAGATTAACATGGGAAAAACCGATCCACATCCTTTGGACCAGGATTTCCGCGAGGATATTGTGGATGCCGAGCGCGTCAGCCCGGGGCTGTCTTTGCGCGAGCTGCGTGATGGTTTCGTGAAACTCCTTAAGCCCGTCGCGTCTTTGCGGCTCACGGTTGTTCTGTTCGCGCTTTCCCTAGTGCTGGTATTCTGCGGCACGGTCGCGCAAAAAGATGCCAGCAACTGGCGAGTCGTCAACGAGTATTTCCGCTCGTTTCTGGTCTGGATACCTCTGCAAACCTTTGTCAAATTCATCCAGGTATTCTCAATTCAGGTCGGCTCGACAACCGTTGGCCTTTCGCCTAACGCGGAAGTGCCCTACAGCTTCCCCTTTCCTGGCGGCTGGGCCATCGGCAGCCTGCTGATGGCCAACTTGGTCGCGGCTCACCTGGTTCGCTTCAAACTGAAATGGAAGCGCTCGGGCATTGTGATCCTCCATGCGGGTGTCGGCACGTTGATGGTCGGCGAATTGATCACCGGACTCTACGCAATCGAAGGCAATATGATCATCGTGACCGGCCAATCTTCCAACTATGTCGCGGAAACAAACGCATGCGAATTAGCAGTCGTTGATCCTTCCGACGCAAAAGAAGACGAAGTAACAGTCGTGCCCGCCTCCCTGCTAAGGAAGAAAGGCACTTTGATTCAACATGAAGATCTGCCGTTTGACATTGAAGTAGCCCAGTACATGGCGAATTCCCAGATGTCGAAAATTCCTCCTTCGGAGAAGGATAACCTTGCGACGGCCGGTTCCGGTCTAACCCGATTGGCCGTTCAAGTGCCGGAGGGGAGCGGCGTCGAAAAGGACCAAAAGGTCGATACGCCTTCGATCTTTGTGACCTTGAAGGAAAAAAACTCCGGTCAGGCGATTGGGACCTTTCTCTTCTCCGTGTGGCTGGGGGACCAAGCCGTAACGGTGGATGGCAAGAAATACGAGGTTTCCCTGCGGCAGAAGCGCCACCATAAGCCTTACTCGCTTCATCTCAAGAAATTCGACCACGACCTGTATCCTGGGACGGAAAAGGCCAAGAACTACTCCAGCCTGGTTCAGCTAGTTGACCCAACTCGCGGAGAGAACCGGGAGTTTCTCATCTCGATGAACCACCCGCTCCGTTATGGAGGTGAGACGTTCTATCAATCCGGCGTGCTCGAGAATGACGCGGGAACAATCCTTCAGGTCGTTCGCAATCCTGGCTGGATCTTGCCCTATGTCGCTTGCTCGATGGTGTCGTTGGGGATGCTGCTTCATTTCTGCATCCACCTCGTTGGCTTCCTCCGTCTGAATCCCAACCATGTGGCTCGCTCGATGGTGTGGCGAGGGGTGCTTTATCATTCAATCCCCTTCTTGGGATTACTCCACCTCTTTGGATTTCTCCGCCTGAGGACGATTCCTCCGCCTGAAGGCCAAGAGATGGCTTCTCTCCCTCGCTACCTTCCCTGGACGATCGTCGGTCTAGGAGCGGCATACTTGCTGGTTGCCATGCTGCCGCCTCATGACCCGGACGGTGAAATGCGTGTCTCCGATTTCACACGCCTTCCCGTCCTTGAAGAAGGTAGCCGGGAAAGCGCCGGCCGCGTCAAGCCTTATGATTCGCTAGCTCGCATTTACTTGATGGCCCTGAGCGGCAATTCCGATTTCAAAGATGAAAACGGCGACACCCAGCCGGCCATCAAGTGGCTACTTGATGTGATGAGCAGCCGCGTCCTCCATCGCCGCGCTCTCAGGCAAAACCAGCTTGTCAAGATCGAGGACCCGCGCGTTCGCGAACTCTTGGGCGTGGCCCAGCGGCCCGACATCATTTTTGCCTTTAGCGAGTTCGACCGGCCGCACCTCCAAAAACTCGTGGAGGAGGCCATCCGCGCCGAAAAGGTTCCGGAGACGCAGCGAAATGACTTTGACAACCACGTTCTCGAGGTGACCGGCCAGATCCAGCATGCGATCCAGTTCATGCAAAGCGATCCCGAATACAACCGCAAGGTCCAAACTTACAAGGTTTTCAAGATCGACAACGATCAGGTCGTCGAACTCCTCGGCCTCAAGCCGAGATCGGGTTTCCGGTATTCCATTGATGAATTCGCCGGCAAGATGAAGCCTTTCATGGATCGGGTCAAGAAAATCATGGAGGATATGGATAAAGACAACAAAAAAGTACTTGATCTTTACGACACGAAGGTCATGGAGGTGTATCGACGGCTGGCGGTTTATGACAAGGTGGCCAACCTTCAGTCTCCCTGGGCCGTGCCACCAACCGACGGTAAGAAAACCTGGCAACCATTGGCCTTTGCCCTCGAAGATGCCGAGGCTGTTGGCAAAGAAGATCCGTTGGCCTCCTCGCTCGAAAAAATGCTGGTCGCCTATGCGCAAAACGACGCGAAGACTTTTAACAAGGAACTAGCCGGCTACCGGCAGCAGATGTCCGATTTAATGCCCAAGGAAACCGAGAAGGCGAACATCGAGTTTTTCCTCAATCACTTCGATCCGTTCATGCAGTGCATGGTGCTCTACGGAATTGTGTTTTTGCTCGCTTGCTTTTCCTGGGTCGCTTGGCCCGAAACGCTCGGTAAAGCTGCATTTTGGCTAGCGGCCTTGACTTTGATAGTTCACAGCAGCGCGCTCATTGGCCGCATGTACTTGCAAGATCGCTATTTTGTTTTCGTCACCAACCTTTATTCGTCCGCGATTTTCATCGGCTGGGGTTGCGTGGTCCTCGGGCTCGTTATCGAATCCATCTTCCGTAACGGCATCGGCATTGCCGCGGCGGCTGTTTTGGGATTCTGTTCTCTCTTCGTAGCTCGCTACTTGGCCACCACCAGCAATGGGGAAACGATGGAGATGCTTCAGGCCGTGCTGGATACCAACTTTTGGCTTGCCACGCACGTAACTTGCGTCACGTACGGGTACGCGGCTACCTTCTTCGCCGGTCTCTTGGGCACAATCTACTTATTATTGGGCGTCTTCACGCGCGCGCTCAATCGCGACCTGGCCAAGACCCTTAGCCAGATCACCTACGGTGTAGTTTGCTTCGCGACGCTCCTTAGTTTCACAGGAACAGTACTTGGAGGCATCTGGGCCGATCAATCCTGGGGCCGCTTTTGGGGCTGGGATCCCAAAGAGAATGGGGCCGTGTTGATCGTCATTTGGAACGCGCTCATTTTGCACGCCCGCTGGGGCGGCATGGTCAAGCAGCGCGGCGTGGCCGTCTTGACCATCATCGGCAATATGATCACCGGCTGGTCGTGGTTCGGCACCAACCAGCTAGGCGCCGGCTTGCATGCTTACGGTTTCAGTGAAGAATTGGCTCTGGGGCTCGATCTCTTCTGGATCAGCCAGCTTATCATGCTCGGCATCGGCCTCGTGCCCCAGCGCTACTGGTTCAGTTACGAGACCCTGAATCAAACGGCCAGTCGCAATCCCAGCGCAACTTCAGGCCCGAAGCCGAAAACCAAAGCCGCTCTAAGGCACTAAGAAACCTCGTGCCAAAGCTATTCTGCATGGGCACAAGAGAAAGCGAAAGGAACGTGGACATTTGGACCGAAGTGAACGAAGAGAGCATAATTTGACGAATCAGGCCTTAGCCTTTTTCCACTCGCTTTAGCACCCAGGTGGTATCAAATTGCCGGCCGCCCTGCCCCGCTTCCCCTCCGTGCATCACCAGTCCATCCAGTGCCTCGTCCCAAACTAAAGGGGAGCATTGGAGACGGGGATGCAAGGGAATCGTTTCGCGTTTCTTCCATCCTTCCGCGTCTCGCACAAGGACAGCTCGCGCGGCATGAACCCCTTCTAGCATTACAAGTCTCTTTGCCGACTTGTGGTAGGCCATGCCCTGGTCGTCGCGGACATCGGTGGTGAAGCCGGGCGGCATGCGGCTCCAGGTTCGATCTCGGAACAGCCAGCAATCACCAAAACCTTGCCGGCCCCTGTCATCCACGGAACCGCCGTGAAGGAGACAACCTTCCAATTCTTCATCGTAGGCAAAGGCGGCATACCGTCGTGCCGGCGGCGCCGCTCCGCCGACGGATTCCCAGCGGGCGCCATCGAAGATCCATGTATCCCCAAGCTGACGGTCTCTGGGGTCAATCCCACCGAACAACACAGTCACTCCAGCCCCTTCATCAAACGCCATGGAATGACCGCAACGAGGACTCGGCCGGTCCCCCAACCACTTTGTCCATTGTTGCCAGCTTCGGCTCGCATAGGTCCACGTGTCTCCATACATTTCATTCCTCTTTCCTTGCCCGCCGAACATTACGCACGAGCCTTGCCTGGAATCGTAGACCATGGCCCCGCGGTGGCGCGGGGGCGGCGCATCGCTGGTAGCCACTTGGGACCACTTGCCATCCCTTAACTCCCAGGTGTCAGCTTTGAAAGTTGCCGGCTTGGACCAAACCACTCCGGCATAAAGAACGCAGCTTCGCCCGCGCTGGTCAAAGGCGAGACAATGCCGGGAGCGTGGACCCGGTCCTTTATCACCGGAGACAATGGCATCCCAGGTGAATGGAAGCGGGGGAACGTCAATGAACCCTTTTTTGGGGCGTAGGTCCGCGACGGCAGCAACCTCGGCCTCCTTACGCCCGCAGCCCGAAAGGGTTACTCCGGCGATTGCCGATGCCCCCGTCGTAATTGCTTCGCGGCGGGTCCATCTTTGCTTTTTCATTTCCTGAATACCTCGGAAGCCTAGCCTTTTGATCCATTGATTCCTTCGGGCCGTTTTACCCTCGTACTCAAGCTCTCTGCCTGGGCAGGCATTTTCGCGAGGCTCTGGTTCGCGGCTGGGTGGCATGCTTTCGCCGATCCTTTGGCGCGACAGTGAACCCTGGACCGGCACGGCGAAAGCATGGCGCGGCTATAACCCCTCAGAAGAACGACTCTCGTCCCCGGCACTGCGACATGCTTTGGCGGTGCTGGTTCAGGGTTTCCTGTCCTCTCGCGGGACCCGCCAAAGCATGCCACCCACGGCGCCAAAGCATGCCATGCACGCTAAGCCAGCACAATGACATTCTGCTGTCACTTGCGGGTGGCATGCTTTCGCCGATCTTTGAGCACGACAGTTGACTCCGGACCAACATGGCGAAAGCAGGATGAAGCGGCCTCACCCTTAATCAGCCCATCGCTCAACCATCGAAACTGGGCAATGGATCCATCTCAATCGGCACCGGCCTCATCTGCGCATAAAACCGGGCACTCGACCACACCCAATCCGTAGGTTTGTCCACAAGGCCGCGCCGCACGGGATTATTGTGAATGTAGTCGATCATGTGCCAAAGCGTCCCTGGTTCGTAGACGTTGCGGTCATAGCCGCCGCCCCGCTGCCAGAAACGGTAATGCACGTCTCCATTGGGCTGCAAGTCCTTGAGTTTCTCCAGAAATGGCGGCGCCGTGCGCCGGAGAAACCGCAAGGCTTTGCTGGCAACCGGCATCTTTAGCGCCTGGCGAATGCGCGCGATCTGATACACGGCTTCCCAAGGGCACACAAGAACATGGACATGTTCGGGCATGATCACGTAGGCCAAAATGTTTACATTGAGATCGCGCTGGGCGCAGCGCATAGCGCTAACGAACAACGCGCGGCTACGATCCTTGGCAAGCAGCGGCAGGCCATGAAAGCAAGAAAAGGTCAGCTCATGGGCGTGCCCCGGCTCATTGTAGCTGCGGGCATGCTTGGGCTTACGAGGTGGCATAGAGCATCCCAGTGGTTGGGGCTGCACATGGTGGTTGATGCTTCATATGGTGGCTAGCGCTTAACAAGGTGTCTGCAGCTGCACATGCTTTGGCGGTGCTGATTCAGGGTTCCCTGTACAATAAGACGACCCGCCAAAGCATGCCACCCACGCCAAACTAGCAGAATGACATTCTGCTGTCACTGCCGGGTGGCATGCTTTCGTCGATCCTTTGGCGCGACGTGAACCCTGGACCAACACGGCGAAAGCA
>Ga0073928_10003243_pt1 | contig 26017 bp, 18 predicted proteins | sample PaiPotPPA55metaG_FD_76969 | JGI IMG/M metagenome (GOLD analysis project Ga0073928, IMG submission 76969) | Iron sulfur acid spring bacterial and archeal communities from Banff, Canada, to study Microbial Dark Matter (Phase II) - Paint Pots PPA... ...
GCCGCGGCGAGGCGCTGCGCGTCCGCGCCATCCAGCGGGTTCAGCACCTCGACACCGTTTACTTCGTGGACCTCGATGCCGTGGCCCGTCGCAATGTTGACTCGATAACGGCCACCCGCGCGGCGAAGGGCTTGCACCAGTTCCGGAACGACCTCGGCGACGACCAATCGCTCGAAATTCCCCGAACGAAATGCTTCGTAGAGAAACAACGCGCCCTGAATGGCGCCGAAGCCGAATCCTACGAACGTCTTTGGAACCGCTGGCATTGGTAACCGCCGGTCTAGGCCGCCAGCAATTTCCAAAGTTCGATGTCTTCGAGCTTCTGTTTGATTGCGTTCAGGAAACGCGCGCCCAGCGCCCCGTCTACGATGCGGTGATCGCAGGAAAGCGTGAGCTTCATCATCTGGCGCGCGACGATCTTGCCGTCGCGCACGACCGGTTGTGGGCGGATGCTTGCTACGGCGAGAATGGCGCTCTCGCCGAGGTTGATGATCGCGCCGAAGTTCTCGACATCCATCATGCCCAGGTTCGAAATGGTGAAAGTGCCTCCGCTGAGGTCGTCGGGCGTGGCTTTGCCCGCACGCGCTTTTTCGGCCAGTTCTTTTGCTTGCCGGCAAAGCTCAAGCAAGGAGATCTGCTCCGCGGCGCGAATCACCGGGACCACAAGACCCCGTTCGAGAGAGACGGCGAGGCCGAGATTGACGTGGCTATGCCAGCGTACAGTCTTGCCATCCGTCGAGCTGTTCACGGCGGGAAACTCCTGCAAGGCGAGGACCGCGGCTTGCGCGATGAAGTCGGTGATGGTGTGCGGCGCGCCGGCCGACTTGAGTTGGCCGCGATAGGCGAGGAGGTGCGTCATGTCCACGGACACTGTGACGTAAAAATGGGGGGTATCGCGGAAGCTTTGGGTCAAGCGTTGCGCGATCACCTGGCGAATCTTGCTGAGCGGCTTGGGTTTTTCCGCCACGGCGCGCTGAACATCCGCAATCGAAATCCTTCCAGAATCATCCGAGCCATTGATGGCCAGTAAGTCGAGTTGCTCTTTCGCGGCAAGTTGTTTGGCCGCGGGCGAAATGCGAATCCGGCTGTAGCCGCGCGTTTCGAGGTAAGCCTTTACGTCCTTTTCCACGACGCGGCCGCCCGGACCAGAGCCGGTGATGCCGGTGAGATGGATGACGCAATCGCGGGCAAGGGCCGCGGCGCGGGGGCTGATGCGGAAGCGCGAGGGCGGGGGAGTGGAGGATGCTTGAAGGAGTGGCGCAGAGGCGGGAGTTTCCGATGATTTGGCGGCCTCTCGAACCGCCGGTTGCGCCTGTTTTGGAACTGACGTGGCTGGCGTCGGCATCGAAACGAGGATTGGTTCACCAGGCTGGCCGAGATAACCAACGGTGCTTTGCACCGGGACGTTGAGGCCAGGCTGCACGATGATCTTCAGGAGCGTTCCTGCTTCGAAGCTTTCGACGTCCATGACCGACTTGTCCGTTTCGATGGTGAAAAGGATGTCGCCTTTGGCAACGCGCTCGCCTTCCTTCTTGCGCCATTCGACGATGGCGCTGACCTCGGTCATCTGACCGAACTTGGGCATGATGATGGGAGTGGCCATGGCTTAACTCAGAGGATGGCGTTGGCGGCGGCGATGATGTCGTTGGCATTGGGCAGGAACGCCGCTTCGAGAATGTGCGATTGCGGCGCGATGCCGTTCTTGGCGCCGACGCGTTTCACGGGGGCATCCAGATAGTCGAACACGGCGTCCTGAATGGTCGAAGCAATTTCCCCGGTGTAGCTGCCGATGTGCACAGCCTGGCTGGCGACGACGCAACGGCCGGTTTTTTGCACCGAGCGCAAAACGGTTTCCAGATCCAGCGGCACCAGGCTGCGCAGATCGATGACCTCGGCGTTGACACCGCGTTCGGCGTGAAGTTTGTCGGCGGCCTTGAGACAATCGTGCACGACCGGTCCCCACGCCACGAAAGTGATGTCGGCGCCCACTCGCTTGACGTCGGCAACGCCGAGCGGCACGAGGTATTCGCCTTCGGGCACCGGACCTTTCATGGCGTAAAGCCCTTGCGATTCGACGAATAGGATCGGGTTGTTGTCGCGGATCGCCGATTTGAGAAGTCCCTTGGCGTCGTGCGGCGTGGCCGGATAGACGACATACAGCCCGGGGATGTGGCAGAACATCGATTCCAGCGTCTGCGAATGCTGGCCCCCATAACCCTTGCCGGCGCCGGCGGAAGCGCGGATGACGAGCGGCACTTCCGTTTGCGCGCCGCTCATGTAGTGCCACTTGGCGGCTTGATTGCTGATCTGGTCGGAGGACATCAGTGCGAAATCGATGTACATCAGTTCGACCACGGGTCGCAGGCCGTTCATGGCCGCGCCGCAAGCGGTGCCGCAGATGCAGGCCTCGCTGATGGGCGTATTGAACACACGGTCCCGGCCGAAGGCTTCCAGGAGGCCCTTGGTCACTTTGAACGCGCCGCCATAGTCGGCCACATCTTCGCCATAAAAAATGACTCGCCGGTCCCGCGCCATTTCCTGCACGAGCGCTTCCTTGAGGGCGTCCTTGTAGGTAAGCTCGCCGTTTACGCGCTTAATCTCCGGCAGCGGGCCGGTGAGATTTGGTTTCGCGAATTCCGCCGGCACGGTCTCGGACTTCGTGCTGGTGTACATAAAGGTCAAAACTTCACCAGGTTCCGGATCCAAAGCGGCGACGGCGCGTTTTGCCGCGCGGGCATTACGCTCGGCGACTTGCTTTTCGAGCGCCGCGAGGGCCGTGGCGTCGATGATCTTCGTCTCAAGCAAATCCCGTTTGTAAGTCTCGATTGCGTCGATTGCTTTCCATGCCGCTTCCTCTTCTTTCGTGCGGTATTCGTTGCGCGGGTCGCTGAGCGAATGACCCCAATAGCGATAGCAGTCCACTTCGAGGAACACCGGCCCTTTGCCTTCGCGGCACAGCTTGCGCGCGCGCTTCACGGCGTCGCGTACCGCCAGCACGTTCATGCCGTTCACGATTTCGGCGTGCAAATTGTTATTGGCAAAACCCGCCGCGCGCCGCGCCATGCGGTCGATGCCCATCACTTCGTCGTCGCTGCGATGGGTCATGCCGTAGTGGTTGTTGCACACGAGGAAAACGATGGGCAGACCGGCCTTGCGGCCATTGGCCAGGTGATTGGTGAATTGGGCCTGCGACGCAAAATTCAGCGATTCGAGCACCACGCCATTGGCGTAGGCGCCATCGCCGGCAAAGCAGCAGACGATGTTGCCGCGTTCCAAATAACGATTCGCCAGGGCGGCACCGGTGGCGATGGGCACGCCGCCGCCAACGATGGCGTTGGCGCCGAGATGGCCGATGCTGAAATCGGCGATGTGCATCGAGCCGCCGCGGCCGCGGCAATAACCGTCGTCCTTGCCGAACAGTTCGCAGATCGTGCGATAGACGTGCTCTTCGAGGGCGGCTTCGACCAGTTCGCCGTGTTGGGCCGATTTGCAATCCGGCACCCGGCAGGCAAGTCGTTCATCGCTCATCTGACGAATGGCGACGGTGCCTTTGGCGAGGCTCTCGCCGTGGCCGCGATGGGTGCTGGTGATGTTGTCGGCCAGTTCCAGGGCGCAACAGGCCCCGGCAGCGGTGCCTTCCTGGCCAATCGAGACGTGCGTCGGGCCGCGATAATTGTAATCCCGCAACGGTTCGTAAGCGCCGGAACGAAGTTTGACGATCATCTCTTCCATCTCGCGAATGACTAGCATGTCTTCGAGGATGGCGATAGCTTCGTTCGGCATGAGCGTGCCGGCAATCAGTTCCGCTTTGAGGCTGCCGTCGTAGCGGTAGGCGGGGATTTTGCCGCAATCGATTTCGAAGGGTTCGAATTTGGGGCGCGAATCGCTCAGGTAAACCGGTGATTTTGCCAATATCGTTGTGCTCATGCGTTTGTGTTCAGGCTCTTATGAGTTTGATGCCTTTTTTGGCGAGTTGTTTTGCGAAAGGAATCGGTTTGTCGGTGATGACCACGTGAATTCCATCCCAGCGGCCGGCGCTGGCGAAGGAAACCTTTCCGGCCTTGGTGCTGTCGGCGAGCAGGAGGACCTGGCGCGCCCGGCCCATGACCAATTCCTTGGTAAAGGCCTCGCTCGGATCCGTGGTGGTCAACCCTTCCTGCAAAGCGAAGCCGATGGTGCCCATGAAAGCCTTGTCGAGGTGCAGTTCCTGCAACATCAGCCGCGTGAGCGGCCCCACCAAGGTCTGGCTCAAACGGCGCAATTCGCCGCCGATGACGATCAATCTCGGCCCGCGGCCGGAGAGTTCGTGGGCGGCCTTCAACGAATTAGTGACCACGGTCAGATTCGAACGCTCGCGCAGCAGCCGCGCCAGTTCGAGCACCGTGCTGCCGCCATCCAGGTAAATCGTGTCGCCCGGTGCGACGAAGCGCAGCGCGGCCTCGGCGATACGCCGCTTCTCACGCACGGAGAGGGAGGTTTTATCGGCGAACAGAGGCTCGTCGAGCCGGCCTTCGACGCTGACTGCGCCACCGTGGACGCGGCGAATGGCGCCGTTGCGCTCCAACTGGTCGAGGTCCCGCCGCACCGTCGCCGCGGAGACCTTGAATTGGCGGCAGAGGTCCTCAAGGCGGATGACGCCGCGATCACGGATCAGCGCCCGCAAGTTGTTCCATCGTTGCGGCGCCAAAACTTTTTGGTCGGGAACCGGCATATCGTGCGCTGATTGAATATGAGCGATTATGACGCGAATGTGCAGTAATGCAATCAAAATATTTCATTGACTATGAAGCTCAAAATCGGAAAAGAATCTGGCTCCGAAACTGGAAAAGTGGTCATGATAGTCTGGATTGATGAGCCGTCGGGTCGGCTAGCGCGTCATGCCGGTCCTGGAAGAAAATGGCAATTCGCTCGTGTGAGCGAAATGCAATGCAAACTACTCCAGAGCTAAGCGCGGGACGTTCGAAGACTGAGCACCGGCTCTTTGCTGCGCCGGTGCATGCCAGGTCAACTCCGGGCCCGGATTTGCCACTCCTCCAAATTCCAGACGATTTTCGACAGTTCCTGGTGAAGACCTGTGCAGAGGGTTTTCGCGTCGCTGTGCAATATTTCCTCCCGCTGCAAGAGGGTGAACACCAGTAGAAATTGTTCTCTAATGGAGCCGACGCGATCCACGGCGCTGTTGAGCCTGGTGTTGTGGAGGATCTCGAGGATTTGGCTCAGGGACCTCTCGGCCCGTGGCTTATCGGGAGCAGGAGCGAGGCGGGTTTTGTGATTCATTTCTCGAATTCCAGGATTTCCGGCAGCCGTCGGTTTCCGAAGACAGAGCGCCAAACGCCGTCGCGATCCCGATAGGCCAGGCAACTGAAGCCGGCGCAATGGGCGAATACGGCTTGATCGGAATAGGTCAGGGCTTTTACCGGAACCCTTTGTTCAGGCAGCGCAATTTCGTTCGTATTCGTATTCATCGATCGTGTCTTCGATGGCTTTTCGTTTGTTCTGACTCGTGTCGCCCACTCCGGGCGGACGCGCATCATCAAAGTCACAAAGAATATCGGCTACCTTTCGCATCAGCCAAAGTCGGCAAAATGTCTATTTGGCTGTCGGCTTACGTCCTACAGCAATCGGCCAAAGGAAAAGTCTTGTTGGCGACCGGACCTCTCAAGATGTGCTCTTGTAGGAAAAATGCTGACAGTGTTGGAGCGAACTGAGGATTGATCAGGCCCGAAAAATGGTTACTCTTTCGCAGCCTAGGATACGCCCGTAAGGGTGGTTATTAGTGCGGGCGGGCGCAGCCGGTGAAAATCGGCTGCGCCTTTTTCTTCGGAGAAAGGAACAGGGAAGCAATCCGCCTATTGCGCCAACTCAGGAGACGTGCCGCGCCCCGAATTCGAGGTCCCCGGTGGCAGGAAGCCTTACATCTTCAGCGCGCGCTGGCGGTAGGCCTCGTCGGGGCGACCGGCGATACGCTGGACGTTGGCATCGGAGAAAAAGACAGGGCCGCCGAGCGCGGCGGCACCGGTGAAAATCTTGGCGGCCTTTTCGGCCATGAGCATGGCGGCCAGGACGGATTGCCAGGTCGCGCCGAGGGTGATGATGCCATGGTTCTGCATGAGGAGGACGCGGGGCTGGCGCTGATTTTTCTGGACGAAGGCGTCGGTTTGGCGTCGCACTTCCTGGGCGAGTTTCAGCCCCGGATCGGTGTACGGGATCAGTACGGCCGCCGGACCGCAGCAGACGATCTCGTCGGGGAACATTCGGCGCTCGGCGAAATCGCGGGCGCGCGGCGAGCAGAGGATCTGGTTGACCGTGGTGGCGTGGGTGTGGCCGACGAACTTGACGCCGGGCAGGCCGAGCAACCAGGCGTGGAACATTGCTTCCACGGAGGGTTTCTTCGCCTTCGGGTTCACACGCGACGCCATGAGGGCGTTTTCGATCTGGTCGTCCGTCATGCTGGCGCTTTCGAGCATGGGAAGGAGCGCATCGAAGCGGCACTCGGTCACGTCGTCTTCTTGCAGCGCGCCGAGGCAGGAGCCGCTGGCTTTGACGAGAAAAGTTTCCTCGCTCAGCCGAACGGAAGTATTCCCTTCGCCGAGGATGGCGAGATGGCGATCTTCGCGCCCGAGCTCGTGCGAAAGCTGAAGCAAATCCTGAATGAATAGATTGGTCATGTTGAAATTTGTCAGCCCATTTCCTGTCCGCCGGTCACGCTGAGCGCGATGCCGGTGACGTAAGAAGAAACGTCGGAGGCCAGAAAAATGACGGCGTTGCAGACGTCGTCGTATGTGCAGCCGCGCTTCATCGGGACCTGTTCGACGTAAGTCCGGCGCACGTCGTCGATGGTCTTCGCGCCGGGGACCTTGCCTGCGCGCAGATATTGGACGAACAGGCCTCTTTGTGGATCGGTCCACAAAGGGGAATCCAGAAGATTGCCGGGGCAGATGGCATTGCAGCGCACGTTGAAGGGCGCCATCTCGAGCGCCACGCTTTGGGTGTGGCCGAGGCCGCCGAATTTGCTGGCGGCGTAGGCGGAGTTCGCCGCGCTGCCCTTCTTGCCGGACTTGGAATTGATATTGATGATGGAGCCGGCGCGTTGCGGCTTCATAATCCGGCAGGCGTGCTTGGTGGTGAGGAAATAGCCGAAGAGATTGACGTTCATGACCGCGCGCCACTTCTCCGCGTCGGCATCGATGATCGGCTCGGCAATGAGGATCGCGGCGTTGGCGATAACGACGTCCACGCGGCTGAATTCTCGAACGGCAAGATCGAAGAGGGCGCTCACTTCGGCTTCTTGCGTCACGTCCACCTTCATGCCGATGGCGCGCTGGCCGGTCTCCTGGGCGATGGCGTCGGCGGAGGACGAGGCGCCGGACTCGTTAACATCGGCGATGACCACCTGGCAGCCCTCGCGCGCGAGGCGCTGAGAAATGGCCTGCCCGAGGCCCTGCGCGCCGCCGGTGACCACGGCGATTTTGTCCCGAAGCTGGGGCATGGTGATTACGTGAAGCAGATCACGCGGGCGACGATTGGTTTACCAGCGCATCTTCAGCTTGCTTGTTCCACTGGCCTTCCTGCAAGGGGAGTTTGCCATTCAATTCGGGCAAAGGCGTCAGGGGCAGTCCACGGCAGGACGGATAGACGAGAATCTTGCCAGGCACGAGATTTTTCTCCACCGCCCGGATGCCGTCGATGGCGCCGTCCAAACCCGAGACGGCGGCGACGGAGAGATTGGTATCGAGCTTGCGGGCCAGCACTTTGGCGAGCACCAGCTTCATGTCTTCGAGCGTCGAGCCGCTCGTACCGATGAAATAGAGATGCCGGGCAATGTATTCGTCCAGATCCAGTTCGGCGGTGACGTTCGCCGGAATGCCGGCAAAAATGTTGATAATGCCGCCAGGGGCCGCGCCAGCCACGGACTGCACTACAAGCGCGGGCACGGGAGCCATCAGGACGATATAATCAAACTGCTCGGCCGGCTTGTTCTTCGACGGATTGTAAGTGCGCAGCGAAACGCTCTGCTTTTGCGCGAGCGGTCCGGCGAGCTTCTCCAGCATCAGGAGGCGCTCATCGCTGAGGTCGCCGGCGAATACGGTGATGTTGGGCACGCCCTGGCAGAGATCGCGGATGACGTGCATCGTACCCATCGGCCCCGCCGCGCCGATGATGTTGATCTTGTCGTTGGGCCGAATTTCGGCCGTGGCGGGAATGTGGGACATGGCCTCGGCGGGATCGGAACCAGCAGTGCCGATGATCCGAATGCCTCCGTAATGCACCCGACCAATTTGCGAAACAACCGGTCCGCCGAATTTGCCGCCGCATTGGACGATGTTGATGAGGCCGCGCACGGCGACCTTTGGAAACAAGGACGCGACGGTGGCGGCGTTGGCGCCGAAATACACCACGTCGTCGAACCCACCGTCCTTGAGTTCCGAGATTTCGGAGGCGGTTTTCCAAGTGATGTCGGAGGGCCTGCCATAGCGCGCAAATAAGTTGTCGAGTTGGCTCGGCTCGGCTCGCGTTTCGCCGATGACAAGCATTTTCCCGTTTGTCTTAAGTTTTTGGCGCTGCTGTTCCACGTAGGCATCCTCCACACAGGCCCATGGCTCGCACAGAGCCAAAGCCGAAGCCGACAAGTCCTCGGGGACGGGGATGAGCATGGATTCGCCATTGGGCGCGGTGAAGACGCGCTCGTCCAGCAAGACGTATTCCTGGAGCGCGCCCTCGAAATTGTAACCGAAGGCCGAGGCCGAACTGGCCGTCGGGAGCCAGCGATAGTCTGTTTGGAGCAGGTAACGTTCGCCCGACTTGTAGCGAGTGACGCCCGGGCCGACCTTCACGATGCGCACGACGGTCTCGTGACCGGGCACCGTCGGCTTGTCTCCCGGTACATAGTGAGGCATGTCCAACAGGGCCTTGGGGTCGATGCCTTCGGCGACCGCCGATTTGCGCGCGTGCCCGGAGAATTGTTTGAGCAGCTTGAGGTCCGAGAAACAGAGCCCGACGACCTCGACACGGCCAAGGACCTGGCGCGGGCCGGGCTCGAAGACCGGCTTGGTGTCGTTGATCCGCAATTGGTCCGGTCCGACCAACTGCACTGCTCGTTGTGTCTCTGGAACCGTCGTGGAATTGATTGGTTTCATTCGACGCGTCGAATCCAATATCAGAATCATGCCGCCAACGCACGATCCAAAATTTGCTTCGGCTTCGTGTCGGCAACCAATCCCTGCAATGCATCTTCTTTAGCCGGTTGCAGTTTGCTACCCAGTTCCTCGAAGAACTCGTTCTTGGCCGAGGCGTCATCGAACGTCGCTTTGGCCCAAGGGCTCAGGTAGCCCATGCCGCAGTTGCGTTGCAGAACCGAGTGCGCGTACACGATATATGCCCCACGCAGGAAAATCGGCGCCAGCGGCGCTAGTTCAGAGGTGCCAAAGGAATCCACGAATTTGTTTCCGGGAGCGTTCATTTCGGTGCCAACGATGATTGGAAAATGATTTTTCCCGGCCAAGGCGACGATTTCGTAGAGGTTCTTGAGCTTCCCGTCTTTGACGCCCGGGGTGTAGTTGCGGTCCGGGATGATATTCAATGCGGCGACTCCGCTGGCCATGCCGACCGCGAACATTTCCTCGATGTGTTGCTCGCCTTCCGAGGAGCCGTCCAGCCAGGCCAGTGTCGGAATCGCGCCTGACTCGAGGATGAAGCGGTTCATGTCCGGCATAGCGGGGAAGGAGCCTTGGTCGGGGCGCACGTAGCCGGCGCCGCCCTGCTTCATCGTTTTTGCGCGGATTAAATTTTGCAATTTCGGACCGGACGCCGGCGCGTCTCCGAGTTTTTCCTTCCAGAAAGCGGCGCGTTGCTGCTCGTCGGGAATCACCTGGATGGCCTTGCGTTCGAACGCCGCGCAGAGATGGCGTTCCGTCGCGTTGCCCTTCGGTGTGAGCGGCACGACCTCTTTATCGTAGTCCAGTTCGACGGGCCGCAGGTAATCGTTGACGCGGCCGAGGAGGTCGCGGGTGCGTCGCGTGGCAGCGTCGCGCATCTGTGCCAGGAATGGATGGGCAGTCGGGCGAGTAAATCCGACGCCCATGTGGTAAGCGATGCCGGGTTCACCGGGTGAATTAATCACGCGTCTCGCAAATTCGGGCACAAAGACGCGAGACTCGATGCTGACGCAGGTTTTCAGTCCTGCGAGCCTTCCGGCGTCGAAGAATTCCTCCAACCCATCGAGAACGTCGAAATCGACGATGCCTGCCGCCGCCAAGCCCGATTTGCGCGCTAGCCAGGCAAACTTGGAGGGCGAATAGCCGTAAGCGTTGTAAGAGTAAAAGGTGTGGGCGTGCAGATTGACGTCGGCGCCGGGCGGCGGCAAAGTGATCTGTCCGATTTCCGCCTGGCGACACAGAGCCAGGAGCGCCTGTCGGCGCTGCGAGTCGTCAAAGCTATCGAGTTGCTGTTCGAGAGGTTGGTTCACGGGTTGTCGGGCACGGTTATCGAATAAATGTGCCCATCATAGGCCAGGGCGTAAAGCTCGCCGTCGAGGTCTTGCGCAAAGCTGGCAATGTTTTTGGGCTGTTTGAGGAGGATGCCGTGCTCGTGCAATTGGCCGTCGCGATAGCGAAAGCCCCAAAATGTGCCCAGGACATAGTCGGCATAAAGATAGACGCCTTGAAGCGAAGGAAACTTCTTACCGCGATAAACAAAACCGCCGATGACGCACGCGCCGTGGCCATGATCGGGAAAACTGGACTGCGGCAGAAGCTTTGCATCGTGAGGGTATTCGATGACGGGATCGATGTAGCGGGCGCCTTCGGGACCGGGCTTGAAGTGATGCGAGCCCTCCTTGACGCACCAGCCGTAGTTGCCGCCTTTCACGACGAGGTCCACTTCTTCCCAGGTGTCCTGGCCGACGTCGCCGGCCCAAAGATCACCTGTCTGCCGGTCGAAGCTGAAACGCCAGGGATTCCGGAAACCGTAGGCCCAGATTTCCTTGCGAACACTGTATTCATAGAGGTCCGGTTCTCCGACGAATGGGTTATCCGCAGGAATGCCGTAAGCCAGCGTTTTCCGAACACCCGCATCGGTCACGGTGGAGCGCGAATTGATGTCGATTCGCAGGATTTTGCCAAGAATCGAGGCAGTGTTTTGGGCGTTGTTGAATGGATCGTTTCCGCGTCCGCCGTCTCCCAACGCAACATAAAAGTAGCCGTCCGGACCAAAAGCGAGCTGTCCCGCTTTATGATTCTCGAATGGCTGCGGCACGACCAATATATTGCGCTCGGACTTCAGATCGGCGAGGTCCGGATTTCCTGCGGAAACATGGAACTCGCTGACGACGCTGCGCCGGGGGTTTTGCTGGCAATAGTATATATAGCAAAGGCCATTCGTCGCGAAGCCCGGATGGAAAGCCAGGCCCAGCAGGCCTTCTTCGAGGTTCACGTGGGGCTGGCGGTCGACAATATCGAGAAAAACCTTCGGTTCCTTGCCGTCCGAACCCTTGCGGAGGATGAGTATGCGGCCATCTTGTTCCAGGAGGAAGAAGCGGCCGGACCCGTCCGGAGCTTCGACCATTCCCACGGGCAATTCCGCCTTCAATACGGGGAAAACGGGGCGAAGTTCTATTTTTGGAAGGGGCTGGGCCGAGGCCAGACCGGCCCAGAGCGCCAGCAAGGCGAGGATCTGGAGCAGAGCCCTGTGGCAAGGGCGGCAGCGAGCCAGTCTTCGGAGCGACAGAGGAGGGGCAGGCTGCCCAAAAGCGTTCCCAAGAGTGTCAAAATCACAGGCGCATTTCCGAACCAGGAAACCCCTTGCGGCGCAAAAATAAATATCGAAATTCACGCGAATCCAGCTTGACCTGCGTAGCGAATCAGACATCCTGCAAGCTGCCAAATCATTGGCGAAAGTAAATCAGAAGGTTGGAGTAGAAAATGCTGTACTAAAATTGAATAAATAAGTTTCTGAACGAGTCTATGGAAGTCAGAATCATGTGGCACGATAAGGCCAGCGCGAAACGTAAAATCAATGGGCCACTTTGCGCCTTGGGCAAGGTGCTTCTCCTTTCATTCCTTTTGAGTTTCGGCGCCAGCATATTCGCCGCGGACTTGACGGTATTGAATTTGCCAGCGGCATCGAGCGGGCAGGACATTCAGAACGCCCTGGATCATCTGTCCGGAGGGGGAGAAGTGGTCCTGGCCGCGGGGACTTACACGATTCAGCGGCCCATAATGCTGCAAAACAACCATCTTTCCCTGCGAGGCACCGGCCCGACGACGATTCTTTACCTGGCCGACAAGGCGAACTGCCCGGTGGTGATTCTGGGCGCGCCGGCCAGTCCCGCTGAGGGCGCCATTGCCCACCTGCGTCTGGCGGACCTGTTGATCGACGGGAACCGCAAGAACCAGACGGTCGAATTGTGGCACACCGCCACCGACGGCTCGCAACTCAACAACAACGGCATCGACGTTTGGGACGTATCGGATGCCAGCATAGAACGAGTGATTTGCTGCCATTGCCGGTCGGGCGGGCTGGTCAGTTCGTCGGGCACCCGGCGGCTGACGGTGAGCGATTTTACTGCGTTCGACAATCAGTTCGACGGCCTGGCCTGTTATCTCACCGAAGACAGCCGGTTTTCGCGCTTGTTCCTCCATTACAATCTCGCGGCGGGGATATCGCTGGATCTGGCATTCAACCATAACGTGATCGAGGACGCGCAGTTGACGAACAACGATGTCGGGGTTTTCATGCGCGCGGCGCGGGGCAATTCCTTCCGCGGGCTGAACATTCGGCAGAGCCGGCGCCATGGCGTTTTCATGGCGCAAACGCTGGCGCCCACCAAGAGCGGCTGGCAGCTTTGCCCTGGCACGGAGTGTACCGGCAACAGCTTCGACCATGTGAGCATCAGCAAATGCGGCGGCAAGGCCTTCCTCATCAACAACGCTTCCTGCACGAACAACCCGATTTCCGCCGCTACTTACTTGGATAACCTGCAAGGGGATCTTGTCGAGAGCGGCGCAAAGCCGATGGTGCTCAAGGCATCCATACTACCCTGAGGCTCCCTTGTTGAGCCGGACATTCGGCGTTGCGGAACGTCTCCATGGCACGGAATCGGCTGCAAAAAGAGGAGAGTGCTGTGTTTTCATGAACGCCCCGTAGAATTGTGCGGCCACGAGGCCGCTTCCTCATCGGCAGAATCACCCCCGCTCGGCAAGTGCCACTGCGCCCCTTTGATTCGTCTTTTCCTGGCCGCTGCGCTCCTGACGACAGCCGCCGGCGCGCGGGGAGGCGTGCTCTTCACTAACCTTTTTTCGTTTGACGGCACTAACGGCTCCGGTCCGTCGGCTGCACTGATGCAGGCCCGGGACGGCTATTTCTACGGCACGACGTCTGGCGGCGGTACGAACTCGACTTATGGCTACGGCACCGTATTCAAAATGGACTCCAATGGCAGTTTGACCACTCTCTATCAGTTCGGACAGGTAATTAATACCAATATTTCGTATGATCCTCTGGATGGAGCAACTCCCTTCTGCACACTGGCGCAGGGAAGCGATGGCAAACTCTATGGCACGACCCTCTGGGGCGGAACGAATAACGGCGGCACTGTATTCAGCATCACCACCAACGGTACGCTGACCACCGTCTACTCAATCGGTACACTCGGTGGCGTCGCTGATGGCTGTGGTTCCGAAGCCGGTTTGGTGCTGGGCAGCGACGGCATTTTCTATGGAGTGGCCAACCAAGCCGGCACGAACGGCTATGGTACGGTGTTCAGGATCACCACCAATGGAGCCTTCGCCGTTCTGCACACATTCAACGACCTCACGGACGGTGGTTCTCCCTATACCGCCGGGCTGGCGTTCGGCAACGACGGCAACCTGTATGGCGCTACACTCCAGGGAGGCGCGAATTATGGCGGCACCGTTTTCCGAGTAACCGCGAGTGGTGCGCTAACCACGCTGTTGGCATTCGACGGCACAAATGGCGCGCGCGCCACGGGAGGGCTAGTACCGGGAACAGATGGCTGTCTCTACGGAACGACACGGAGCGGTCAGGCCATCATCCATTATGCCGTTGACGAAGGTCCTGGCACTGTTTTCAGAATGACTACCAACGGCGTCCTGACCACCCTGGCATATTTCGATACCACCAACGGTGATTCCCCCGATGCGCCTTTGGTGCAGGGCAGGGACGGCAATTTCTATGGCACGACTTCGGGCGGCGGGACAAATGGAGCCGGCACCGTCTTTAGGATTACACCGAATGGCGAACTCACCAGTCTGTACTCGTTCGCTGCCGGTTCTTGTCAGAGCCAAGAGCCTATGGCCGGTTTGGTGCAGGGCAGCGACGGAAATTTCTATGGAACTACCGGCGGTGGCGGCACGTTCGGGTATGGAACCGTTTACCGGCTGACTTTAATTGCTCCTCCGGCGCCCGTATTCCGATCGATCGCGCAGACCAATGGAACCCTGACTCTGACCTGGAGCACAGAAGCGGGAGCGACCTATCAAGCTCTGTACGCTACCGACGCCAATTCCACGAATTGGATGAATCTGGGAAGCGCCGTCACCGCGACGGGAACCACGTTAAGCGCCACGGACTCCATCGCGAACGACGCCCGCCGATTCTACCGGGTCGCGGCGTTACCTTAGAATTCCGGCTTCCAGGTACGAGCGCCGGCGAAATGGTGATTGTCAAGCTACGAGGCCTTCTTTGACACTCATTTCATCATCCAGCGTGTCAATTCCAGCCAAAAACGAAAAAAATCTCGCGTTTTTCGGCCCAAAAACCATGCCGATTTGCTGAGCAAAATGCAAAAATCGAAAAAAAGAGTGGACGTAGTGGACTTACAATTTCTCGGGATGTGATATATATGGATGCGTGAACGACGCGCCGCGTCCAGAATCGGCGAACTCCCCAGATAGATGAAATAAACGATTCTTCGAGAGAGGTAACCTTCCGGCTGCCGGGGGAAAGTTTTCATTCAGCCTGCGCATGAATATATCTTTTTGAATAGTATTGATTTCATCGACCGTCAAGCCCTTTCGCGGCGAAGGGTGGTCTTATAGACATAAATTTCGCCATTCGTCCTCCCGAGCTTCAAGCTTGCTCCTTTTCAAGACAAGCCCTGTCTTGAAAGGCCGGGGGGCGAGGGATCGGGCAGGGAGCAAAGTTTTTTTTCGAATTATCGCCTGATCTTGTGAAAATGCCGTAACTCGTTGATTTGCAAGGAGAAAGCCCTGAAAAAACCACGTCCGGCGTGCTCGTTTTTTCGGCTTGTCAGGCTTTGACCGACAACCCCCGGGCAGCGTTGGCAACGCTTATGCGTAAGGTCCCTGAGTATGTTTAAAGCAGTAATCCGCGGATGGGCAAGGCGCGCAGCCTTCATTTCACTCCTCCTTATTGGCTTCAGCACCTTCGCACAGACTGGGACAGGCAGCGTCACGCTATCCTGGTATCCCAGCCCGAGCACGAACGTGACGGGTTACAAGGTGTACTTTGGTTTGGCCAGCCGCACCTACACGACCAGCATCGACGTGGGCAACGTCACCAACGCCACCGTCACCGGCTTGCTGGCGGGCACGACTTATTACTTCGCCGTCACAGCCTATGACAGCGCGGGACTGGAGAGCGACTTTTCCGCTGAAGTATCCTACACGGTGCCGGCGCTTCCCCCGGCCGCCGTCACGCTGACTGCACCCGCGAACGGCGCGAATTATTTGGCCCCCGCTTCCATCAGCCTCGCCGCCAGCGTCACGACCAACAGCCACACGATCAACCAGGTCCAATTCTACAACGGCGCGACCTTGCTGGGCACGGTCACGACCGCTCCGTACACGTTTGCCTGGAACAACGTGAGCGCCGGCACTTACAGCCTGAGCGCCCAAGTGGGTTATGATTCGGGCAGCAATGCGGTTTCGGCGTCGGTCAGCGTCACTATCACCAACCTGCCGCCGCCTGCCATTGCATTGACTGCACCCGCCAACGGCGCGAATTATCTGGCCCCGGCCACCCTGAATCTGGCCGCCAGCGTGACTGCCAACGGGAATTCGATTACCAGCGTCAGTTTTTACAACGGCGCCAGTCTGTTGGGCACGAGCACGACGGCGCCTTACACGTATGCCTGGAGCAACGTTGGCGCGGGCAGCTACAGTTTGAGCGCCCAGGTGGTCTATGGCTCGGGCAGCACGGCCTCTTCGGCTACCGCCAACGTGACGGTCACTAATCCGGCGCCTTCCGTAGCCTTGACCGCGCCCGTCAGCGGGGCGTATTACACCGCCCCGGCATCAATCGGTCTGGCCGCCAGCGTGACTGCCAACGGGAACTCGATTACCAGCGTCCGTTTTTACAATGGGGCCAATTTGTTGGGTACGAGCACGACAGCGCCTTACACCTACGCATGGAACAACGTCGGCGCGGGCAACTACGGCTTGAGCGCCCAGGTGGTCTATGGGTCGGGCGGAACGCAGGTTTCCGGAATCGCCAGCGTAACGGTCACCAACCCGCCGCCCACGATTGCCTTGACCGCGCCGACCAACGGCGCGAATTATGCCGCGCCGGCCTCAATCACCCTGGCGGCGGGCGCCACCGCCAACGGCCATACGATCAACCAAGTCCAATTCTACAACGGCGCGACCTTGCTGGGCACGGCCACAACGGCGCCGTACACTTTTACGTGGAGCAGCGTCAGTTCCGGCACCTACGCGCTGATCGCGCAACTTGTCTATGACTCGGGCAGCACACTGGCATCTTCCTCCGCAAGCGTGACGGTCCACGCCCTCCCAACAATCTCCGCCATTACCAATTACCTCATGTTGTCTAACTCGGTGAGCAGGCCGATTGCCTTCACCGTGGGCGACGTCGAGACGGACGTGTCCAATCTGACTCTCACCGCCAGTTCGGACAACACCGTCCTGATACCGGCTTCCAACGTCGTCTTTGGAGGCAGCGGGTCGAATCGCACGGCAACGATCACTCCTTCGCTCAACCACACTGGCTACGCGAATATTACCATCACGGTGAGTTATGGCGTTGCTTCGGCGAGCGCCACGTTCCAAGTGACCGTGGAAGGAGCCGGCTCGAGGCCATTGCCGCCCACGCTCATCAGCGTGACCGGCAACGGATCGGTTACGCCAGATCTCAACGGGCAGACTTTGACGATTGGACAATCTTATACGGTGACGGCCATCCCCGGCCCGGGTCAGCGATTTGCCGGGTGGAGCGGGAGCCTCGGCTCGAAGGACCCGACCATCACATTCATCATGAGTTCGGAACTCTCCCTCACGGCCAATTTCGTGCCGAGCCCGTACTCTGTGACCAGCGGAACATTTAGCGGGTTGTTCTATCCGACCAATCAGTATCCGTTGCAGCCGGACCGTTCCGGGACCTTTACCGTCGTGGTTACGACGCGTGGCAGCTACTCCGGTCATCTTCAAATCGGCTCGACGCGTTACGCTTTCAGCGGTTATTTGGGCACGAACGGCCTGGCCAGCAAGTCGATCTCCCGCCGCGCGAATACCGCGCTGAACCTGCAACTGGCGATGGGCGCCGGCACTGCGGCGAATCAGGTCTCCGGCACTTTGTCCGATGGAAATTGGGTTGCAAACTTGACGGGCGACCGTGCCGTGTTCGATACCCGCACCAACCCGGCGCGCTACGCCGGACATTATACGATCATCTTGCCCGGGCAGGGCACCAATTCCACCGCGCCGGCGGGCAATGGGTATGGCACGGTGCGCGTGACCGCCGGCGGCGTGGTGATGTTTGCCGGGAAGCTGGCCGACGGAACCACCATCAGCCAGAGCGCCAACGTCTCACAAGAAGGCACCTGGCCTCTGTATGTTTCACTCTACACGAGCAAGGGATTGCTCGCCGGCTGGCTCGACTTCACGAACGAAGCCAACGACGACCTCTCCGGCCAGGTGAGCTGGATCAAACCCGCGCTGTCCAACGGCCACTATTACGCGGGCGGGTTCGCCAGCGATCTGACGGCGGCCGGTTCGGTTTACGTCCAGCCTGCCAGCTCGGCCAATGCGATCCTCTCCCTGACCAATGGCATGATTACGTTCTCCGGCGGCAATCTGAGCGCAGAAATCACGAACTCGATTGCCCTGGGCACTTCGAGTCGCGTGACGAATTTGAGCGCCAACAAGTTGAGCCTGGGATTCTCTTTGAGCACCGGCCTCTTTACGGGCAGGGTCACTGATCCTGCGACGGGAGACTCCCTGCCCTTCGGCGGCGCGGTCTTCCAGAAACTCGATGCCGCCTACGGCTTCCTGCTTGGCACGGACCAGAGCAGCGACGTGCAGATTGGACAATGAATCTGAGCGGGGTGCGCTCTTGTACGGGCCGCGACGAACGACGTCGCGAACGCGGCCCGATGCGAGAGCAGGGGCCCGGTTTCGCTTTTGTTGACTTCTGCACTGTTCAGACACTTGACTCTGGGTCTGGCCAGGCGGCTCAACGAAACTTTGTAACCTTTTATCCCTCTGGTGGGGTCTAATGCTTCACCTATGGTTCATTCGGATAGGCAAACTACTATAACCGACGAATCGATTGCCGGCTCCTGTCCGAGATCCTCGCGGGCCACCCGCAGGTCAGCAGGCCGCGTCCGACTGCTCCTGGTGGACGATCACCCCGTGGTGCGCCAAGGAATCCGTTATTGCCTGAGAGGCTATCCTCATTTGCAGATGGTTGGTGAGGCCGGCGACGGCCTGGAGGCCTTGAGTCTGGCGCGCAAATTGTCGCCGGACATCATCCTGATGGACTTCGACATGCCGCAAATGAACGGTCTGGCGGCCACCGAGGCCGTGTGCAAGCAACTGCCAAAAATCAAAGTCCTCATGCTCTCGGCCTTTGCCTACGCGGAATACGTTCGCGGTGCCATCCAGGCGGGGGCGCAGGGCTACGTCCTCAAGGAGGCTTCGCCGGCCGAATTGGCACAGGCCATCGAATCGGTCCTGTCTTGCGAAGCCTTCTACTGTCCGGGCTTTGCCGGTCTCGAACTCAAAGCGCTTGACCCCGACTTCAAGAATCGGGCGCGCACGCTTGAATTGACGCCACGCGAACACGAGGTGCTGATCTCGATTGCGCAAGGCCTCAGCAACAACGAAATTGCCGCCCGGTTCGACATTGGCGTTCGCACCGTCGAAACCCATCGGCAAGGCCTTATGCGCAAGCTCGACATCCGTTCTGTCGCCGCCCTCACCCGCTTCGCCGTCGCGCGCGGATTCGTCCCCCTGGGCGGTTGAGCATAGCGGCAGGGTTTCTTCTCCGCCAATTCCTGGCGCTGTCTCCCACATCTTGGCGATTGTCGCAAGAGGCTCCGCTGTGTACTTTGCAAGGCTGACGAATTGCATGAACTCCGAATCGAATAATCTCCGTTTCAGCAAGTGGCTCCGGTTTGGCCTGGGGCGAGTTGTTTTTGCAGGTGTAATCCTTAGTAGTTGCATTGCCTCGGCCGCGCTCGCCGTTACCAACAATCCTGCTTCCGGAGCCGCAGCGACGAATGTCGTCCCCATCCCCCTCGCCGAAGTCGCTGCCCGGGCGGAATCCGCCGCCGCGAATCTCCGCAGTGTGGAAGGCGAATCGTCGTCCGGCCGCATCACCAGCTTGGTGCAGGCGGATTTGCCGATCATCGCGCCTGAAATCGACGCGCGTTTGGACGAAACCTCTAAAATTTTCTCGTCGAACCCTTCGATTCCCTACTTGCGCCACCTCGCCAACGAGTGGGAGGCATTCCATGAGGAACTTTCTGGTTGGCAACGCGATCTGACCAAACGCGCGGCGCAGTTCGAAGACCAAATCAACCGCTTGTCCCAGCAGGAAAAAACCTGGGAAGCGACGCTGGACTCTGCGCAAAAGGAGCAGATACCGCCCGAAATCGCAAAACGGATCGAGAGCGTCATCGCGGAAACACAGCAAACGCTGGAAAGCGTTCGAGCCCAACGCACGCTCACTTTGACGCTGCTGAGCCGCGTGGCGGATATGGAGGGGCGCGTTACGCAGATGCTGAGTTCGGTGGAGCGCGCACGAGTGGAACTGCTGAGCCGCCTGTTCACCAAAGATAGCCCGCCGATGTGGAGCGCGGACCTGCGTTCGAGCGGCGGCCAATCCGTCGCACAGGCCAGCCGTTATTCTTTCACGCGCCAGGTAGAGACCGTACGTGGGTATGTTGAGCGCAAGAAGGAGCGCTTCCTCGTCCACGCTTTGCTGATTCTCGCGCTTGCGGGAATGCTCGCCTGGGTGGGGCGGAAATTGCGCAGCCGCAGTCATCAAGAGCCTGGTCTCGAACAGGCCACCCTCTTCTTCGAGGCTCCCATTCCGACTGCGATCGTGCTCTCCATGCTTGCCAGCAGTTGGATCTATCCCCAGGCCCCGCGCTTGCTGAAAGCCATTTTCGGCGCGGCTGCCCTGGTGCCCGCTACCATCCTGCTTCGCAAGCTCGTGGACCGCCGGCTCTTCCCGATTTTGGATGCTCTGGTCGTGCTGTACTTCGTCGATCAATTGCGCTTCGTCGCTGCATCCCAGCCATTCCTCTCGCGCTGGTTGTTCCTGTTCGAAATGCTCGGCGCTTTCCTCTTTGTCCTGTGGCTGGTCAGATCGGCGCGCGCGTGCTCCTCTGTTCCGTCGCCAGGCCAGCGCATGTGGAAGAACATCGGCCTGGGCGCGCGCATTGCCCTGGCGCTCTTTGGCATCGCCCTCGTCGCAGACGTGTCTGGATACGCGGGACTCGGAGAATTCATCGGGCACGCCGTGCTTTCGAGCGCTTATCTCGCGCTCATCCTCTATGCGGCGGCGCGAATCCTCGAAAGCCTCATCCTGGTCGCATTCAGCGTTCCGCCTCTGTCCCGGCTTGGCATGGTCAACCGTCATCGTGAATTGCTGCACAGTTCGGCCGGGCGTTTGCTGAATTGGGTGGCCATCGCGCTTTGGGCGATATTCGTCCTCGAAGCGCTTTCGCTGCGCCAGCCTTTCTTCGAAGACCTCAAGGTTATGCTCGCCGCCAAGCACGGCATTGGCTCGGTCAAACTCGAGTTGGGCGATGTTTTGCTCTTCGTCATAACGGTATGGGCCGCATTTTTCGTGTCGAGATTGTTGCGCTTCGTTCTCGCCGAAGAAGTCTATCCGCGCGTTCAACTGGCGCCGGGGCTTCACAACTCGGTCTCGACCGTGCTGCATTATATCGTTCTGCTCCTGGGCTTTGTCATCGCGCTTGGACTGATAGGATTCAACCTGAGCAACCTGACCATTCTGGCCGGGGCTTTCAGCGTTGGCCTGGGCTTCGGCCTCCAGAACATCGTCAACAACTTTGTGTCCGGCATCATTCTTCTGTTCGAACGGCCCCTCAAAGTCGGCGATCTCATCCAGATGGATTCCATCGAAGGCATCGTCGAGCGCATCGGCATCCGGGCCAGCATCGTGCGCACGCCAAGCGGCGCGGAAATCATCGTGCCGAACGGAAAATTGATTTCGGATCCGTTCACGAACTGGACGCTTTCCGACAGTCATCGCCGGATTGTGATTCCGATCGTCGTGCCGGCGGCCGCCGACACGGCCCGCGTGAGCGATTTGCTTAGAAACACCGCGGCCGCGCAACCGATGATCCTCAAGGAACCTCCGCCACAGGTGCTGCTCACGAACCCGGGCGGCGGGTCACTCAACTTCGAACTGAGCGTGTGGACCGACCAAGCCGCGCAATGGTCTCGCATCCGCAGCGAACTCTCGCTCGCCGTTCGCCAAGCCTTGGCGGCACAGAGCATTCCGCTCCAATAACCAGATGATCCAATTGGCCGCTGAACTGGGCAACCCAGCACGATTTGAGGGCTTCGAGACTCACTTTCCCAGATAGGATGGGCCAATACTTGCTATTTGCCCGCGGCATTTGCGTCGGCAGAAAGCGTCTCGAAGCGGGACTCGAAGGCGGCGCAAAGGGTATTGCTTGATACTGCATCTTTGGCTCCGGCATCGAGGCGAAGCGTTACCATCGTTCGGGCGGGGAAACCCTGCGCATTCGGCGTGAAACTCATCGTGTCGTGCGAGGGCGACCAGGCAAACGAGCCGGCGACGGTCGGAACCGTGGAAAAGGCGGCCTCGACGCTGCCAGTATCCATCGGCTTGCTGAATCGAAGCACGATGGGCAGGCGAGCGGACTCCCCGGCGTCCTGCCTGGAATCATGCGCGGGCGTCACGCCAGTCACCACCGGGTCCAGGGGCCGCACTTGCGCTTCCGCTACGAAGACTTTCGCTGAAGTGCCAGACACAGTAATCGACGGAGTCTGTGGACCGGCGACGATCGTGATTCTTTCGCGCGGGTCGAGCAAATTCACGAGCCGCGTGCCCGCGGGATGGCTGCTGGGGCGGCCGGTCAGTGTTTGATTGGCATTGGCGGTGTTGAGGACGACGAACACTTCCTGGGTCCGCGGGCCGCCCGCGCTATTCGTCGCCAGGCGCCGCGAGTAAGCGAAAAGGCCCGGGCCATTCGGATCGTTCCAGAGATTCGAATGTTCGCCCGTTTGCAAGGCCGGATAAAGGCGGCGGAAATTGTTCAATCGCGCGACCCACTGAAAAAGCGGATGCGTCATGTTAAAATTGTCTCCCAGGGACGGCCCTTGCTCGAATTGGCCGGCGAACATGTCTTCGCGGTCGTAAGGGTCGTTGCCTCCATTGAATCCCTGTTCAGTCCCATAATAGAGACAAGGAATCCCCCGCGCGGTGTAGAGAAACACGAGCGCCAGCCGAAGGCGCTGTAGATTGTTGCCGGCATTTCCAGAACTGAGGAATCGCGGCTGATCATGGTTGTCCAGAAATGTTACGAGGCGCATTGCGGCAGTGGAATCGTAGTTGGCCGGGATGGCGGCGTAATGATCCTCAAGCTGCCGAGTGTTGCCAGTTGCGCGCGCGAATACGTCGTTGATTCTAAAATAGAGCGGGTAGTCCACCACCGAATCCAGTTCAAACGGGCCGCCTGCTCTTGTGCCCGTGTAAGAACCGCACTTCGCATCCGAACCGTCGTAGACTTCTCCGAACATGAAGAAGTTCGGTTTGCCGCTGGCCGCCGCGAATGAACGAATGGCCGACACCACGTCTGCCAAAAACCCATCTCGACGTGCTTGACGGTATCGATGCGGAATCCATCGAATTCAGCCTCACGAATCCAGTACTGGTAAATCTCCGTCATCCGCGCCCGCACGTAATCGCTCTCCGTCCGGAAATCATCGAGACCGCTCAGTTCGCCCAACTCGACCTGGTTCGAGTCGTTGTAATCGTGGATGAAGCCGTTGTTATGGAAGAGCGATTCGAGGGCGGAATTAGTGGCGTTCAAGTCAAAGGGCGGCGGATATTGTCTCGCGGGATCATGATACCGCAGTTTGTAACCGTGCGGTGGGTACTCGAACTTTCCGTAACCCGGTTCGGCACTGTCAACGAGATCACCGCCGTGGTTCACGATGACATCGTCGATGACGAGCAGGCCGCGAGCATGGGCTGCGCGCACAAAATGCCGCAAATCCGCGAGGCTGCCCCAGTGGGGATCGATCTCGTAAAAATCGCGCCCGGCGTAGCCGTGAAACTCCCCGCGCGCGTTGAGCACGATCGGAGAAATCCAAATCGCCGTCGCGCCCAATGCTTTGATGTAATCCAGCTTCAGTTCCAGCCCCTTGAAATCTCCGCCATGAACCGATGTGCCGCGGTGGCCGCTCGGATCATAGTTACCATCCGCATTGTTGTTCGACGGATCGCCATCGAAGAAACGGTCGGTGATTACCTGGTAAATGCTTTGGCGCTGCCAGAAATCAGGGGCGTTTTGGGCACAGGCCCACCGGCTTGCGAAGATCAGGCCAATTGCAAGCGACTTCGAAAGTTCAACTGTTCGCGCGCGCCAATTCAAGGGCCTTTTCATAATCACCGGGCCGGTCGATATCCAGGTTCAAGCCGGGATCGTTCGATTCGAAAGACACGATGTGTCCGGGCAACGCTTCGAGGAACTCTTTGAGATTCGCGTCCGCCGAGACGGCGAGTTGCGCGAACACCGCTCTTGGGACGACCACCGGATGTCGGGCGCGGCCGCCGTGCGCCGGTTGGCAAATCTTCTCCGGGCGCGCCGCGCTCAAATCCAGCACTGCTTGCAACGTCGCGAGGCGCAAATGCGGTTGATCCCCTAGCACAATGGCCCAGTGGGTCAACGGGGATCGCCATCCGGGCCAGCGTGCAGCGCATCGCACGGACCCGAACATGCCGTGTTCGGGCGTTGGATTCGAGATACGCTGCGTTTCGGGAAATTTCAGTCGGCTCAACTCTGCCTCAAGCGCCCGATCGTCGGAAGCGCAAACCACGGCGATTTGTTCGGCTCCCAGGTGCTGCCATTGCGCCAGCAGATGGCCGAGAATCGATGTGTTGTTCCAAGGCAGGAGCAGCTTGGGCCGCCCCATGCGCTGCGAACGTCCAGCCGCCAGCAAAACCACGGCGAGACGGAAGTCGCGCACAGCAGGAAGTGGAGCATGGTTCATTTTCGAATTTCGATTTTCGAATTGTGATCCGATCCGAGCCGCCAATCAATGCGCGATTGCGCGTCAACAAGCGGGTTTGACCCCATGGCAACGCTGCGAGCTACGTTCGAGGTTTTGATTGGAAGTATTTGTTTATGAAGACCATCATTTATCTCGCAGCTCTCTTCGCACTTATTGCCTCTACTGGATGCGTCATCAGGGACGAGCATCGCGGCGGCGATCGTGAGCAGTTTGAGCATCATCGTGGATATGGCGATGACCATTGGGAGCATTATTGATCGCGGCTCCTTCGCGTCGTCTGCGAACGACGGCGCATGAGCCCAAAGGCTTTGAGCCTGTTGCCCCAGCAACAGCCACGCTTGTCTGCGCCCTGTTCTTTTTCTTCTTACCGCGAATTCAGCTAATGAGGCCGCATATCCGCGTCTGTCGTTCAGATTACATATCTTCATATCAAGATATGTTGATTTTTCATTTGCAACCTGCTCCCCTTGCGGTTAGGATTGGGGCCAGCGGTTTGAAATAGTGAAAACTGAACCGAACAGAATAGTCGAACTCGAACGCCTGTTGCGCCAGCGCATCGTCATTCTCGACGGGGCGATGGGCACAATGATCCAGGCGCGCAAGTTGAGCGAGGCCGATTTTCGCGGACAGCGGTTTCAGAATTGGACTCGCGATCTCGGCGGCCTGAACGATCTGCTGAACCTGACCCAGCCGGCGATCATCGAGGAAATCCATCGTCAATACCTCGAAGCGGGCGCCGACATCATCGAAACCAACACGTTCAACGCGCAAGCCATCTCGCTCGCCGACTACGGCTTGGAGTCCTCGGCTTATGAAATCGCGAAGGCGGGCGCTGAATGCGCTCGCCGGGCAGTCGAGGGCTTCATGGCTTCGCAGCCCAATCGCCAGTGCTTTGTTGCCGGAGCCATCGGGCCGACTACCAAGACCACGTCTATTTCGATCGATGTCAACAATGCCGGCGCGCGCGGCGCCACATTCGATGAGATCGCCAAGGCGTACTATGATCAGGTCAAAGGACTGCTGGACGGCGGCGTGGATATTCTGCTCGTCGAGACGATCTTCGACACACTGAACGCCAAAGCGGCATTCTTTGCCATTCTCAAGCTGTTCGAAGAACGGGGAATCAATCCTCTGCCCTTTGGGGCCGCGCCGGTTCACGGCCCGCCAGTCATTCCCATCATGGCCTCGGTCACTTTTATCCAAGCCGGCAGCAATCGCGGCGTTACAGGCCAAACCGTCGAGGCCTTCTGGAATTCGATTTCCCATGTCCCGCTGCTCTCGGTCGGAATGAACTGCGCCCTCGGGCCGAAGGAAATGCGTCCGCTCGTCGAAGAATTGTCGATGGTTGCGCCGATCTATGTCAGCACGCATCCCAATGCCGGGCTGCCGAATCCGCTTCTGCCGACGGGGTTCCCGGAAACGCCGGAAACGTTGGCGCCGCAACTCAGGGATTGGGCTGCCAGCGGCTGGCTTAACATCGTCGGTGGCTGTTGCGGCACGAC
>Ga0073928_10003245_pt1 | contig 25995 bp, 20 predicted proteins | sample PaiPotPPA55metaG_FD_76969 | JGI IMG/M metagenome (GOLD analysis project Ga0073928, IMG submission 76969) | Iron sulfur acid spring bacterial and archeal communities from Banff, Canada, to study Microbial Dark Matter (Phase II) - Paint Pots PPA... ...
GTCGAGGAAATCACTTATTTCGCGCGCGCGTTGCGCGCCAGGGCCATCCGGCCCGACCTCGACGGCGAATTTCGCGCGCGCGAAATTCTCGATGTCGTGGGCACGGGCGGCGACCGCCTGAGCACCTTCAACATCTCGACCGCCACGGCGCTGCTCGCCGCGGCAGCGGGCGTGTTCGTAGCCAAGCACGGCAACCGCGCCAGCACCTCCCCCATCGGCAGCGCCGACGTGATGGAAGCGCTCGGAATACCCTTCGACTTGAGTCCCGAGGAGGCCGTGCGTTCCTTGCGCGAGCATGGTTTCGCATTCTTTTTTGCGCCGAAATATAATCCGGCGTTTCGGCACATCATTGCGGCCCGCAAACTTTGCGCGGAGCGGGGCCAGGGAACCATTTTCAACTACCTCGGCCCGCTGCTCAACCCCGCGCAGCCCTCGGCGATGCTTGTGGGCGTGCCCCGCCCGGATCTGTGCGAGCCTTTTGCCCGCGTCCTCCAATCACTGGGCGTGCGCCGCGCCATGGTGGTATGCGGCGGCGTCACCGATGACGGCGGCTCCGAGCGTCACCTCGACGAATTCTCGCCGCTCGGTCCAACCACCGTGGCCGAGTTTAATCCGGATCGCGCTCCGGTGACTTCGAAATATTTGCCTGAACAATTTCCTTTGCAACCTGCGACACTGTCCGACCTGCGCGGCGGCGGCCGTGATCTCAACGCCGAGATCGTCCGCCGCGTGCTTAGCGGCGAGGAGCGCGGTCCCAAACGCGATGCGGTTTTGCTCAATGCCGCGGCGGCCCTGTTCGTCGGAGGCCGGGCCGCCAGCATGAGCGAGGGATGGGAATTGGCCGCCGTGGTCATCGACAACGGCCAGGCGCGGCGTAAGTTGGAGGAATTGACGGCGAAGCTGGTGGCGGTTTGAGAAAGGGAAATTCGTTTATGTATAAAATCGTTGGAGCAGATGGACACCAATACGGACCGGTCACGGCGGACCAATTGCGGCAGTGGCTGGCCGAAAACCGCGTCAACGCTCAAACTCTCGTCCAGGCCGAAGGCGCCACGGAATGGAAGCCGCTCGGCTCGCTCCCCGAGTTCGGCGCCCAGCTCAAGCCGCCGCTGGTTGCGACAGGTTCGACACCGCCCTCGCTGGTCGCAGCCCGCGCCGGCAACAGAATACCAGCCGGAATTTTCGGCATCTTGCTGGGTTCGCTCGGCATCCACAAATTCATCCTGGGCTACACCGGCGCGGGATTGATCATGCTCCTGGTCACCATTCTGACGTGCGGTCTGGGCGGTATCGTGATGCACATCATCGGTCTCATCGAAGGCATCATCTATTTGTGCAAATCCGACGAAGAATTCGTACGGACTTATGTCGACGGCCGCCGAGAGTGGTTCTGAGGATAGTCCATCCATGACGACGAGCGTTTACCAGGCCCTTGCCGAGGCCGCGCGCCACGGCGAACCGGTGGCGCTGGGTATCATATCCGGCGTCAAAGGCTCCAGCCCGCAAAAGCTCGGCGCCAAGGCGCTCTTCTACTCCGATGGCCGCATCCAGGGCACGCTCGGCGGCGGCTGCCTCGAAGCCGAAATTCAGCAACGCGCCGTCCAATCCCTCCGCACTGGCCAGGCCGCCTCTTTTGATCTGTTGCTTGATCACGATTTTGGCTGGGACGACGGTCTCATCTGCGGTGGCAAGGTATGCGGCTGCATTTTGCCCAATGTCCAGCGCGTCGGCGAAGATTTTTGGACCGTGCTGGCTGCGCGAAAGAAAGCGCTTACCTGGGGCGTCGAAGGCGACTATTCCATCACCACCATCCCCGCCGGCCCGGTCCCGTTCTCATCCGCGAATCCAACCTTTCTTTATCTTGAAACTGTCACGCCGCCGTGCGCCATGTGGATTGCTGGCGCCGGCCACATCGCTCAAGCCGTCGCTCCGCTGGCGCTGCAACTTGATTTCGCCGTTACGGTATTCGACGACCGGCCTGCGCTGGCCAATCATCATTACTTTCCGCGAGAGGTCGAACTGCGCGCCGATTTGTGGGAGAAACTGCTCGCGGCGCCGCTGCCCGACGTCCCGAGTTTCGGTTTGATCGTCACGCGCGGCCATCGGCACGACGCGCTGGTGCTCAAGGATTGGATCAAGAAACCGTTTCGTTTCCTCGGCATGATCGGCAGCGCGCGCAAGGCCCGCACCATCTTCGAACATTTTATCGATGAAAAAATCGCAAACGCCGACGCGCTACGCCGCGTGGCTTGCCCGGTCGGCATCAAGATCCGCTCCCAAAGCGTGCCGGAGATCGCGGTGAGCATCATGGCTCAGTTCATCGACAAACGGGCCGAAAGCTTGCAATACGCCAAATCGCGGAATACGTTCGACTGCCATGAGCCAGTCCTTCATCAATGTTGAGGAAAAAATCGACCGCCTCGTTGGGCGCCGGACCAAAGCACCTGACCCACTGTCGGTCCAAAGCAGCACTAAGTCGGACTCGATAGCCTCGCGAAGGGCGTTCGGCGGGGTGCGGGTCCCTCGCGGGGTGCATCGCTTCTCGACGCATGAGGCGGCCGATGAATGGCTATGGAAAATGATAGCGCGCCCAAATCCGAGCTAGAGCCACGCGAACCTACCGTCGAGGATTTGCGCGATTTGTGCCGCGAACTCAACAGCCGAGGCGCCCGCTATGTCGTTGTTGGCAGCTTACTTGGCGGTTGCACCGAGTTTTGTCCGAGGTCGCTCCAGTGCCTGCCGCGCTGAATTTTGCCTTTGTCGAATCGCCTTGAAGATCGCCTCGCATGTGGCCGGCGATGGCAGTGGCGTTTGCCCGCCGGGCGGACCGAACGCGGCCACCGCGTCGCGAATCGCTTCGCGCGCCGAAATCGCCAGCATCAGTGGCGGCTCGCCCACCGCTTTGCTTCCGAAAACCACGTGTTTCTGCGCCGCGCGCTTCAGCAGCACCACGTTGAACTCCGCGGGCATGTCGCCAATGGCTGGAATTTTGTAGGTATCCGGCGAATGCGTAAGCAAACGCCCTTGCTCGTCCCATTTAAGTTCCTCGCACGTGAGCCAGCCCAGGCCCTGGAGAAATCCGCCCTCGATCTGTCCGCGATTAATCCCTTCGTTGATCGAATCGCCCGCGTCGTGCAAAATGTCCGTCCGCAACACGCGCATCATCCCCGTGAATCCGTCCACTTCCACTTCCGTCACCGCCGCGCCGCATGCAAAATAATAGAACGGCCTGCCCCGGCCCGCCCCCCGATCCCAATGAATTCCCGGCGTCGCATAGTAACCGATGGCCGACAAGCTCACGCGCCGCAAATAAGCGGTCCGCACAACTTCGGAAAAGGGAACGCTGTTCCGTGGGCGCCTGCGGTCGCAGACCAGGCCTCGCGCGAAAACCAGGTTCTTCGCCACCGGCGCGCGCCGGTTCTTCTGCTGCAACAAAGTCGCGGCGATGAGTGCCAGGCGGCCCCGAAGAGTTTCGCACGCATTCCTCACCGCCGCGCCGTTCAGATCCGTTCCACACGAAGCAGCCGTGGCCGAGGTGTTGGGCACTTTGTCGGTGCTGGTTGTCATCACGCGGACCTGCGATGCATCGAGCCCAAATTCGCGCGCCGCGACCATCGCAATGTTTGTGTGGACGCCCTGCCCCATTTCGGTGCCGCCGTGATTCACCTGGACGCTGCCGTCCTGATATATGAGCACGAGCGCGCCCGCCTGATTCAGGTGCGCCACGGTAAAGCTGATGCCGAATTTGACCGGCGTGATGGCCAGGCCGCGTTTGCAATGCGGCTGCGCCGCGTTCCATTCCCGAATTTCCCTGCGCCGCCTCGCAAATTGGCTCGTCCGTTTCAACTCGCGCCAAACGGTTCGAATGCGATTGTCTCCAATCTCCTGGCCGTAGTGCGTCGTGTTGGTCGGGCCCTTGCCGCGATACAAATTGCGCTCGCGCACCACTTCCGGCGGCAACCCCAGATGGCGGGCCACGCGGTCGATGATTTCCTCGATGATCAACATGCCTTGCGGCCCGCCAAATCCTCGAAACGCCGTATTCGATGACAGATTGGTCCTGGCCACCTGCCCGCGAAATTCGACCGCCGGGATATAATAGGCGTTGTCCAAATGGAAGAGCGCGCGATCCGTGACGGCCTGGGACAAATCCAGCGACCAGCCGCCGTTCGAGTAAAGCTCGACGCGCGCCGCCAGCAACCTGCCCTGTGTATCGAACCCCGCTTCGAACCGCGCAAGAAAGGGATGGCGATGGCCCGTGATCATCATGTCCTGATCGCGATTGAAACGCACGCGCACGGGTTTGCCGGTACGATGCGCCGCCAGCGCCGCCAGCGCGGCGGGAATGGCCGCTTGCGTTTCCTTGCCCCCAAAGCCTCCGCCCAGGCGCGGAACCTGCACCACTACTTTATTCGAAGGCTGACTTAGAAGGTGCGCGATCACCGCTTGCACTTCCGAAGGGTGCTGCGTCGAAGAAACGACTGACATTGAGCCGTCTTCCCCCTGGGAAGCCCAGGCCGCCTGCGTCTCGAGATAAAAATGTTCCTGTCCGCCCATTTCGAAAGAGCCGGCCAGCTTCATTGGCGCAGCCGACAGCGCCGCGGTGGCGTTGCCACGCCGGATAGAATTCGGTTCATTGTGATAACTGCCCGCTGCGACCGCGGCTTCCAGCGTGAGAACCGCCGGCAAGGGTTCGTATTCGACGATGACCTTTTGCGCCGCTGCCCGGCAGGCCGCCTGCGATTGGCCGACCACAAGAGCGACGATTTGTCCATGAAAGAAGACCTCCGTGTCGGCCAAAAGAATTTCTTCGCGACCGGGCGCTCCGACGTCGTTCTTGCCGGGAATGTCTTCGGCGAGGAGCACTGCAACGACGCCCGGCATGGCGCGCGCCGCGGAAGAGTCGCGTTTCGAAATCTTCGCGCGAGCGTGCGGCGCGCAAACCGGCCAGACCTCGAGCATCGTCCGGCCCGCAGTCTGGTCATCGGTGTAAATCGCCTCGCCCGTCACATGCTTGTGGGCGCTCTCATGCGGCGGAGGGCGGCTCACCGCCTGCGCCACGACTGGTTTAGGGAGAGTCTCGTCCCGGAAAAACACATCATTTGTGGTTTTTCCGTCGGCTGTGGATAAATAGAATTTTTCGAACAAACTGGTGATCAGTTCGCGTCGGTAGTCCGAGCTGCCGCGCACGTCGGAGATGGGCGCAAACTCCTTGGCCAAAATCGGCAGGACTTCTTTGATGGTTTCCTCGCGCCACGGTTTGCGGGCAAGTGCCTGCTCCGTCTGTCGCGCACGCGCCGGCACGGCGGCCACACCGCCGTACGCCAGCCGCGCCGCCTTGACAATGCCGCGCGGATCCAATTCCACCGCGAAACACGCCGCCACCGTGCTGATGTCCATCTCCCGCCGTTTGGAAACCTTGTGCCATTCGCACAGCCGACTGAGCCCGCGCGCGCGTGCGAAACGCGGCACGATAATGGTCTTCAAAACCTCGTCAGTGCGGAGAGCTGTTTTTCGATACGACACAAAGAAGTCCTCGATAGGCAGTTCCTTCTCCCTCAGAGCAGGTTTTCCGTATTTGCCGATGATCTCGCTTTCCACGGATGCCAGAACCACCCGCGCATCCAGCGCCATCAACACGGGCGCGCTGTCACCAATGGGCGACGCGGTGACGAGGTTGCCCCCCATCGTGGCGCGGTTGCGAATCTGCCGCGAGCCAAACACGCGCAACATGCGCCCGAGCGCCGGAAATTCATCCGCCATTTTCTCCTCGATCTCCGTCAACGTCACGGCCGCCCCGATCCGCCATTCCGTTTCCGTCGATTTCAGTTCCCTTAATTCTGGCACGGCTTCGACCGAGATCAGCGTAGCAAACCTCTCAAAGCATTTCGAGATGTCCAAGCCCAGTTCCGTCGCCCCCGCAATTAGCCGTCTCTCCGGAAATTGCCAGCTCAATTGCAACAATTCCGTTAGGGACGTGGGCCTCAGAAATCGTTCGTTGGAGAATACATAATTCACACCGGCCAATCCGGCGACGGGTTTCTGCAACCGTGCGGCAAACGCATCCTTCCCGTTTTTCTGGTGGCGCTCGGCGAGCGCGGCGAGGGCCGCCTCGCGAATGGGCCGATAGCCGGTGCAGCGGCAAAGGTTTCCGCAAAGCTGGTCGTCGAGTTGGTCCTGCGTTCGGAGGTCGTCCCGATAGTAACCTTCGAAAAGCGACACGATGAACCCCGGCGTGCAATAGCCGCACTGCGATCCGTGGCACTCCGCCATGGTCCGCTGCACTGGGTGCAGCCGCTCGCGGCAACCGACTCCCTCCACCGAAATAATCTCGCGCCCCGCCACCAGGCATAGCGGGGTCAGGCAACTGTTGAATGCGCGGTAGCAAGAACGCCCTCGCGCATCGCGGTCGAGCATCGCCGCCGAACACGCTCCGCAGTCCCCTTCGGCGCAGCCTTCCTTCGACCCGGTCAATCCCGCGCTCCTCAGGTAATCCAGCAGCGTGGTGTTCGGCGAATAATCATCCACCCGCACCGCGACGCCGTTCAAAACGAATTCCAAGCCCGCAGCCATATCGTATATCCGTGCAGAATACTCGAAAGACCTGCCTGCGCAATGCTTGTCAAGCGGCCGACACGCATGGAAGCGCTCGGGGCAACGGACAGTGTCAGCCCCATGCCAAGTGCTTGCTCAGAAATTGCGGGTATTTCCCCAGTTGGATTGTCCCGCGCGGCAGGCCAGTTTGTTGCAGTGAATATTAGCGTGACAAGAAACGATATCGAGGGGGCGCGTAGGAGCGATCCGGAGAATTGCCCGGTGGCGCGCGCGCTCAGTCGCGCTGGAATTCTTCATTTCGGCGTGACGGGAATGGCTGTCATGGTCCAGGATGAGCGCGAGCACACCACTGTTCTCCTGCCCGGCAAAGTGCAGGAATGGATCAAGGACTTCGACTGGGGCACGCCGGTCGAACCGATGGATTTCGAGTTGGCAGTGCCTTCGGATTGCCGCACATTCCGAGGACCCGAAGCTTCTGCGGAAATCGTGGCGAATCGGTCCAGGCTAGTAACCGCGCCTGACGGGATTTCAGAGCTTCTACCAATCTCGAATTTCGGTAAGTGCCTTCCGGATTACTCCGAAAACGAAGAAGCGGACGAATCGTTGCTGTGCGCTTGATTCTACGGCAAAAGCGATTGACGAAGCCAGAAGTCCGAAACCTCGGCGCCAATTTCTTCTTTCGTCATTCTGGCTTCCAGGGTCATTTGCCAGTGTCGGCAGCGCGAACGACGGTCTGAATCGAGACCGCCGCCGGTTCGAGCCCCTCGGCTCGGGCCGTCAGCTTGAGTTCGCCGGGCTCTTTGCCCGACTGCACGAGGATTTGCGCCAGGCCGTTGAATACGCTGCGCTTCCATTCCGCCAACACTGGCTTGCCTTGCAGCGCCATCATAACCCCTTTGTTGAGTCCACCCGGGCCCTCGTTGTTTTTCACCGCCACGGCAATCGAGTTGTCGCCGGCGTGAAGGAATTTGCCGATGCCGAACGACGGCGACTCGGCGTAATCATGCGATTCGCCGACAAGCTGGCCATTGACGTAAACCCAGCCCTCGTCATCGATCGAGCCGATGTTGAGTGAGATATTCGTCGATGCCAGGTCTTCCGCGGCAGCAAAATATTGCGCCCGATAGATGGCGGACTCGTGCGGGCTGAGGGGGCCGCTATCGATGCCGGCATCCGCCTTGTGCCAGCCTCTTGCGTCGAATTTCTCGGCGACCTCGGGACGGTCTTTCGTGTCCGGCACGACTTTCATGCACCAATCGTTCAAGGTGATGTAACGCATACTCGGTTTGCCGATGTAAACGTCCGGCTCGTGGCAGCTCGGGTCGCCATTGCCCACTCCCAGAATCCTGCCCGCACCGCTCAATTCGAAATTCACCAGATTACCCGCCACCGGCACGACGCGGCCTTGCGCGTCCGTCACTTCGACCGTGATGATGCTCACGTCCCGGCCATCCGCATCAATCTTCGCGGAGTTCGGCACGAGTTTCAGAGCGGCAGGGGCGCCGGTGGTTTCGACTTTGTCTTCGGCAATTATTTGGCCGGCCCTATAAGCCTTCGCCAAGAGCGTTCCGGGCGCATATTTCACTTTCCACGCAAGATGCGAATTGCGCGGCATCGCTTGCCGGCCCAGGCTCGCGCCGTTGAGGAACAACTCCACTTCGTCGCCGTTGCTGAAGCAGCGCACGTCGATTTCCTGCCCTTCCTTGCCCGGCCAATTCCAATGGGGCAGCACGTGCACCATCGGCTTGTCGATCCACCAAGCCTGGTAATAGTAGAAATTGTCCTTTGCGAAACCGCACGTATCCAGGATGCCGAAGTGCGAATTGATGCACGGCCAACTATAAGGCGTCGGCTCGCCGCGGTAATCAAATCCCGTCCACACAAAACCGCCGGAGAGCCAGGGTCGCGCGGCAAAATATTTCCACCACGTTTCCGCCGTGTGCGCCCAGGAAGGCGCATTGTCGTCATAGGCGCTGACATAGCCGCGCTCGCGGTCATTGGCATAGATGCCCCGCGTGCATACCGTGCTCCCCTGCTCGGTGCCGACCTCCGGTTGCGACGGATGCGCCTGGTGATAATTCTCCATGTCGTGGCCGACATGATAATTCCAGCCGCGCACTTCGATGACTTTGTTGATGCCCTGGAAGTCGTTGCCCACCGGCGCGGGATAGGTCACGGGCCGCGTCGCATCCAATTCCTTGATGAAGCGCTGCATCGTAGCGGCGACACGCCCGCCCGCGGGAGTGTCTTGCACGCCGAATTCTTCGTTGGCGATGGACCAGATGCCGACGCAGGCGTGGTTGCGGTCGCGCCGCACGAGGCCTTCGAGCCGGCGCAGGTTTTGCGCGTCGCTGCCCAGCAGACGGTTTTCGTCCATCACCACCATTCCCAGGTGATCGCACGCTTCGAGCAACTCCGGCGTCGGAGGGTTGTGCGATGTGCGGTAGGCGTTGCAGCCCATTTCTTTGAGGCGCGCGATGCGGAACCATTGCAGCCGGTCCGGCAACGCCGCGCCCACGCCGGCGTGATCCTGATGGTTGCACGTGCCCTTAAGCACATAAGGTTTGCCATTGAGCAGAAAGCCTTTGTCCGTGTCGAAACCCACCGTGCGAATGCCAAACTCCGTCTCTTTCCGGTCCACTACTTTGTCGCCGGATTCGACCGTCGTGACGAGTTTGTAGAGCCGCGGCGATTCGGGCGACCACAACTGCGGCGCGCGCACCGACTTCGTCTGCTTCGCCTCGGCATCCGCTCCGGGCGCGAGCTTGATCGGTTGCCGGAACTTCGCGGCGGATTTGCCGTCCGGGTCGATCACCTCCCAGCGCAACATCGCCTCGGCGGCTTGCGTTTGCGAATTGAATAGCCTTGTTTGGACGCAAATCTCCGCGGCCCCGAGTGGCACGTTGTTCGGGAAACGGGAATAAACGAAGATGCCATCCGGCGCGATGGCCTGCGGACCTGTCTTCACCAGCCAGACGTGCCGGTAAATGCCCGCCCCTTCGTAGAACCAGCCTTCGAATTCCGACGCATCCACGCGCACCGCCACCGTATTCTTGCCGCCGCAATTGGCCACGTCGGTGATGTCGTAGCGGAAGCTGCTGTAGCCGCTCTCGTGATGGCCGACAAGATAACCGTTGACGAACACCCGGCAATCGCGAAACACGCCGTCGAACTCGAGCCAGATGCGCCGGCCCGCGTCTTCGGCGGGCAGCGCAAAGGTACGCCGATACCAGCCAACACTATTCTGCGGGAAGCCGGCGCCGAGCGCCCGGAAACCATGCGAACCGTCCGCCTTCTCGTCGAACGGCAACTCGATGGCCCAGTCGTGCGGCAGGTCGATGTTGCGCCAGCCTGAGTCGTTGAAGTCCTTCCTGGCCGGCCCCGTGCTCGAACCAGCCTTGGCGAGGTTTTCGCCCAATCCCAAATCGTTGCCCAAGTGAAACTTCCAGCCGAAGTCGAGCAATAGGCGCTCGCGAGGAGGTGGCGTACCGGTGGCGGATTCTGCGGCAAAGACCGGCGTGGCCATTTGGAAAAGGAGAGCCAGACCGCCAAAGAGTGACAGGACGAGGGAATCCCGGAGCTTTGAATTCATGCGCACGGCTATACCAAGTCTGCGAAGGAAACGCCAGATGGGAAAATGAAAACGAGGCACAACAGGCGCATCCTGACTGTACCGTTGAGTTCCGCGCCCGAATTTGCTTTGGACGCCAAAGGCGTCAATCATACCAGCCCAGGGCAAGTGAAACGCCACCCTGGGTATCACGGCCCAAATACCATTCGGAGCGCTGAAAGCGCGATTCATCCTTCGCAAGCCCAGAACAAGCTCTAACCTTGCGTCTGACGGCACGATCAAGATGCGCCCAGGCACATCGCGTGCCTCTCGTTAGTACCATCGTGGTAGGGCGGCGTTGCCCCGAGCCATCAGGATCTCGTTCCGCTCGGGGCCCCGACAGACCCCGCAGTTTTGTTAAGGTCGGGGCCGCGGCGCCCAAATCTTTCAGAAAGGCAAAGCCCGCGACCCTGCGCTCCGTCGCAACGTCGCACCGGGCTATATCAGGTCCGCGCCAGAAGCGCCAGAGGCGAAAATGGAAACATGCCAAAGCGGGCACCTCTAATAGCACCCCCATTCTTGGTAGGGCAGAGCTGCCGCTCTGCCCCAATTTTCACCTCGGCAGGCAGAGGGCCCCTGCACCCCTACGCAATGAATTCCGCTCTTTTCCTTTCTGCAAAAATTTGCACGACGCGGCACGCCTCGATGCCTGTCACGCTGGATGACTTTTAAGGACCTGCGCCAGAGGTAGCCCCGTCTGACGCAGAAAACGCGGGTTCGGCTCAGAGTGGCGAAGCCCTTCGAAAAACTGCGGCAAAACCGGTCGAAATAAAAATCGGACAATAATGCTTTTTTCCGCTTAATCAGTGCCCTGCTGGCTGAGGCTTCACACGGAAAATCGGCTCGCGCCGGTCGCCTCGGTTCATGAGATGCTAAATGGCGCCTGGGTATTGCACGCGCAGCTTTGTGGCTATGACCCTAGCCGACCACACCCCGCCGCAGCCGCCAATACTAGATTACCAGGACCCGTTTACTGTGGTTGCGCCTGGCTGCAACCTTCCTTCAAATAAGTTATTGACGAATGCTCACTGGAACCCCCGCAGAACTCAGTTGCCACTACCCAAAAACATCGGTAAGTTGCTCCAATGACAAACGAAGGAACAGCAACAGCGAACCCGGCGAAGCCCGGCGACAAACCCGAAAAATTCTTTTATTTTGTGGACGGTGAAAAATTCGAGTCCGACAGCGAATTCACCACCGGCGCAATTATCAAGTCCAGACTGCCGGAAGCGAAGCGTAACTATGCCCTGTACCTCGAAGGGCACGGAAACGACCCCGATACCTTGATCAATGACGACACAAGCATTGACCTCGAAAAGGATAAGGGGCCAAAACGCTTCTATACGATGCCACCGGCCAGCTTTGGCAGCACATGACGCCCGTTCAAGAGCAGTTCGCGATTCTTCAAGGTTATGAAAGCGGCGCCACCCTTCAACAGTTGCCGGATGGTTCTCATTTGATTACCGTCCCGAACGTCAGACTTCCCACAGGCTGGTCGAAACAAGCAACGGGTGTAAAGTTTCTCGCCCCGGTCGGCTATCCTTTCTCGAAACCGGATTGCTTTTGGGCCGACCAAGATCTCCGCTTGGCCAACGGGACTCCCCCCATCAATACAGGAGTGAATCCTTTACCCCATGTGGGTCCCGGACACCTTTGGTTTTCGTGGCACGTTACCGTTTGGAATCCCAATTTCGACAATCTTCTCACATATTGGTACGTAATCAAAAGGAGGCTCAGTGATCCGCGATGAGCCGCCTCGTTTTCACATCTGACTTTCTATCGAGCTTGAGAGCAAATCTGCTCAAGCATAAGCAGGAAACCTGTGCCATCCTTTTTGGTCGCGCCGTTGAAGTCTCCGGGAAATTGGCTCGCATCGTAGTGCGTGAATCCACACACCCCCAGCCCGAGGCATATACGACACGGTCCTCCGCCCGCGCTCAGCTTAAGCCGGAATTTGTGGCAGAAGCCGTGCAGCGAGCCCGGCGCAACAATGAATCCGTGATTCTCGTTCACACGCACCCATTTTCTCTCAACCAATTTTCAGAAATTGACGACGAGGGCGAACGAGAACTGGCCCCTTCCCTGCGCGCTCGCATACCCCATATCCCACATGCGACGATGCTACTGACTCCCGAAACGAGCATTGCTCGTGAAATCGCTACCAATAACTCACTCCGAGTTATTGGAATTGGCGAGAGCGTCCTTTGGGGAGAAACGATCATACCTGAAGAATCAGCCGAACGGTACGACCGGCAAATCAGAGCATTTGGCCCGGCGGGCCAGGAAGTGCTTAAATCACTCCGCGTGGCCATTGTCGGCCTGGGCGGCACCGGCTCGGTTGTCCTGCAAGAGTTGACCTATCTTGGCATACAGGACTTCATTCTGCTCGATCCGGACACAATTGAGGAAAGCAATCTCAATCGCCTCGTTGGCACCGTGCCATCAGATGTTGGAAAGGCAAAAGTCGAAGTCGCCGAGCGATGGGCAAAGCGAATCAATAAAAGGATTCACATCAGCGCAAGGAAGGATAGCGCCCTCAAAGCAGAGGTTACCAGATCGCTGGCGGATGCCGACTTCCTGTTCTGTTGCACAGATTCCCACGGCAGCCGGGCTGTACTCAACCAATTTGCGTACCAGTACCTCGTTCCCACAATTGACATGGGCGTCATCATCGCGACAGCCAAAGGGCGTGTGTCCCACGTTGCAGGGCGGACGCAAATGCTCGCTCCGGGGTTGGCCTGCCTCGCTTGCGGGAATCTATTGGACGCGGAACAAGTGCGCCGCGACCTGATGACGGACTTTGAGCGACAGCAGGATCCGTATATCGTCGGGCAGCCGGAGCCAGCTCCAGCCGTGATCTCACTGAATGCAACCATTGCCTCGATGGCTGTAACGATGTTTCTGAATGCCACACTAGGAATCCCCGGTTCTGCGCGTTTTCTAAACTACAATGCCATGACAGGAACCTGCCGGCCCGTTCTCAGTGTTCTGTATCCATCGTGTATAGTCTGCTCGCACCGCGGCGCCCTCGCTCGCGGCGACGAATGGCCATTGCCGGCAAGACAGGACTGAGCTGTGGACATCGAACGCTCTTCAGTTTTGCAGCTTGGCTCCGCGGAAGTGGACGTAAAGCCATTCGCCGAACGTCTCCTTAAACTCGTGCCTTGCACGGTGGACCAAGTGGCCGGTCAGGCGAATTCAGCGTGCGGAATTCTAATTGCAGAGAAGGGAGCTCGGGTCGGGTTTATCAGGTCCTGCTTTGAAGCACTCCGCGATATAGCAGACGACACCGGCCTGGCGTTCGCAGTTTTTGTTTCTTCGCCTGCCGAGGTAAAAGTTGTCGAGCGTCTGGTGGCGGAGTTAGCGCTGAAATCCCCAGTAGAAATCAGACTGCCAGCCGATACTGGGCATGCTGCGGGATTCCTTGAGCGTTGGAAGCCGGGTCCACCGATGGGAAACCCGACAATCCTTCCGTCCGGCTTGGTGCTTAAGCCGAGAACGGAAGTCTTGCTCAGAAGGTCATTTCATGACTGTGACCGCATTTACCTGGAGCCACTCGGCGGCGGAAAAGACGCGGCGGGCGTTTTTTGTGTGCATGCGTGGCTTCGAAAATCCATCGTCGGGCCAAGGCCTTTGCCGTTCTTCATCAAGTTCTCGGAACCCGATAAAATACAAAGCGAGCGCCATAACTACGGGTATTACGCTGATTTCTATATTCCGTTCTATCTGAGACCGAACCTCGTTGCCGCGCGCTGTGCGCAGATTAAGGGGCTGGCTTCACTCGTGGGTAATTTCGTCGAAGACGCCGTGCCGCTTAGGGTCACGTTGCGCGCGGGCCAAAGTCCCGGGATTATTTTCTCTCTCTTTGAGATTAGCCTTCGGGGATTTCGTTCCCAGCCAGCCCACGGACCAACTCTCACGTGGGATTCGCCTTTGCAGGATTTTGTTCGGGATCGTGCTTGGGCATCCAATGTCCAGGACGAGACAATTCAACTTGCTCGGTCCCTCGGACTAAACTCCGCGCCGACGGACCTCCAGACGAGCCTTTGTAACGCCATCGGCTCAGCTTCCCGCAAATGCAGTCCCTACCATGGGGACCTGCACGCAGGAAACGTCATGGTTCGCGGAAAAGATGCCATCTTAATTGATTTCAGCGCGGTCAAAAACGGACCGCTCACCGCAGACCCGGCCACGCTTGAAGTCAGCCTTGTCTTTGGCACAGACGAAGACGACAACCCAGCAGAGTTTGAGGAATGGAGGAAGGCGGTGGGCGAATTTTACGACGGAGTTCCAATTCACGAACCACCATCTCTCGGCATTGGCCCGGGACCCTTTGCTTGGCTGTATCGAGCCGTGCGCGAAATTCGTCACGTCCTCCTCGGCTCCGACTGTAAACAAGAGGAAGCCGCTGAGGTTCTGGCGGCCTACCTTTTACGTTTCGCGCGCCTCTCTGCTGACAAATTCGACGACAAAGACCTTTCCGAATTGGCGCGCAAGCGACAGGCGTATGCTTTGGTTGTGGCGGAGCGCATCATCACATCCCTCGTCGCCAGGCAGAGCACAAAATGATGGCTACACAGGCTCGTAAAGTTGTATTTCGCGGGAAGGTCCGACGGCACGATCTCGCCGCCCCGCTGCTGCGATCAGCCGGCGACGCAGTGATCGTCGAACGCGGCAATCCAAGATTGCTGATTCTGCGTTGCCCGTGCGGTTGCAACGACGACCTACTCATCAACCTCGACCGACGAGCCGGGAAAGCATGGCATCTTTATCACAAGCGCAAGCGGCTGACGCTGTATCCGTCGTATTGGAGAGACGATGGATGCGGGTCACATTTCATTCTTTGGAATGACGAGATCTCTTGGTGCCGGGGCTGGGAATCCGAAGAAGCCGACTATTGGCAGGTGTCCTCGGAAATCGAAGATAAAGTTTATACGGCATTGCCTGACAATTGGTTCGCAAATTATGAAGAAGTCGCCGAGCAACTCGACCTGATTCCGTGGGAAGTCCTTCAAGCCTGCCGACAGCTTGCCAAGCAGGGGAAGGCCGTTGCTGATACTTGGCCGCGGCGTGGAAAGTACAGGCGGGTCAAATCCTGTTAGCGGACGGTCAAAACCAGCCAGTGGCAGGGGTCAACCCATGGAAACGCGCTCCAAAATGCATTCCGCCCCAGTGCAGAAGCGGAGAATTCGGAAGGGTCAAACTCGCAGCAACGCCCCATCCTCGGACCGTCACCGTTGGCCCGGAATTTCCAACTCGACGAGCTTCGCCAGGAGCGTCAGCGAAACCTGCCAGCCGCCTCAAGCCACAACGGGGATGGCGGGCGGGGATTACCGCATTTCGCGGTGCGTGTGGGGTTCGCCTTGCTTGCCGGCGTTTCCGAGCGCACTTGGGCGATTCGACAGCGGGAGCGAGCTCCCGCACTCCATACGCTCCGCGAAGACCGCGGATGCAACGCGTCGAAGGGCACTAGCGGATTTCGCGAAGCGTCTGGAGTGCGTCCGGCTTGCCGGCGCTTTCGCGGGGACTTTGGCGATTCGACGGCCCTGAAAGTATTCACCGTGGAGGGTGCTGACCTCTGCCAAAAATATTTCAATTATTCGAGTGTTCCTGTTGACAATTCGTATAGTTTGTGCAACATGTCGTGCGGAAAGTACCGATGCAGGCTTGCCACGCCGTAGCGCGAAGGTAGGCGGTCTTAGGGCGGGCCTGCCCGCCAAAGCGCAAGGCGCGACGGTGGGTTCTTTGACATTCTAAAAACAGCCCAATGCCGAAGGCATTCGGGGCGCGCTGAGGGTGCCAGCAAGGGTCCAAGGACAAAGGAGTGAGGGTGCATCGTGCGGGCACGCGGTCTGAGGCGGCCCGGCCGCCAAGTTGCGGCGAGTTTTGGTAAGCCACGGTAACCTGCGGAAGCCTACGGTAGGCTGCGGCAGGTAAAAAAAGTTGCGAGGCGGAGCCAAGCAGCAAGGTGGCAGAGGCGTCCGTTTGCACTCCTTGCGTACTCTCGTGGCGATTCTCGTTTTCGAGAATCCTAGAGCGCGTCCGCTTTGTTGCCAGGGAATCGTGCTTCTCGACGTTTGTCGCACCTCAGCGCTTAATCCCCCCCCGGTTCAAACCAAATCAAACCAAATCAAACCAAATCAAGGTAATCGGGGGGAGGGGGTCGCCTGGGCAGCGTCGGACGCAAGAAACGGAAAAATTTGCCGGGAGGCGGCTCGCCCGCCGGCGGTCCGGCGGAATCCCGCCAAATGCGACCCAATCAAGCCCAATCAAACCGGATCAAACCAGATCAAGGCTAGTCAAGCCTATCGGACCGAACAAAATTATTGCGTGCAGGGTGTCCGATCACGCATCACGTTTCACGTTTCACGTTTCACGTTTCACGTTTCACGTTTCACGTTTCACGCATCAGGGCCATGTTGCGGGTTGAGGCTCGTTTTCGCAAAATGTTGCGGGTCGGAAACTCGCAAAACCCCTGTCGTTATTGGTTTGTTGCGGGTTTGCTGCCACGAAAAATAAATGTTGCGGGTCCGGACCTCAAAAGCACCCAATGTTTACAGGCATGTTGCGGGTGTTGCGGGTCCAGAGGGGGGGAATCTGGGTGCCGGGGAGACTTTGTCGCTCGCCCCCTCTTAATCATAATCTTAATCCGCCGCACCCTTTGCCGCCCCCTTCGTCCCTCAATTCGTCGCGGTGCCCCGTCCCGCTCGATACCGCCAACTACCGCTCAATACCGCTTAATACCGGCATAGAAATTTTTTCCCAGTGCTTTGCCCTGCGATGGCGAGCGAAGCCGGCGGCGGGGTTGGATTCAAGCCTGATGACGCATATTTTTGGGTATTGTGTCTTTTCCAGCCCTTGCGTCCCTTGCGTGCAGAAATGGTGTAGCCGTCGACGCGTCCTCCGTAGCGGCATTACTGCGGAGGATGGGCGTGAGGAGGCGGAAGACTTTGGATTTTGCGCCCTTTGAGCTCTTTTGCGGCAATAGAGAAAGGCCCGCCTGCGACCGAATCCGGGTTGATCCGGTTTATTCCGGTTTAATCCTGTCAAAATTTCCCCGGCGAGGCGGCCCCGATAATCATAGGCCTCCTCTCCCCGGCCCTCAGATGGAACAACACAAATGCTGCCCGCCAGGCGGGCTCCTCCTCAGGGGGAGCCGAGGGAGACAGATGCCCGAGTGCCCAGGCACCGCCATTCAGCCGGCGACTGCGGCGAGCCGTTTGACGATGTCGATGTATTGCTGCATGGTCCGCGAATCGTTATCGCGGTTCCACGCGATGCAATAGTCGCTCATGACCGGAGGAGCCAGGGGCCGGGACGTGACGCCGAGGTGGGGCAATTTTTTGATGTGCTCGCGCGCCAGCGTCACGCCGAGGCCTTCGGCGATGAAGGTCATCAAGGCAGGCTCCATCTCGGCGTCCTGCAACACGCGCGGCGTGAAGCCCGCCTGCTGGCAGGTGGCGTTGAGCCAGTCGCGAAAGCCCGGATGAGTTTTTTCCGACATCCCCACGAAAAACATCGTTTCCAGTTCGCCGAGATGGACCTGGCGTTTGCCGGCGAGCCGGTGTTTGGCGGGCAAAACGACGACGGTCCGGTGCCGGGCGATGCTTTGCCATTCCAAACCGGGCGCGGCGGCCGGAGGACGCAGCCCGACGAAACCCAAATCGATCTTGCGCGCTTCGAGGGCGCGGAACTGTTCCGCCGGCGTCATGTCGAAGAGGTTCAGCGAGATGTGGGGAAAGGTTTGCCGGAAAGCCCGCAGCGTCTCGGGCAGCAACTCGAAATCGGAGTTGGACAGATACGCGATGTTCAACTGGCCCGTTTCGCCCCGGCTGAGGCGTTGCACCGCCAGGATGCTCTCCGTCGCGAGGGCCAGAATCCGCCGGGCATCCCCGAGGAAAGAGCGTCCTCCCTCGGTCAAAGACACCTGGCCTTTGGAACGGTCGAGAAGGCGAACGCCAATCTCCTCTTCCAGGTTATGGATCTGCCGCGTGAGCGAGGGTTGCGCGAGGTGCAACTTTGCGGCGGCCCGCGTGAAATTCAGTTCTTCCGCCACCGCCACGAAATAACGCAGGTGACGCAGTTCCATAAATGACACGGCGAGTCTTGCAGTTGCCGGCGAAATGGCAACTTCATTCTCGCCCATAGCCTAAAGGTATCGCGCTGGCAGAATCTAAGTATTGGCCCGCGGCCTTGCACGAGTCCACTCTTAGGCCGAAATGAAACCATATTCCCGAACGGCCTCTGTCCTTTGGTTGGGAACGCGCTTCCGGGGCAAAGGCGCGATCCGGACAGCGAGCACCGCGTTAAAGATGGCCTTTAATGGCTCCGATGGCGATACCACGCGGCAAGGGACGAATCCGACCGAGCTCATTGCGGCCGCTCACGCCGGCAGCTTTTCGCTGACCCTGGCGAACGAACTGGGCGAGGCCGGCTTCCGGCCACAACAAATCGATACGACGGCGACGGTGACGATGGAACATGCCGCCGGATGGACGATGACGCAAATTCATCTGGATGTAATCGCCGAGGTGCCCAGGGTGGCCGAAATCGACTTTGTGGACGCGGCATTGCGGGCCAAGGCGAATTGCCCCATCTCACGCGCGCTCACGGCCAATATCTCGATGCGCGCCCGGTTGACCCATTTGGAAGCCAACGGGCACTTGAAGCTGCGCCTCGGCCGGAAGTTCAAAGCGGGGCGAAAGGGCGCAAAGAATTAAGGGCGTGTTTGGAAGATTCCGCGCACACACGATAATTTAGAAAAAAAATAAATGAATGCCGAACTTGTAAAAAAAGCCCTCGAAAAAGTCCTCAACGCCAACGTCCTCGTCAACATGGTTTCCCGGCGGGTCCGCCAGCTCAATGCCGGCGGCGGAGGCACGAGCAGGCCGCTTGTCGCCGACATCGCCAATCTCGGCGCCGCGGACATTGCCTTGCGTGAAATCATCGAGGACAAGATGGATTTCGAGATGCCGGAGATCATCGAACTCATTCGTCCGACGGGCAAAAACCGCAAGCGCCCGCAGCATTGGGTGAAGACTTAACCATTGGCGCGACATGAGCCACGAACGCTCCGAAGGCCGCAGGAAAGCGAAGTATGCGTTCGCCGTGCTTGCCGCCGGCATGACGGTCAGCGCTGTCGTCGCAGTAATGCTTTTTTTCATGGGCCGGATGCATCCTCGCTTCTGATACCGGCCCTGCCCCGGTGACGTGACAACAACGCCGCCGGCGGTCTCGGGGCCCGGTCGAAGCAAAATGGAAACCGCGCCGTCTACGGATCTGCTGGCGTTGGAGCGAGCGGCGGACTGCCTCGGATCCTCGCTGTTAGGTGGCGCCTGGAGTACCATCGGGACTGCCCGCAACGCGGCGCGCTCCGGATGGCCGGTTCCGGGCGGCGCGGAAGCCGACCAATTTGCGGCGTTGCTCATCCCAAAGACGGAATGACAATGCTCTGAAGCTGGCAAGGAACGTCACCGGTTTCACCGTCTGAAACAACGGCTCGGCCCAGTGGCATCTCTCCAGATTGTAATTCGGGATGCGCGGGCTTAAGTGATGAATGTGATGGAACCCGATGTTGCCGGAAAACCACTGCAGAACTTTTGGCAGTTTGTAGAACGAACTGCCTTGCAGGGCGGCGGTGCAGTAATCCCATTCGTCACGGCGTTCCCAATAAACTCCCTCGAATTGATGCTGCACGTAAAACAACCAAACCCCGGCCAGGCCGGCGGCCATCCAAATCCCCGACTGGATGAGCAGGTAGGTCGTGAAGCCGAACAGGCAACTCAGCCCCCCGGCCATTGCCAGGAGAGCCAGGTTCGTCCAGTACACGGAGTTTCTTTCCCGCCGGGGAGCTTTTGGCGAGGGGAATCGCTGTTTGATCAAAAACAGGAACACCGGCGCCAGCACGAAAAGGATGATCGGATTGCGCGCCAAACGATAGGAAAAACGCTTCCAGCGCGAGGCTTCGAGGTATTCCTGCACCGTCAGAGTCCACAGGTCGCCGCTGCCGCGCCGATCCAGGTCGCCCGCGCTGGCATGATGAAGGGCGTGTTCCCGGCGCCAGTGGTAGTAAGGCGTGAAACACACCACGCCCGTGACGAATCCCAGAATATCATTCGCTTTGCGCGACTCGAAGAAGGAGCCATGCCCGCAATCGTGGAAAATAATAAACACCCGCACCAAAAACGCTGCCGCCACCAGCGCCAGCGCCCCCGTGAGCCAATAGGAAACGCCGAGACTCAGATACATCAAACACCAGAGCGCCGCATAAGGAACCAAAGTATTGATGAGCTGCCAGGAACCTCGCCCGAGCGCCGGTTTTTGGTACTTGGCCACAATTTCCTGCCACCTGGGCGTTGCCCTTTTCGGCTCACTTTTGGCGGCAATCGAATCAGTTGTCATATTTTTGCGTTTTCGCTTTCTGCGGGATCGCCAAAAGGTGGGAAACCAAATCTCAAATCTTGGAAGCTCGCGAACACCCGTATCATACGCCGAAATCAGAGTTCGTGCAAATGCTTTTCGAAATCGTGCTTGTCGAAATCGCGGAGCTTATCCTCCCAAAAGTGTGGGTTTCAACCGGCGCACCTGGCCGTTAGTTCCCGCACCTGCTTTTCCAGTTCCCTCATGCGGCGGACCAGTTCCGGTAATTTTTGCGTCGCGATGATTTGGCGCTTGGCCTGCCGGTCCGGAGCGGCCGGGATGCCCAGCACGCGGCCTCCGTCCGGGACATCGCGCATCACGCCGGACTTCGCCCCGACCATGACCTGGTTGCCGAGTTTCAAGTGATCCGCAATGCCCGATTGAGAAGCCACAACCACGTAATCGCCCAGGCGCGTGCTGCCGGCAAAGCCGACTTGTCCCATGATGAGGCAATGCCGTCCGATGACGACGTTGTGGGCTATATGGACGAGGTTGTCGATTTTCGTGCCCTCACCAATGACCGTCGAGCCGAGGGTGCCGCGGTCGATGGCTGTGTTCGCGCCAATTTCGACATCGTCGTGGATGACGACGTTGCCCAATTGAAGCACTTTCCGATGGCGGCCTTCGTCGAGAACGTAACCGAAGCCGTCCGAGCCGATGACCGTGCCGGCGTGGATGGCAACACGATGGCCCAGTTGCGTTTGCCGATACAGCACGACATTGGGGAACAGGCAAACGTCGTCGCCGAGGCGGCAGTCCGCCCGCAGGTCGTTGCCACCCATGAGGACCGAGCGCGCGCCCACTCGCACCCGCTCGCCCAGAACGCAGTTCGGCCCGATGTGCGCCGTCGGATCAATCCGGGCGGAGTCGGCGATGACCGCACTGGGATGAATGCCGCACGGATGCCCTTCCGGCGGGAAGAAAACAGGCAGCACCCTGGCCAGGGCCACACGGGCGTTGGGAACACGAATGATGACTTTGTTCGACGAAACAAATGGCCCGGCAACGAGAATGGCCGAGGCCTGGCTTTGCTCGGCTGCGGCGAAGTAGGAGGCGTTCTCGGCGAAGGTCAACTCGCCGGCCCGGGCGTGTTCGGCGGGCGCAAGCCCGATGAGCCGAACCGAGCCGTCGCCGGAAATTTCGCCGTTCAGTTTTTCGGCAATTTGAGCGGCGGTGAAAGACATAGGATGATCGTGGCGTCAAAATTCATCGCGCACCCCGCAAAGTTCGGTTTTGATCGCGCTGCGCGCGGCACGATCGGAGATCGCCCAGCCCCACCATGCGCCGGGCTTCGGAGTCCCAAACTTTCAAACGAAGGCAACGCATTACTTCCAAAGGGCGAAGCGATGTGGTCCGGGGATTCTGCAACTCGGGAATCGCGGCGACGACCTCCGGCAGGCGGTAGAAAGGGATGCGCGAGTTCAGATGATGAATGTGGTGATAACCAATATTCGCCGTGAACCACGCCAGGATGGGGCCGGTCTTCATGAAACTCGAGGACTCCAGCGCTGCTCGGGCGTAAGTCCAACCGGCAGTGTCACTGAAGGACACGGCCGGGAAATTGTGCTGCGCGTAAAACAGATAACTGCCAATGGCGCTCGCGATGAAATGCGGGAGAACGAGCGTCAGCAGCAGCGCCGGCCAGCCAAAAAACCAGGTGATCGCCACCGCGAGGAGGACGTGCAATACAAACGCAACCAGCCCGTCATAGTGTTCGCGCAGCTTGGTGACCGAGGGGTACAGGCACATGCCGTACAAAAAGACGAAAATGTAACCAAACAGAATCGTCAGGGGATGTCGCATGAACAGGTACTTGAAACGCGTGGACTTCGGCGCTTTCAAAAATTGCGCCTTGGTCATGATGGGATACGAGCCAATATGGGAACCGCGGAGCTTCGAGTTGTGATTGTGATGGTGGTTGTGGGAGCTCTTCCAAACGCTGCTGGGACTCAGGATGAGGATGCCGAAGATTCTCATCATGCAATCGGCCAGCCGGGAATGCGGCAAAATGGCCTCGTGCTGCTGATCGTGATAGATGACGAAAAAACGAAGAAAAAGGCCGCCGGCAAGCAGGCTGCAAACTATCTTGCCCGCCAAAGGGAACACCCAAAGTGTCCCGGCAATGGCGCCCAACAAAAGGAACGCCGTAGAAAGGAGATACGTCCAGCTCCTCGCCGGAGAATCCGCCGCGTACGGCCTGGTCGCCAATATGATCTCTTTTCCCGTTCTCATGCGGGATTTCAATTTTGCCGTCCCGGTTCAAAGGTGGCCAATACCTTATTCGTATTCGGGCTATAGCCTAAACCTATGAGATGGATAGACGCTCGCTCCGGTCGCGTCGATCCGGGCTGCAATTAGGACGTGGCAGCACTATGCAGCTCGGCGCCGGCTGATGATCGGGCCTGTCCCATAGCTTAAAGGTATTAGCAGAAACTCTCTTTACAGGAAAAAAGGCAGCGGCTCATTGACAGCTATTCGTCATGGATTTGCTTTCCTTCCCGCCCGCCCGGCAGCTAAACTGCCAAAAGAAACGCATGAGCGGCACAAATCGCATTCCCACCGATGGTGGACAGGCTTTTGGTCATAATCCCTTCGGCGCGTTGTCGAGCGCAGGACTGCCGGCGGCGCCCGAAAGTTTGGCAAAGGATGCCGAGCGGCGAGCTCCGGCCAAACCGGCGAAGAAAAATCGTGGCCGCGTGGACATTATCCGGCAGAAAGCCGGGCGCGGCGGGAAGACCGTGACCGTCGTAAAGGGCTTTATCGGCATCGGCCTGCCGGAAAAGGAGCAATTGGCCAAGGCCATGCAGAAAGCGTGCGGCACGGGCGGGACGGTGAAGAATGGGCAGATCGAGATTCAAGGCGACAAGCGCGCGGAAGTCGCCCGCATCCTGAGCGAGGCTAATTTTCGTCCGGTGTTCGCCGGCGGCTGAGGCACGGCGATCCTGCCGTTACCCGCCCATGGCTCCATCAATCCTCCGAACCCTGGCCGCTCATCGCCCTGCCCGCCAGCCAGCCGGTCGTCCAGGCGGCTTGAAAATTGAATCCGCCCGTAAGGCCGTCGATGTCGAGCAGTTCACCGCCAAAATAAAGGCACGGGCAAATGCGGCTCTCCATGGTCTTGAAATTCACTTCGCTCAAGCGCACGCCGCCGCAAGTGACGAACTCGTCCTGATTAAGAGTCTTCCCGCTGACCAGCAGTTCGGAGCGGCTGAGTTGTTGGATAAGTCCATGGCGAGCCCGGCGCGAAAGTTCCGCCCACCGTGTTTCGCGGCTGATGCCGGAGGCCAGCACGAGGTTTTGCCAAAGCCGGGCGGCCAGTGGTGTCAAAGGCGTGTTAACCACGAACCGTGCAGGCTGCCCACGGCGAAGGGAATCGAGTTGCCCGGCCAGCGCTTGAGCATCAAGGTGTGGCAGCCAATCGAGCCGGAGCGGGAATTGGTAATTCCGTTCGTGCAATTCCCGCGCGCCCCACGCCGAGAGCCGGAGAATTGCCGGCCCGCTGAGACCGGAATGGGTGAGCAGCACCGGGCCGCGTTCGCGCAGCCGAAGTCCCGGCAACGACACCTCCGCCGAAGGCACGCTGATTCCCGCCAATTCGCGCAGCCACGGCACCGCGATATGAAACGTGAAAAGCGACGGGACCGGCGGCTCCAATGTATGACCCAGCGAAACGGCCAATTGCCCGGCGGCCGGCACCCGGCACCCGCCCGTGGCCAGCATGAGCCGATCGGCATGGATCGATTCGCCATTGGCAAATGCCAGATCGAAGCCGCCTTGCGCCCGGCGAGCGATACCCACGGGGGCCCGGTTCGCGGCGAGATCGACGCCCGCCGCCCGAGCCGCGCCGAGGAGACAGTCGATGATTGTCTTCGAGGAATCCGTCACTGGGAACATTCGCCCATCGGCTTCGGTCTTGAGTTTGACGCCGCGCGATTCGAACCACGCGATGGTATGGCGCGGTTGAAAAATCTGGTAGGGCGCCAGCAACGCGGACCCGCCGCGTGGATAGTGACTGCTCAACTCGCCGGGCTCGAAGCAGGCATGCGTGACGTTGCAGCGTCCGCCGCCGGAGATGCGGACCTTGGAGAGAAATTGCGAGCTCTTCTCCAGCACGATGACCTTCGTGCCCGAGGAAGCTTCCGCGCAGGTGATGGCCGCGAAAAGCCCGGCGGCGCCGCCACCCACGATGACGACCTGGCGCCTGCTCACCTGCTGCTGCCTCGGAGCTTCGAGCTCATGCGGAGTGCTATAACAAGCCGCTCCACGGGAGGCCAGAATGGAAATGAGGAAAAATCTCCTCAAAGCAGGCGCGCGCCCGCTCCACGAGCGGGCACGCAACCTCGGACTTGCTGCGGGTCACAGACACGCGCTCCGAAAGGCCAGTGGTCAATACTTCTTGGAGAATTTCGTGCGATGCTCTTCTTCGGATGGAGCTGCAGCGGGCTTGGCCGGCGCGGACTCGGCAAGGGCGGCTTCGGGCTTCGCTTCGGCCTCCGAGGCGGCGTCGGCGGCATCCACGAACGCCAACCGCAGGCTCATCAAGCTCTGCTTGAGCAAAGCGGCCTCGTCTTTGTCCAGGTTACCCCTGGTCTTGATTTCGAGCATCTCCAGTTGATCGATGAACATCCGGGCGGTGTCGAGGTCCTTGATCACCTGCCCGCTTTCCGGATGAGGGACTCTGCCCAGGAACATCGTGGCCATGTTGGCCTGTTGCATCACCAATTGCGCGAAGCTCACGGACATTTTGTCCTCGCGGCTCACGCCGGCCGGTGCGGCTTCGGAAACATGCGTCTCACTCATGATTCTTCTCCCTTTCGCTTGGTTCGAATTTCCACCAACAAAAATTGGATCAACCGCCGCAGGCGCGCCTCGACGTCCACGGTCTCGAGAATCGTTTGCCGTTCGGCGGCCCCCGGCAGCACGGCGCCGGATACCAGGTCCGCCGCGTGATCCGGATCCGAAATGGAATCCAGGTAGCTCAAAATCTCCCTCGGCGAAAATGAAGGCGGCGAGGGGCTGCTCTCGATTTTCTCGGGCGACATCACGGGGAAAGGAAATGGCAAGCCCAGGTCGATCCGTTCCTCCAACAACTCGCGGACCTTGGCCACGAGGGCATCGACCTTTACGCTGTCGCAAGGCGGGGCCTGCACGGGATGAATGCGCTGAATGCGATAGGGTTTGTAACGCACGGTCTCTCCCAGCACCACGCGCGCCAGGCCTTGCAGGATCAAATGGGAAGTTCCGTCGCGATGGCCCACCGAGACCCGGATCAACCCCAGACCCGCCACCGGCGCCGGGGCCTCGCGCGTGCTGCCCGGCTTCTGCATGGCCACCGAGAACACGCGGTTCGAATGGAGCGAGTCGGCAAGCATCTGGCGGTAGCGCGGCTCGAAAATGTAAAGGGGCAGCAA
>Ga0073928_10003251_pt1 | contig 25975 bp, 26 predicted proteins | sample PaiPotPPA55metaG_FD_76969 | JGI IMG/M metagenome (GOLD analysis project Ga0073928, IMG submission 76969) | Iron sulfur acid spring bacterial and archeal communities from Banff, Canada, to study Microbial Dark Matter (Phase II) - Paint Pots PPA... ...
CGGCGGCGCCGCTGGCCGCGGCGCTGGCGGTCGAGCCGGAGATCGTGGACGGCGTCGCCGAGTACGACGCCGCGGCCGGGCACTACATCCCGATCGAGGAGCTGCGGGCGACCAAGGACGAGCGCTGGTACGCGACGATCGAGGGGCGCTGGGCCGACGTCGGCGGCGTCGACCCGGCGGCGTTCCAGCGCCAGGTCGTGCCTGCGCTCGAGCGCGTGATCGCGCGCTTCCCCGGCCAGCGGGTCGTCGTCGTGACCCACGGGGGCGTCATCAACGTGTACCTCGCCCATGTGCTCGGCATCGATCAGCTGCTCTGGTTCCATCCCGAGTACACGTCGGTGAGCCGCGTCCAGGCGGCCAGAACCGGGGAGCGCAGCGTCGCCACCCTCAACGAGACCGCGCATCTGTTCGCGCGCCGAGAGCCGAATCAGGAGGCAGCCCCGTGACCGTGCGTACCGAGACCGACGGCCCCGTCCGGGTCGTCACCATCGACCGTCCCGAGGTCCGCAACGCCGTCGACGCCCCGACCGCGGCCGCGCTCGCGGACGCCTTCCGCGCCTTCGACGCCGACGACACGGTGTCGGTCGCCATCCTCACGGGCGCCGGCGGCGTGTTCTGCGCCGGCGCCGACCTGAAGGCGATGGGCGGGGGCACCACCAACCGGGTGACCGCGGACGGCGACGGCCCGATGGGGCCGACCCGCCTCCGCACGACGAAGCCGGTCCTGGCCGCCGTCGAGGGCTACGCGGTCGCGGGCGGGCTCGAGCTGGCCTGCTGGTGCGACCTCCGGGTGGCGGCACGCGACGCGGTGTTCGGCGTCTTCTGCCGCCGCTGGGGCGTGCCGCTCATCGACGGCGGCACCGTCCGGCTCCCGCGGCTGATCGGCTTGAGCCGAGCCCTCGACCTCATCCTCACCGGGCGCGGCGTGGCCGGCGACGAGGCGCTCGCCCTCGGGCTCGCCAACCGCCTGACCGAGCCCGGTGAGGCGCTCGAGGCGGCCCTCGCCCTTGCCCACGAGCTGGCGGCGCTCCCCCAGACGTGCCTCCGCAACGACCGCCAGTCCGCCTACGACCAGGAGGGCCTCACGCTCGAGGAGGCGATGCGCGTCGAGTACGAGCTCGGCGTGGCGACCCTGTCCTCGTCCGACTTCGCGGCCGGCGTGGCCCGCTTCGTGGGCGGCGAGGGACGCCACGGCGTGCCGGCGCCGTCGTAGATTGGAACCGGTTCCAACGCGGGTGAAGGCGAGGTCCTAGGTGGCACCAGAGGGCAAGCGCACGGTGGCCGACATCATGAGCCACCCCGTCGTCACCGCCACCGCCCACGAGACCGTCTCGAGCGCCGCCCAGCGGATGCGCGAGGAAGGCGTCGGCTCGGTCGTCGTCGTCGATGCCGACCGGGCGATCGGCATCCTCACCGAGCGCGACCTCGTCCGGCTGGCCGGCGCGGGCGCTGACGCCTCGGCACTCGTCAGCGACTGGATGACCGCCGACCCCGACAGCGTCGCCCCCGACGCCGAGGCCGTCGCCGCCTTCGCAAGGCTCGCCGAGCACGGCTACCGCCATATCCCCGTCGTCGACGACGGCCGCCTGGTCGGGATCGTCTCGATGCGCGACCTCATGCGCATCGCCCAGATCCAGCCTGCCGAGTCGCTCGCGCACGAGGTGCCCCGAGGCCTCGAGGGGGTCGTCGTCGCCGAGACCGAGATCGGCGACGTCCGCGGGCTGGAGGGCTTCTACCACTACCGGCAGTACAACGCGGTCGAGCTCGCGGAGACCCGCGGCCTCGAGGACGTCTGGTACCTGCTGTTCCAGGGCGAGCTGCCGTCGCGAGCGCAGCGGGCCGCGTTCGACGACGAGGTGCGGCCGCGGCGCGAGATCCCGTCCGAGCTGCGGCGGGTGCTGCCCGAGCTCGCGGCCGTCGCGCACGGCGCGCCACCGCTCGACCTGCTGCGCACGGTCGTGTCCCTGCTCGGCGCAGAGCTCGGGTTCCGGCCGTCGCTCGACGTGTCGCAGGAGGAGCTGCGGTCCGAGGCGCTGCGGGTGTGCGCGGTGGTGCCGACGCTGCTCTGCGCGCTGCACCGGCTCCAGCACGGCCAGCCGATCATCGACCCCGACCCCGAGCTGCCCTACGCCGCCAACTACCTCTACATGATGCTCGGGGAGGTCCCGACACCCGAGCATGCGCGCGCGGTCGAGCAGTACCTGATCTCGACCATCGACCACGGGTTCAACGCGTCCACGTTCACGGCCCGGGTCATCACCTCGACCGGCGCCGATCTCGGCGCGGCCGTCGTGGGCGCGATCGGCGCGCTGTCAGGACCGCTGCACGGTGGGGCACCGAGCCGGGCGCTGCAGATGCTCGACGAGATCGGGACGATCGACAACGCCGACGCCTGGATCCGGGCCGCCGTCGAGCGGGGCGACCGGCTCATGGGCTTCGGGCACCGCGTCTACAAGACCGACGACCCGCGCTCGGTGATGCTGCGCAGCGTGGCGGAGCGCCTCGGCGGCCCGAAGCTGGAGTTCGCCAAGCGGGTCGAGCAGCTGGCCGTCGAGATCCTCGCCGAGCTCAAGCCGGGCCGGAAGCTGTACTCGAACGTCGAGTTCTACGCCGGGATCGTCATGGACGCCTGCGGCGTGCCCCGCGACATGTTCACGCCGACCTTCGCGTCGAGCCGAGTCATCGGTTGGACATCGCACATCCTCGAGCAGGCGGCCGACAACCGGCTCATCCGGCCCAGCGCCCACTACGTCGGGCCGCCGCCACCCCAGCCGGTTCCGCCGCCCGACTGACTCCCAGTCCGCCGGCCGCCCAACCAGACGTGCTGGCGCGGCGCGGGCTGCCTCGGTCGCTGCCGCGGCGTCACCTGCAGTCGCCGCCCGGCGTCGGGGACCCCGGCCGCGAGCTGGCGGCCCCGCTCGAGCTCGGCGTTGAACTCGGCGCCGACGAGGATCGACAGGTTCGTGACCCAGAGCCACACGAGGAACACGACCACCGCGCCGAGCGCCCCGTACACCTGGTTGTAGGACCCGAAGAAGGCGGTGTAGGAGGCGAAGCCGACTGATGCCACCAGCCAGATCGCCAGCGCCGCCATCCCGCCCGGCGTCAGCCACCGGAAGCCGGGGAGGCGGACGTTCGGCGCGGTGGCGTAGAGCACCGCGAACATCGTGACGACGATGACGAGCAGCACCGGCCACTTGGCGTAGTCCCACACCGTCACCGCGGTGTGACCGACGCCGACGCTGTCTCCCATCGCCCGGGCGAGCGGGCCGGTGGCCACGACCGCCAGCGCCACTGCGGCGGCGAGCAGCACCATGACGAGGGTGATGGTCAGCTGCAGCGGGCGGAGCTTCCAGAACCGCCGGCCCTCCTCGACCTCGTAGATCGCGTTCGCCGCTCGCATGAAGGCGCCGACGTAGCCCGACGCCGACCAGAGCGAGCCGAGCAGCCCGACCCCGAGGAGCGCGCCAGCGCCGCCCTTGTTGCGCACGATGCTCTTGATCGGGTCCCGCAGCGTCTCGACCGCGGAGTGAGGTGCGAGCTTGCCGACGATGCGCAGGAGGGCGTCGGTGGTCTCGGGGTAGCGCCCGAAGATGCCGACCAGCGCCACCAGGACGATGAGGGCGGGAAAGATCGCGAGGACGGCGTAGTAGGTGAGGGCGGCCGCTCGGTCGGTGAGGTTGTCGTCCCGAACCTCGCGGATGCTGCGGAGCAACACCTGGCCCCACGCGTGCGCCGGCAGGTCGGTCGGCTTCTTGGGGTGCTCCGATCGCGGGTGGCGAGAGATCGGCATTGAGAAGAACTACCCGGCCTGGCGGTTGGCTACGCCCCCGGCGCCGGCAGGCCCGGGGGCCCAGCGCGGGCGGTCGGGTGCCCGGAGAAGCCGTCGAACCTCTCCGCCCCGCGGCTCGATGGGCATCAGTGGGAGCGGTTACGACTCGGACGCTGGGGCCGGAAGCGTCCCGTGGTGGGCGATGTGGTCGTGTATGGCTTCGAGCGCCTCACTCAGTGGTGCCAGCAGCGCTTTGGGCAGCCCACCGAAGAACAGCCGGCGGACCAGGTCGACGTGGCCGGGGGCGGCTTCGACGATGGCTCGCCGGCCGGCGGCAGTCAGCTTGATCTCGGTCGACCGACGATCCCGGGGCGCGAGATCGCATCGGACCAGGCCGCGTCGTTCCATTCGCCGTGCGTGATGAGACAAGCGGCTCCGCTCCCAACCGATCTGGGCCGCGAGGCCGCCGATCTGCATGGACTCGTCTGGTACTCCGCTCAGCGCGTTCAAGACGTCGTAGTCGGCAAGCGACAGCCCGCTGTCGGCTTGGAGCTGGCGGTTCATCTCGTACCCGAGCCGCTGCTGGACCCGCATGTAGGCGAGCCAGGCTCGTAGTTCGTTGCGACCCAGCCAAACCTGCGACCGAACGGTGTCTCGCGTGGCCTTACGTGACATATCACACTGACTGTAAACGGGATCGCTCCCGCCGGCGAACCACGACCCCTCGCCAGTGGTGAAGAACCGGCTTTTGACATTGCGTGATACGTCATCTAAAGTCCGTGATATATCACGCAACGCCTGAGGTCGTCGATCGACTGCCCCAGTCGAAGTCGTCACCCAAAGGCGCGCGCCTCGAGGGAGGGCTCGGCGATGCCCAAAGCTGTCGTCCTCACAAAGTTCGGACCCCCAGATGTCCTGGTCTGGAGCGACGTCCCGATGCCCGAGCCCGGGCCCGGCCAGGTGCGCGTCCGAATCAGGGCCGCGGGGGTGAGTCCGACCGATCCCGCGATCCGGCGCGGCGACCTGCAAGCCGCGTTCCCTCTGCAACCCGAGACCATTCTCGGGTTCGAGGCCGCCGGCGTCGTCGACGCGCTTGGGCCTTCGGTCTCGGGCGTGGAGGAAGGGGACGAAGTCGCAACGCTGTTGCTCGCTCTCGGGGGCTACGCCCAGTACGCGCTCGCCTCCTCGTGGACCCCGAAGCCGCCCAACGTCACCTGGAGCGATGCTGCCGCCCTGCCCGCGTCGGCAGAAGCCGCCGTGGGCATCATGAAGCAGCTCGAGGTTTCACGCGGCGAGACGATGCTGGTGCTGGGTGCCGCCGGCTCGGTCGGGATGGTCGCCACGCAGCTCGCGATCGCCAAAGGCGTCAAGGTCATCGGCGCGGTGGCGCCGCGGAGCCACGACCTCCTGCGCGACCTCGGTGCCGTCCCAGTCAGCCATGGGCCTGGGCTGGCTGATCGGGTGCGCGACTTCGTCCCGTCGGTCGACGCCGTGCTGGACGCGGCCGGCAAGGGCGGCCTCCCCGACGCCATCGCCCTGGCTGGCGGTCCGGCGAGGGTCATGACCCTCGCCGACGAGCATGCGGCCGACCTGGGCGTAGCCTTCTCCGTCGGCACGCCCGACCGGGCGCCCGAAGCCCTCGATGAGACCATGCCGCTCCTTGCCGCAGGGGCTCTCCGCCTTCGTCGCCAACGTCAGCTCCCGATGGAGCACGCCGGCGAGGCGCACCGGCTTCTGGAGAGCGGCGACGCGCACGAGAAGCTGATACTCGATCCTCGATGAGGCTGCCAGGAGAGCGCTCGGCGCAGCTCGTGCCCCGCTTCAACTCGCCGGAGTTCGATCATGACTGAGTCCTCGAACGGCATGTCGATGTTCGACTACGACGCTCGGCCCGTCACTCCGCAGGTCGTCCTGATCGGGGAGCGCGCGTCGTCAGCTGGATACGGCATTCGTGACTTCCTGAGCCGCAACGGCGTCCCCTATGAGTGGGTTGATCGCGACGATGTGGAGCGGGTCGGAGCGCTGGCCTCTCCGGGCGAGCTCGATCCCGCCCACCTACCCCTCTGCGTCCTCCCGAACGGCACGCGGCTTGCCCCGGCGACGGTGGAAGACGTCGCCGCTGGTCTCGGGATGGTCTCGGCGCCGTCGTTGTCGGAATACGACCTGACCGTCGTAGGCGCCGGCCCGGCCGGGCTCGCGGCCGCGGTGTATGCGGCGTCGGAGGGTCTCCGCGCGCTCGCCATCGAAGCCGTCGCGCCCGGCGGCCAGGCGGGTACGACGTCGATGATCGAGAACTATCTCGGCTTCCCGCAAGGGATCAGCGGCAGCGAACTGGCGACGCGGGCGACGGCACAAGCCCGGCGCTTCGGAGCCGAGATCCTTCTCGCTCGGCGCCTGGTGAACGTCTCCGACGACGGTCCCGGTTACGTGGCCCACCTGTCCGACGGAAACAGTGTGCGATCACTCGCCTTGCTGCTGGCGAGCGGCGTCGAGTGGCGTCGCCTTGCGGTCCCGGGCCTCGATGATCTGCTGGGATCCGGCGTGTTCTACGGAGCCGGGCCGAGCGAGGCGCTCACGTGCACCGGGGGCCGGGTGGCCATCGTGGGAGGTGGGAACTCGGCCGGTCAAGCGGTCATTCGCTTCTCGCGATACGCCACCCACGTCACGCTGCTCGTCCGCGGGAGCTCCCTTGAAGCATCGATGTCGCAGTACTTGGTCAGTCAGATACGCAAGTTGAGCAACGTCGAGGTTCGGACGAACACCGAGGTGGTCGACCTCGAAGCCGACGCCGGTCTTCGTGCAGTCATCGTCTCGTCGGGAGTGGACTCCGCCACCTCACGACTGCCGGTCCAGGCACTCTTCGTCTGCATCGGTGGAGTGCCGCGCACGGAGGGGGCGGCCCAGGCCGGGCTGGCCATTGACAAGGCTCGATACGTGCGGACCGGGGCTGACGTCAGCTCGTCGGCCGGTGCGCTTGACGGATGGCGGCTGTCTCGCCCACCGCTGCCGCTCGAGACGAACCGGCCCGGGCTGTTCGCCGCGGGCGATGTCCGCAGCGGGTCGATCAAGCGCTGCGCGGCTGCGATCGGCGAGGGTTCGATGGCCGTGGCGCTGGTCCACCAACGACTGGCGGAGGCTGGCCGTGAGTGACGCGGGTACCCCGCCAACCTCGGGCGTACGGGCGGAGCCGCCGGGCGAGGGCCCCACGGTCGAGGCAGAGGCGGAGTTCTCTCGCCTGGCGTCAAAGCAGCAAGTCGGCGCCGTGGCCGGCGCCCTCGAACACAGTGGAATCGCCGCCAGTGTCGTGGATTCGGGCGAAGAGGCGAGAGAGGCGGTGCGGTCCATCCTCCCGGTGGGCGCAGAGGTCTTCAACAACACCTCCCGCACGCTCGAGGTCATCGGCGTCGCCGAAGACATCGAGCGATCCGGCCTGTACCAACCGCTGCGGCCCCGTCTCTATCGAATGGACCGCGCGATGCAGGGCCGGGAGCTGCGCCAGCTCGGAGCCGCGCCCGACTGGGTCGTCGGCAGCGTGCACGCGGTGACCGCGGAGGGTTCACTCTTGATCGCATCCGCCAGCGGGAGCCAACTCGGGCCGATCGTGTCCGGAGCCGGCCACGTCATCCTCGTCATCGGCGGTCAGAAGATCGTTCCCGACTTCAGCAGTGGATTGCGCCGCCTCTACGAGTACTGCTTTCCTCTTGAGGACCAAAGGGCGAGAGCAGCCTACGGCGTCCCGAGCGGCGTGAACCACGTCCTTGTCATCAACAAGACGCCCGTTCCGGGTCGGATCACCGTGATCTTGGTGAACGAAACACTTGGGTTTTGACTGCAGCGATCCGTGCCTTGAGACGAAGCACCCTGCCCGCGATCGCAGGGACAGCGGTGTAGCGCTGGGTGACGTGGCGGGGGTGGGCTGCTTTACTGGCGGACCCGGGAGGGAGGGGGTGCGGTGGCTGAACTGCCGTCGGGGACGGTGACCTTCTTGTTCAGCGATGTCGAGGGTTCAACGCGGTTGTGGGAGCAGCACCCCGAGGGAATGAAGACCGCGTTGGCTCGTCATGACGAGCTCTTGCGGGAAGCCGTCGAGGCGCATGGCGGGATCGTGGTGAAGTCGACGGGCGACGGCGTGTACGCGGCGTTCGCGAGCGCACCGGCCGCGGTGAGTTCCGCGGTTGATGTCCAGCTGGCGCTCGCGAGCACCGCCTGGCGTGAAACGGGCGAGCTCCGGGTGCGAATCGGGCTGCATTCCGGGGAGGCTCAGGTCCGAGACGGGGACTATTTCGGCCTGGTGCTGAACCGGGCGGCGCGGCTCATGGACGCCGCGCATGGTGGACAGGTGCTCGCGTCGCTGGCAACGGAGGAGCTGGCACGCGACGCGCTGGCCGCCGGTGTCACGCTCCGGGACCTCGGAGAGCACCGACTGCGGGACCTTGCCGGCGCCGAACGAGTCTTCCAGGTGGTCGCTGCTGGCCTGAGGCCGGCCTTCCCGCCGCTTCGTTCGTTGCAGGCGCGGTCAACGAACCTGCCCGTGCAGTTGACCAGCTTCGTCGGCCGAGAGGATGACCTCAAGGCCTTGGTTGACGTACTCGGCGAGAACCGACTGGTCTCCCTGGTAGGTCCGGGCGGATGCGGCAAGACCCGCCTGGCGGTGCAAGCAGCCGCCGATGTCCTCGAGCGGTTCGAGGATGGCGTGTGGTTCGTGGACCTTTCGGGACTTCGTGATCCGGGTCTGCTTGCACAGGCAGTGGCCACCACCCTCGACTTGAGCGAGGAACCGGGGCGAAGCCTCGCCGAGACGCTGTCTTCGTACCTCGCGGCGCGCGAAGCGCTGCTCGTGCTGGACAACTGCGAGCATCTTGTTGAGGCGTGCGCCGAGTTGACCGACGGGTTGCTTCGCAGCTGTTCGGCGTTGCGCATCATGACGACGACCCGAGAGCCGCTCGGGGTGGCCGGCGAGGTCACGTGGCGAGTCCCGTCGCTCGGCGTTCCCGAGCGAGATGCCGCGGTCTCTGCGGATCTCGTCCTCGACTGCGCCGCGGTGCGGCTCTTCGTTGACCGGGCGGAGCGGGCCCGACCCGGCTTTCGGTTCGCCGACGACATTGCCTCGGTCGCGGAGATCTGTCGACGACTCGATGGGATACCGCTGGCGATCGAGCTCGCCGCGGCGCGAGTCAGAATGCTCAGCGTCGAGGCGATCGCCGCCGGCCTGACAGATCGGCTGCGTCTGTTGGGGGGCGGCCCTCGCACGGCGGTGCCGCGCCATCAGACGATCGCAGCGTCGATCCATTGGAGCCACGACCTCCTCAGCGAGGCGGAGCGAGTGTTGTTCCGACGCGTCTCGGTGTTCGCGGGCGGGTTCGATCTCGACGCCGCCGAGCAGGTGTGCTCGAGCGACCCGCTCGCGTCGGATGACGTGTTCGAGCTGCTCGGTGGGCTCGTCGACCGGTCCCTCGTCATGATGGACGACGGCGCGGCGAGCCCGCGGTTCAAGCTCCTCGAGACGATCCGCCAGTACGGCGCGGAGCAATTGGCGCACGCCGGTGAGGCTCCAGACGTGCGGACCGGCCACCTCGATTATTTCGCCAGCTTTGCCGAGCGCGTCGCACCGAAGCTCGAAGGCGGGGAGCAACAGGCCTGGATGGATCGCCTGGAGGTCGAACACAACAACCTGCGGGCTGCGCTCGACTGGAGCCTGACCGATGACCGGATCGAGATCGGACTGCGCCTGGCTTCGGCATTGCATTACTTCTGGTATGTCCGCGGGCATTACAGCGACGGGGCGAGCTGGTTCGAGCGTCTGCTCAGCGCCGAGGCTCAGGTTTCGTCGCGGGTTCGTGCGAACGCGCTGTATTGCGGCAGCTATCTGACCGGCTGGGGACTCGGGCGCCTCGACGCGATCGCACCCGATCTTGAGGAATGTCTCGGCATCGCCCGGGAAGCGGGCGATGCCAGGGCCGCTGCCCGCGCGTTGTTCGCCCAGGGCATGGTGCTCACTACCTATGATCCGACTCGAGCACTCACCACGTTCGAAGAGGCGATCGAGTTCGCTCGGACGGCCGGCGATACGTGGTGTCTCAGCTACTCACTCTGTCACCTCGGGTGGTGCCGCCACCTCACGCTGGAACGTGGGGCGTTCCCATGCTTCGACGAAGCCCTCGCGATCGCTCGCGAGCGCGACCATGTCGAACTACTGACAGAAGCCCTCGGGATGGCCGGGAATGCGGCAGTGTCCCTTGGTGACTATTCGACCGGGGAGTCCAGGCTGAACGAATGCCTCGTCGTGGCGCGCCAGTTGCGCCATCAACTTTGGATCCCGGGGGCTCTCGTGAGTCTGGGAGACCTCGCGCGACGTAGGGGGCGACACGACGAAGCGGAACGGCTCATCGACGACGGCGCAAGGATCGCGGACGAGAACGGCATGCCCCTCGCACGGTTGATGGCCGCGTGGCTGGCCGGCGAGTGCGCCCTCGCGGCCGGCATGCCCGAGCGGGCGCTCGAACACTTCGAGGTATCCGTCGCCGCATGCCGCATTTTCCACCTCCCGGTGTTCCTGGCCCATCAGCTCGGGGGTCTCACGGCCACCCAGATCGTGTTGGGTGATCGTGCGGGCGCGCTGGCCGCGCTCGACGAGGGTCTCCAACTCGCGACCGACCTCACGCTGCCCCAGGCCCTTGCAGTGCTCCTCGGTCTTCAGGGACGCCTGGCCCTTCTCGAAGGCGACCTCAACGATGCCCGAGCAACCCTCCTCGACGCGCTCCGGCGCTTCCGCGACCTGGGCGATCCCCAGGGCGAAGCAGACACTCTCGACGATCTCGCCTGCCTTGCCGCGGACCGCGACGAACTCGAGCAGGCAACGCAGATCGTCGGCTTCGCGCAATCGGTACGCGACCGGATTGGCTATGCCCGGCCTGTGCACAGCCAACCGCGTCATGCGGCCCTGATGGAGCGACTCCGCGGCCAGCTCGGCACCAGCGCGTTCGAGGCCGCATTGACGAGCGGAACGCAGGCGACGATCGAAGAGGTCATCGCTGAGCGCTGACCGAGCCGCCGTTCTCGGCTCCTGCCGACGTCTGCGCAGATCAGCAGGGTGCCCGGAGCAGGAGTCGAACCTGCACGCCCCGAGGGGCTAGCGGGTTTAAGCCGCCTGCGTCTGCCGTTCCGCCATCCGGGCCCGCCCGGAGGGTAGGCCCCGGGCGGGTCCCGGGTCGTCGCCGCCCGCGGCGGCGAGCAGCAGCACCCGGGCCTGCTCGGCCGCCCCGCCCTCGAGGTCGTTGACGCGAACGACGCCGTCCACCATGTCGGCGACCACCTGCTCGAACGGGCGCCCCCGCAGCGTCACCGAGATGACCGAGCCATCCCGGAACCGGCGCAGCGTCCGCACCGCGCCGTCGACCCGGGGCGGGGACCGGAAGGCGGGCACGGCCAGCCCCGCGCTGCGGGCCGCGGCACCGAGTCGCCGGGCCGCGGTCACGAACCGGGCTGCCGGCAAGCCGGCGCCCTCGGGCTGGGGTCCTCCGCCCACGTGACCACCATCGCGCCCGGGTACGACGCTCGCCCCGGCTCGGCACCACGAAATGTGCCGGAATGGCTCAAGGTGGCGGGTCCCGGCACCGACACAGGTTCCAAGATCCCCACGGGGACCAACGGCCGGGAGGCATTGTGAAGACAGGGCGGGGCGCGGCGCGGCGGGTGCCGGTGCAGAAGCTGGTGCTGTCGGTCTCGCTGCTCGCGGCGTCGGGCGCGATCGTGGGCTTCGGCGCCTTCGCCACCTTCACCAGCACGGCCAGCACCTCACCGACGATCTCCAGCGGGAGTGTCACGCTCGCGCCGATCGGCACCAGCGGCGCCAACAACCGGTTGAGCGTGGGCGCCAGCGGCCTGGCCGCGGGTGACACCGTCCAGCGAGCGGTCGACCTCAAGAACACCGGCTCGATCTCGATCGTCGCCCCCACCCTGACGACGACGGCCACGGCCAGCTCGCTGCTCGACACCGACACCACGAACGGCCTGCAGTTGGTCATCGACAAGTGCAGCGTCGCGTGGACCGAGTCGGGTGGGCCCGCGTACACCTACACCTGTGGCGGGACCACGAGCTCGGTGCTGGCCAGCGTGCCGGTCATCGGCTCCGGGCTCGCGCTCAGCAACATCACGACGACGGCCAACACCGACAACTTCCTGCGCGTCACGCTGACGCTGCCGTCGGGCTCGCCGAACACCGAGCAGAACCAGTCGTCGACGATCCAGTTCACCTTCACCGCCACGCAGCGGGCTGCTCAGTCCCAGTAGCCGGCCGCCCTCGACCGGACGGTTGGAGTCTCGGTGAGTGATCCCGGCCCGTCTGGGTCCGCCTGGGCCCGACTCGGCCGGGCCACACGCCGAGTCGTCGGCCTCACGACGCTGGTGCTGGTCATTGCGTCGACGGTGCTGCTCGGGGTCGTCGTGGTCGGCGGGGCGACCGGACGCTGGCGGCTGCTGCCGGTGCGGACCGGTTCCATGACGCCGCACGCGCCCCAGGGGTCGGTGATCGTCGTGCACCCGACCCCGGTCACCAGGGTGCGGCGCGGCGACGTGATCGTGTTCCAAGCCCCGATCCCGGGCCACCCGCTTGTCGTGCACCGCGTCTACCGGCTCCTGCCCGGGCCGAGCGGCCCGGTCGTGCTCACCAAGGGCGACGCCAACCCGGTGCCCGACCCGTGGCGGTTTCGGATCCGTTCCCAGACCGTGTGGCGCGGGGGCATGGTCGTCCCCGAGCTCGGCAACCTGCTGTTCCTCCTCGAGTCCGGCGACGCCCGGGTCGCGACCCTGGCCACCGCGACCGCGCTCGTCGCCATGATCGGTCTGGCCGCGATCTGGAGCTCCGACCTCGTCACGATCGCGTGGCGGCCCCCCGAGGCCGGCCTGCCGCACATCTCGTGGCGAGCGGATGGGGCGCCGTCGCGCGCGCGCCTTCGACGTATCTCGGCGGTCCGGCGGCCCCATCGGGCCCGCCCGCGTGCCGATCGCGGGGGGAGCGCGCACCGCGAGCTCATTCCGGTGGCGGTCGCGGTGCTCGCCGTCGGAACCGCCACCGTGATCGGCAGCGGCGTCCTCGCGACCTTCACCGGCCCCGCCGCCGCGACCGCGACCTACGCCAGCGGAAAGCTCGTCGCGCCGACCTCCCTCGCGTGCCAATGGACGGCCTCGACCAACGTGAAGCTCACGTGGACCGATGCCTCCCCCACCTTCACGACCGGCTACAGCTACCTGCGCGGCACGGCCAGCGGTGGCCCCTACTCGAGCATCGGGACGACCGTCGGCGAATCCAGCACGACGGGCAACGACACCAGCCCGGGCGCGCCGACCGTCCACTACTACGTGACCGTGGCCACCCACGGTGCCTGGACCAGCGCCAACTCGAACCAGGTCGTCAGCACCGGCTGCACCGAAGCCATCAGCCTCGTCGCCGGCAACGGGACGGCGGGATTCACGGGCGACGGCACCGCCGCAACCGGGGCTGAGCTCAACGGCCCGGTCGGGGTCGCCGCCGACAGCGCCGGGAACATCTACATCGCCGACACCACCAACAACCGCATCCGCAAGGTCACCGCCGGCGGGACGATCTCGACGTTCGCGGGCGGCGGCGCGAACACCGCCTGCAGCTTCACCGGCTCCCCCACCAGCGTCTCGCTGAGCGCCCCGATCGCGATCGCGGTCGACTCGGCCGGCACCGTCTACATCGCCGACTACTCCAACAACTGCATCCGCAAGGTCAGCGGCGGCACCGTCAGCCAGGTCGCCGGCGGCGGCGCCAGCACCGCCTGCAGCTTCAGCGGCTCGGCCACCAGCGTCTCCCTGAGCACCCCGGGCGGGATCGCCGTGGACTCGGCCGGCGCCGTCTACGTGTCCGACACCGGCCACAACTGCATCCGCAAGATCAGCGGCGGCACCGTCAGCCAGGTCGCGGGCGGCGGTGCCAGCACCGCCTGCAGCTTCAGCGGCGCCGCGACGAGCCTCTCGCTCAACACGCCGTATCAGGTCGCGGTCGACAGCGGCGGGGCCGTCTACGTCGCCGACTCCGCCAACAGCTGCATCCGCAAGATCAGCGGCGGCACCGTCAGCCAGGTCGCCGGCGGCGGCGCCAGCACCGCCTGCAGCTTCAGCGGCGCGGCGACGAGCCTCTCGCTGAGTACCCCATCAGCGGTCATCGTGAACAGCGCCGGCACGCTCTTCATCACCGACAGCGGGCACAACTGCATCCGCAAGATCAGCGGCGGCACGGTCAGCCAGGTCGCGGGGACCGGGACCGCTTCGTACAGCGGTGACAACGGCTACGCCAACGCCGCCACCCTCAGCAACCCGGGCCAGCTCTGGCTGACGAGCACGGGCGACCTCCTCGTCGCCGACCATGCCAACAACCGGGTCCGCAAGGTCGGGACGCCGTAGCCGGCTCGAGGGAGCGCCAGAACCGGTGGCGGGCTACCCCCCGGCCCGGGCCAGGCGACGGGCTCGCCGGGTCAGGCTGACCGCGACCGCGACGAGCACGACGACGAGCGCATCGGCGAGCCACGACCCCACGGAGCCCGACTTGGGGACGTGCATCTCCCCCGAGAACAGCCAGACGCTGATGGCGACGGCCGCCCCGAAGGCACAGACGGCGGCGACGAGCCGCTGCCGAACGGCTGCGGTGACCATGCCCCACCGTCTCCCCGGCGCCGGATTCGTTGCAGCCCGAGAGCGGCAGCTGCGATGAGCAGGTCGCCGACGAGAGCAGGCTGCTCAACCCGTTCGTCGGCCGGGCGGACGGCGTGACATCCCACCCCGGTCCGGTGATGGAGGCCGGCGGGATCCCGAAGGCGATCGACGACCGGCCGATCTGACGCCGGCGCCGAGCGTCTACGCGGCGGTCCGCTCCCGACGCGCCCGTTCGATGAACACCTCGGCGTACTTCTGGGCCTCGTCCAGCATGGCGTGGGCCTGATCGGTGATGTCCTTCGCCAGGGCCGCGACCGCAGCCGCCTCTTCCTTCATACGTCCACTCTGGTCTTCGGAGCGCTCGGGCATGGTTCGTTGCCTCCTCGGCGACGCGTCATGACGGGGGGTACCCACCTCAGGAAACGGCAAACGGGGGCGTCCATTGCGCTTTGCCCTGTCGCATCTGCCCGGCGATGTCCGGATTCCCCCTCCAGGTTGCCCCTCGGGTGGGGCCACGGCTTCACTGTCGTGATGGCGCCCGAGCCGGTCGACCGGACGACCACCGCGGCCCGCGTCCTCCCCGACTCCCGCCTGGCCGGCGGTGAGCTGGTGCCGGTCCCGAAGCCCCCCGCCAGCGACGACGACGAGCTGCGGGTCGGCGACGTGGACGGGTGGGGCCGCAGCGAGCGGGTCCGGGCGATCGCCCGCCGGCTCTACGACCCCCTCTACCGGCGGTGGTTCCGGGTCGAGTGGGAGGGGCTCGAGCACGTCCCGAAGGAGGGCGGCGCGCTGCTGGTCGGGAACCACGCGGGAGCCATCCCGTCCGACGCGCCGGTGATCATGCACGGGATCGAGACCGAGCTCGGCCGGCCGCTCTACGGGCTGGCCGACAACCTGTTCCGGCTGGTGCCGGTGGTCGGGACGCTGTGGTCACGCACCGGCGGCGTGCCCGCGCACCCCGACAACGCGTACCGGCTGCTCCATGACGAGCAGCAGCTGGCGCTGGTGTTCCCGGAGGGAACGAAGGGGACCGGGAAGCACGTCAGCGAGCGCTACCAGCTGCGCCGCTTCGGGCGGGGCGGGTTCGTCGAGATCGCGATGCGGGCCGGGGTGCCGATCGTGCCGCTCGCCATCGTCGGGAACGAGGAGGCGATGCCGATTGTCTACAAGAGCGGCCGGCTAGCCAAGATGCTGAACATCCCGTACTTCCCGGTCACCGCGAACCAGTTCGTGTTCGGGCCCATGCTCGGCCTCGTGCTGCCGTTCCCCGCCAAGTTCCGGATCAAGGTGCTGCCGCCGGTGCACTTCGACGCCGCCCCGAACCAGGAGCGCTACAACCGCAGCGTGGTGATCGAGCACTCTGACCGCATCCGCGAATCCATCCAGAACGCCGTGTACGACCTCCTGCGCGAGCGCAAGAGCATCTGGGCCGGCTGATGCGGATCCTCCTCACCGGCCTCGGGACCTACTTCGGGAGCAAGCTGGCCCAGGTCCTCGAGCGCGAGCGCAGCGTCGAGCTGGTGGTGGGCCTCGACACCCGCGAGCCCGTCCTGCCGCTCGAGCACACCGAGTACGTGAAGGCCGACAGCTCGTTCTCGATCCTCGAGCGGATCGTGACGGCCACCAGGGTCGACACCGTGCTCCACACCCACCTGGTCGTGGACTCCACCCAGGCCAGCGGCCGAGCCCTCCACGAGGCCAACGTGATCGGGACCATGAACCTGCTGGCCGCCGCCGGGGCCGCCGGGAGCACCGTCCGCAAGGTGGTGATGAAGAGCTCGACGCTCGGCTACGGCGCCAACTACACCGACCCCTACTTCTTCCGGGAGGGGACCGCCCGGAGCCGCGCCCCCCGCACCCGGGTCGAGCGGTCGCTGCTCGAAGTGGGGAGCATCGTCGGCGACTTCGCCGAGGACAACCCGCACGTGACCGTCACCATGCTCGCCTTCGCCAACATCCTCGGCGAGCACCTCGGGTCGCCGATCGCCCGCATGCTCCGGCTCCCGGTGGTGCCCGAGATCCTCGGCTTCGACCCCCGCCTCCAGTTCGTGCACGAGGACGACACCATCGGCGCGCTCGTGTACGCGACCCTCCACGACGTGGCCGGCGTCTACAACGTCGCCGGCGAGGGCACGATGCCGTGGAGCGAGGTGTGCTCGATCGTCGGGAAGCGGCGGGTGCCGTTGCCGCCCTTCCTCACCGGCCTCGCCGTCGAGCCGCTGCGCGCGGCCCGGCTGGTCGACATCCCGCCCGAGATCCTGGCCCTCCTCAGGTACGGGCGGGGCGTCGACACGTCGCGGTACCGGGAGGCGGGGTTCCGCTACCAGTACACGACCGCGGGCGCCGTCGACGCCTTCGCGCAGGGGCTGCGCCTGCAGTCCACCGTCGGCCGGCGTGAATATCGGTACGAGCGCGACGTGGAGAACTTCTTCCGCCACTCGCCGGCGGTCGTCCGCGACCGCAGCTGACGTGGCGCTGCACGTCGAGCGGGACGGCGCGGTCGTCGCCCTGACCCTCGACGACACGGAGCGGCGCAACGCGCTGAGCGCCGAGATGGTCGACGCCATCGTCGCCGCCGTCGACGACGTCGACGCCGACCCCGACGTCGGTGCGCTGGTCGTGACCGGGGCGCCGCCGGCCTTCTGCTCCGGGGCCGACACGTCCAGCCTCCGGTCGATGGGCGAGGGCGGCGAGGCGCCGGCCTCGGTCCGCTCGATCTACGACGGGTTCCTGCGCGTGCGGGCCTGCTCGCTGCCGACCGTGGCGGCGGTGAACGGCCCCGCGGTCGGGGCCGGCTTCAACCTGGCCCTGTGCTGCGACGTGCGCCTGGCTGGCGAATCGGCGAGCTTCGACTCCCGGTTCGGCCGCATCGGCCTCCACCCCGGCGGCGGCCACACCTGGCTCCTCGACCGGGCGGTCGGGCCGCAGGCTGCGGCCGCGCTGGCGCTGTTCGGGGTGCCGGTCGACGGCCGGCGCGCCGCCGAGCTCGGGCTGGCGTGGGCGTGCATCGACGACGACGAGCTGCTCGACGCGGCTCGAGCCCTCGCGGCGCGTGCGGCCGAGGTGCCGCGCGACCTCCTCCGGGCGATCAAGACGTCGCTACGCGAGGCGCCGGGCCAGCTCGACTTCGACGCCGCGGTCGCGACCGAGCTCGAGCGACAGGCCGAGTCGGTCCGCCGGGGCTGGGTCGCCGAGCGGCTCGCCGCCCGCCGGCGCTGACGTCAGCGGCGGACGAGGAACGCCGCCTCGAGCTCGTCGCGGCGCTCCGCCCACTCCTCGGCGGTGATGGCGTAGCGGACGTGGTCCTCCCACGCGCCGCGGATCTGCAGGAACCGTTGCGACGTCCCCTCCTGCCGGAGGCCCAGCTTCTCGGCCACCCGGCGGCTGTTCACGTTGCGAGGCACGATCGCGGCCTCGACCCGGTGCAGGCCCAGCTCCTCGAAGGCGAAGCGGAGCACGACCGCGACCGACTCCGGCATGTAGCTCCGGCCGGCGTGCTCGACGTCGATCCAGTAGCCGACGTTCGCGAACTGGAACGGGCCCCGCTGCACGCTGCCGAGGCTGACCTCGCCGATGAACGCCCCCTTGCGGAGGAAGATCCCGAACCCGTAGGCGGCGTCGAAGTGGCGCTGGCGCTCCCACGCCCCGCACCGGGCCTTGAACGCCTCGGGGTCGGTGATCGGGTCGGGCGCGCCGGGCTCACCGAGCGGCTCCCACGGCTCGAGCCACTCCCGGCTGCGGATCCGGACCTCGCGCCACGCCTCCCAGTCGTTGGCCTTCAAGGGCCGGAGGGTGACGCGCGCTCCGGCGAGCCCGTCGTTGCGGCGCATCGGGGCGAAGGTTACCGACGCCCCCGCGAGCCCGTGTCAGGCTGCTGGCTGTGCCCCCTCCCGCCGACGGTCGGCTCGTGTGGCTCGACCTGGAGATGACCGGGCTCGACGTGACCCGCCACGTGATCGTCGAGATCGCGGCGCTGGTCACCGACGCCGAGCTCGAGCCCCTCGACGAGGGCATCGACGTCGTCGTGCACCAGCCGCCGGCGGCGCTGGCCGAGATGAACGACACCGTGAAGGCCATGCACACCAGCTCGGGTCTCCTCCCGGCCATCGAGGCGTCGACGGTGAGCCTGGCCGAGGCCGGCGAGCAGGCCCTCGCCTACGTGCGGCGCCACATCCCCGAGCCCGGCACCGCGCCACTGTGCGGCAACTCGATCGGCGTCGACCGGCGGTTCCTCGACCGCCAGCTCCCCGAGCTCGACGCCTACCTCCACTACCGCAGCATCGACGTCTCGTCGCTGAAGGAGCTCTGCCGGCGGTGGTACCCGTCGGTGTTCAAGCGTCGACCGGGCAAGCGGGAGACCCACCGGGCGCTCGACGACGTCCGGGAGTCGATCGTCGAGCTCCGCTACTACCGCGACACGATGCTGCGGCCGGAGGAGCAGACCGCCGACCCGTCCGCCCCGTAGCGACGGCGCTCGCGCCGTCGCTACCCTGGTCCGGCGCGGACACCCGTCGGTAGGCTCGCTGCGCCTCACCGGCGGGCGAGGTTGCGCCGATCCTTGGGGGTAGCGATGGCGAACCGGGCTCCGTCGAAGCGAGCGGCCGGCAAGGATCCCCGCCAGGCGATGGTCGAGACCTTCACCGGCACCTGGTGGCTGTTCGTCATCACCGGGATCCTCTGGCTGGTGCTCGGCTTCCTGTGCCTCTCCTACCGGGCGGCGTCGGTGTCGATCGCGGTCGTCTTCGTCGCGGTCGTGTTCTGGATGGGCGCGCTGTCCGCCTTCGCGGTCGCGGCCGCGACCCAAGGGGGCTGGCGGATCCTGGCCATCGCCACCGGCGTGCTCGCCACGCTGGCCGCGGTCGGGGATCTGGTCTGGCCGGCCCCCACCCTGCTCATCGTGTCGCTGTACATCGCCTGGTTCCTGCTGATCCGCGGCATCTTCGACGTGGTGATCTCGCTCTCCCACACCGACGTCCGGGGCTGGTGGCTCCAGCTGGTCTCCGGGATCCTCTCCATCGGGCTGGGCGCGTGGGCGATCGGCAACCCCGACCGGTCGGTGCTGCTGCTCATCACCATCATCGGGATCTTCGCCATCTTCCACGGCACCGCCGAGCTGATGGCCGGCTTCCACTACCGCCAGATGCGAAACGAGATGGGGATCGGCTGACGAGCCTGAGGGCCGAGCAGCCAAGACCGGGGCCGGGGAGCGTCAGAGCAGGTCGCGCAAGGCGCCCAGCAGCGCGGTGACGTTGCGGTCCCGCGCCGAGTGGCCCATGAGGCCGATGCGCCACGCCTTGCCGGCGAACTCACCCAGGCCGGCGCCGACCTCGATCCCGTAGGTCTCGAGGAGCTCCTTTCGGAGCGTGGCGTCGTCCCCGCTCTCGGGCAGCCACGCCGACGTCAGCTCCGGGAGCCGGTGGCGCTCCTCGGCGAGCAGCGCGAACCCGAGCCGCGGCAGCTCGTGCTGCAGGCGCGCCCCCACCCGCCGGTGCCGGGCCCAGACCGCGTCGAGCCCCTCGTCGAGGATGGCGCCGAGCGCGGCGTGCAGGGAGAAGATCATCGCCACCGGCGCGGTGTGGTGGTAGGCGCGCTGCGCGCCCGCCACGTACCGCTCGATGAGCCCGAGGTCCAGGTACCACGACTGGGGCGGCGCCGATCGGGTCCGCACCCGCGCTCGCGCCCGATCGGACAGCGTGAGCGGCGCCAGCCCGGGGGCCACCCCGAGGCACTTCTGGGTGCCGGCGTAGCAGGCGTCGATGCACCACCCGTCGACCTCGACCGGGATCCCGCCGAGGCTCGTGACCGTGTCGACGACGAGGAGGGTGTCGGTCTCGGCGAGCGCCGACAACGGGGCGACGTCGTTCTCGACCCCGGTCGACGTCTCGGCGTGCACCACCGCCAGCAGCCGGGCGCGCGGGTGCTCGGCGCGGGCGTCGAGCAGGCGCTCGGGGTCCAGGGTCCGGCCCCACGCCGCCTCGACGCGCACCACCTCGGCGCCGCAGCGGCGCGCCACCTCGCACATCCGCTCGCCGAAGACGCCGTTCACCCCGACGATCGCGGTGTCGCCCGGCTCGAGCAGGTTGACGAAGCACGCCTCCATGCCGGCCGATCCGGTGCCGCTGACCGGGAACGTCAGCGCGTTCTCGGTCCGGAACACCGACCGCAGCCGGGCCATCGTCTCGTCGAGCAGGGCGAGGAACTCGGGGTCGAGATGCCCGAGCAGCGGCCGGGTCAGGGCGGTGGTCGCCTCCGGGTACGGGTTCGAGGGTCCCGGCCCGAGCAGGAGCCGATCCGACATCGTCACGGCCGAGATCCTAGAAAACGCCGGCCGAGCGACCGGCACCCCATCGACACCTAGACGGGCGTGGCGAAGCCGTCCCAGTGCTCGAGGAGCATCCCGACGACGGTCCGGGCCGGCGACCCGGCCGCGAGGCCGCGCGCGACCTCGGCCGCGGCGCGGGCGACCCGCGTCACCTCGGCGTCGGGCAGGTCGATCCCGGCCCGGTCAGCCGCGTCCTGGACCGCGCGCGAAGCGTCGGCGGCCGCCCGAGCCGCCCGGCGGGTGCAGCGGGTCCGCCGCAGCACCTTGTCGATGGCGATCGTCGCCCGCCACCAGTCGACCTCGTCGCAGATCTGCTCGGCGTCGAGCGACGCTGCGACCTGCCGCAGCTCGTCGCCGGACATCGCTCGCAGCGACGCGGTGAACCGCTCCGGCGACTGGGGTCGCGTCGTCCCATGCCCCACCTAGGCATTGTCAGGCCGATCGTCCCGAAAGTGGTGGATATCGACGGGTCGAGATCGGACCCGGCCGGGCTTCAGGCGAGGCTGCGGGCCAGGCCGTCGAGAATGTCGTCCTCGGAGACGAGCACCTCGTCGATCTCGAAGTAGCGCATCGTGGTCACGAGCACCACCGCCCCGCCGACGATGATGTCGACCCGACCCGGCTCGAGCCCCGGGTTGTGGCGCCGCTCGGCGGCCGGCTCGAGGGCCAGCGTCCGGAAGACGTCCTCGGCCGCGTCGCGGGTGAGCCGGAAGCGGTGCACCGCCTCCCGCGAGTACGGCACGCCCTGCTCGACGGCGGCGATGGTCGTGATGGAGCCGGCGAGGCCGACGACGGTCTTGGCGTCTCGGAGGTGCGGCAGCGCCCGTTCGACGTCACCGAGGTGATCGCGTACGACCGACACCGCCTGCGAGAGCTCCTCGGGCGCCGGCGGGTCCGAGCGGAGCCACTGCTCGGTGAGGCGCACGCAGCCGACGTCGACCGAGATCGCGGCCTCGGGCTCCGTGGTTCCGAGCGTGAACTCGGTCGAGCCGCCGCCGATGTCGATGACGAGGTACGGCGCCGGCTCGTCTGCGAGGCATGCGGTCGCGCCACCGAAGGAGAGCCGCGCTTCCTCGTCGCCGCTGAGCAGCTCCGGGACCACGCCGATGGCCTCGGCGGCGGCGGCGAAGAACTCGTCGCGGTTGGTCGCGTCCCGGGCCGCGCTGGTGGCGGCGGCCCGGACCTTCGCCGCGCCGTGCCCGCGGATCGCCTCGCCGTACTCACGGAGCACGTCGAGCGTCCGCTCGACCGCGGCCGGGGCGAGCCGGTGACCGGTGTCGACACCCTCGCCGAGGCGGGTGATGCGCATCCGCCGGTCCATCGCCTCGAGCGCAGTGTCACCGTCGCGATGTGCGACGTCGGCGACGAGCAGCCGCACCGAGTTGGTGCCGATGTCGACCGCGGCGACCCGGGTCATCCCAGCCGCTCCGCGACCCACGCCCCCACCGGGTCGTCGCCGCCCGCCAGGTACCACGCGTAGTGCGCGTGGAGGCACTTGACGCCGGCCCGGGTGCCGCCGACGCCGCCGTGGGGACGGGGCCCCGCCCAGCCGGCCGGGATCGCCGCGTCCCGCTCCGCGGCATAGACGTCGTGGGCCTGGGCCAGCGCGGTCGGGTCGACGGCGGCCTCGGCCGCCCGCACGCCGCCGTCCGCCTCGAGACGCGCCACCCGCCGCCCCAGCTCGGCGTCGACGAGCCAGTAGCGGGTCGGCATCGGCTCGCCGTCGCGGGTGAGGGGCGCGTTGCGCAGCACCGCGGGCGCACCGTCGGCGGCGCGCACGACGACCTCGAACGCCGCCGTCGGCTCGCGTCCGAGTCCCCGCCGCACCGCGTCGAGGTCGGCCACCGGATCGACGAACGGCGACGTCGAGCTGCGGTCCATCACGGCACGACCCCCGGCTCCTTGGCGGCCCGACGGCCGCGCCCAGCAACCTACCGGGCGGCTCGTCGCGCCCCGCCTACGGCCGGCTGCCCGAGCCCTGGGCCGGGGCCGGCGGGGTCGTCGTGGGCGCGGTCGTCGGCGCCGCGGGCACGAGCACGTAGGGAACCTCACCGGGCCGGACCAGGCCGTACTGCTCGCGAGCGATGCGCGTCACGGCGGCGTCGCCGCGCAGCTGCTGGCTCTGCTGGTTGAGCGCCGCGGTGGCGCGCTGCAAGTCGGCCAGCTGCTTCTGGGTCGCGTTGATCTGCGATCGCTGCTGCAGGAAGGTGCGCGTCGGGTAGCCGAAGGCGAAGAGCAGCCCGATCACGACGAGGAGCCCGATGGTGGCGGCCAGCAGGGCGCGACGGCGCCGCACCCGCACCGACGGGCGCCGGTCCTTGGCGCGCGCCGACCCCGGTCGAGCACGCCGGCGGGGCGGGGGCCCGGCTGCGCCGCGACGACGCCGCGACTCAGCCACGTTGCTCATGCCCCCGACCCGCGCCGGCGAGCGCGGCACCGCCGCGGTAGGCGGCGATCGGCCCGAGCTCCTCCTCGATGCGGAGCAGCTGGTTGTACTTCGCGACCCGGTCGGTGCGGCCCGGGGCGCCGGCCTTGATCATCCCGCAGTTGGTCGCCACCGCCAGGTCGGCGATCGTGGTGTCCTCGGTCTCGCCGCTGCGGTGCGACATCACCGACGTGTAGGCGTGCTGGGACGCCAGCAGCATGGTGTCGAGCGTCTCGGTGAGCGTGCCGATCTGGTTGACCTTCACCAGGATCGAGTTCGCGACGCCGCGGTCGATCCCGGTCTGGAGGCGCTCGGGGCTGGTGACGAACACGTCGTCGCCGACCAGCTGGACGTGGCCCAGGCGGGTGGTCAGCGCCTGCCAGCCGTCCCAGTCGTCCTCGGCCATGCCGTCCTCGATCGACACGATCGGGTAGCGGTCACAGAGCCCGGCCAGGTAGTCGACGAACTGCGAGGCGCTGAAGGTGCGGTCCTCGCCGTCAAGGCGGTAGCTGCCGTCTCGGCGGTAGAGCTCGGTCGCCGCCACGTCGAGCGCGACAGCCACGTCCGGGCCGGCGTCGTAGCCGGCCGCGCCGATCGCCTCCAACAGCAGCGCCAGCGCCTGCTCGTTGGACTCGAGGTTCGGGGCGAACCCGCCCTCGTCGCCGAGCCCGGTCGAGAGCCCTCGCTCCTCGAGCAGGCGCTTCAGCGCGTGGTAGGTCTCGGCGCCCCAGCGCAGCGCCTCGCCGAAGCTGGCCGCGCCGACCGGGGCCAGCATGAACTCCTGGACGTCGACGTTGGTCGTCGCGTGGGCGCCGCCGTTCAGCACGTTCAGGAGCGGCATCGGCAGCACGTGGGCGTCGACGCCGCCCACGTAGCGGTAGAGCGGGAGCGCGGCCTCCTCGGCGGCCGCCTTCGCCGACGCCAGCGAGCAGGCGAGGAGCGCGTTCGCGCCGAGGCGGGCCTTGTTGGGCGTGCCGTCGAGGACGGCGAGCTCGTCGTCGACGAGCCGCTGGTCGGCGGCCTCGAGGCCGGTGAGCGTGTCGGCGATCTCGCCGTTCACGTGCCCGACCGCGACCCGGACCCCCTTCCCGTCGTAGCGGTCGTCGCCGTCTCGCACCTCGACCGCCTCGTGGGCGCCGGTGCTGGCCCCGCTCGGGACCGCGGCCCGGCCCGACGCGCCCGACGCCAGCTCGACCTCGGCCTCGACGGTCGGGTTGCCCCGCGAATCGAGGATCTCGCGGCCGATGACCTCGACGATCTCGCTCATGGCCGGCCCCTCGGCAACGGGCTCCCTGTGGCCCGTGTGGTTCGTGTGGCGGGAGTACGAATGTAATACCGGCGGCGCCCTGGACGACGGCTCCTCGGGCGAGGGCCCCGCCCGGGTGGCCCGGCGTCCGTACACTCGCCGGGCATGACCGAGGTGGCGAGCGGCGAGACGGCGGCGACAGTCGCCGAGATCGGCCTCAACCCGTTCGCTCCCGGCTACTTCGAGGACCCCTACGCCCAGTACCGGGAGCTCCGGGCGCAGGCCCCCGTCCACCACAGCCCGGTCGGCCCGTGGACGGTCACGAGCTACGAGGAGTGCACCCGGATCCTCCGGACCCCCGGCCTGTCGGTCGAGGAGCAGAACGCCGACTTCCTGCCCCGGACCGAGCGGCTGAAGGAGGCCGGCTTCGAGCGCCGGCGGGAGCGGGGCTCGCGCGCCATCCTGAACATCGACCCGCCCGATCACACCCGGATCCGGCGGCTCGCCCAGCAGGCGTTCACCCCCCGGCGGGTCGAGGCGCTCGTGCCCCGGATCCAGGCCCTCGTCGACGGCATGCTCGACGCCGTCGAGCCCGACGGCGCGATGGACGTGATCGCGGACCTCGCGTTCCCCCTGCCGTTCGCCGTGATCTCCGAGATGCTCGGCATGCCGGACCACGACCGGGCCGAGCTGCGGGCCTGGTCGCACACGCTGGTCAAGTCGCTCGAGCCGATCGTCGTGCCCGAGGAGGTGCCGGCGATCATGGAGGCGGGCGACCGGCTCAGCCAGCACATCGAGGCCGCGATCGCCTGGAAGCGCCGCGAGCCCGGCGACGACCTCCTGAGCGCGCTGATCGCCGCCGAGGAGGAGGGCGACCGGCTCTCACCCGAGGAGCTGCAGGACCAGGTCGCGCTCCTCTACATCGCGGGTCACGAGACGACGGTGAACCTCATCGGCAACGGGACCCTGGCCCTGCTCCGCCACCCCGACCAGCTGGCGCTCCTGCGCGAGGACCCCTCGCTGATCGGGAACGCGATCGAGGAGCTGCTGCGCTACGACAGCCCGGTCCAGTTCTCGCGTCGCATCGCGCTCGAGGACCTCGAGCTCGGCGGTCAGCAGATCGAGGCCCACACGTTCGTGTTCACGATCCTCGGCGCCGCCAACCGCGACCCCGCCCACTTCGGCCCCACCGCCGAGGACCTCGACCTGCGGCGACGCGACGCACCCCACCACATCTCTTTCGGGGGCGGCATCCACCACTGCCTCGGCGCCGTCCTCGCCCGAACCGAGGCCCGAGTGGCGATCGGGACGCTCGCCCGTCGGTTCCCCGGCCTGACGCTGGAGACCGACCGCCCGGCGTGGAACGGCCGGATGATCCTGCGCGGCCTCGACGCGCTGCCCGTCTCGTTCTAGCTACTTCGACCTGAAGAACTCGTCTGGCGGCGGGTAGGTGGGGGTGGGGGGCGGCGACGGCTTTCGGATTGGGTGGGCTATCCGACGAGGCCGCTGATCTTGGTGAGGTTGTGGGTGAAGATC